>Ga0102590_1000207_pt1 | contig 156632 bp, 134 predicted proteins | sample AraplaMF_Col_mMF_FD_76859 | JGI IMG/M metagenome (GOLD analysis project Ga0102590, IMG submission 76859) | Arabidopsis root microbial communities from the University of North Carolina, USA - plate scrape MF_Col_mMF | ecosystem: Host-associated > Plants > Roots > Endosphere | place: USA...
CTGCGCCATTGGCGCGTCTCCGCGTTCTCGGCCGCCACCGTCATCAGCGTGGTGTCGCTCGCGCTGCTGCCGCTCTATGCGGCGATCGAAGGGTTTGCCCGCGTGGCGGCGCTGGGCTGGGCTGAAAACGCGCTGCAGGCGCTGGCACAGGGCATCCTGGCCGGCCCCGCCGCGCTCTATCTGTTCGCATTCTCGATCCAGACCATCGGCGTCGCCCGCGCCGCGGTATTCCCCGCGACCGTGCCGGCGCTGACGATCCTCGCCGGCTGGCTCCTGCTCGGCGAAACCCCGACCGCGCTGCAGGCGGCGGGATTGGTCACGGTGCTGTGCGGCTTCTATCTGGCGCAGAGGCAGCGGTGAGGGGGCGCTTGTTTCGCGCGTTGAGCTACGGTGGGTAGCCCGCATGAGCAAAGCGATATGCGGGTGCGGCCCCGGATATCGCTGCGCTCATCCGGGCTACGCTCGCTGCTGGTCCGGGTGTAAGATTTCAGATAACTTGTCACCAGAGCGGCTTCAATTGAAGGATCCCCGGTGTCTCAAGACGATCCGATTGATGATGAATGGATCGACAAAGTTCTAGCGGGCGATCCCTTGCCTATCGAGGAGGAAGAGGAGACGATAGGATCCCCACTTTCCGATAGCGAACTAGACGCGGGTCAGCGACTACTCAGCGAATGGCAGTCGCCACAGAATTTCAGCCACCTGACAAGTGCTCTTTGCTCGCGATGCAAGTCGGCCGCGTACTTCAATCAGCCTCAGCTAAAATACCTGCACGACGCATATGTCCTAGCCAAATTTGCGCGCCTACAAAATCCGGAGAGCGTTCGTCTCGCGGCAGCTTCGGACCAATGGCCTGACGGATTTATAAAATTCCAGGGCCAAATTCACAACATTGAGGTAACGAGTACGCACGGCGGCCGGAAGCTAGGCGATGAATATCGAAATGTAACAGGCTCCACGCTCTGCATGGACCCGGTGGAGAATTGGGTTGAGCGCGCGAATTCAATCCCGAAATATCTGGACGAGGCAATCGGCAACAAAGCCAAAAGGAGATACGCAAGCCCATGCTGGCTCGTTGTCTACCTCAACATCAGTGAATACGGCATTCGACAAGAAGAGACGGAAAAGACGATCGCCGAAACGAAAGAGCGTTATGCAGCCGCTTTTTACGCGGTCTATGTGCTGTGGAAAGGCAAGCTCTACTGAAGGCTGGTCCTTCAGCGGATGCAGCCTCGGACGAGCGCAGCGGATCCGGTAGTGCTAGAGGAGTCCCGGATGTCGCTTACTCACGGACTACTTGCTCAGGTTAGTCCGCCGCGCGCTTCTATTCGCTAACCCTGCGCGGTACCAATCTTCCCGCACTCCGCACCATCTCCGGGTATTTCCGGACTACGGAGTATGGAGGCGCATCGGGATAGAACGAACCACCATGAAGGATCGAAAATTCGTTGGCCAATTGCATTACGGCCCATCGCGAATGGGGCGATGTAACTGAGTGATTTAGGTCGGGCAGAGGCCGCCGTGCGTGTGCCATCATATCGTTTGCCAACGAAACGCCATCGACAGGATGATCTTTCGCAGGATAACTCCGATGATCCACAAAGTTTATTCGCCACGGTCGCGCTCCCCGGTTTATCCCACCGTTTTTCTGCGCAATCGCATTTAGTGTACTGATGAAATCTTCATCAGGCGATAGTTCCACCCCCTGCTGATGTGCAACTGCCGTTGGCAAAAGAACGGCCATTTCGATCTTCAACTTCAAATCCCATGTCGTAACGATGCTGCGGATTATGTCGTATACTTGCTCGACATCTCGCAGCGGAAGATCAAAAAAATCGAAAGCATCGGTAAGATAGGTCGCCATAGTTTGCCCAGGGGGCAAGGAGATCTTCTCGGCATCGAGCGGAAATCTTTCAGAGAGCGCTCCGATGAAATCTCGGCGAGATAGCCGTTCAAAAAAATAGGTTCGATTAAAAAACCTAGACAGATATCCTTCGCTGTTAAAGCCAACACCATAGACCGCCCTAATCGAATGGCTGAGTTGCGCTGTATCAGTGGCAATGACAAACGCTACTTGATCGATTTCGAACAAATGCTTGATCCGTTCAAGCATCGCGATGGCGAACGGTGGACGGCATCTATCGAGTTCGTCAATGAGAATGAAGAGCGGCAAGCGTTGCTTTTTCTCATCTGCGGTTCTCAGGAAATCTGCTAGGTTTTTTCGGAATGACGCGATTGTACGCTTGCCCTCGCGGAATCTCTCGAGCAGAGCTTTTCCCTGCTCACCGATGCTTTCACCGAGGGCTTTCGATATCTCCTCCGCAGGCTTTGTTGCGTCTGACACTTCGATACTGAGGATCGCACCTATCTCATCAACCCCGGACCCAATCGCTTTTTTAGCGATCTGAACCGCAGCTCCCTTAGCAGCAGCAACTGCTATAGCTGCGCCAGTCCGCTTGGCCGTGTTCCATAGCTCGCGAACCTGCCTTTCTCGCTTAATCAGCGGTGCTACCGCTTCGTCAATCGCTGCCATGACAGAAAGAAGTGGGTCCTCAGCGTGATCGTCCTGCCACGCATTCACGCTCGCGACTAGAAAACCTTCGTTTCGAAGTGACCGTTCGAAACGATCGAGGAAGAATGATTTACCTTGACCCCAGCGAGCGTCCACGTTCAATACATATGAGCCGGGAAGGCCGGCTTTCTTACGCTCCTCGATCCGACGTAAAAGGAAGGTCTTCAGAAAGGCAGCGTCTTTCGAGCGGTTTAGGCGGTCATCGTTCCAGATAGAAGTGTCTTCTGAGTTTTCGGACATTGAAGGCCACAAGCTTTGGAGAGAGCATTACCGGGCTCAGCGATATGTGAAACAATAGAGCAGCCCCGGATGTCGCTGCGCTCATCCGGGCTACTTGTGAGCTGGCTGCGTATTAGCGATTGCGAACCAAGAGCGAGGAGTAATGTACCGGCAGGCTGACCGGGAATACTCTGCCGCTCTCTGGTCGCGCCTTACTCGGACTTGTTACAGTCGCTCCGGAACGGAGAGACGGCGAAAATCATCACCCTTTCCTTGCCGTCTTTTGAGTCCTGCGGGGTCGGGCTCAACCGCTGGCAGAATGAAACACTGCGTTTGACGTCGGGATTGTAGATATCCCTGTAAGTCAAATTGCCCCAGATTATAATCACACCCTGTCGGTTCACCGCTTTCTCGATCTCCGCGGGTTTGACTGCCACCGGCGCAATTCCGAGATTGGCGTTCGCGCCTACGGTCGTAGGCGAGGCCGATTCCACGTCCTTTGCTGGCTTGGATAAGTCGGTGTTGAACGGCACGGAGCCTTCAAAATAGGTCACAGACTGCCAAGCAGTTACTTGTTCAGCGCGCGTTCCACCGAGATTCTGAAATTGGCTGAAGAATCCATAACTCGGAGTTAGTGTTTCCTCCATGACCCCGATGATCGATTGCACGCCGGTAAACTGCATTACGGCGCGAAGCTGCGCGCGGGTTTCGCGAGCAGCCTGCGCAGCTGTATGTGCTTGCCAGCCGACAAATGCCAAGGTCGGCACATTGAGGATCGCAAGCACAGCAGTGAAGATGGCGACGGCCTTTGTCCAGCGAACCATCTGTGCATTGGTTTCAATCTGAGATCTTTCAAGACGTCCGCGGTGGTCCTGCGGCATTGAATCCTCCAACAAGAAACAATCAACACGCGTTTCGATGAGCTGTTGCAATTGGTCTCGTGCTCTTCGACTTCTGCATCACAATCTTCCTGCGTGCCGCCTCGGAGTAGATTCACGATTCGTTCGGTAGAGCGCTTCTGCGGTGAAGCCGAAGCGTCACCGCAGTCGTTCGCAAGCGTCTGAAGGTCGTAACAGTAGGTAACCCCTACGACTTGTCGGCTACGAACACCCTGTCGTGCTTCCACACGTATCGCACTTCATGCAGGTCCCGTTCCGCACCAGCGTGAAGTTGCCGCACTCGCTGCACATCTCGCCTTCATAGCCCTTGGCCTTGGCTTCGGCCCGGCGCTCCGCCTTGCTTGGCGCGACCGCTACCGCCGCGCTGCCGGCCTTGCTCCATTGCAGGGCTTCCAGCCGTTCGGTCGGCGAGAGGTCGTGGCTTGCTTCCTGCTTCAGGGCGACCGCGCCTTCGTGGGCATCAGTGAGGCGGGCGCTGGGGCCGTGGCCGCCGATCGCGGTGACGCTCGCCGAGCCGCGGGCGTCGTCGCCGCCGCCGCGCATCACCACCAGATTATCCGTGCGCGAGCGGGTCAGGCCCTTGGACAGATACTTGGTGGCGTGGTGGCCGTCGCCCGGCTCCTTGCCTTCCTCGACGCCCTTGCCGAGCGCGTCGAAATTCGACTCGGTCGGGTCGACATGGGCGAGATCGAAGCGCGACATGTAGCTGACCGCGAGCTCGCGGAAGACATAGTCGAGGATCGAGGTCGCGTACTTGATGGAGTCGTTGCCCTGCACGGGGCCCGCCGGCTCGAAGCGGGTGAAGGTGAAGGCGTCGACATATTCCTCCAGCGGCACGCCGTATTGCAGGCCGAGCGAGACGGCGATCGCAAAGTTGTTGATGAAGGAGCGCAGCGCCGCGCCTTCCTTGTGCATGTCGATGAAGATCTCGCCGAGACGGCCGTCGTCATACTCGCCGGTGCGCAAGTACACCTTGTGGCCGCCGACCACCGCCTTCTGGGTGTAACCCTTGCGGCGATCCGGCATTTTTTCGCGCTCGCGCATCACGACGATACGCTCGACCAGCTTCTCGACGATCTTTTCCGAGACCTGCGCGGTGCGCGCCGCCATCGGCTTGTCGTAGAGCGCCTCGATCGCATCGTCCTCGTCGTCATCATCAGAGATGAGCTGCGAGTTGAGCGGCTGGGAGAGCTTCGAGCCGTCGCGGTAGAGCGCGTTGGCCTTCAGCGCGAGCTTCCAGGACAAGAGATACGCCGACTTGCAGTCCTCGACGGTGGCGTCGTTCGGCATGTTGATGGTCTTTGAGATCGCACCCGAGATGAACGGCTGCGAGGCCGCCATCATGCGGATGTGGCTCTCGACCGACAAATAGCGCTTGCCGATCTTGCCGCAGGGGTTGGCGCAGTCGAACACCGCGTAATGCTCGGCCTTGAGGTGCGGCGCGCCCTCGACGGTCATCGCGCCGCAGATGTGCACGTTGGCCGCCTCGATCTCGCGCTTGGTGAAGCCGATCGTGGAGAGCAGGTCGAAGCCGGGGGCCGCGATCACCTCGGCGGGAATGCCGAGGGCCTCGCGCAAAAAGTCTTCGCCAAAGGTCCACTTGTTGAAGGCGAACTTGATGTCGAAGGCGGTCGGCAGCGCCTTTTCTACCTTGGCCAGCGCTTCGTCGGTGAAGCCTTTGGCCTTGAGGGTGGTGGCGTTGATGCCGGGCGCGTTGGAGAGCGAGCCGTGGCCGACGGCGTAGGCCTCGATCTCAGCGATGTCAGCCTCGCTGTAGCCGAGCGTGCGCAGCGCCGCGGGCACCGCCTGGTTGATGATCTTGAAGTAGCCGCCGCCGGCCAGCTTCTTGAACTTCACGAGCGCAAAGTCAGGCTCGATGCCGGTGGTGTCGCAATCCATCACCAAGCCGATGGTGCCGGTCGGCGCCACCACGGTGGTCTGCGCGTTGCGATAGCCATTGGTTTCGCCGAGCGACAGCGCGTCGTCCCAGGCCCGGATGGCGTGCGCGATCAGGTCGGCTTGCGGGCACGCGGCGTGGTCGAGCGGCACCGGGTTGACGGCGAGCGCCTCGTAGCCCGAGGCGTTGCCATGCGCGGCGCGGCGGTGGTTGCGGATCACGCGCAGCATGTGCTGGGCGTTCTTCTTGTAGCCGGGGAAGGTGCCGAGCTCGGCCGCCATCTCGGCCGAGGTCTTGTAGGCGATGCCGGTCATCACAGCCGTCAGCGCGCCGCAGAGCGAGCGGCCTTCCTTGCTGTCATAGGGCAGGCCCATGGTCATCAGCAGGCCGCCGATATTGGCAAAGCCGAGGCCGAGCGTGCGGAACTCGTAGGAGAGTTCGGCGATCGCCTTCGACGGGAACTGCGCCATCATGACGGAGATTTCCAGCACGATGGTCCAGAGCCGGCAGAGGTGCTCGTAGGACTCGACGTCGAATCGCTTGGTCGACGTGTTGTAGAAGGTGAGCAAATTGGCCGAGGCCAGGTTGCACGCCGTGTCGTCCAGGAACATGTATTCCGAGCACGGGTTCGACGCGCGGATGTCGCCGGACGCCTTGCAGGTGTGCCAGTCGTTCATGGTGGTGTTGAAGTGCAGGCCGGGATCGGCCGAGGCCCAGGCGGCGTGGCCGATCTTCTCCCAGAGCTCGCGGGCCTTCAGCGTTTTTGTAATTTTCTTGTTGGTGCGGCCAATGAGATTCCAGTCGCCGTCGGTCTCAACCGCGCGCAGGAAATCGTCCTTCAGCGAGACCGAGTTGTTGGAGTTCTGGCCGGATACCGTGAGGTAGGCCTCCGAATCCCAGTCGGTGTCGTAGGTCGGGAAGTCGATGTCCTTGTAGCCCTGCTTGGCGAACTGGATGACGCGCTTGATGACGTTGTCGGACACCAGCGCACGGCGCGCCAACTTGATCTCGCGGCGGAGCGCCGGGTTCTTCTCCGGGTCAAAACAGTCGTCGCCCGAACCTTCGCAGTTCACGCAGGCCTTCAGCACGGCCTTGAGGTGTTTCTGGTTGATCTTGGAGCCGGTGACGAGGGCCGCGACCTTCTGCTCCTCCTTCACCTTCCAGTCGATATAGGTCTCGATATCAGGATGGTCGGCGTCGACCACGACCATCTTGGCGGCGCGGCGCGTGGTGCCGCCCGACTTGATGGCGCCGGCCGCGCGGTCGCCGATCTTCAGGAAAGACATCAGGCCGGACGAGCGGCCGCCGCCGGACAGCCGCTCGCCTTCGCCGCGCAGGCGCGAGAAGTTCGAGCCGGTGCCGGAGCCGTATTTGAACAGGCGGGCCTCGCGCACCCAGAGGTCCATGATGCCGCCGTCGTTGACGAGATCGTCCTCGATGCCCTGGATGAAGCAGGCGTGCGGCTGCGGATGCTCATAGGCCGACTTGGATTTGGTCAGCTTGCCGGTCTTCCAGTCGACGTAATAGTGGCCCTGGCCGGGACCATCGATGCCATAGGCCCAGTGCAGCCCGGTGTTGAACCATTGCGGCGAGTTCGGCGCGACCATCTGTTTTGCCAGCTGGTAGCGCAGCTCGTCGTAGAACGCCTGCGCGTCCTCATCGGACGAGAAGTAGCCGCCCTTCCAGCCCCAATAGGTCCAGCAGCCGGCGAGGCGGTCGAACACCTGTTTTGCGCTGATCTCGCCGACATAGCGCTCGGATTCCGGGAGCAGGGCGAGCGCCTCGGTGTCGGGCACCGAGCGCCACAGGAAGGACGGCACGGTCTCTTCCTCGACCTTCTTCAGGCGCGCGGCGACGCCGGCCTTGCGAAAATACTTCTGCGCCAGGACGTCGGAGGCGACCTGCGACCAGAACTCGGGCACTTCGACATTCTCGAGGCGGAACACGATCGAGCCGTCGGGGTTGCGGATCTCCGATGTGGTCAGCCGAAAGCCGATCTCCGCATAGGGAGACTGGCCGGAAGTGGTGTTGCGCCGCTCGATTCGCATTTGTCGTGCCCCGTAATTTCTGCCCGGTCCCGCTTTCTTCGCGGGTTGCCGGATGTTTCAGTGAGCGAACCTCCCGCCCCGAAGCTGATGCCTCGGCGCCTTGATCCGCAAGTTTAACCGGTGGACCCGGCCCTGTTTCTGCTTTCGCCACCCCAAGGGCTCGTCCCGCTCATTGGCGAGGCCAGCCCCATCCCTTCGTCCTGAGCCTGTCCGGAAACACCGCCTACCCAAGCCGGCTTTCCGCAACCTGCTCCAACTCAACGCCGCAACCCGTCGCCTGAGCCATTCGGCTCGTTTTTTGAGGCCCCGGATCACCCCCGAGTTTTGGGCAGACAAGCCCTCGACCCGTGCCTCAACCGGCTGACGGAGTGCTGTTCGGAACCCGTTTGGGAGTGACCGGCGGGACCCTGAACTTAACTCGCGCCGTCCAGCAGTAAGGCTAGGCCAAACCCCTCGGGCCCGTCAAGAACTAGTACGGGTTCCCTAATCAAACACTAAATATGGTGGAAAATACGGGGAAACAGGGGTCAGTGCCGCGCCTGTGATGGAGCCAAGTATCGGTGAGTCCTGAAGGATTCCCAAGTCAAAAAATTTGTTTCGGAGGTGTGGAAAGCGCCTTCGCCCGCTCTTCACAGGGCAGGTATTTTTTCGCCCCCAGGGATTGCCTTGGCGAGACTCACGTAGCGCTACGGGGAGGGAGGTCTGGCATGTCGGCGCATCCGTGGCGGGGCGTGCGGACACGCGGCACGGTGCGGCCTGATTCCTTACCCCTTGCCGGGCTCCATGACAGAATCAAAACCGGCCGTGCCGGCGCGGATAGCGCCCGCCGGGCTCATGTTCCTCGCCATCACCTCGGTGGGCTGGGGAGTCAATTGGCCCGTCACGAAATATCTGCTCGGCGAATTGCCGCCGCTGACCCTGCGCGGCTCGACCGGCGTGATCGGGGCGGCGCTGCCGGCGGTGCTGGCGCTCGCCCGTGCGCACAGCCTGAAGGTCGAGCGGCATCTGTGGCCGCGCCTGATGCTGTCGGCGCTGCTCAATGTCACCGGATGGATGGTGCTGATGGAGCTGGCGCTGCTCTGGCTGCCGGCCAGCGAGACCGCGCTGATCGCCTACACCATGCCGGTCTGGGCCTCGCTGCTGGCCTGGCCGGTGCTCGGCGAGCGGCCGACCATTCTGCGTACCGTCGCGCTGGTGATGGCATTCGCCGGCCTCGCCGCCATCATGGGCGGCAACGGCATCACGGCGACGACGGAAAAACTGCCGGGCATCGTGATGGCGCTCGCCGGCGCGTTCGGCTTTGCGCTCGGCACGGTGCTGGCGAAGAGATTGCCGGTGCCGCTGCCGCCGATCCCGGCCGCGGCCTGGCAGATCGGGCTCGGCTGCTTTCCGATCGTCATCATCGGCCTCGCCTTCGAGACCACGCATATCGATGACGTGACGACGCTCGGCTGGTGGCTGCTGGTCTATGCGACCGTGATCCAGTTCTGCATCGCCTATGTCAGCTGGTTCGCCGCGCTCGCCCGCCTGCCGGCATCGGTGGCGGTGATCGGCACCATGGCCGTGCCGGTCATCGGCGTCGTGGCGTCAGCGATTGCGCTCGGCGAGCCGCTCGGGCTGGTCCAGATCGTGGCGCTGGTATTCACGCTGGCGGGCGTGGTGCTGGCGACAAGGTCGTAACCCTCCCATCCGATTGTAATGCCTCCCGGATTGCAGTAGGCATCGGGGCGGAAAATGCTGGTATAATGGGTGCCAGGCCGGACGGCCCGGCTTTTTATGTGAAAGAAGAGAGTATGGCGCGCAACATTCTGATCCTGGGGGCTTCCTACGGCTCCCTGCTGGGGACCAAGCTTTTGATGGCCGGTCACAACGTGACCCTGGTGTGCCGCAAGAAGACGGCCGAGCTCATCAACCGCGACGGCACCGAGGTCCGCATCAAGCTGCGCGACGAGGCGGTGCACCGCGCGATTTTTTCGCGCGATCTGCCCGGCAAGCTCGATGCCGTCACGCCGCAGGACGTCGACGTGTCCCGCTACGACCTGGTCGGCCTGGCGATGCAGGAGCCGCAATACACCAACCACACGATCCGCGTGCTGATGATCAAGATCGCGGAGGCGGGACTTCCGTGCCTGTCGATCATGAACATGCCGCCGCTGCCGTACCTCAAGCGGATTCCGGCGCTGGCCGAGATGGACCTGGAGGAGGCCTACACCAACGCCCGGGTCTGGGAGCGCTTCAAGCCGGGGCTGGTGTCGCTCTGCTCGCCCGATCCGCAGGCCTTCCGTCCGCCGGAAGAGGCGGCGAACGTGCTGCATGTCGGCCTGCCCACCAACTTCAAGGCCGCGGCGTTCGAGGACGAAAAGCACAACAAGCTGTTGCGCGAGCTCGAGGCCGATATCGATGCGGTGACGCTGGACGGTCACGACGTGCCGGTGAAGCTGAAAGTGTTCTCTTCGCTGTTCGTGCCGCTGGCCAAATGGTCGATGCTGCTGACCGGCAACTATCGCTGCATCACGCCGCACGAGCCGCAGTCGATCCGCGACGCCGTGCATGGCGACCTGAAACTGTCGCAGTCGATCTATGAGCATGTCGACGGCATCGCCCGCCGCCTCGGCGCCGATCCGGCCGACCAGGTGCCGTTCGGCAAATACGCCAAGGCGGCGGAAAGCCTGCTCAAGCCGTCCTCGGCGGCCCGCGCGGTCGCCGCCGGCGCGCCGTTCATCGAGCGCGTCGATCTGCTCGTGAAACTGATCTCGCACCAGCTCGGCGCGCCCAGCGCCGAGATCGACCGCACGGTCGACACCGTCGATCAGAAGCTGAACGAGAAGATCGTGGCGGGCGGATCAGGGGCGCAGTAGCGGGGGGCGTAGGCGCGATTTGAGAATAAAGTGCCACGGCGGGTGAAGCTTCGCCGTGGCGCCGGCCGCAACGCCCACGTAGGATCGTCGGTTGCTGCTCCAGCTAGGGGATATCTCAGGATCAGGTCGGTAGCTGTGCGAATGCGGCTGTGGACGCGCGCCGCACCCCGCGGGGACCGATCAGCGATGTAATCTAGAGTTAAGGTGAGGTCGGCGAGCGCCGGAAGCGTATAGCGCGCAGCCTCATAGGCCGTGCTTGGCCCATACGGCACGCACCTGTTCGTCCGTTGCGAATTCACCCCGGTCGGCAACGGCCCTGGAGCGAGCCGTCACCGATCAGCGGCGCCTTGACCGCAGATCACGCCTCCACGCCAACCTGCTTCACCAGTTCCGGAACAAGCCGTCTCAGCTTGCCGTGGCTGAGCATCGGCGACGCCGCGATTTCGGCGAGGCGGCGTTCGACCTCGGGCCATTGATTGGTCTCGCGCGGGTCGGCGTCGCCCTTGGCGAGGTTGCAGGGATAGCAGGCGAGGACCCGATTGCTCCGGCCGTTCGGGCCTCCCTTGGAGAGTGGGATGAAATGGTCGATGCTGGCCTTGACCTTGCCGCCGGTCTTCATCCGCGACAGTCCAACGTCGCAATAGGCGCATCGTCCGCCCCAGTCGAAATAGAGGCGCTTGTAGATTACGTCGGCCATCCGTCCTGGCTCTTCCCCCGAACCCTGTCGTTCAACGAATCATCCATTCATCAAACCGGCATTGAAACGACGCCGCAAGAGGCCAGGCTTACGTCTTGCTTCAGCCCGACAGCGCGCGGCGGATCATGTTGGCGAGCTGTGACTTGCGGTATGGCTTGGTCAGCAGCAGCACGCCGGCATCGAGCCGGCCCTGATGCACGATCGCGTTGTCGGTATAGCCTGAGGTGTACAGCACCTTGACGCCGGGACGGCGCTTGATCGCTTCGTCGGCGAGCTGCCGGCCGGTCATGCCGCCGGGCATGATCACGTCGGTGAACAGCAGGTCGAACGGCTTGTCGTCGCCGATCAGCGCCATCGCGGCCGGCCCGTTGGCGGCGGCGATCGTCCGGTAGCCGAGGCTCTGCAACTGCGCGATGACAAAATTGCGCACCAGCGCATCGTCTTCCACCACCAGGATGGTCTCGTTGCCGTGCGGCAGCGCCGCGGCCGGGGCCGGAACAGGTTCGATCTGGCCGCGGGCCGGCGGCAGATAGAGCTTGATCGTGGTGCCGTGCCCGACCTCGCTGTAGATCCTGATGTGCCCGCCGGATTGCTTGACGAAGCCGTAGACCATGCTCAGCCCGAGCCCCGAGCCCTTGCCGACTTCCTTGGTGGTGAAGAACGGCTCGAACACCTTGTCCAGCACCTCCTGCGACATGCCAGCGCCGTTGTCGCTGACCGCGAGCATCACATAGGGGCCGGGCCTGGCGTCCGGGTTGGCCTGCGCATAGGTGTCGTCGAGCACGACGTTGCGCGTTTCGAGCAGCAGCTTGCCGCCGTTCGGCATCGCGTCGCGGGCGTTGATCGCCATGTTGAGCAGGGAGTTGGCGAGCTGCGAGGGGTCGATATGGGCAATCGCCACCTCCTGCTCGAGGATCGAGTTGACCTCGATCTGCTCGCCGAGGGTGGGGCGGAGCAGCTTGGCGATGTCGACGACGGTGGCGTTGATGTCGACGTTGCGCGGCTGCAGCGGCTGGCGGCGGGCGAAGGCGAGCAGATGCTGGATCAGTTCGCTGCAGCGTTCCGCCGCCTGGTCGATCAGTTCGGCCGTCTTCTGCAGCTCCGGCTCATGGGCAAGGCTGGCGACCAGCGTCTCGGTGGTGCCGGTGATGACGGTGAGCATGTTGTTGAAGTCGTGCGCGACGCCGCCGGTGAGCTTGCCGATCGCGTCGAGCTTTTGCGATTGCAGCAGCTTGTGCTCGGTTTCGCGCGAGGCGGTGGCGTCATGGTAGACCAGCGCCGCGCCGCTGATGGCGCCCGAGGCGTCGCGCAGCGGCCGGCCGCTGATGATGAGATGAACCGGCGCGTTGCCGCTGACCGGGCGCACCACCATTTCGGTGGCGTCGAAGGTTTCGCCGCGCAGCGCGCGCGAGGCTGGCATATCCTGGACCTTCAGCGGCGTGACGCCGTCGCCGTGGAACACCGTGCTGAGCGAGCGCAGCAGCTCCACCGTCATGCCCGGCCGGAAGCGCAGCATCTTTTCGGCTGCCGGATTGGAGAGCAGGACCTCTCCCTTGGTGTCGATGACGAGCACGGCCTCCGCCATGCTGTGAAAGGTGCTGCGCAGGACGGCGGCCGAAAGCCTGAGCTCATCGTGCGCGGCGACCAGATGCTCGGTGCGTTCGGCGACCGCGGCCTCCAGCGCCTCGTTGGTCGCCTTGCTGGCGCTCAGCGAATCCTGCAGTTCCCGGCGCGAACGGCGGGCCGACAGCGTCAGAACAGTCGCAAGGATCAGGATCAGCAGGACGCCGGCGAGGTCGATCGCCAGCAGGAACAGCCCGTTGGTTTCAGACTCGGCGCGCCTGGCAAAAAGCAGCCGGCGCTCTTCCGCCACCGCCTTCGCCAGGTTTGCCGCGATCGCCGCCGTCGCCTCGCGGTCTTCCTGGCCGACGAGCGCTGTGGCAGCGGCGCTGTCTCCGGCATTCCGCAGCCTGATCAACTCGCCATTGACGGCAATCTGGCGCTCCACCAGCGTCTTGGTCTGTTCGATCAACTGTTTCTCGGTGGGATTGTCCTTTACCGCCTCGATCAGCGGCGCCAGCGCCGGCAGGATGGCATCGCTGGCCTCGCGGTATTCCCTGGCAAATTCCTGATCGCCGGTCAGCGCGAAGGCGCGCGCCGCGCTTTCCGCCCGCCGCAGCTGCGGACGCATGTCGGAGATCTTGCTGAGGATTCCGAGCGCGCGGTCGACCGAAGCGGAATCCGACCGCGACTTGAGGTCCAGTCCAATCGAGGCAGCGCCGATAACAAGGAGGATCGCGAGACCAATTCCGAGAATGATACGCTGCGAGGGCATTGCAAATCGTTACTTCGTGTGGCGCGCGGGCGCTTCTACGTTGGTGATGCATTGATTGACCGAGGTCAACAGCGCATCCGGCGTGAACGGCTTGCGCAGACAGCATGCCGCGCCGAGCTCGATGGTCATGCGCAGGAAATCCGGTGCACGTTCGGTATTGGCAAAGGCATAGCCGGACATGGCGATGATCGGTATGTCCGGCTTGCGTTCGTGGAACATCCGGATGGATTCGAAGCCGCGCATATGCGGCATGAACACGTCGATCAGCATGACGTCGAAATCGGAAGTTTCGAGCGCGCGCATTCCCGCCTCACCACCGTCGGCGACGGTGACCTCGAAACCCTTGCGCGTCAGACAGACCTCGATGGCGACGCAGACCATCGGGTCGTCATCGACCACGAGAACGCGCGGCACGATGCTTCCTTCCTTGGGCGGCGGCCGGATGAGTCGCACATCCCATGTGACGATTAAGTCGAAACGCCGACAGGTCGTCTGTATGGTAGAGTGCACATAAAAGTTGCCGAGGGCAATTCCGTTTCGCTGTATCAGAACAAGAACAACGATAACAAATTCACTTCCGGTTCCGGATCCAAGCCTGCCATGCCACCGATCAATCGCGCGGGGCGGCCGTCGCCGCTCGGGCTCATCCTGCTCGCCATTGCGTCCGTCGGGTGGGGCCTCAATTTCCCGATTATGAAACTTTTGCTGACCGAATGGCCGCCTTTGTCGTCGCGCGGCCTGGCTGGCGTTGCCGGCGCCACGGCGCTGGCGCTGGTTGCGCTGGCGCGGCGGCAAAAATTGAGTGTGCCACGGCCGATGTGGTCGCGGCTGCTGCTGGTCTCGACGCTGGCGATCAGCGGCTGGGTGGCATTCATGGGGCTGGCATTACTCTGGCTCAGCGCCAGCGAGGCCGCGGTGCTTGGTATATCGATCCCGGTCTGGGTGGCATTTTTGGCATGGCCCATCCTGGGTGAGCGGCTGTCGCCGCTTCGTGCCATCGCGCTGATAACAGCGCTTGCCGGCATCGTTGTGCTGATCGGCGGCAACGGTTTCGAGGCCAGCATCGAAAAACTGCCGGGTGTCGCGCTCGCATTGGCGGGCGCGATCGGCGTCGCACTCGGCACCGTCCTGACCAAGCACTTTCCGCTGAAGATGCCGCCGCTGGCGCTGGCCGCCTGGCAGGTCGGGCTCGGTTGCCTGCCGGTCGCGGTCATCGGCCTTGTGATCGAGCAGCCGCAACTGGCGGCGCTGTCGTGGGTCGGCTGGGCCGCGCTCGTCAATATGACGCTGATCCAGTTCTGCCTGTGTTACGTCTGCTGGTTTGCCGCGCTCGAGCGGCTGCCGGCGGCCACGGCGTCGATCGGAACCTTGCTGGTTCCCGTCGTCGGCGTGCTGGCGGCGGCCGTGATGCTGCGTGAGCCGCTCGGCGTGCGCGAGATCGCGGCGCTGGCGATCACGCTCGGCGGCGTCGCGGTGGCGCTGCGCTCCTGATTCCAAAATGAAAAGGGCGGCGCACTGAGATGCGCCGCCCTTCGAACTCACGTCATCGTGTTACTGCGCCGGGCAGGGGTGACGCTGACCGTCATAGCCGAGATACGTTCCCGATGCGGGATCGTAGGACTTGTATCGCTGCATGCAGTACGCCACGCCATCATCGCCGGCCGGGGCCGGCGCGGCAGCCACGACGCTGTCGTCATAGTAAGTGTCATCATAATAATAGGGGTTGTTGTCGTAGTAGCCGTACGCCGATCCGACTCCGACGCCGACCGCAACGCCCGGCCAGAAGCCGCCGCCGCGATGATGGTGGTGATGGCGATAGCCGCCGCCAGCCCAATTTCCACCGCCGGCCCAATTTCGGCCGCCGCCTCCGACAACGGCGCCGCCGGTGCCGGGGCTCGGGCGAATGCCCGGAGACTGGAAGCGGTCAGGCGCCGGGCCGGCCATTGCAGGAGCACCGGCGGCTCTCATGCCGCCGCCGCCAACCGCCATGCCGCCGCCTCTGAAGCCGCCGCCGCCGGCGCCAATCGCTGCGCCGCCGCCACCGCCTCTGAAGCCGCCACCGCCACCGATCGCTGCGCCACCGCCGCCGCCACCTCTAAAGCCGCCACCACCGCCGATCGCGGCACCGCCACCGCCGCCGCCGCGCGCAGCGCCGCCACCACCGCGGCTATCCTGCGCCTGGGCAGCGCTGAAGCTTGCGGCCATCGGCAGCACAAGCGCTATCGCCGCTGCAGTACTCAAAACCTTTAGACTGATCATTGTCGGCTCCATTTGCGGGAATATGGGGGGCTAACCCCCTCACGGGACGGACGTTCCCGAGCCGCGCATCGATTGCGGGAAAGCGGAGCCTGCGGGATCGGAACTGTATGCGGAATGAACGGATTGGGCCGATTCTGCGACCATGTGCCGGCAGAGGCGCGTCCGGTAAAACGCGCTCGGCACAGCCAGCATGTCAGCCTTTGTCTGGACAATCCGGCCCGCGAATGGCATCAGAGCGGCACGTTTTCTCGAACCGGCCGAGCTTCCATGAAGCAGTTTTTGCTGAAGTTTTTCACCTGGTGGAGCGGCCAGACGTTCGGCACGCAATTGTGGACGTGGCGATTCGGCGAACTGGTCGGCGAGGACGAGCAGGGCAATCGCTACTACCGCACCAAAGGCGGCAAGGTCGATCCGACGCTCGGCTTCGAGCGGCGCTGGGTGATCTATAATGGCTATGCGGAAGCGAGCCGGGTGCCGCCGTCATGGCATGGCTGGATGCACCACGTTGTCGATACCCCGCCGACGGAGCAGGCCTACACGGCGCGCGAATGGGAAAAGCCGCATCAGCCGAACCTGACCGGCACGCCCGGGGCGTATCGCCCGTCCGGCTCGACGCTCGCCAGCGGCCGCCGTCCCAAGGCGACCGGCGACTACCAGGCCTGGACGCCGGGAAGCTGACTTCACGGTTATTTTAGCGCAGCGCCAGCAGGGTTCCTATTGCGGGCCAAGATGCGTGTATATACACGTGTTGTATGAAGCAACCAAACGACCCGGACACTGCTGACTACATGGCCGCCGCCGGCTGTTTCTGCCTGGCATCGCGGCAGGCCGCTCGAAAGATCACACGGCTCTACGATTCGTACATGCAGGAATCGGGAGTTCGGGTCACCCAGTTCACCATCCTGTCGCAGCTGATGCTGCGAGGGGAGATGTCGATCGGCACACTGGCCGGCATTCTCGGCATGGAGCGCACGACGCTGACCCGCAACCTCGGGCCGCTCGAGCAGCAAAAGTGGATTTCGATCAAGCCAGGCGAGGACCCGCGTTCGCGCATGATCGGCATCACCGGCCATGGACGAAGCGTGGTCCGCCGCAGCTTTCCGTTCTGGTCGAAGGCGCAGGCGCATATCGGCGAGCTGCTCCGCGCGGACGGCGTGGCCGCGCTGAAGATTTTGAACTCCCGGAATTTGGGGTGAAACGACGAGGCTTCCGGCCGACGCGTCGTTCATCTCAATAGGTGTAACTACACGTAAAGGAGAGGCGTCATGCTCGACTTCATCGGAACCATCGTTCTCGTGGCGGCGATCGTTTTCAGCATCAATGCGCTCACCGGTGCGATGCCGATCAGCCCATCGCAGCGTATTGCCCTTTCAATCGGCGCCGGTCTGTGGACCGGGCTGGCCGCCGCGCTCGCCGGCGCGAACCTGTTCCTCGGCTCAAATCCGGCAGGGCCACCGATGATCGGTACGGTCATCGCGTTGCCGATGGTTGCGACTGCCGTCGCGGCGTCGATCTCGACATCGGTGCGCGCAGCGCTGCTTGGAATGCCGATGCCCTTTCTGATCGCTCTCAACGTCTGGCGCATAGCGGGAGGATTTTTCCTCCTGCTGGCGGCCGAAGGCCGGCTTGCCGGGCCGTTTCCGGCCTCGGCAGGCTGGGGCGATATCATTACCGGCGTGCTCGCTTTGCCCGTGGCCTGGCTCGCGCTGCGTGGGCAGGCCAAGGCGCTGGTCTGGGCCTGGAATGCGTTCGGCATGCTCGATCTTGTGGTCGCGGTCGCATTCGGAGTTATCTCGGCGAATGGCTCGCCGTTGCAGATCATTCACGCCGGCGAAGGCTCGGAGGCGGTGCAACTGCTGCCGTGGTCGCTAATTCCGACCGTGTTGGTGCCGATGTATTTGATCGTGCACGGGATTATCTTTGCAAAGCTTAAGCAGACCAGCCAGCGCGCGCCGGGCTGACGCGCGGCGCTGCACTGCACGTGGTTGCTTTGTGGATCGGCTTCGCCTGTGGATAGCGGGATCAGCGGGCACAACCATCGCAGCCAAGTTGTGCTCTCCGCGTTGTCGCGGCTTAATGAAGCCATCTTACGGAGATGGGAAACCATCGCGTCGGTGTCGGGTTCCAGTCGCGACTGCCCCGATTTGCAGCGGTCACCGAGTAGGACACGGCCGGGAGATAGGCCCCTGGTGCGGAGGTTCTGAAATCGCCCGCTAATGTGTGACTGCCGTAGGACAGGAAAGGCCGCTTGGGCAACCAGGCGGCCTTTTTCTGTTGCTGGCTTTACCGGACGCCCGCTTTCGCGGTGACGACGGGAGGGGCGTCACCCCAGCCGTGCGGCGGCGCGGTCGATCATCTCGGTGCGGCGGACCTGCGCCGGCGCGATCCGCTCTCTCATCATGGCCAGCACTTCCGGCGGCGCGGTATCCGGCGAGCCGGAATTGAACGGCGGCGCGGGATTGTATTCGAGGCGGAGCTGGATCGCTTCCGCCGTCCGCTGGTCGTGCAGCAGCGAGACCAGCGTCAGCGCGAAGTCGATGCCGGCGGTGACGCCGCCGCCGGTAACGCGGTTGCGGTCGACGCAGACGCGCGTCCTGGTCGGGATCGCGCCGAAGGCGCTTAGAAAATCCATCGCCGTCCAGTGCGTCGCCGCGCGATAGCCCTTGAGGAGACCGGCGGCGCCGAGCACCAGCGAGCCCGTGCAGACCGACGTGATGTACCTCGCGCCGGGCGCCTGCTTGCGCAAGAAGGCCAGCATCTCCTCATCGTTGATCATGTCGTCGGTGCCGAACCCGCCGGGCACGCAGATGACGTCGAGCTGCGGGCAGTCGGCAAATGTCGTGGTCGGCGTCAGCATCAGCACGGAATCGCTCGTCACCGGTTCGATCCGCTTCCAGATCAGATGCACCCTGGCGCCGGGCAGGCTGGAGAACACCTGCAAGGGACCGGTGAAATCGAGCTGGGTGACGCGCGGGAACAGCACGAGACCGATTTGCAGCGGCGTGGCGGTGGGAGACGGCGCGGACATCGTGACCTCCGGAAAATTTGCCTTGACGGAACGCATCCTGCCATGGTCGCTTCATGTCTGAAACGGCATATTTCCCTCATTTTAGGACATGGGCCCAAAGCTGCCACCGAAGCTCAAGACGGATCAGCATCATGATCGGCATTCTCATCTTTCCGGATTTCCAGTTGCTCGATGCCGCCGGGCCGATCTCGGCGTTCGAGATCGCGGCGCGCTATGCCACGGGTGCGCCGGCGATCCGCGTTCTCGCCGTGACATCAGGGCCGGTCCGCTCGTCGTCCGGCGTCGAGATCGTCGCAAGAGGATTGAAATCGGCGGCGGCGATCACGACGCTGATCGTCGCGGGCGGGGAGGGCGTGCGCGAGGCGGCAAGGTGCGAGAAGACGCTCGGCTTCGTGCGCGCGGCTGCGAAGCGCGGCATCCGCATCGCCAGCGTCTGCTCCGGCGCCTATGTCCTCGCGGAGGCCGGCCTGCTCGACGGCCGCCGCGCCACCACGCACTGGCAGCGCACGCGGCATTTCGTGAAGACCTATCCGCAGGTGAAGCTGGAGGCGGACCGCATCTTCGTGCGCGACGGGAACGTCTGGACCTCGGCCGGGATCTCGGCCGGCATCGACCTGTCGCTGGCGATGATCGCGGAAGATTACGGCGACGAGATCGCGCAGAACACCGCCAAGCAGCTCGTGCTGTATCACCGTCGCAGCGGCGGCCAGTCGCAATTCTCCTCGCTGCTGGAACTGAAGGCGCCGAACGGGCGCTTCGGGCCGCTGCTGGCCTGGGCGCGCGAGAACCTCGACGCGCCGTTGACGGTCGAGGATCTCGCCGAGCAGGCCGGCATGAGTTCGCGGCACTTCACCCGGGCCTTCATGGCGGAGACCGGCACCACGCCGTCAAAGGCGGTGGAGCGGCTCCGCATCGAGGTGGCGCGGCAGCGCGTGCAGTCGTCCAGCGAGGCGATCGAGCGCGTCGCGCAGACCACCGGCTTTCGCGACCCGGAGCGGATGCGCCGCGCCTTCATCCGCGCCTTCGGCCAGCCGCCGCAATCGCTGCGCCGCGCGGCGCGGGCAGGGTAGGCGGAAGCCGTTATCTCCGGAAATCCACCCGGCCTTGCGAGAAGTAGCCGTCTATTCGCTGGTCGCTCACCACAAGGCCGACCCAGGGCACGGTGATCTCCGGATTGTTCAGGTTGACATACTTGCCGACCAGCCGGCGCGGGCCGTCGCGCCGCGCTTCGATGAGGCCGCGGCGTTTGCCAAGATCCCAGTCGAACAGCAGGTAGACGCGCTCGCCCACGGTCCTCGCTTCGCCCTGGCCCTGTTTCCAGTTGTCCGGCGTATCGCCCGGTATGGTGGGGTCCGCGGCGCCTTTCCAGCGGCTGCACCACTGGCCATCGATCGAACCGCGCGGGTCGCCATCGCCGGTGCCCCACGGCCTGGCGTTCTCGTCGCTCGCGGATTCTTCCGGCGCCGTGTTGCGTGCGAATTGCATCACGTCGTCGTCCTCGGGATGCGGAACATCCATCACGCCGAAGGGATTGCGGCGGGCCGCGTCGTTGTCGGCTGCGACGTATAATTTGGCGTTCTCGGATTTCATGGATGACTCCAACTGCGATTGCGTTGCCGTGTGAACGCACGGGATCGCAGGTTGGAGGGGTGACGGCCACCCGATTTCCGAAAGGAACCTTGTTGTCTACTGCCGCTCAGGCAACGTCGGCTTGCGCGCTCGGTTGTTCCTCTGCCAGCAGGGCGTCGAGATCGACGAGCTGCGGATCGTCGTCCTGCGGTTCGCCGTGATGGCCGGCGCTGCCGTGAAGATGCATCAGGGTCTGCACACGGCGGGCATTGAGATGGTCGACGTGCTGATGCTGCAGCGCTACCGCCAGCAGCGCCTTCGGCAGCCCGACCAGCGCGAAGGCCGCGACCCTGCGCACCTCGTCGCCCTCGCGCCAGCGCAGCGGATGCAGCGTGTAGATCAATTGCCGGTCGAGCTCCGCCGATGCGAGCTGCTCGGATTCCGAGAGCGTGATGCTGGCAAGGTTGGCGTTGCCCGCACGGGTGCGTACCGCGGCGGAGCGCAGCTCCCAGCAGATCAGATCGGTTGCCGCGCGGACTTCGCTGCGCACCGCATCGACGCTGCTCGCGAATCGGGTGGCCTCCGGTATCGACAGCGCGCTCGTGGTGACGGCCTCGACCAGCGCGGTGGTGCCGGATTCGAATCCGGGCGCGGCCCGTTCGATCGCCGTCGCCATCGCCTCGATCTGGTCGGCCAGCGTGTCGCGGTCGCGCTGCGCCTTCGCATCGGCGAGGGCGCGCTCGGCGGAAGCGACCTGATCGTCGACTTCGACCAGTTCGGCGCGCAGTGTCTTGGCGCGGTCTTCGACGGTGCGCATGCTGGCTTCGGCGCGATCGAGTCGGGAATTATTGGCACCGGCGACCGCCAGCTGTTCGGCAGCCGTACGCTTTTCGGCTAGTTCCGCCTCGGTGACGCTGAGCCGTTCGGCCAGTTTCTGCCGCGCCGAGAGCTTATCTTTCAGCGCGACCTCGAAGCGCTCGATCGGGCTGAGTTCGCGCTTGAAAAATAACATGGCGGTTCCTCGCGAGGTTGCGGCCATCCGCCAGAATCACCTGGCAGATTCGTTTGCGTGCCAGAACTAGTGCGAAACTTGGATAACATTGCGGCCTGAGTCGGACCAGTTCCGACGGCCCGGGATAAACCGGCCGTCGCCGTCGGGGGCGATGCCGAATCGCGCCGCGCGAATCAGTTCCGCTTCAGGAAGATGCGCGCGCTCTGCCGCTACTGCGGGCTGTCGGGATGCCAGCCGAGGATGGCCAGCATCACGAAAAATCCGACGACATAGGCCGCCGCCACCGGCCAGCCCTGGGTGACCCAGCGGCCGACGGACTTCGCCTCCGGATACATGTTCGACAGCGCGACACCCGCCGACGATCCGAACCAGATCATCGATCCGCCGAAGCCGACCGCATAGGCGAGATAGCCCCAGTCGTAGCCGCCCTGTTTCAGCGCGAGCGCGGTGAGCGGGATGTTGTCGAACACGGCGGACACGAAGCCGAGGCCGAGCGCGGTCGGCCATGAGGCCGCCGGCAGTTTCTCGACCGGCATCAGCGAAGCCGCGGTGACCAATGAGAGGAGAAAGATCGTGCCCTTGAAGGTTTCCGGCATCACCTTCCAGTCCGGTGCGCGCCATCCCGCCGTCAGCAGGATCGCCGTCCAGACCGCGATTCCGAGCACCGGAACCGTATCGAGCAAGGCGGGGAATTTCAGGTTGGCGGTGATGTTGGCGGCCAGCGCGGCGAGCAGGATGGCGGCGACGATGCAGGCCCGCGTCGGGTCCATCCTCAGACCCTTGGGCGGATCCTTCTGGATCGGGGAGTAGCGCTGCTGCTGGATGGAGGCCGGCACCGCAAAGATCAGCATCGCGACGACAGCCGCGATGTAGGCCTCCACCACGGCGAGGGGGCTGACGCCGGCGATCCACATCATCGTCGTGGTGGTGTCACCGACGACGCTGCCCGCCCCGCCGGCGTTGGAGGCGGCGACGATCGCGGCGAGATAGCCGATGTGGACCTTGCCGCGAAACACGTGCCGCGCCACGGTGCCGCCGATCAAGGCGGCGGCGATGTTGTCGAGAAAGCTCGAAAGCACGAACACCAGCATGAGCAGAACGAGCCCGCCCCTCCAGTCGTCGGGCAACAGCGCCGGCATCTCGTCGGGAATCCGGCTTTCCTCGAAATGCCGGGACAGCAGCGCAAATCCCATCAGCAGCAGGAACAGATTGGCGAGCGTCACCCATTCATGCGCCATGTGGTGGCCGAAGCCGGCGAGGCCGGCGCCATGCTTGAAGCCGGTGAAGACCAGCTTGTAGACGATGATCGCCGCAAGGCCGGTCAACGCTACCTGAAGCGTCTTGTGATGGAACAGCGCGACCCCGAGCAGGGTCAGCGCGAACAGGATAAAGTCGACGGGTATTCCGAACACAAGGATGGGGTCGATCACCAGGGCCTCGAACGCGCTGAAGGGAGCGATACTGTAGCGTTATTTCAGCGCCTTCAGCCAGCCGGCGATTTCGCTGACGGCGACGTTGGCCTGGTTCAGCAGCTTGCCCATGGTGAAGAAGCCGTGGAACTGGCCGGGGAAGTGCCGGTAGGTCACGGGTACGCCGGCCTCCTTCAGCCGCGCGGCATATTCGGCGCCTTCGTCGCGCAGGGGATCGGCGCCGGCGGTCAAGACATAGGCGGGCGGCAATCCTGCGAGCGTTTTGGCGCGGGCAGGCGAGGCTTTCCAGTGATCGATATCGGCCGTGCTGCTCAGATAGTGGTTGCAGAACCATTTGATCACGGAGTGCGTCAGCAGGATGCTGGTCTCCGGCTCGCTGTGCGAGGCGTGTTTCATCGCAAAGTCGGTGGCGGGATAGACCAGCACCTGGCCGGCGAGCTTTGGGCCGTCGCCGTCGCGCGCGGCCAGCGCCACGACGGCGGCGAGATTGCCGCCGGCGCTGTCGCCGCCGACCAGCAGATGCCCGGCGTCGATGCCGAGCTGGCTAGCATTGGCGGCGACCCATTTGGTAGCGATGATGGCGTCGTCGGCGGCGGCGGGAAATTTGTGCTCGGGCGCCAGACGGTAGTCGATGGAGATGACGATCATCTCGCCTTCATGGGCGAGCTTCTGGCAAACCACTTCATGGGTATCGAGGTCGCCGATCACCCAGCCGCCGCCGTGAAAGAACACGAGGCACGGCGCCAGGCCGTTACTCTTGCGCAGCGTCTTCGGCGTGTAGATGCGCGCGGGCAGCGCGCCGTGCGGCGCGGGGATCTCGAGCGGCCTGTTCGATTCGAGCGCGGGCGGCTCGGGATTGCTGACGACGCGGGCGGCCCGATAATACTCGCGCGCTTCCGGTGCGGTCAGCGTCTCATAGGCGGGACGGCCCGCCTCCTGGAAAGCCTTGTAGACGGCGGCGGCATCGGGATCGAGCGTCACGGGCATGGCGGGAATGAACCTCTGTTTCTGAGTACGTCATTCCGGGGCGCATCGAAGATGCGAACCCGGAATCTCGAGATTCCGGGTCTGGTCCTTCGGACCATCCCGGAATGACGGTGGTTGCAGTGAATCACGCCGCAGTCCGCCCGCCGTCGACGGTGTAGGCGGAGCCCGACACGTAGCTCGCCTCGTCCGAGGCCAGGAACGCCACGATGGAGGCGACTTCGGACGCCTGTCCGAGCCGCCGCGCCGGAATCCGGTCGACGATCTTGTCGGTTGGCGGCGGCTCATTGCCGGGACTGCGGCCCTGCAGGATCGTGCTCAGCATCCGGCTGTCGATCAGGCCGGGGCAGACGCAGTTCACCCGCACGCCGGTGCCGGTGCATTCCCAGGCCGCGCTCTTGGTCAGCCCGATCACCGCGTGCTTGCTGGCGCTGTAGACCGCGATCATCGGCGATCCGATCAGGCCGGCGATCGAAGCGGTGTTGATGATGCTGCCCTTGTTTTGCTTCAGCATCACCGGCAGCACGTGCTTCATGCCGAGGAAGACGCCGACGACGTTGACGTCGAGCACGCGGCGAAAGCTCTCCAGCGAATATTCCGGGATCGGCTTGATGTCGCCCTCGATGCCGGCGTTGTTGTAGAAGGCATCGATCGCGCCGAACCTGTCGACGGTGGCGCGGACATATTCGGCGACCTCTTCCTCCTGGGTGACGTCGGCTGAGATCGCGAGCGCTTCGGCGGAGGCGGGCAGGTCGCGGATGGCGGCCTTGAGGTCGTCCTCCCGGCGGTCGACTGCGACAATCCGCGCGCCGCGTTCGGCCAGCAGGCGAATGGTCGCGGTTCCAATGACGCCGGCTGCGCCGGTCACGACAGCAACCCGGCCATCAAGGCGAATTCGATCGGGCATATGGGGTTTCCTCTGGCTCGTCCGGTTGTCCCGGATTTTGATGGTTTTCGCGCGTGGCCGCGCGACGAACGCAACTATTTCATCTGAAACGGGGCGTGGCTAGATCATGGGCCGATCATCCCGGGACGGCTTTCCGCCTTTCCGGGCCAAGATCGAGGTCAGAGAACGCCGGTCCGGAAGCCGGTTTTGGCTATTTCTGGACCACGATTCAGTGCGGCGGGACGGGGGCAAACCGCCCTTTCCCCGCCGTATTCGCCGTGTTAACCGGTGGGGACGCGAGCGGCGGATTAGTCTGTACTATGTCGCGAGCCCGATTCGCCCTTTAAAGCCGCGCGAGATGCTTCGAACCATTGCCCTGACCGGTCTTGCGGCCCTGATCGCCGCCACCATGACCTCGCTTGCGCCGCCCGCGCAGGCGCAGATCGGCAATATCTTTTCCGATCCGCCGCTGCGGCCGCCCGGCGCGATTCCCCGCGGCAATCAGCCGCCACAACAACAATTCCCTGACGACGACGAGGAAGTGCCGGAGCTGCCGCGCGGCCGGCTGTTGCCGACCCCGAACCGGCCGCCGCCGGGACAGGGCGCGCCGCCGCCGGGAAGCTTCCAGTCGCAGCCGCTGGCGCCGCCGCCCGGCACGACCGTCGCGCCCCAGGGCACGCAGCCGGGTGTTGCCGTTCAGCCGCCGCCGCCGGGCGGTCCGGGCGTTGCCAATGCGCCGACCGGACGCCAGCCGCCGCCGGCCAAGGGCGTGCCGAGTTCGCCAGCGACCCTGCAGCCGGGCGACGAAGTCGTATCCGAGCCGCCGGCCACCAAGATCACCAACAAGAAGGCGAGCTTCTCCGGTCTCGACAAGATCACCGGGCGCATCATCAATTTCGACGAGGACATCGGCGAGACCGTGCAGTTCGGCGCGCTGCGCGTGAAGACCAGCGCCTGCTACACGCGGCCGTCGACGGAAGCCGCCAACACCGACGCCTTTGTCGAGGTCGACGAGATCACGCTGCAGGGCGAAGTGAAGCGGATCTTCTCGGGCTGGATGTTCGCCGCCAGCCCCGGCCTGCACGGCGTCGAGCATCCGGTCTACGACATCTGGCTGACCGACTGCAAAGGGCCTGACCAGACCATCGTCAGCGCGCAGCCCGAGCCGCCGAAGCCGGCCGCCCCGCCGGCAGGCGCCAAGCGCCCGCCGCCACCGCCAAAGCAGGCCGCGCCGCGCCCGCCAGGACTGCCGCCGCAGCCGCAATTCCAGCAGCCGCAACAGGCGCCACCGCCGCCTCCGCCGCCGCAGCAGCGGCCGGGCGGGCTGTTCGGCGGATTGTTCGGGAATTAGGACGTCCGCGCTTCCGTGTGGGCGTCTCATACGTTCCAAACACTTTTTACCCGCCGTGCAGCTTCCACTTGCCATCTGCAGTGCGCCTTATGGTGGCGTCGTGCATCCGGATATGCTTGGCGAGGAAATCGATGAAGGTACGCACGCGCGCTGGCAGCGGCCCGGCATGGCCGACGTAGATCGCATGGACATCTTCGCGGTCCCCGGGATTGTAGTTCTGCAGGACCGGAACCAGGCGCCCGGCCTCGATGTCGGGACCGATGTGGAATAGCGCCAGACGTGCGCAGCCAACGCCGCCGAGCGCGAGCTGGCGGACCGCTTCCCCGTCGCTGGCGCGGGCGGCCGGCGGCGGCAGCACTTCCTCGATCCGCTCGCCGCGTCGGAATGGCCAGCCGCGAATGCTGCGCGGAAAAGTCCAGCCGATGCCCCGATGGCTGGCGAGTTCAGCCGGGGTCTTCGGCTCGCCGAAACGGGCAAGATAAGTCGGCGCGGCCACCACCGCCATGCGGCTGGTCCCGAGCTTGCGCGCGACGAGGCGCGAAGCCCCCAGCGGCCCGACGCGAATGGCCACGTCGGCGCGCTCCTGCATCAGGTTGATGACCGTGTCGGTAAGGACGATGTCGAGCGTGACATCGGGGTGCTCGACGAGAAAGCGCGGCAGCAGCGGCATCAGGTGAAGCATGCCAAAGGGGATGTTGCTGTTGACCGCCAGATGCCCGCGCGGCGCTGCACCGGAGCTGGCCTCGCGCTCGGCCTCCTCGATCTCGCTGAGGATGCGCAACGACCGCTCGTAGAAGGCTTGGCCTTCCTCGGTGAGCTGGAGCTTGCGCGTGGAGCGGTTGATGAGTCGCGTGCCGAGCCGGGCTTCCAGACGGGATACCAGTTTGCTCACGCCCGATGGGGTCAGCCGAAAGCTTTTTGCCGCGGCAGTGAACCCGCCGAGGTCGACGACGCGGATGAAGACCTCCATCTCGGCGGAACGGTTGGTGTCGAGCCGGGTCATGTTGATTTCACGTCACAAATGATTGTCCCGCCAGCATTCTAATTCTTCCGCCGCCCTTCAGCTATTTGCGTTGCAGCAACCCTGATCAGGAGCAACGCATGCCTGCCGCCGTCCTTGCGCTGACCGCTGGTGCCTTTGGCATCGGCACCACCGAATTCCTCATCATGGGTCTCTTGCTGCAGGTCGCCGCCGACATGCAGGTCTCGGTCTCCGCGGCGGGCCTGTTGATCTCGGGCTATGCGCTCGGCGTGTTCGTCGGTGCGCCGATCCTGACGCTGTCGACGCGGCGGATGCCGCGCAAGGCGGTGCTGCTTTCCCTGATGGCGATCTTTACCTTCGGCAATGCTGCCTGCGCGCTGGCGCCGGACTATGGGCTGTTGATGGCGGCGCGGATCCTCACCTCTCTCGCCCATGGCACATTCTTCGGCGTCGGCTCAGTGGTGGCGACGAGCCTTGTCACTGAGGACAAGCGTGCTTCCGCGATTGCCACCATGTTCATCGGGCTGACGGTGGCGACTCTGCTCGGCGTACCCTTCGGTGCCTGGTTCGGCCTGATGCTGGGATGGCGGGCCGCATTCTGGGCGGTGACTGCGATCGGTGTGGCCGCCTTCGCGGTGCTGATCGTTCTCGTTCCCGGCGATGTGGGTGGCAATGAGAAAGTCACCTCGGTGCGCGAGGAACTGGCGGCGGTCGGCCGCCCCAAGGTCCTGTTCGCCCTCGCCATGACGGTATTCGGTTTTGCCGGTCTGTTCGTCGTCGTTACCTATGTCCAGCCGATCCTGACGCGGCTGACCGGGTTCTCTGAAGCGGCGGTCTCGCCGATCCTTCTCGTGTTCGGCGTCGGCCTGTCGATTGGCAATGTTGCGGGTGGGCGGCTCGCCGACAATGGTCTCGGACGCGCCCTGATCGGCACGCTTGCGGCGCTTGCGGTCGTGCTCGTCGCGCTTGCGGCGGTGCTGTCGATTAAAGTCCTTGCCGTGACGTTCATCTTCCTGCTCGGCATCGCCGCCTTCGCCACTGTGGCGCCGCTGCAGCTTCGCGTGCTCGAAGCGGCCGGCACAGAGGGCCGCACGCTGGCGTCCAGCCTCAACATCGCGGCCTTCAATCTTGGCAATGCGCTCGGCGCCTGGGCCGGCGGGCTCACGATCGATTACGGCATGGGCCTCGCCGCACTGCCGCTCGTCGCGGCGGCGATCACCGTGGCGGGGCTCCTGCTGGCCCTATGGAGCCTACATCTCGACCGGCCGATACCTTCCGCTGCGGAATGCCCGGCGGAGTGAAGCAACAGAAAGGGAGCACGATGATGGAGTATCGCAACCTGGGTGCCTCGGGGATGAAGGTCCCCGTTATCAGTTTCGGCACTGGCACGTTCGGCGGAGAGGGGCCGCTGTTTTCGGCTTGGGGCCGGAGCGGCGCCGAGGAGGCGAGGCGGCTAATCGACATCTGCCTCGAGGCCGGCGTCAACCTGTTCGATACCGCCGATGTCTATTCGAACGGCGCGTCGGAAGCGATTCTCGGCGCCGCGATCAAAGGCCGCCGCGACAGGGTGCTGATCTCTACCAAGACGAGCCTGCCGACGGGTGACGGTCCATTCGACGCCGGCTCATCGCGGCATCGCCTCGTGTTGGCTGTGGACGCCGCCTTGCGGCGGCTGGGGACCGACTACATTGACTTGCTGCAGCTCCACGCCTTCGATGCCTTCACGCCGATCGACGAAGTGCTGTCAACGCTGGATGGGCTCGTCCGTGGCGGCAAATTGCGCTATGTCGGCGTCTCCAATTTCTCGGGCTGGCAGTTGATGAAGTCGCTCGCCATCGCCGAGCGTCATGGCTGGCCGCGCTATGTGGGACACCAGGTCTATTATTCGCTTGTCGGCCGCGACTACGAGTGGGAACTCATGCCGCTCGGCCTCGATCAGGGCGTCGGCGCGCTGGTCTGGAGCCCGCTGGGCTGGGGGCGCCTCACCGGCAGGATACGACGCGGCCGGCCACTGCCGGCGGGCAGCCGCCTGCACGAGACGGCACAGTTCGGTCCGCCGGTAGACGAGGAGCGACTCTATCGCGTCGTCGATGCCCTCGATGCCGTCGCGACCGAGACCAGTCGCACCGTGCCACAGGTCGCGATTGCCTGGCTGCTCACCCGCCCCAGCGTGTCGTCCGTGATCATCGGTGCGCGTGACGAAGCACAGCTGCGCGACAATCTCGGCGCCGTCGGCTGGTCGCTGAGCGCCGAGCAGGTCGCGCTCCTGGACAAAGCGAGCGCGACGATGCCCTGCTATCCCTACTATCCATATCGTGTCCAGGAAGGCTTTGCGCGATTGAATCCACCACCGGTTTGAGCACCGGAAGCCGGTGACTCGCTTTCGAGGCTGGTAGCTCCCGGCTGCCCGGCGCTTTCGCGCCGTACGTCTGGACCGAATCAATTGCGTTTGGCAATGATCGCAAGCGCCTCGGCGCCGCTGATGCTGGGCGGCAACCGCATGAAATCTGCCGGCTCGCCTGCGATCGCCTGGTCGAGCAAGGCGCGATAGCGGCGGCGCGGAATTTCGACGGCGCCGAAGCTGCGCAGATGCTCGGTGACATATTGCGTGTCGAGCAGCTCGAAGCCGCCGGCGATCAGCCGCGCCACCAGATGCACCAGCGCCACTTTCGAAGCGTCGCGGGTGCGGTGAAACATGCTCTCGCCGAAGAACGCCCGGCCCAGGCTGACGCCATAGAGGCCGCCTGCGAGGTCGCCGTCCTGCCAGACCTCGACGCTGTGGCAGTGCCCGAGCTCGTGGAGCCCGAGATAGAGATCGCGGATGCGCTTGTTGATCCAGGTGTCGTCGCGGCCGGGTTGCGGCGCCGCGCAGCCCGCAATGACCGCCTTGAAGGCGGTATCGACGGTGACGCTGAACGCATCCGAACGCACGGTGCGGGCGAGGCGCGAGGCGATACGGAAACCGTCGAGCGGAATCACGCCGCGCATTTCCGGCTCGACCCAGAACAGCGTCGGATCGCCGGCGCTCTCGGCCATCGGGAAGATGCCGCAGGCATAGGCCCGCAGCAGCACGTCGGGCGTGATTTCGGAAGCAGCGGACTCGCGCGAGGTCATGGGGCGATGATAGCAGGACGCGCGGGGCCTATGCTACGATTCAACGGTAATTGATGCCGCAGGCGCGGCCGCATCGATGCGGCTGGGACGGGGGTCTTTCCCGGCCGGTTTCCGACAGATGGGTAGGGCATGAGCGCAGTGTTGATCGTTGTTCCCGTGTTCGCCCTGATCGCGGCGGGCTACGCGGCGGTCGCGCTGCGCTTCATCTCGCCGACGGCCAACAAGGGCATTGCCGAGTTCGCCTTCAGCATCGCCATCCCGGCGCTATTGTTCCGGATCGTGGTCGTCGCCGAATTTCCCGCGGTCAACGCCTTCTCGGTGTGGTGCGCGTATTACGGGGCAACCGCGATCACCTGGATTGTCGCGCTGCTCGCCGCGTCGCTGCTTCGGCAATCCCGCCCCGACGGCGTGGTGCTCGCGATCGGCTCGATCTACGGCAACATCGTGATGCTCGGCCTTCCCCTGACCTTGTCGGCGTTGGGCAGCCAGGCCGCCGGCTCGATGGCCTTGATCCTGTCGGTCAACACGCCGCTGCTTTGGCTCTGCGGCACGCTGCAGATGGCGTGGGCGGAGCGGAAGTCTTCGGAGGGCGCGCCGCTCCTGATGGTCCGGGCCGTGCGCGAGGTCGCACGCAACCCGATCATGCTGGCGCTCGGCTTCGGCTTCCTCTGGCGCTTCACCGGCCTCGGGCTGCATCCGGTCGCGGACAGGACGCTGGAGCTGCTGGCGCAGGCCGGCTCGCCGACAGCCCTGATCGCGCTCGGCATCAACCTGTTCGGCTTTCGGATCAAGGGCCAGGCGCTCGGCATGGCGCTGATGTGCGCGCTCAAGCTGGTGGCGATGCCGGCGGTTGCCGCCGTGCTCGCGTATTATGTCCTGGCCTTGCCGCCGATCTCGGCGGCGGTGGTGGTTCTGTTCGCCGCGATGCCGACCGGCGCCAATGCCTACATCTTCTCGGCCCAGTACGGACGGCTCACCGAAGCCGTCTCGGGCGCCGTCGCGCTCGGCACGACGCTGGCGGCGGTGACGCTGCCGATCGTCGTGGCCCTGGTGACGGCCGCCCCGCGCTAGGCGGTGTGCGAGCTAGTCCTCGTAGCCGAACAGCTTTGCCGGGTTGGTGACGAGGATTCTCTTCAGCTCCGCCTCATCGGCGACGTAGCGATAGAACAGCTCGAGCAGGTCGGCATCGTTCGGCGGCTGCACCACCGAGACCGGATGCGGCCAGTCCGTCGCCCAGACGCAGCGCTCGGGCGCGGCCTCGATATAGGCGCGCGCGATCGGAATGACGTCGTCCCAGGGCGGGCCCTTCTTCGAGGTCTTTTCGCCGAGCGACAGCATCACCCAGAAATTGCCCTTCGACAAAAGCTCCAGCATCTTCTGCAGGTTCGGCTCGTCCTTGCCACGCGTCGGGTCAGGGCGCGCCATGTGATCGATCAGCACGGGGACGTCGAGGTTTTCGTACTTTGCGGCGCTGGAGACGATGCCGTCCTTCTCAGGCTGGATTTTCGCATACCAGCCGAGCTCACGAATTCGCGCAATGGCGCGCGCGAAATCCTTGTCGGAGAGTACCGCGCCCAATTCCTGACGGAAGCTGAAGCGGGCGCCGCGCACGCCGGCATCGTGCAGTTTGGCCAGATAGGCATCATCGGCCTCGGCGAACACCAGCGCGTTGGCGCAGCCGCGATAGTTCGGACCCATCGCCGCGAGCGCATCGAGCACCACGGCATGATCGGCGCCATAGGTCGTGGTCTGCACGATGATGCCGCGCTCGATGCCGAGCGCCTTGTGGACGCGCAGCGCCGCTTCCCACGTCGCCGTCGGCATCTGATAGGCGGCGCCCGGCCGCACCGGGTATTTGTCCAGCGGGCCCAGCACGTGAAACTGGCTGTCGATGGTCTTCGGCGGCGGCAGCTTTGAAGGACGGCGCGGGTTCGGGTCGAACGGAAGATAGGTCGGCATGTCAGGTTCCTTGGATAGCGGTCAGCCGATCACGGCGGTGAAATCGCATTGCACGAGCGCGCCGTTTTCCATGTCCATCTGCAGCGCATGGCGGGCAGGGCGGGAATGCTCGTCGGGAAACATTTTCAGCCACTCGACATTGACCGGCGCGCGCTGGGTGCGGTCCTGCAGCCAAACCGTCATCTTGATGATGTCGTCGGTCGTGCCGCCGCCGGCCTCCACGATCGCCTTCATGTGGCCGAACATGTTGGCGCACTGGTCTTCGATCTTTTCCGGCATCTTGCCGGTTGCGGGGTCGCGTCCGAGGATGACGCCGGACATCAGGAGGTTGCCGATGCGGCAGGCGTTGGGAATGGGATTGGCGTGCTTGAACTCGCCGATGTGAATGCTCTTGCGCCTTGTCATCTTTTTCTCCGCAAACGCTTTCGCTTCAAATGAATTGGCAGGACACCGATCCGAACCGGCCGTAATCGGCATGGAAGGTGTCGCCCCTGATGATCTCGACCGGACGCGTGAACGATCCGGCCAGCACCACCTCGCCGGCTTCGAGATGTTCGCCCTGCGCGGCGAGGCGGTCGGCGAGCCAGGCCACGCCGTTGGCGGGATGGTTGAGAACGCCGGCGGCAATGCCGGTCTCCTCGATCTGGCCGTTGCGAAACAAGAGCGCGCCGATCCAGCGCAAATCGGCGTCGAGCGGACGGATCGGCCGGCCGCCGACAACGAGGGCCGCATTCGCGGCATTGTCGGAGATCGTATCCATCACCTTGCGCGGCGCCTTGGTCTCGGGATCGACGCGATGCATCCGCGTTTCCAGGATTTCAAGCGCCGGCGTGACGTAATCGGTGGCGTTGAGCACGTCGAACAGCGTGCAGCCAGGTCCTTTCAGCGGCGTCTTCAGCACGAAGGCCAGTTCGACCTCGATGCGGGGGGCGCGGAAACGGTCGAACGGGATCGGCGACGCGTCGGGATAGAACATGTCGGCGAACAGCACGCCGTAATCCGGCTCGGAAATGCCGACGGCGTTCTGCATGGCCTTCGATGTCAGCCCGATCTTGTGACCCTTGACGACACGGCCGCGGGAGAGCTGCAGCTTCGTCCAGGCGCGCTGAATGGCGTAGGCGTCCTCGATGGTGAGATCAGGATAGTCGCGCGTGAACGCCGATATCAGCGACTTGCTGCGCTCGGCCTCATCGAGGCGCTGCGCCAGAAGTTCGACGGTTTGCTGATCGAGCATCTCTTATTGCTCCGCCGCCACGGTGTTGCGCAGGATGCCGATCTTGGCGGACTCGACCTCGACGACGTCGCCGACCTTGAGCCAGCGCGGCGGCGTGAAGCGGGCGCCGGCGCCGGTCGGGGTGCCGGTCGCGATCATGTCGCCGGGCTTCAGCGTGGCGAAGGTGGAGAGATAGGCGATCAGGAAATCGAACGGGAACATCAGCCGCTCGGTGGAATCGTTCTGGCGCACCTCGCCATTGACGCGGGTGACGATGTCATGCGGGCCGCGCGGATCGCATTCGTCCGAGGTGACGATCCACGGGCCGATGCTGCCCGAGCGGTCGAAGTTCTTGCCCTGGGTGACGTTGAACTTGCCGTGGTGCAGCCAGTCGCGAACGCTGCCCTCGTTGCACAGCGTCATGCCGAAGATGTGCTCGAAGGCGCGCTCGCGCGGGATGTGCCGGCCTTCCTTGCCGATCACGATCACAAGCTCGCCTTCATAGTCGAGCTGCTCGGAGATTTTCGGCTTCTCGATCGGCTGGCCGGAGCCGACGACCGAGGAGGGGTTGCGGACGAACAGGCTCGGATATTTCGGCAGGTCCGAATTGTCCTTGTACTCGGCGTTGCGGTCCTTGTAGTTGACGCCGATGCACCAGAGCTTTTCCGGGGCGGGGATCGGCGGCAGCAGAACAACGTCGTCGAGCGCATGGTCCGGCTTCTGCCCGGCAACGGCCTGACGCGCGGCATCCAGACCGTTCCCGGCAATCAATGCCCGCAGGTCGGCAAACTTGGTGCGTTCGGTGAGGTCGACGACCCCGCCCGAAATGCGCGCGCCAAAGCGCGGCTTGCCGTTGAAGAGATAGCTCAGAAGGTGCATGCGATCGGTCTTTCGGATCGGCGCGGCGCGAAAAGCGCGCGCGCTTCAGGATTCGGTTTTGGAGGTCTGGAATACGGGTTTCAAGGTAACGATCTCGCCGAGCCTGGCGTAACGCGGCCCGGCGATGCGGGCGATCGGGTCGAGCGCCTCGGTTTCGATCTTGCCGTTGTTCAGCAATCCATCCCTGATGTGGAACATCAGCACTTCGCCGACGATCAGCCGGGTGCGGGTCTCGCCGAATTCGAGGCACTGGCGGAAGCGGCACTCCATAGCGATCGGCGCGGCGGCCAGACGGGGCACCTTGATGCGTTCGCCCGGCAGCGTCGACAGCCGCAGTTCCTCGACCTCGCTGACATCGGGCGGATGCTCGGTGGAGCTCTCATGCACCGCATCCATCAGGCTCGAATCCGCGATGTGGACGACGTATTCCTCGTTGTTGAGGATGTTCTGCGCGGTGTCCTTGTAGGTCTTGCCCTTGCGGCCGACGCTGATGGCCAGCATCGGCGGCTTCGGCGAGACGAAGGTGAAGGCGGAGAACGGCGCGAGGTTGAGGACACCATCGCCCGACAGGCTGGTCACCCAGGCAATGGGGCGGGGCACCACGACGCCCGTGATCAGCCGGTAGGCTGTCTCGGGGTCGAGATATGCAGGATCGATCCGCATCGGCGCGTCAGTCGGCCTTGATGTTGGCTTTGCGGACCACGGGAATCCACTTGGCGTCCTCGCGTTCGAGGTAGCTCGTGAAATCCGCCGGCGTCATCGACACGGCTTCGGCGCCGAGCGCGTTGAACTTCTCGACGATGGCCGGATCTTTCAGGATCTCCGCCAGCGTTTCATGCAGCTTGGCGACGATTTCGGGCGGCGTGCGTGCGGGCGCGAACAGGCCGGTAAACGTCTGGCCGTCGAATTCCTTGTAGCCGAGCTCGGTGAAGGTCGGGACATCGGGCAGCCAGGAGGCGCGGTGGCTGCCGGTGACGGCGAGCGCGCGCAGCATGCCGCTCTTGATGGACGGCAGGCCGACGGAGATCTGGTCGAGGGCAAATTGCACCTGTCCGCCGATCAAATCGTTGAGCGCCGGCGCATTGCCGCGGTAGTGCACCGTCAGCCATTCCAGGCCGAGCGTCGACTGCATCAATTCGCTGAGCAAGTGGTTGGTGGTGCCCTGGCCGGGCGAGGCCATCGTCAGCTTGCCGGGATCGCGGCGGGCGAGCTCGATGAATTCCTTGAGGTCCTTGGCCTGCACCGACGGATGCACTTCGAGCACCAGCGGGGTCATCGTGACCGTGCTGATCGGGACGAAATCCCGCTTCCAGTTGTAGGCCTCGCGCTTGGCGATTTCGGGCGCGAACAGCACCGGGCCGTTGGCGCCGACGAACAGCGCATAGCCGTCGGGCGGCATTTTCGCGAACGCCTCGCCGGCGATCAGGCCGCCGGCGCCGGCCTTGTTTTCCACGATGAAGGGCTGGCCGAGCTTGGCCTGCAGGCGGTCGGCGATGACGCGCGCCGCGCTGTCGACATTGCCGCCGGCGGGGTAGGGCACGATCAGGCGCACCTGCCGCGCCGGCCATTGCTGCGCATCGGCCGTGGTGCTGAGCGACGCCGCGAACAGTGCCGAAATAGCGACGCCAGCGATTGCGAAAAATTTCATCGCATTCTCCCGAAGAGCGGCGGGGTGCCGCTGATTTTTTGCTTTGCGCGAAGCCCCGTCCCAGCAGCACGCGCATCGATTGTTCCGCGCTGCGGATTTTGCGCGGGGGCCTTCCGCTGTCGACCAAATTGTGGTGTTTCTGTCCACATTGTGGACGAAGGGTGGCGCGTATGACAAACAGCCGGTTAAGGGCGCACAGGCGCGAGCCGCTTCAGGGCGGGCAGGCGATCCGCCGCGCGCTGACGGTGTTGCGTACGCTCGCAATGGGCGGAGAAAGAGGCGTGCCTCTGGCCGAAATCGTGCAGGCGACGTCGCTGACGCGTCCGACAGTCCATCGCATCGTGCACGTGCTGGTTGAGGAGGGCATCGTCGAGCGCAGCGAACGTACCGGCAATTACATCGTCGGCCGCCAGGTGCCGGAACTGGCGCTGGCGCGTCCGTCGCGCTCGCCGCTGATGATCGCGGCGGAGCCGCATCTGGCAGCGGTATCCGCGCAGCTCGGCGATACCCTGTTCCTGACGCTGCGCACCGGTCTCGACACGCTGTGCGTGGCGCGCCGCATCGGCAGCTATCCGATCCAGGTGCTGTCGATCGAGGTCGGGGTGCGGCGGCCGCTGGGCGTCAGCAGCGCGGGCGTTGCGATCCTGGCCGCCATGCCGGCCGCCGAGGCGCGCAAGATCGTGCTCGCCAATGAAGCGCGGTTTGGCGCCTACCGGACCGACGCGGCAACGGTGCTCGGACAGGTCCAGCTTGCCCGCCGCAGAGGCTACAATCTGCGCGAGATCGGGCTCGTGCAGGGGACGAAGTCGCTGTCGGCCTGGATCAGGGCTGCCGACGGCCAGCCGGCCGCCGCGATCACGCTGTCGGCCATCCGCAACAGAATGAACCCGCGGCGCGCGATCGAGGTGGCGGACGTTCTCGTCGCGGCCGCGCGCGCGATCGAAGCGGCGACGCCAAGGGATTAGCCCGCCGCGGCGCTGGCCGGTTTCGTTGCCGTTGCGGGGACGCGGCTGAAGCGCAGCACGATCCTGGTGCCGTCATGGCCGGGATCGCGCTCGGCCGTGGCGTCGAGCTTGGCGGCCATGGCGCTGACGATGCGCTGGCCCATGCCGGTGGAGCGCGGGTCGGTCTTGACGTTGAGGCCGACGCCGTCGTCCGCAATCGCGACCACGAGGTCGTCGCCGTCGGCCTTCAGCTCGACGTGAATGGGACCGGCGCCGTCGGGATAGGCGTATTTGACGGCGTTCATCACCAGCTCGTTGACGATGATGCCGATCGCCACCGCGCGGTCCGGGTCGATCTCGATCGGCTCGGCCTGCAGCGTCAGGCGCGACATCCTGTTGCCTTCGGCCGAACGGCGGAGGTCTTCCAGCAGGGCCTCGAGATACTGGTTCAGCAGCACGCTCTTGAGGTCGTGCGAGGTGTAGAGGCGGCGATGCACCTGCGCGACGGCGGCGACGCGGCCCATCGCATTGGTCAGCGCCGCCTTGACGTCGTCCTGAACAGCCGAATTGGCCTGCAAGTGCAGCAGCGAGGCGATGATCTGCAGGGAATTGCCGACGCGGTGGTTGACCTCGCGCAGCAGTACCTCGCGTTCGGCGGCGAGCGCCGCATAGCGGTCGCGCGAGGCGTGGACCTCGGCCTCGGCCTCGTCGCGGGCCTTCTGGAGCGCGGCCTGCCGCAGCGCACCGTCGATCGCGACCTGCAGCAGCGGAATGAAATCGCCCCTGACGTCCTTGACCAGATAATCGGCGGCGCCGGCCTTCAACGCGGTGACGGCGATCGCCGAATCCTGCGCGGCGGTGACGAACACCACGGGCGGGGCGTCCGCGATCGCCATGATCTGCTCCAGCGTTTCAAGGCCGTCGAGGCCCGGCATGTACTGGTCGAGCGCAACGACATCGATGCCGCCTTGCGCGAGCCGCGCCAGGCCGTCCTCGCCGTTTGCCGCATGCACGACCTTGAAGCCTGCCCGCGTCAGGCCGCGATCGACCAGCCGGGAAAGGCCGGCGTCGTCGTCGATATACAGCAGGGTGGGCGTCGCGGGTTTCATAGGGCGGCCGGGGGCACCTGAATGACGGAGAAGAACAGACCGAGCTGGCGAATGGCGTTGGCGAAGCTCTCGTAGTTCACGGGCTTGGTAATATAGACGTTGCAACCGAGTTCGTAGCAGCGCTTGATCTCCTGCGAATCGTCCGTGGTGGTCAGGACCACGACCGGGGTGGTCTTGAGATATTTGTTTTCCTTGACCCGCTTCAGAATGTCGATGCCGGTCGTATCGGGCAAGTTAAGATCGAGCAGGATCAGGAGCGCGCTGCCCTTGTGGTCGAGGCCCGTCCCGTCCTTGCCGAACAGATAATTCAGCGCGGCTGTACCGCTGGTGAACGGTTTTATCTCATTGTTGACACCGGATCGACGGATGTTCCGCTCGATCAGGCGGGCATGGCCCTCATCGTCCTCGATCATGATGATGGTGACTGGATTACTCATGTCCGTGTGTTCCGGTTGGCAGACCAATTTATGGGCAGCGTGATCGTGAACGTGCTGCCCTGGTGAAGTTCCGACGCGACCGACATGGTTCCTCCCAAGCGTCGCACCAGGGCGCGGACATGGGCAAGGCCGATGCCCTGTCCCGGCTTGTCCTGGGTGCCGGCGCGGCGGAACAGATCGAAAATGCGCTGATGGTCCTTGGGATCGATGCCGCGTCCATTGTCCGATATCTCGAAAATCGCAAAGCCGAGCTTGGTGCGGCCGCGCACCGCGATTTCGCCGGGAACCCCGGTCTTGAGGTATTTGAGTGCGTTGTCGATCAGATTGGAGAAGATCTGCTCCAGCGCAAGGCGATCGCTGACGATATTCGGCAGCGTGTCGATCCGGATCTGCGCCTGGGCTTCCGCCGCCTGATGCGCCACGGTTGTCACGATGGCCTCGATCAACTCCTTGGTGTCGATCCAGACCGGCTCGAATTCGCGGCGTCCTTCCCGGGTGAGGTGGAGGATCGCCGATATCAGCCGGTCCATCTTGCCGATCGACGATTTGATGAAAGCGAGCGCTTCGGAGAAGTCCTGCGAGAGCTGCTTGTCGGCGCCCTCGAGCTCGGGCTCGGCGGTGTCGGTGACGTTTTCCGCGGTCGCCGGCGCGGTCGACTGCGCGCGGGAGAGCGCTGCGATCCGCTTGAAGATGTCGCCGCGCAATTCCTCCAGCTCGCTGGTGAAGCCCATGATGTTCACCAGCGGCGAGCGCAGGTCGTGGCTGACGATGTAGGCGAAGCGCTGGATCTCGTCATTGGCCTCGCGCAGGTCGGCGGTGCGCTCGTCGATGGTGGCCTCGAGGTTGACGTGACTGTCGCGCAGCCTGGCGTCGGCCCGGTCGCGCGCATACGCCGAACGCCGCACCAGGAAGATCGAAATTCCGGCCAGTGCGATCACGAGGCCTGATCCAGCCACCGTTACCAGCGAGGCCAGTTGCTGCGTGCGATCGGCGGTTGCGGTGCGCGTGATGAACAGCCGGTCTTCCTCGGCGCGCATCGCCTGCGCGACCTCGCGGATCGTGGTGTTGGTATTGCCGGATGCGGCTTCGCGCACCAATTTGGTGGCCTTGGCGGGCTGGCCCTGTTTGACGAAGTTCATTTCGTCGGCGAACTGTGCCAGCCGGATCTCGACCGCCGATCGCAGCTTCTTCGTATGCTCGATCTGCGCGGCATTGTCGCTGATCGACTGCGTCAACCGGTCGAGGAATGGCAGCACGTTCGCCACGGCGGCCTCGTGGCTGCGCAGAAACTCCGGTCCCGAAGTGAGCAGGTAGCCGCGCGCGTTGCTCTCGGCCCGGCGCAGTTCGAGCAGCAGCTCGTTGATGTGGTTTTCCACCTCGACGGTGTGAACCACCCGCGCGCTGTCCTTGCGTGCCTCGTTGACGAGAACGACGGAGGTCGCGCTGATCGACACCAGCACCAGAAATGCTGCCGCGAGCAGCAGGATTTGCCCCAAGGCGCGTCGTCGGCGCTGAGCCTCAGCGGTTATGATGGTCGTCATGAAACGGAATAAGCCCGCCCTGCCAGAAGGGACCCACCCCTTGCCAACGCCGGCGGAAGCCGCGGGTTCCATGCCGCGGCGAAGATTTTCGCGCGCGGGTCAGGAGGCCTTGCCGTCTACCGGCTGGCCGGCGAGATACTGCTCGAGCCAGTGGATGTGGTAGTCGCCGTTGATGATATCGGTCTCCCGCACCAGGGCGCGGAATAGCGGCAGGGTGGTTTCGATGCCGTCGACCACCATCTCGTCGAGCGCCCGGCGCAGCCGCATCAGGCATTCGGCGCGGGTCTTGCCGTGCACGATCAGCTTGCCGACCAGCGAGTCGTAATAGGGCGGAATGACGTAGCCCTGATAGACGGCGGAATCGATCCGTACGCCGAGCCCGCCGGGCGGGTGGAATTGCGTGATCCGGCCGGGCGAGGGACGGAAGGTCAGCGGGTTTTCCGCATTGACGCGGCATTCGATGGCATGGCCGATGATGGTGATATCTTCCTGCCTGGCGGGCAGGTCGCCGCCGGCGGCGATGCGGATCTGCTCCAGCACGAGGTCGATGTCGGTGATGCTCTCGGTGACGGGATGCTCGACCTGGATGCGGGTGTTCATCTCGATGAAGTAGAACTCACCGTCCTCATAGAGGAATTCGATGGTGCCGACGCCGAGATATTTCATGTCCCGCATCGCCTTGGCGCAGGTCTCGCCGATCCTGGCGCGGGCGGCGGCGGCGAGAACCGGCGAGGGGCCTTCTTCCCAGACCTTCTGGTGGCGGCGCTGCAGCGAGCAGTCGCGCTCGCCGAGATGGATGGCGCCGCCGCGGCCGTCGCCGAGAATCTGGATCTCGATGTGGCGCGGCTTCTGCAGGTATTTTTCCAGATAGACCGAGGCGTCGCCGAACGCCGACTTGGCCTCATTGCCCGCCGTGGTCAGCGCCATCATCAGGTCGTCGGCGGTTTGCGCCACCTTCATGCCGCGGCCACCGCCGCCGGCGGCAGCCTTGACCAGCACGGGGAAGCCGATTCCCTTGGCGATCGCCATCGCGTCGTCATCGGAGGAGACCGCGCCGTCGGAGCCGGGGACCACGGGAATGCCGAGCCGCTTGGCGGTCTTCTTGGCCTCGATCTTGTCGCCCATCAGGCGGATATGCTCGGCCTTCGGGCCGATGAAATGCAGATTGTGGTCGGCGAGGATTTCGGCGAAGCGGGCGTTCTCCGACAGAAAGCCGTAGCCGGGATGCACCGCGTCGGCGCCGGTGATCTCGCAGGCCGCGAGCAGCGCCGGGACGTTGAGATAGGAGTCCTTGGACGGCGGCGGCCCGATGCACACGCTCTCATCGGCGAGCCGCACATGCATGGCGTCGGCATCGGCGGTCGAGTGCACGGCGACGGTGGAGATGCCGAGCTCCTTGCACGCGCGCAGCACGCGGAGCGCGATCTCGCCGCGATTGGCTATGAGGATCTTGTCGAACATGTTTTTCCAAGCCGCGAGTAGCGAATGGCGAATAGCGAATGGGAGGATGCTCTCTTGTCCATTCGCTGGTCGCTACTCGCCATTCGCCTCTACTCGATTATCACCAACGGCTCGCCGAATTCGACCGGCTGGCCGTCCTCGACGAGAATTTGCGTCACCGTGCCCGCGCGCGGCGAGGGGATCTGGTTCATCGTCTTCATCGCTTCGATGATCAGCAGCGTCTGCCCGGCCGATACCTTGGTGCCGACGTCGATGAACGGCTTGGCGCCGGGCTCGGGCGCCCAATAGGCGGTGCCGACCATCGGCGAGGGGACCGCGCCCGGGTGCTTGGCCAGATCGGCGACCGCCGCGGGCGCAGTGGAAACGGCTCCAGGCATGGCCGCCGGCTGGAAGCCCGTGGGCATTGCCGCCGCCACGGTGACGTTGCGTGCAACCCGAAGCCGCAGGCCGGCGCGCTCGATCTCGATTTCGGTCAGGCTGGTCTCATCGAGCAGCAGCGCGAGTTCGCGAATGAGCGCGCTGTCGTCGCTCTTTAGATTGGCGGCTGATTTGTCCGCTGACTTGGTGTCGGGCTGGCGGGCCATGATCTCGATCCGGAATTCTCGGGTGTGGGTGCTTAACGTCAGGCTTGGTGTCGTTCGACGTCAGGTTTGGATGTCGGTGTTTGAAAGTCAGTTTTGCGCCTTGATGCCGAGCTTGGCGGCAAGGCCTGATATTGCGAGGCGGTAGCCGTCGATGCCGAAGCCGCAAAGCGATGCGAAGGCGGCCATGGCGGTGTAGGAATGGTGACGGAAGCTCTCGCGGGCGTGGATGTTGCTGATGTGCACTTCGACGGTCGGAATCTTCACCGCGACCAGCGCGTCGTGCAACGCGATCGAGGTGTGCGAATAGCCGCCGGCGTTGATGATGATGCCCGCCACCTTCTTGGCGTGCGCCTCGTGGATGAAATCGATCAGTTCGCCCTCGCGGTTCGACTGCCGGCAGTCGGCCTTCAGGCCGAACTGCGCTGCCGTTTCCACGCAGAGTTTTTCGACGTCGGCGAGCGTTGCATGGCCATAGGTTGCGGGCTCGCGGATCCCCAACATGTTGAGGTTCGGGCCGTTGAGCACATAGATCGTCGCAGCAGAGGCTGGGGTATTTCCTTGGGCCATCCGGATTCCAGCAAAGAGGGGCGGGCAGGTCGCGGCGTTATAGGTAACAACGCGGCCAAGGGGAAGCCTTTCAGGCCGCTCCGGGCCCTATCAACGGCCTCATCCTGTTCATAAAAAGGCGGGTAGAACCCGCTGATTCTACTGATTAACCAAGGCCATCAAATCGCCCTGGGGCCGGCCCGGCGGCCCGATTATCCAACGACTGTTGCCCTCCCGCCCGCCGCGCAGGCCGAACGCCGCGCGATCATGCTGCTCAAGGGCGAAGGGAGGCCTGACGCGTCAATCAGGTTGCAGCGGCGGTCCAGGCGCGGCCGTCATGACCTCGTCGGTGAAAAGGGCGGGCATTGCTGCCCGCCCTCTGGTTGCCTGCGAAAGCTGCGGTCAGGATTCCAGAACCGCCACGATCTCGTAGGTGTTCGGATCCACGATCACGATCTGCTCCTTGACGAGGATGAACTTGTACCTGCGCCATTCCGGATAGATCGTCACCACGCGCTCCGGCAGGGCGTGGAAGTGTACGTCGCGCGGCACGCGGGTGCCGACCGAGATCGAGAAGTTCACGTTCGTCACCGGCTGAACACGCTGCTCCTTGATCACGCTGGTGATCTGGGTGCGCTGCTCGGTCGAGAGCTTGCCACCCGCGCCGGCCTGGCCCGTCGTTGTGGTCGTGCTTTGGCCGGCTGCTCCGCCCTGAGTCTGGGTCTGCGTCTGGGTGCGGTCCTGGCCCTGGGCCTTCTGGTCGCGGTTCTGCATCTGATCGCGGCCCTGGGTCGTCTGTTCACGATGCTGCGTCGTGCCTTGATCCTTCTGCATCGTGCTCGAGCCGGCGCCCTGGCCGGTGGTCTGGCCCTTCTCGGCCTTCGTGCCGCCGCGCTCCTCCTTGCCCTCGGCCTTCATTTCCTTGCCGCCCTTCATGTGGTCGTCGGCGCGCTGGCTCTTTTCAGCGCCCATCGACTTCGGCTCGGACTGCGCACCCTTCACGCTCGGCGTGCTGCCGTTATCGCGCTGCATCGTGCCAGACGCGGCACCGCCGCGCTCCGAAGGCGCGCTCTGCTGCGCGGCGGAACCGGCCGTCCCCGCGCCTCCGCCAGGAGCCTGCGCGCTGGCAAAGCCGGTTCCGGCGATCAGGGCCGCGGTCGCGACCGAAATCAGAAAGCGATTACTCATTGAATGTCTCCTCACGTGTATGCATTGCCCACGCCGACAACGAAAGGAATTGCCCGATGTTCCTGTTTGCCGCAGGTTCCGGCGACTTTGTTTTGTGAATGCGGGATGAACGCGGACCTCGGTAAATACAGGCTTTGCCGAAGCGAGGCCTGTTCTCGGCGTTTGTCAGCCGCAGGCCCGGTCGAATTCCATCGTCGCGAGATCGAGCTCGCCGTTGCGGCCGCCGAAATTGAAGCCGCCGAAATGTTCTTCGAGTTCGAGATAGGTCGCGCTGTATTTCGGCGCCCACTGGCAGGGAAACATCGTGCCGCCGAGATGATTGCGGCCGGACCGTTTTGCCAGATCGAACGGCCGCGGTTCGATCTGAAGCCTGCAACGGCCAAAAAAAATCCGGCTGCGCCGCAGCCGGATTTTGATTTCGCGAACGAAGCTGTCCTGCCTCAGCAGGTCGCCTTGCCGCAGCGCGCGTTGCTGATCTTCTCGCGCAGGCTCTCGACGCCGACCGCGCCGATCACGACCTGCTTGCCGATCACGTAGCTCGGCGTGCCGTTCATGCCCATCGACTCGGCGAGCTTGAAGTTCTCCTCGAGCGTGTTGCGCACCTCGGCGCTCGCGAGGTCCTTCTCCAACTTCGCCATGTCGAGACCGGCTTCCTTGGCGGCCGCCATCGCGCGCGCCTTGTCGGCGGCGCCGCGGCCGGTGAGCAGCTTCTGGTGGAAGTCGAGATATTTCTTGCCGGTCGGATCCTGCATGCGCACGGCGACGCCGACCTGGGCGGCTTCGACCGAGCCCGCGCTCAGGACCGGAAATTCCTTGAGCACGACCTTGAGCTTCGGATCGGCCTTCATCAGCTCCATCATGTCGGCCATCGCGCGCTTGCAGTAGCCGCAATTGTAATCGAAGAACTCGACGAAGGTGACGTCGCCGTCCTTGTTGCCGAGCGTGACGCCGCGCGGCGAGTTGAAGATCGCTTCCGCATTGGCGGCAACCCCGGCCTCATGCTTGGCGGCTTCCGCGGCGGCCTGGCGCTTGCTGAGCTCGGCCATCGCCTCTTCGAGCACCTCGGGATGCGCGAGCAGGTAATTGCGGACGATCGTCTCGATGTCGCCGCGCTGCGTGTCGGTGAAGCTTTGCGCGGAAGCGGCCTGCGGTGCACCGCAGAGCGCCAAAGCGAGCAATGCGGGGACGAGAAGACGGAACGAGGGCATCGGTATGTCCTTATGCAGCGGTTCCCGGGCAATCCTGCTGAAGGCCGGCTCCTGGAGAATATGTGTTCGTCGTAGTCAAGTGCTGGGCCGCCAAATGCTGGTACTTCAAGTCCTTGGCGGTCCGGTCCGATTATAGCCGAATGCGGTTGATTTCTAGTTGCTCGTCTGCCCCGGCAGTGGCTTGGCGCTCACAATGTCGTCAGCTTTGACCCACCCCGGCGTCCCGATCGCGAATCGCGTTTTGGCGCGCGAGGCCAGATCGCGGGCGGTCTTGCTGTCGCCGCGAAGGTAGGCGGCCTGGGCGGAGGCCAGATCGGCCTGCGCGTAATCGCCCTTGCGGCCATAGGCTATCGCGAGCTGGGTGTAGCCGATCGGCGCCTCGCTCTCGCGCGCGACCGCCGCGCGCAGGATCGAGATGGCCTCGTCGGTGTAGGCGTTGCTGCCGGTTGCCACGAGGGCCTGCCCGAGCAGCATCTCGATCAGCGGCGAGTTGTTGGAGAGCGCCACGGCCTTGCGCAGCGGTGCAATCGCCTCCTGCGGCTTGCCCCCCTCCAGCAGCGCCTGGCCGCGCACCTCGTAGAAATAGGGATTGTTGGGCTGCTGTTGGATCAGGCCGTCGATCTGTGCCAGCGCGCTGCGCAGGTCGCCGTGCCGATAGGTCGCGATCGCGTGGGCATAGCGCGCAGGCAGGCTGTTGTTGGACATCGGATAGCGACGGTACACGGTGTCCTGCCGCTCCATGAACGCCGAGATCTTGGCGCGCACCATGTCGTGGCGCAGTTGCAGGGCGGGGTCGTCCTTCTTGTCCCAATAGGGGCTTGAGCGCGCCAGCTCTTGCAGCGCGGCGACGCGCTCCGATGGCATCGGGTGCGACTGAACGTAGGGGTCCGAGCCGCGCGCAGCAAACAGGCTTTCGTCGGTGAAACGCTTGAAGGTCTCCCACATGCCGCGCGCGGACTGGCCGGTGGCGGTCAGAAACTTCACGCCCGCCTTGTCGGCGTTTTCTTCCTGCTGGCGCACATAGGAGAGCAGGTTGCGGCGGATCAACTCGCCCTGCGCGGAGAACATCGCCGCGCCGGCATTCGTCAGTCCACCGTTGCTGCCGCCGCTTCGCGCGCCCGCGACCATGGCGCCGGCGCCGAGCAGCATGGCAATGATCATCTGCGTCTGGGCCTGCGCCATCTGCTCGCGCATCTTGGCGAGATGGCCGCCGGCGAGGTGGCCGGTTTCATGCGCCATCACGCCGATGATCTGGTTCGGCGTCTCCGATTGCAGGATCGCGCCGTAGTTTACGAAGATGCGCCGACCGTCGGCAACGAAGGCGTTGAACACACTCTGGTTGATGATCACCATCTGGATATTGTGTTTTTCCAGACCGGCGGCGCGCAGGATCGGGCGGGTATATTCGCGCAGCAGTTGCTCGGTCTCGGCGTCGCGGAGCACCGGCGGACCCCTGTTCTCCTGCGCTGCCGCCGTCACGGGCGCCGCGGCGAGCGCAAAGGCCGCGGCCAGCGCGGTCAATTTCAGCGATTTCTTGCGTAGGGCCATACGGAGCATAAGCAGTCTTTGGCGATTGGCGGTTCATCCGGAAGTTGCCCGGATGCCGGTTCGGTCTCCGGTCGGATCGGAAACGGGTCGGTTGTTGGTTCAGCGCGTTTCTTCACCCGGGCCGGTATCGCTTCGCTTGAAAACGCTATAACAAGCCACCGAATACGGCCAGTCTGGGGCGCCAACCGGTTCGGGAACCCGAATTCGGGCGGCGGCTCGTGCACATAGCAGATATCGATGCTGGAATCGACACTTAGAGACCGCGCTAAAGCGCTGCTGACACCCTCGACGCGGAGCGAAGTTCCGCCCTTCATGGTGATGGATGTGATGGCGGCCGCCGCCCGCATCGAGGCCGCCGGCGGGCATGTGATTCACATGGAAGTAGGACAGCCGGCGGCCCCGGCGCCGAGCTGCGCCATTGCCGCCGCGCACAGGGCGCTCGACGGGGCGCGGATCGATTACACCTCGGCGCTCGGCATGCCCTCGCTGCGTGAGCGCATCGCCAGGCACTACCGCGATAGTTATGGCTGTACGGTCGACGCCGACCGCATCGTGGTCACGACCGGCTCCTCCGGCGGATTCATTCTGGCGTTTCTGTCGATGTTCGAGCCGGGCGACCGGGTCGCGGTGACGGTGCCGGGCTATCCGCCTTATCGGCATATCCTGACCGCGCTCGGCTGCGAGCCGGTCTTGATCGAAACCTCGAGTGCGACACGCCATGCGCTGACCGGGGAGGCGCTGCTGGCCGCGCATCGCAAGGCGCCGCTGAAGGGCGTCCTCGTCGGCAGCCCGGCCAATCCGACGGGAACGATGATGTCGCGCGAGGCGCTCACCGGCCTGATCAATGCGGCGGAGAGCGCGGGCATCCGCTTCATCTCCGACGAGATCTATCATGGCCTCGACTACGCATTTCCGGCGGTGACGGCGGCGGAACTCTCGCCGCATGCGCTCGTCATCAACTCGTTCTCGAAATATTTCTGCATGACCGGCTGGCGGGTCGGCTGGATGGTGGTGCCGGAACCGTTGGTGCGGCCGATCGAGCGATTGCAGCAGAACCTGTCGATCTCGGTGCCGACGCTGTCGCAGATCGCGGCCGAAGCGGCGTTCGAGGGCCGTGACGAGATGGAAGCGATCAAGCACGGCTATGAAGAGAATCGCCGCATCCTGATCGAGGGACTGCCGAAGGCCGGTCTCACCAAGTTCCTGCCCGCCGACGGCGCGTTCTACCTCTACGCCGATGTTTCGGATTTCACCTCGGACAGTTTCGAGTTTGCCGGCCGCATGCTGGAGAAGGCGCATGTGGCGGCGACCCCGGGCGTCGATTTCGATCCGATCCACGGCCGCAGCTTCATCCGCTTCTCCTATGCGCGCTCGGCCGACGAGATGCGCGAAGCGGTGACGCGCATCGCGCGCTGGCTGCGGTAACGCCGTCAGTCTTCATCCACATCATTCCTGTCTTCTTAACCGGGGAGCTATCCGTGTCTGCCAGAACCATGCCTGAAGCCGTCGTCCCGTCGCATTTTCCGCTCGCAGCGCTGCTGTGGCCGCATCGCGCGGATGGTTCATCCAACGTGTTCCGCAGCGTGATCCTGATCGCGCTGGGAACGGCGCTGCTGACCTTGTCGGCCAAGGTCAATCTGCCGCTGCCCTATGTGCCGATGACGCTGCAAACGCTGGTCGTGCTGATGATCGGCGCCGCCTATGGCTGGCGGCTCGGCAGCGCCACGCTGCTCGCCTACCTCGCCGAAGGGGCGATCGGATTACCGGTATTCGCCGGCCCGGTCGGCGGCATCGCGCCGCTCGTCGGCCCGACGGCCGGATATCTCTTCGGTTTCGTCGGAGCAGCCTTCATCACTGGATGGCTTGCCGAGCGCGGCTGGGACCGGTCGGTGCCTCTTCTGTTCGTTGCGATGGCACTCGGACACCTTTTCATCCTCGCCGCCGGATTCGGCTGGCTGGCGCTCGGCGTGAAGCTTGACGTGGAAAAGGCGTGGCTGGTCGGCATTGCACCGTTCATCGCGGCATCGCTGATCAAGAACGCGCTCGGCGCCGCCCTGGTGCCGGCGATCAGGCGGATTTTCGATTCGCGCGAATAGGCGGATCACATCCGCCAACACCATTGACTCTGCTCGCCCAAATGATTTTGGCTGAGTGCGACGGATTGGCGCACGTCCGACCAGTCCGCACTTTCCAAGGGGAGTAAGCGTCATGGCGGCAACGATTGCGACCGAAGCGCCCGCGAGCGCGGCGAAAAAGCCCTGGTTCAAGATTCTCTACGTCCAGGTCCTGATTGCCATCGTGCTCGGTGCGCTGGTCGGCTGGTTGTGGCCGGTGCTCGCGACCAACGACTGGATCAAGGCGCTCGGCGACGGCTTCATCAAGCTGATCAAGATGGTGATCGCGCCGATCATCTTCTGCACCGTGGTGTCGGGCATCGCGCATATACAAGATGCCAAGAAGGTCGGCCGGATCGGCGTCAAGGCGCTGGTCTATTTCGAGGTCGTCTCGACCTTCGCGCTGGTGATCGGCCTCATGGTCGGCAACCTCGTCCGGCCCGGGCACGGCTTCGGCGGCAGCATGGCGAACGCGCAAGCGGTCGCCGGCTACGCCAAGCAGGCGGAGGCGCAGAAATCGGTCGATTTCTTCCTGCACATCATCCCTGACACCGTGGTCGGCGCGTTTGCACAGGGCGAAATCCTTCAGGTGCTGCTGTTCTCGATCCTGTTCGGTTTTGCGCTGATGGGGCTCGGCGAGCGCGGCCATACCATCCGCGCCTTCATCGACGACGCCGCGCACGCCGTTTTCGGCGTCATCGCCATCGTGATGAAGGCGGCTCCGATCGGCGCGTTCGGCGCGATGGCATTCACGATCGGCAAGTTCGGCACCGGCGCGATCCTGAACCTGGTCGGGCTGATCGCGACCTTCTACGTCACTGCCGCGCTGTTCGTGTTCGTGGTGCTCGGCGTGATCGCGCGGATGGTCGGTTTCTCGATTTTCAAGTTCCTGGCCTACATCAAGGACGAGCTTCTGATCGTGCTCGGCACGTCGTCTTCGGAAAGCGCACTGCCGTCCTTGATGGAGAAGCTCGAACGGCTCGGCTGTTCCAAGTCGGTGGTGGGCCTCGTGGTGCCGACCGGCTATTCCTTCAACCTCGACGGCACCAATATCTACATGACGCTGGCGACCCTGTTCATCGCGCAGGCGCTCGGCTTCGATCTCACCTTCGGCCAGCAACTGACCATCCTGCTGGTGGCGATGCTGACATCGAAGGGCGCGTCCGGCATCACCGGCGCCGGCTTCATCACGCTGGCCGCGACGCTTGCCGTTGTCGATCCGCGGCTGGTGCCGGGCATGGCGATCGTTCTCGGCATCGACAAGTTCATGAGCGAGTGCCGCGCGCTGACCAATTTGTGCGGCAATGGGGTCGCCTGCGTGGTGGTGTCATGGTGGGAGGGCGAGCTCGATCACGACAAGCTGCGCGCCAACCTGAACAAGCAGATCGATCCGACCGATGTGGAGACTGCGATTACGACGGGATGAAGTTCGCCGGGATCCCCACATGAAAACCGCCCGGCTTGCGCCGGGCGGTTCTTGTTTTTCGTTGCTCTATTTTTGTTTCTTTATTCGCCGCCGCCGAAGCGCCGCGACCACCAGCCTGCCTTGCGCGGCGCGGCGTCACCCGAAGCCTCCTGCGCCGGCTCGGCCGGAGCGGGCGCGGGCATTGCGACTGGACTTGCTTCGCTCTGGTTGGCGGCGGGCGCCGGTTCGGCCGGCGCGCTGGTCATGAAGCTGACCTTCTCGCGCACGGTCGAACGCCGCCGTGCCGCGGCGCGCTCGGTCTCTTGTGCGGTTTCTTCAGCGGCCGGGGCGGGTGCGCTGGCAACCGGTTCCGGCTGGGCAGCAAACGCCGGCTGGATCTCCGTCGGCTCGACAACCTGTTCGGGCTGAATGTCGGCCTGCACCAGCGACGGCGCGGGTTCGGCCGAGCCGCCGTCGAAATCGGCAACCGCGCTGGTCACTTCGGAAGCAGGTGTCGGCCCGAGCTCGTCGGCGATCGATCCGGCAAGCCCGTCTTCCAGCCCGCCACGCCGGCGGCGTCCGCCGCGACGGCCGCGGCGGCGCGGACGCCGTTCGCCACCAGCCTGATCGCCACGGGCTACGCCTGACTGTTCATCGCCTTCGTCCTCGTCGGCTTCGCCGTCGTCGATGGCAGCGCCTTCGACCGGCTCGCTGGCGGCGCGGACCGCATCTCCGCCGTCCTCGCGCGGGGCACCGCCTTCGCGCGGCTCGCCGCGGCCACGCCGGCGCCGGCGCCGCCTGCGGCGATGACCGTCGGCATCGGTTTCGCCGGATGCCGCTTCGGCGCCATCCTCGGCCAGGCCTTCCGTCTCCTCGGTCTCGACCTCGGATTCGGTCTCGATGTCGTAGGCCTCATCGTCGTCATAGGCTTCCTCGACCTGCGGCGGGGAGGCGGCAGCCTGCGCCGTCAGCAGCGCCTTGGCGGCCTCCAGCGTGTGGACCTGCTCGCCGCGGTCGATGATGTAGGACTGCTGGCCGCTGACGGTGGCGTCGGCCACCACGGCCAGCGAAACCTTGAAGGCGTTTTCCAGATCGCGCAAATGGCCGCGCTTGTGGTTCAGCACATAGAGCGCGACGTCGGTGCGGGTGCGCACCACCAGATTGTGGGTCGCGCCCTTCATCAGGATTTCCTCGATGCCGCGCAGCAATTGCAGCGCAACCGAGGATACCGAACGCACATGACCGCTGCCGCCGCATTGCGGGCAGGGCTCGGTCGAACTCTCCAGCACGCTGGCGCGGATGCGCTGGCGCGACATTTCCAAGAGGCCGAAATGCGAGATCCGGCCGACCTGGATGCGCGCGCGGTCCTGCCGCAGGCAATCGGAGAGCTTGCGCTCGACCGCGCGGTTGTTGCGCTTCTCGTCCATGTCGATGAAGTCGATGACGATGAGGCCGGCGAGATCGCGCAGACGCAATTGCCGGGCGACTTCCTCGGCCGCTTCCAGATTGGTCTTGAGCGCGGTGTCCTCGATATGGTGCTCGCGGGTCGAGCGGCCGGAGTTGACGTCGATCGAGACCAGCGCCTCGGTCTGGTTGATGACGATATAGCCGCCGGAACGGAGCTGCACCGTCGGCGAGAACATCGCATCGAGCTGGCTCTCGACGCCCATCCGCGAGAACAGCGGCTGGCCGTCGCGATACTGCTTTACCGCCCGCACGTTCGAGGGCATCAGCATCTTCATGAAGTCGCGGGCTTCCTGGTAGCCGGATTCGCCGGCGACCTGGATCTCGTCGATTTCCTTGTTGTAGAGGTCGCGCAGCGAGCGCTTGATCAGCGAGCCTTCCTCATAGACGAGGGTGGGGGCCTGCGAGCGCAGCGTCATGTCGCGCACGGTTTCCCACATCCGGATCAGATATTCGAAGTCGCGCTTGATCTCGGGCTTGGTGCGCGAGGCGCCGGCGGTGCGCAGGATGATCCCCATGCCCTCGGGCACGTCGAGGTCCTGCACCACTTCCTTCAGCCGCGAGCGGTCCTGCGCCGAGGTGATCTTGCGGCTGATGCCGCCGCCGCGGGCGGTGTTGGGCATCAATACGGCGTAGCGGCCGGCGAGCGACAGGTAGGTCGTCAGCGCGGCGCCCTTGTTGCCGCGTTCTTCCTTGACGACCTGAACCAGCATCACCTGGCGGCGCTTGATGACTTCCTGAATCTTGTACTGGCGGCGCGGACGGAACGGGCGCTCCGGAACTTCTTCCAGAACGTCGTCGCCGCCGACGGATTCGACCTGATCCTCTTCGGCGTCCTCGCCATCGTCCTCGTCGTCATGGCCATCATCGCCTTCCGGCGCACGGGCGAATTCGTCCGCTGCCGCCGCGGCATATCCTTCACCGGCATGCTCGACATGCGGCGGCTCGTCGGCATAGGCCGCGTGTTCCTGCGCATGTTCCTGGTCGCCATGCTCGTCATGCGCGCTGTCGGGAGGCGCATGCTCGGCGGCCGCCTCGGCCATGGGGGCCTCGGTCGGCGTCACGGGTTCCGATGCCGCTGCCGCGACCGGCGTGTCGCTTGCCGTATCCGCCGGTTCGTTCGAACGCGGCGCATCGTCCTCGTGATGGTCGTGCGAATGGTCGGCGTCGTGGCCATGCGCCTCGTGTTCGGAGGCCTCGTGTTCATGCCCCTCATCGTCGTGATGGGCTGCATCCTCAAGATGTCCGGCGTCGTGCGGCTCGCCGGCATAGACGCCGTCATGCTCATGCGCCTCGCCCTCATAGGGCTGGGGCGCCTGCGAGGGATCCTGGCCGGCGTTCTCGATCACATCGCTCTGGACGCGGTCGCCATGGCCGCGGCGGCGGGCATTGCGGTGGCGCGAGCGGCGGCGGTGGCTGGAGCGGTTCTCGCTCTCTTCCTCGGCCTCGCGGTGGGCGCGCTCGTCGGCCTCGATCAGCGCCTGACGGTCGGCGACCGGGATCTGATAGTAGTCCGGATGGATTTCGCTGAAGGCCAGGAAGCCATGGCGGTTGCCGCCATACTCGATGAACGCCGCTTGCAGCGACGGCTCCACGCGCGTGACCTTGGCGAGATAGATATTGCCGCGCAGCTGCTTGCGCTGGGCGGTTTCGAAATCAAATTCTTCGACGCGGTTGCCGCGGACCACGACGACCCGGGTCTCTTCCGGGTGGGTCGCGTCGATCAACATCTTGTTGGGCATTTTGGAACTCTTGACGGCGGCGGGCGCGGTGCATGGCGCGCGCAAATTGCGCGGCCCGGTGACGCGACGGTCCACCTGATTCGGGGGTGAGGGGAAGGCCAAAACGCACTTCTTGGCGCCGCGCCGAACGGGGACCCACCAGAACAACGCAACGTGCGAAGCTTTCGCCTCGCGTCGGCGCGATCGTTCCGTGGATCCTGGTCGGCAACACAGTCTGGCGCATCAAGCGTCGGCCCGTCTGAACATGTTGGCGGAAAATGATACCGCCGTATCTATCGCTGAAAGCCCGGTTTGGCGCCTAGGCGCCCGCCGGCCATCGCATATCGGACCATTTGGGGTCCGGATAATCAGTTGTGCCGTGTTCTCAAACCGTCCCTGGAAAAAGACCTGGGACCGGACGCCGCTCGGGCTCGAAACCGCCACTCCATGTCAGCCGCGCGCGGCGCTGGCCGGGGAGGGATCGGGAAAGACGCAGGTTCCTCCTGTCAGGAGGTTCCGGCGCTGCACCGGGAGGCTGAACGCGACACAACCGGGAGTATTAGCCGTCAGCCCCCCGTACATACGTGGATTGGTGGCTGCGTGCAAGGGAAGCGCTTAGGAAGCCAAAGGACAGCGTCGCACTGCGGCAACACTAGCTTCTTTTCACCGGTCGTGGCTTAAGGTCCGATTAACCGTATGGTCCTAATGCGGTAAGGGAAGGCTCCTCCGGAGGCACCGAATCGTTGGCGAGCCGCGCAAATCACCTTGTTTTGCTGGGATGTGGCCTGTTGTGCGCTGCAGCATTGCCCTTTTTCGCCGTGGTCGGTCCCAGCGCGGCCCAGGGGTTGGCTTCGCCGCCGGCGGTGCAGGGGCCGGCTTCCGCTCCTGCCGTCCCCGGTCTGGCAGCGGCGCCGACTTTTCCGATCGCGTCCGATGCCCGGCTGGCGGGTGACGGCAGGCAGACCCGCTTCATCCTCGACCTCGATAAACCGGTCCAGTTTCGCGCCTTCGCGCTGGCTGACCCTTATCGCGTCGTGATCGACCTTCCCCAGGTCAATTTCCAGCTTCCCGACGGGGTCGGCGCCACGGGGCGGGGCCTGGTCAAGGCGTTCCGCTATGGGGTTGTCATGCCGGGCGGGTCGCGGATCGTGTTCGACCTCACGGGGCCGGCCAGAATCGCCAAGTCCTATGTGCTGGAGGCCGCGAACGGCCAGCCGTCGCGGCTGGTGCTCGAACTCGAGCAGGTGGACCGCACCGCCTTCGTCCAGTCGCTGGCGCCCGAAAGCCGTCCCGAATTGCGGCCCGCGATCACCGAGGCGAACGCGGTTGCCGCGCGGCCGGAATCACCGCCCGTGCCACCGACTGCGCCGCAAACGGCCGACAAGCGGCCGGTGATCGTGATCGATCCCGGGCATGGCGGCGACGACAACGGCACCCAGGCCGGGGGCGCCGACGTCATGGAAAAGAATCTGGTGCTGACTTTCGGCCTGGCGCTACGCGATCGGCTCGAGAAGTCCGGCAAATATCGTGTCGTCATGACCCGGACGGACGACACGTTCATCGCGCTCGCCGACCGCGTCAAGGTCGCCCGCAACGAGAGGGCGGCGCTGTTCGTCTCGATTCATGCGGACGCGTTGCCGCGCGGCGAGGGCGATGCCCAGGGCGCCACCATCTACACGCTGTCCGACAAGGCCTCGGACTCCGAGGCCGAGCGGCTGGCGGATGTCGAAAACAAGTCGGACGCGATCGGCGGCGTCAGCCTCGCGGACGAGCCGACCGAGGTCGCCGATATCCTGATCGACCTCGTGCAGCGCGAGACCAAGACCTTCTCGAACCGTTTCGCACGGATCCTGATGGGAGAGATGAAGAATACGGTGCGGATGCACAAGCATCCGCTGAAGTCGGCCGGTTTTCGGGTTCTGAAGGCGCCGGACGTGCCCTCGGTCCTGGTCGAGCTCGGCTACGTCTCGAACAAGGGCGACCTTGAGCATCTGGTGTCGGAAAATTGGCGGAACAAGACAGTCGGCTCGATGGCGCAGGCGATTGACACTTTTCTGGCGAAACGGCTGGCAACTGCCGGGCCGGCCAAGTGAATTAAGGTTGGGCAATTCGTATAGAGGTGCCTGAAAAGCCTGCCCTTTGGCGGCCCAAGCCCTAGTTTGGCCACAGCGGCGACGGTATAGAAACGGTATAGAAGTTGGCGTCTGGTCCTCGGAATCGGGCAGGATTTGTCCGCCGGACCTTTTTGGTATTGTTCGACCGCGTAACGGCAGGCCGTTTGGCCGGATTGCCGTGTTAGAATTGCCGCTGATGTCGGCGCTCAGGGTTGGAACGGAACTTCGAACATGCGCTTGCTGGTCCGGTTTTTGGGTTTCCTGTTTGCTGCCGGAACTGTGGTGTTCCTGGTGGGCGTTGCCGGCGTCGCGGGCGCGATCTGGCACTTCTCCAAGGACTTGCCTGACTATTCGCAGCTTCAGGATTACGAGCCGCCGGTGATGACGCGCGTGCACGCCTCCGACGGGGCGCTGCTCGGCGAGTATTCCAAGGAGCGCCGGCTCTATCTGCCGATCCAGGCGGTGCCGAAGCTCGTCATCAACGCGTTCCTGGCGGCCGAGGACAAGAACTTCTACGAGCACGGCGGTATCGACTTCACCGGCATGGCGCGCGCCGCCGTCCTCTACGCGCAGAATTTGGGCTCCAACAGGCGTCCGCAGGGCGCCTCGACGATTACCCAGCAGGTCGCGAAGAACTTCCTTTTGACCAACGAGGTCTCCTTCACCCGCAAGATCAAGGAAGCCCTGCTGGCGATGCGCATCGAGCGCGCCTACTCCAAGGACCGCATCCTCGAGCTCTATCTCAACGAAATCTATCTCGGCCTCGGCGCCTACGGCATCGCGGCGGCGTCGCTGGTCTATTTCGACAAATCGGTGAATGAGCTCACCATCGCGGAAGCCTCCTACCTGGCGGCGCTGCCGAAGGCGCCCGCGGCGCTGCACCCGGTGCGCAACCGCGACCGCGCGGTGGAGCGGCGCAATTACGTGGTCGACCGCCTGGTGGAAAACGGCTGGATCAAGCAGGCCGATGCCGACAAGGCCCGCAAGGAGCAGCTCAACGTCACCAGCCGCGGCAGCGGCGCGCATATCTTCGCCGGCGAATATTTCGCCGAGGAAGTCCGGCGCGACATCTTCGAGCGCTACGGCGAAAAGAAGCTGTACGAGGGCGGCCTGTCGGTTCGCGCGACGCTCGATCCGAAGCTGCAGGTGATGGCGCGCAAGACCATGGTGGCCGGTCTCGTCAGGTATGACGAGGCGAGCGGCTGGCGCGGCGCGCCCTCGAAGCTCGATATCTCGGGCGACTGGGGCGTCAAGCTCGCCGACGTCAAAGCGCTGGGCGACATCTCGCCGTGGCGGATGGCGGTGGTGCTGGAAACGTCCGACCAGTCGGCGCGCATCGGCTTTCAGCCAGGCCGCGAGCTTGGCGGCGCCGTCAGCAAGGCCAGGCAGACCGGCATCATCACACTTGACGGGGTACGCTGGGCCAAGCCGGCCTCGGGACCGGCAAGGGGCAAGACGCCGACCTCGGTCGCGCAGGTATTGTCGCCGGGCGACGTGATCTATGCCGACCCGCTGTTCGACAAGGATGGCAAGCCGGTCGAGGGCCAGTACCGGCTCCGGCAATTGCCGGAGGTCTCGGGCGCGATGGTCGCGATGGACCCGTGGACCGGCCGCGTGCTGGCGATGGTCGGCGGCTTCTCCTTCGACCAGAGCCAGTTCAACCGCGCCACCCAGGCCTATCGGCAGCCGGGCTCGTCATTCAAGCCGCTGGTCTATTCGGCGGCGATGGACAATGGCTATACGCCCTCGACCGTCGTGGTCGACGCGCCCATCGAAATCGACCAGGGGCAGGGCGGCGGGGTGTGGCGTCCGGAAAACTACTCGTCCGGCAAATACGGCGGACCGACGACGCTGCGCAACGCGCTCCGGCAATCGCTGAACACGGTAACGGTGCGCCTCGCGCAGGACATCGGCATGCCCTTGATCGGCGAATATTCGAAGCGCTTCGGCGTCTATGACGAACTGCCGAACTATCTGTCCTATGCACTCGGCGCCGGCGAAACCACGGTCATGCGCATGGTCACGGCCTATTCGATGTTCGCCAATGGCGGCCGCCGCGTGAAGCCGACCCTGATCGACCGTATCCAGGACCGTTACGGCCATACGATCTACAAGCATGACGCGCGCGAGTGCCGTGGCTGCGATGCGCCCGGCGGCTGGAAGAGTCAGGCCGAGCCGCAGCTCGTGGACCGCCGCGAGCAGGTGCTCGACCCGATGACCGCCTACCAGATCACCTCGATGATGGAATATGTCGTGCAGGCCGGCACGGCGACGGTGGTCAAGGAGGTCGGCAAGCCGATCGCGGGCAAGACCGGCACCACCAATGATGAGAAGGACGCCTGGTTCATCGGCTTCTCGCCGGACCTCGTGGTCGGCATCTATGTCGGCTTCGACAAGCCGCGCAACCTCGGCCGCGGCATGACCGGCGGCCATCTCGCTGCGCCGATCGCCAAGGATTTTCTGAAGCTGGCGCTCGCCGACAAGCCGCCGATTCCGTTCAAGGTGCCTGCCGGCATCAAGCTGGTCCGCGTCGATGCCAAGAGCGGCATGCGCGCCGGGCCGGGCGAGGGCGGCCGCACCATCCTGGAGGCCTTCAAGCCGGGCACCGCGCCGCCGGATAACTACTCCGTCATCGGTGTCGCCGACATGGACGGCCGGGCACCACAAGGCTATCAGCAGGGCGGTTATCCGCAAGGCTATCAGCCCGACTCGGCGGGCAATATCATGCGTCCGGGCACCGGCGGGCTTTACTAGCCGGGACGCCCCATTAAAATCTCAGGCCGCGCCTGGAGGCCGCCGAACCCCGGCCGGGCGGAGGTGCGGGAAAGCGAATTGCCCGATTTCGACCATGTGAGCATGGGATAGCGTCAGGGGGCGAATCTCTCTGTCGAGGGCCTCCGCACGGCAACGGACGTCGGGACGACGACGCAACAGTTGGAATGAAACTTTGATAATACGTTTTCTGTTGCGGTTTACCGGCTTCCTGTTCGCGGCCGGGAGCGTCGTGTTCCTGGTGGGCGTTGCCGGTATCGCGGCCGGGATCTGGCATTTCTCCAAGGACTTGCCGGACTATTCGCAGCTCCAGAATTACGAGCCGCCGGTGATGACGCGCGTGCACGCCTCCGACGGCGCGCTGCTCGGCGAATATGCCAAGGAACGGCGTCTCTATTTGCCGATCCAGGCGATGCCGAAGCTCGTCACCAACGCGTTCCTGGCGGCCGAGGACAAGAATTTCTACGAGCACGGCGGCCTCGACTTCACCGGTCTGGGACGCGCCGTCGTCCTCTATTTGCAAAATCTCGGCTCCAACAAGCGCCCGCAGGGCGCCTCGACGATCACCCAGCAGGTTGCGAAGAACTTCCTTTTGACCAACGAGGTCTCCTTCACGCGCAAGATCAAGGAAGCCTTGCTGGCGATGCGCATCGAGCGCGCCTACTCCAAGGACCGCATCCTCGAGCTCTATCTCAACGAGATCTATCTCGGCCTCGGCGCCTACGGCGTCGCCGCGGCGTCGCTGGTCTATTTCGACAAGTCGGTGAACGAGCTGACGATCGCGGAAGCTGCCTATCTTGCAGCGCTTCCGAAAGCGCCGGGCACGTTGCATCCAGTGCGCAACCGCGAGCGCTCGACCGAGCGGCGCAATTACGTGATCGACCGCCTCCTGGAAAACGGCTGGATCAAGCAGGCCGATGCCGACAAGGCCCGCAAGGAGCCACTGGTCGTCACCAGCCGGTCCAACACCGGGCATACCTTCGCCGGCGAATATTTCGCCGAGGAAGTCCGGCGCGACATCTTCGAGCGCTACGGCGAAAAGAAGCTGTACGAAGGCGGATTGTCGGTTCGCACCACGCTCGATCCGAAGCTGCAGGTGATGGCGCGCAGGACGGTGGCCGCCGGCCTCGTGAACTTTGACGAGGCGCAGGGCTGGCGCGGGGCCGTGAGCAAGCTCGATGTCTCCGGCGACTGGGGCGTCAAACTCGCCGACATCAAGTCTCTTTCCGATATTTCGCCGTGGCGGATGGCGGTGGTGCTGGAGACGTCCGACCAGTCGGCGCGGATCGGCTTCCAGCCCGGACGCGAACTCGGCGGCGCCATCTCCAAGGAACGGCAGACCGGCCTCATCACGCTGGAAGGCGTTCGTTGGGCGAAGCCGGCATCTGCCCCGGCGCGCGGCAAGGCGACGACGCCGGTTTCGGTCTCGCAGATTCTGTCGCCGGGCGATGTGATCTACGCCGATCCGCTGCTCAAGGACGGCAACGTGGTCGAAGGCCAGTATCGCCTGCGGCAATTGCCCGAAGTGTCCGGCGCCATGGTCGCGATGGACCCCTGGACCGGCCGCGTGGTGGCGATGGTCGGCGGCTTCTCGTTCGACCAGAGCCAGTTCAACCGCGCCACCCAGGCCTATCGGCAGCCCGGATCGACGTTCAAGCCGCTGGTCTATTCGGCGGCGATGGACAATGGCTACAGCCCCGCCACCATCATGATCGACGGCCCGATCGAGATCGATCAGGGGCAGGGCGGCGTCTGGCGTCCGGAAAACTTTTCGGTCGGCTCTTACCGCGGCCCCATTACGCTTCGCGAAGCGCTCAAATGGTCGATCAACACCGTGACGGTGCGGCTGGCCCAGGATGTCGGCATGCCGCTGATCGGCGAATATGCCAAGCGCTTCGGCGTCTATGATGAATTGCCGAACTATCTGTCCTATTCGCTGGGCGCCGGCGAAACCACCGTGATGCGGATGGTCACCGCGTATTCGATGCTCGCCAATGGCGGGCGCCGCGTGAAGCCGACCCTGATCGACCGTATTCAGGATCGCTACGGCCGCACCATCTTCAAGCATGACGCGCGCGAGTGCCGCGGTTGCGACGCGCCCGACGGCTGGAAGAATCAGGCTGAACCGGCACTGGTGGATCGCCGCGAACTGGTGATCGACCCGATGACGGCCTACCAGATCACCTCGATGATGGAAGGCGTGGTGCAGGGCGGCACGGCGTCGGTGCTGCGCGAGGTGGGCAAGCCGATCGCCGGCAAGACCGGCACGACGAGCGACGGAAAGGACGTCTGGTTCATCGGCTATTCGGCGGATCTCGTCGTCGGGCTCTATCTCGGCTACGACAAGCCCCGCAGCCTCGGCCGGGCGGCCCAGGGCGGCCATACCGCGGCGCCGATCGTCAAAAACTTCATGAAGCTCGCGCTCGCGGAAAAGCCGGCGACGCCGTTCAAGGTGCCCCCCGGTATCCGCCTGGTGCGCATCGACGCCAAGAGCGGCATGCGGCCCAACCCCGGCGACGGCGGCCGCACCATTCTGGAAGCCTTCAAGCCGGGCACCGCGCCGTCGGAAAGCTACTCCGTGGTCGGCGTTGCCGACAGCGAGGGACGGATGCCGCAGCCGATTTCCCCCGAGACCGACACGATCATGCGTCCGGGAACCGGCCGGCTGTATTAGCCGATTGCGCTTTAGGGCTGGCGCCGCTACATCCCTCGCCAGTCAATCCAATCGCGGCCTGTGACCGCAGACAGAAGAGACCATGCGCGCGGAAGTCGAACGCCTCGTAGAAGAGATCAAGCAGTCGGTCGGGCTGCTGAGGAGGCATCTTTGACGTCGAGAAATCGACGGCACGGCTGGCCGAGCTGAACAAGCTCGCCGAAGATCCCAATCTCTGGAACGATCCCCAGAAAGCCCAGAAGCTGATGCAGGAGCGCACCTCGCTGGTGGATGCGCTCGAGGGCATCGGCAAGGTCGAACGCGAGCTCGACGACAATGTCGAGATGATCGCGCTTGGCGAGGCCGAGAACGACGAAGGCGTGGTCGTCGAGGCCGAGAACGCGCTGAAGGCATTGAAGAAGGAAGTCGCCCGCCGCGAGCTGGAAGCGCTGTTGTCCGGCGAGGCCGACCGGTTCGATTCCTATCTCGAAGTGCATGCGGGTGCCGGCGGCACCGAAAGCCAGGACTGGGCCGCGATGCTCTTGCGCATGTATACGCGCTGGGCCGAGAAGCACGGCTTCAAGATCGAATATCTGGAAGAAACCCTTGGCGAAGAGGCCGGCCTCAAATCCGCGACCATCCAGATCAGCGGGCACAACGCCTATGGCTGGCTGAAGACGGAAGCGGGCGTGCACCGCCTGGTGCGGATCTCGCCGTTCGATTCCAACGCGCGCCGGCACACTTCGTTTTCGTCGGTCGCGATCTTTCCGGTCGTCGACGACTCGATCAAGATCGAGATCAAGGAATCGGACGTGCGCACCGACACCATGCGCTCGGGCGGCGCCGGCGGGCAGCACGTCAACAAGACCGAATCCGCGGTGCGCCTGACGCATATTCCGACCGGCGTCGCGGTGGTCTGTCAGGCCGGCCGCTCGCAGCACAAGAACCGGGCGCAGGCCTGGGACATGCTGCGCGCCCGGCTCTATGAGATCGAGCTGAAGAAGCGCGAGGAGCAGGCGGCTGCCGACCAGGCCGCCAAGACCGATATCGGCTGGGGCCACCAGATCCGCTCCTATGTGCTGCAGCCCTACCAGATGGTGAAGGACCTGCGCACCGGCGTGCAGACCTCGGATACGTCGGGTGTGCTCGACGGCGATCTCGACGAGTTCATGGCGGCGACGCTGGCGCAGCGCGCGTTCGGCACCGGGCCCGGCAGCGTCGAGGACGTGGACTAGCCGATGGCAAAGGTCGGCTTCATTGGGCTCGGCCGCATGGGTCATGGCATGGCCGGCCGCTATCTCGATGCCGGCTTTTCGGTCGCGGTGTGGAATCGCAGCAAGGCAAAAGCGGAAGACCTGATCGCGCGCGGCGCGCGCTGGGCCGCATCGCCGGCGGACGCTGCCGATGGCGCGGACGCCGTCGTGACCATGGTCGCGGACGACGAGGCGTCGCGTGCCGTCTGGCTCGGGCAGGATGGCGCGGCGGCGAAGATGAAAGCGGGCAGCCTGGCGATCGAGTGTTCGACCGTCTCGCACCAGCATGCGCTCGACATGGCGCGCGAGCTGCGCGGGCGCGGGCTCACTTACATCGACTGTCCAGTCACCGGCCTGCCGCAAGCGGCGGCGGCCGGCAAGCTGACGCTGCTCGTTGGCGCTGACGCTGCCGATCTCGACCGTGCAACGCCCTACCTCGCGCCGATTGGTGACGTGATCAGGCATTTTGGCGCGGTCGGCACCGGCACCGTGTTCAAGCTGATCAACAACCTGATGGGCGCGGTGCAGATCGCAAGCCTCGCCGAAGGTATCGCCATGGCCGAGCAGGCCGGGCTCGACATGAACCTGGTGGCCGAAGCGCTGGCGACCGGCGCGGTGGCCTCTCCGCAGGTGATCCGTCACTCGAAGCGCATGGTGGCGCGCGATTTTTCCGGCGCGTCGTTCACGGCGGCGCTGCGCCACAAGGATGCGGCGTATGCGGTGAAGCTGGCCGAGGGTTTGCTGGCAGATCCGCCGCTGCTTGGACAGGCCGCGGTCGAGGCCTATGCTCGTGCGAAGGCCGATATGCCCGACGAAGACGAGGGCAGGATGATCGAGATCGTCTCACGAAAGAAATAGTGTGATCGAAGTTCATTCCGAACCGACGGTCAGTCATCGCCACGGCAAATGGGAGCTCGTGTTGTGGATGGGGAAGCCCTTCGATTACGCGATACCGTTTCGACCTACGCTCAACGAGATAACGGAAAGGCTCGGTCACGAAGTTCACTTTTCTTTGATGCTTCCGGAATACGAGCCGTGCGAGGACTTTGTTGAGGGCTCGCTTCAAATTGGGGGCGAAATACTTCACATCTATTTCGAGCACTCGCTCGGCTATCTCTCCCTGTCGTCAGAGAATCGAGAAGTGTTGGATAAGCCCTTGATCAGCCTTCAACCTGCTATTGCGGTCGCAAAGGGGAACGACGATCGCAAGCCTGGCGAAAACTGAGACGCCCGATGACGACAAAGCTTCGATGACCGAACGGCTCGCGGTCGTAATAGCGGTTGCGTGGCTGTCCGGAAATCGGGTGGCAAAGTCCGGCGCGGCCGAATAAAGCGATCTGTCTCCGATTTGAGCCGCACATGACCGCCAACGACAACCGGATCGACGCCCGCGACTGGTCGCTGCTCGGCCTGCTCTCGATCCTGTGGGGCGGATCGTTCTTCTTCAATGGCGTGGTGCTGCGCGAGCTGCCACCGTTCACGCTCGTGCTGTTGCGCGTCGCGCTGGCCGCCATGATTTTGCTGCCGGTGCTTTGGACACAGCGGCTGCCGTTTCCAAAGGGGTGGATGGGCTGGAGGCCGTTCTTCCTCATCGCCTTGTTCAACAATGTGCTGCCGTTCTCGCTGATCGTGGTCGGCCAGACCTATATTCCGAGCGGGCTGGCTTCGATCCTCAATGCCACCACGCCGCTGTTCACGGTGGCGGTGATGGCGGCGGCGGGCGAAGAGAAGCTCATCATCAGGCGTGTGCTTGGTGTGATCGTCGGCCTTGCCGGCGTCGTGATCCTGCGCGGCAGCGGCCTCGGTTTTGCCGGCGGGCAGGGGCTCGGCATCCTGCTGTGTCTGATGGCGGCGCTGAGCTACGGCATGTCAGCGCTGATCGCCCGGCGCGCGCTATCGAATTCGCCGCCGCTTGCCACTGCTACGTTTCAGTTGATGGCATCGAGCCTGATGATGGCGGTCGTCGCCGGCACTTTCGAGCGTCCCTGGCAGTTGCCAATGCCCGGGGCCACAACGTGGCTCGCCGTGCTCGGCCTTGCCTGCTTGTCGACGGCGCTGGCCTATATCGTGTTCTTTCAGATTTTGCGGCGCTCCGGCGCCACCAATGTCATGCTGGTGACGCTGCTTGTGCCCGTCACGGCCATCCTGCTCGGCTCGCTCGTGCTCGGCGAGCAGCTCTCGCCGCGCGAGATCGCCGGTGCGCTGGTGATCGGCAGCGCGCTGCTGTTGATCGACGGCCGCGTGCTGAAATTCTTTCAGCGCTAGCTTAGGTCCGGCGAGTCTTCCATTGCGCGTGCCAGCCGGTGAACCTGCCGCTGTCGCGCTCGTCGCCATGCCAGGCCGCGGTCACCGTGCCGTCGCCGGCGACCAGCACCACGACGTCGAGCCCCTTGGAACGGCGCAGCGTATCGATCGCCTGCTGCGGCGTCTGCGCGATGGGGCCTGCGACATTGAAAGACGTGTTGACGGACAGCTCGACGCCGATATGGCGGCCGAGCGCCTTCAGATAGGCGTAGGTGAGGGGATCGTCTTCCGCGCGCACGATCTGGATGCGGCCGGTGCCGTCGGCATGGACGACGGCCGGGATTTTTTCCTGCGCATGCGGCTTCGAATGCGCCGTCAGCACCATGTAATTATAGGCGTTGTAGTCGCCGTCGGATGCGCCGGGCAGCAGTTCGAAATACTCCTGCGCCGCCTGCAGCGTCGCCATCGGCGCCAGCGGGCGAACGGCTTCGCGGTATTTGACACGCGCGTTGAGCAGATCGCGCGCAGCGGGGTCGCAGGGGTTGGCGAGGATCGAGCGATGGCCGAGCGCGCGGGGGCCGGTCTCGGCCGCGCCCTGATACAGCGCGATCACGCCGCCTTGCGCCACCATGAACGCCATCAGGTCGGCGACGGCTTCGAGGCCATCAGTCGTCGAGATATCGCCGATCCGTTGCGAGGCAACGTCATCGGCGGCAATCGCCTCGGCGATGTCGGCTTGCGACGGCGGCGTGCCGCAATAGAAGGCGTGCGTCATCGGCGCGCCGCGCGGGGCGCCAGCCAGATGCGCGAACAGAAAGGCGGCGCCGATGGTGACGCCGGGGTCGCCGGGAACCGGCGGTACCCACAGATGCAGGCGCGCGTTGCGCTGCTGCGCCCTGTTGAACCACGCCTCATCGAAATGTTCGAGCAGCCGCATATTGCCGACGGCGTTCAGCGCGACGCCGCCGGTCAGTACCAGGCGGTTTGTGCCGGTCGTGCGCAGCAGATGATCGACGACATGGATCATGGCGTCTTCGAATACGAGCTGCGTCGCGGCCGCCTTGTCGAGCCGGTCCTTTGTATCGGGCCGGTGGTGAATGTCCTCGACGCGCAGCATCGCGTCCGGATTCCAGAGCTGCTCCGGTTTGAGCGGTTCGCCGAGGACGTCGGTGAGCGCCTGCTTGTAGGGATGATCGAACGGGTCGCAATACCAGTTGGCCATCGCGCGGTTGAGCCTGATATCGCCGGCTTCGCCGAAATGCAGCACGTCGCGCAGCCGCGCATAATAGGGATTGCTGGCGCGGCTCATGTCGCCCCAGGCGGCGGCGCCCATGTAGCGGCCCTCGCAGGACAGCCAGGTCCAGCCGCCCTGCGTCGAGGAGATCACGCTGTAGAACGCGCCGAGTGAATCGAACATGCTGTCGTTGCAGTAGAGCCGGCGCATCGCGCCACGCTCGACGACATAAAGCGAGATCGAGCCCTGGTCGCCGGTGCCGTCGAGCACCGCGATCGCGGTCGGCTCGCCGTCATCGGTGAACGGCGAGGCGGCGTAGGAGAACCAGGCGTGGTTGTCATGATGCGGCAGGCAGATCAGCGGCACGCGCTCGGCCAGCCCAAGCTGGCGGGCGAGGATCTTTGGCGTGCGCGTCATCTGGTCGAGGCGGCGGCCGTCGAAGCCGGCGGCCTCGGTGGTGCGGACGAGCTTGAAGCTCTGCGGCAGTTCCTCGAGCACCGAGCGCGCCAGCGTGCCGGCGAGCGTCGGGTAATCCCAGCTCGTCAGCCAGGCGTCGATATCGCCGACGTCGCGGCCCATCTCCCGCAGCGTCGCGATCGCAGCGTCGATCGACAGTCTTGGATATTCGGTCGTATGCTTGTTGCCGGAAAAGCGTTCTTCCTCGTTGTTGACGATCAGCCGCGGCCCATGCGCCTGCGTCACCTCGACCAGCGCCAGGCCCGAATTATGCGTGCCCGGCGCGCCGAGGCCGGCGAGATAGACGGTTTCGCCACGCGCCAGTTTTTCCCTGATATGCGCGAGCCGCGCATCGGCGAAGGCGGAGCCGAGTTGATGGAAGCCTGCAGCGCCCATGGTTTTCGCCGCAAGCCAGCGCGCGAAGCTGTAACCGCCAGCCGCGAGTTTTGGATGCCGCGGACCAATTCGTAAGTTCTGTTTCAACCTTGTCCAACCTCTGGGCCTTGCGATGACGCCGCGCCGTGGCGCCAGGGTGCATCAACCACAATTGGCGCGCGCCAACAATCCCGTTTCGTCATGCGGAATAAGCACATGCTTGCAAACCTTCAAGCGGCTTGCGAGACTTCGACGAAACAAGACCTGATCAGAACAAGAAAACGACGGGGAGAAAACGATGCCGCTTCGCATGAGAAGCCTTGTTGCCTTGACGGCGTTCGCGCTCGCCGCCGCGGTCGCCACCACGGCGAACGCGCAGAAGAAATACGATCCCGGCGCCAGCGACACCGAAATCAAGATCGGCAACATCATGCCCTACAGCGGCCCGGCGTCGGCCTATGGCACGATCGGCAAGGCGCAGGCGGCCTATTTCAACAAGATCAATGCCGAGGGTGGCATCAACGGCCGCAAGATCAATTTCATCAGCTATGACGACGCCTTTAGCCCGCCGAAAGCGGTCGAGCAGGCGCGCAAGCTGGTGGAAAGCGACGAGGTGCTGTTGATCTTCCAGCCACTCGGCACGCAGTCCAATTCCGCCATCCAGAAATACATGAACGCCAGGAAGGTGCCGCAGCTCTTTGTCGCGACGGGTGCGACCAAATGGGGCGATCCCCAGAACTTCCCGTGGACCATGGGCTGGCAGCCGAACTACCAGAGCGAGGGCCGCATCTACGCCGCCTACATCCTGAAGAATTTTCCGAACGGCAAGATCGCGGCGCTGTGGCAGAACGACGACGCCGGCAAGGACCAGATGAAGGGCCTGCGCGATGGCCTCGGCGCCAAGGCCGGCATGATCATCGCCGACAAGTCCTATGAGGTCTCCGACCCCACCATCGATTCCCAGATCGTCGCGCTCAAGGATTCCGGCGCCGACATCATGATGACCTGGGCGGCGCCGAAGGGGGCGGCGCAGGCGATCCGCAAGGTCGCGGAACTCGGCTGGAAGCCGGTGTTTTTCATCGGCAACGTCTCGACCTCGGTCGCGGCCGTGCTCAAGCCGGCGGGCCTCGATAATTCGAAAGGCATCATTTCGACCGCCTATCTGAAGGACCCGACCGACCCGTTGTGGAAGGACGATGCGGGCATCAAGACCTGGCTCGCCTTCATGGACAAATATTTCCCGGATGGAGACAAGACCAACGCCAACAACATCTACGGCTATGCGACGGCGCAGACCATGGTGCAGGTGCTGAAACAGTGCGGCGACAACTTGACGCGCGAGAACGTCATGAAGCAGGCCGCCAACCTGAAGGATTTCACCAGCGAGGTGCTGCTGCCGGGCATCAAGGTCAACACGTCGGCGAACGACTTCTTCCCGATCGAGCAGATGCAGTTGATGAAGTTCAACGGTGAGGCGTGGGAAGTGTTCGGCGACGTCATCACCGGCGAGGTCGGGCACTAGGTGATGACGACGTTTTTCGATTGATCTCCCGAACGATCTTTTCCGTTTTCGCATGATCGGCGGGCAAACGCTTTGCGTTTGTTCCGAGCGAAGCTGCTGCGCGCTTTTCTTGATCGTGCGCGGGCGCCCATGTCCGCGACACCGCGTCCTTCCAGAGCCGTAGGTGATGGCCGGAAGTAAGCTGCGGTTGTGCGTCCCGAGCGAGAGCCGGCAAATCGTCGCAGTCACGCCATTGTTAAAACGAAAATGTTGCTTTTTACAATCTGAGGTTTATACATCTTAAGATAGAGTTGTATTTTAATTGCTCCTTTCTCGGGAGGGTGCTTTGTCAGGCATTGAAGCGCATCAGGCTGCGGCCGCGCAAAAGCTGGCAGCATGGGTTGTCAGCAGCGGCGTCATAAACCCCGTCATCAAGCAGGCGTTTGAGAGTGGCTGCCTGTCACAAGCCGCGCTGGAAACGTTGGCTTCCTCTGACGGCGTCCCGCTCGCCTGCACTTCGGCACCGGTCATTTTGATCTTGCCATATCCCCCCATTCGGAACGTGAAGTATCATGTTCCCAGCAAGCCGCCGCGGTTTACGCGCGACCGGCTTGGAAAGCCGCAGTTCGAGGGCGGCGAACACACCGCGATTGGCGACAGTGCATTTCTGTATTTCTCCGACGACGACCCGGGCACGCTCGCCTACAAGGTTCTGCTGCCGTTGCCGAACGGGCTTAACCTGACCTACGGACAGATCGTGGCGCTAGGCGGCGACTTCTATGGCATCCCCGACGCCCCGATTTCCGACGGTGAGACGCAGGAAGATCGCGTGGAGCGCTTTACGAACGCCTACAATAGCCTGGCGACTGCCAAAGGCGCCTTCACCGAGGCGCAGCAGATCCTGGACGTGATGAAGGAGGAAATCGATGCCGTGAACGAGGCGCTCAACCAGGGGCGGTCGGCGTCATCGGCCTACAAGGCGCTTGGCGATTCGTTATCGAAAAAGTGGAACGAGATCACGGGCGGCGGCTCGTTTGTTTCGCCGTGGTATCCGCTCGGCCGGTATCTGAAGCTTGCGGCGGTCAATTGGGACCATTTTAGCCAGCACGCGGTGCTGGCCTATCAGGCAGGGCACGCGGCAGCGCTCGCGCAGGCTTTGATAGCCAGAGGCCTGCCGGCAAACGAGCAGCGGCAGGCTTTGTGCCTGGCCTATGCGATGAACGCCTTCTCGGACCACTTCCTGTCTGATCTGTTCTCCGGAGGTCACATCCGGGCCCCGCGCAAGCAACTCTACAATACGGTCACTCCGAGCAGCCTCGGATCGCTGATCACCCGCGCCATGCACGACGAGGATTCGCTGTGGGGTTTGAACAGCACCAATGCGAACGCGCAGGTATGGCGCGCCTACGGCGACAAGCGCTATTTCGACACCGTCGACCTCGCGAACAAGACCATGGTGGATGCGGCGGTGCAGGATTCGGTCGACGAGGTGTTCAATGTCTTCAGTACCGGCACCGTGCCGCAACCGGACGACTACAAGGCGCTGGGGCGCATTGCCAACTTGACGGCGGCGCAAGACAATTCGACCGCGCAGACAGCGGGCAACATATCTCCGATGTTTGTGTGGGATGGGTCGACCACGCTCAGGCGCAACGACGTCAACAATCTGAACGACTATAGCTGGACCAGCAGCTGGTGGGGCTGGTCGACGTGGGCGCTGTTGAAGAGATACAAACCCAACTCACCAACCGGTTATCCGTCGCCGCCGACGACGGCTCCGACGGTTTCGCCGAACGGCTGGCAGTCCGGCCAGTCCGTGCCGCCCAACTGGGTTCAGGGCCAACAGGTGCGCTACGCCGTGAGCATTTTGAACAATCTCTATGAGTCGAATATCGGCCCCTGGGGAGCATTCACCGTCGTCGGCGCCAACCAGGCCTATCCGACATTGAACGGCGTGCCGGTGGGCCCGGCGGGCATCCTGAAACGGCGCATCTACCGTCAGTTCATCAACTCGCCCTGTACCTATGTCGGCGAGATCGCGGACAACACGACGACCACCTTTATCGACAACAGCAACTAGCAACGTTCGAGAAAGCCATGCCGCTCACGGTGACCATCTTCTTCGATGACAACACGCCGATCGATCCGGGCGTGAATCTGCAATTGCTGAGCAGTGGCGGCGTGGTCGCGACCGCGCTCACGGGCAATGACGGAACCGTCACGTTCAATGTCGACCCGTCGACGCTGACAAGCCCCGCAGTCAACCTTGCCGCACAGCAGACGCCGCCCCCGTCCGCACGCTGACCCGCGCTCCGGTGCCCTATCCTTGACCGTCCTATCCCGGAATATCCGGCTCGGCGAGCGATCCCGGTCAATTGGAAAAACTGCGCCGTGCCTTGAGCCGTGCCGGGCCGGTGCCTTTGCTTGAAAGCCTGTCATCCGGGTTGAGCAGGTTGCAGCGATCGAGCGAGAGACAGCCGCAGCCGATGCAGTCGCCGAGGTTCACCCGCAGTTTCTGCAAGGTGGCGATGCGGCGGTCGAGATCATTGGCCCAGAGTCTGGATATGCGTTCCCAGTCCCGCCTTGTGGCGTGGCCTCCCTTGTTGCCTCCCTTGTTACCTCCCTTGGGCAAACTGCCGAAATGGTGCGCGACCTCCGCGAGCGGGATACCGACCTCCTGCGCTATCCTGATGATGGATATGCGGCGCAGCACTTCCTTTTCATAGCGGCGCTGGTTGCCGGTCGTGCGGCGGCTGGCGATCAGCCCCTTGCGCTCATAGAAGTGAATGGCGGATATGCTGATGCCGCTCCGCCTCGAAAGTTCACCGACGGTCCATTCCATGCTGCAGGTTCTCCTTGACCTCAACCATGGTTGAGGTTGTAGCAGGGCGTCATGACCGACGAAATTCCTTCCGCAGCTGCGCCCGGCCACTGGCGCGAGTTGCTCTCCACCCGGCATCTCTTTGCAACAGTCACCGTTTCACTCGGTATCGTGCTGTTTGCCTTCAATGCCTTTCTGGTGAGTACGGCGCTGCCTTCCGCCGTCACCGGCCTTGGCGGTGCAGAACTGCTCTCCTGGGCCACGAGCCTTTATCTCGTCTTATCGATTGTCGGCGGGTCGAGCACGGCCACCCTCATGCACAGGCTGGGAACACGGAGGCTTTTCAGCCTCGGTGCGCTGGCTTTCCTTGCCGGAACGCTGGCGGCAGGGCTCGCGTCATCCATGCCGGTATTGCTGGCAGGCCGGACCTTGCAGGGTCTTGCGGCAGGCGTGATCGAGGCGGGCTGCTATGTACTCATACCGCGCCTGTTTCCCTCCCGCCTCATTCCCAAGGTGTTTGGCGTTGAAGCCATCGCCTGGGCGCTCGCCGCCTTCGGCGGGCCGGTGCTCGCGGGGTGGCTCGCTGAAGCCGTATCATGGCGGGCTTCGTTCCTTGCCGCGGTCCCCATGGTGCTGGTGTTCTGGGCGATGGTGCCCATCGTGGTTCCACCGGGGAGAGGTGAGAAAAGCGAGAAGCAGGTGCCTTGGCTCCGGCTTGCGGCCCTCGCGCTCGGCATGCTGCTGGTCACGCTCGCCAGCATCGTGGCCAGCAATGTCGGCAAGGTGGCCGTGCTTGCCGCTGCGGCGCTGGTGTTCTGGAGCACCGTGGCAGGTGACGGGCGGGGCGAAGTCCGGCTGTTTCCGGCGAACGCATTTCGATTCACTTCTGCGGCGGGCCTCGGCTATTGGACGGCGTTGATCATGCCGATGGCGCAGGCATCCGTAAGCGTGTTTCTGGTCTATTCCCTGCAATATCTCTGGTCCTATTCCCCGCTCGAGGCAGGGCTGGTGGCTTCCGTCATGGCGCTCAGCTGGAGCAGTGCGCAGTTTCTGCAGGCCAATTTCGGATCGCCGGCGTTACGGCGCCATTTCATTTGGCTTGGGCCCGTCTCGCTGATTGTTGGGCTTGCTTGCGTCGTGCTTGCATTGCCGCTTGCCAGCCTGCCGCTCATTGTGCTCGCGCAGGCACTGATCGGTGCCGCCTTCGGTATGAACTGGAGCGCGCTGAGCCAGACGATGATGGAGGCCGCGAGCCCTGACGAGCGGGATGCCACATCTGCGCTGATGCCTACCGTGCAGTCGGCGGGCTATGGGATTGGAGCGGCAGTATTCGGCGTCATCGGAAACATGCTGGCCTATGCGGGGGCAGATGCTGCCGCCTTGCTCCGCGACATGATGGTTGTCTTTGCGGCCGCCACCGCGCTTTCGGCGCTAGCGGTGGTGGCGGCGGCCGGCATGGTCAAACGGCTGGTGAGGCTGGAAGGCACCACGGCGTAGTGCCTCTCCTCAAACCTTCGCTATCCCGGAATGTTCGGCTCGACGAGCAGCGCGAGCTGGGCAAGCGACTGCTGCCAGCCGAGATAGCAGGCTTCGACCGGGATCGCCGCCGGCAGGTTTGCCTGTTCGATATGGATTTCGGTTCCGACCGATACGGCTTTCAGGATCACGGTGACTTCGATGACGCCGGGCAGATTGGGATCGTCGAAACGATCAGTGTAGCGGATGCGCTCGTTGGGCACGATCTCCAGATATTCGCCGCCGAACGAATGGCCCGTGTTCGTGGTGAAATTCGAGAACGACATCCTGAATGTGCCGCCGACTTTTCCCTCGAAATGGTGGACCTTGCAGGTGAAGCCGTAGGGCGGCAGCCACTTGGCCATGGCATCCGCATCGAGGAAGGCGCGAAAAACCTTCTCCGGCGAGGTGGCGAGGACGCGATGCAAACGAACGGTATTGCCTTGGGACATGACGTTATATTCTCCATGACTGAGCGGGGGCGGCCGGATTTGGCTGGATAAGCTCAGTCTATGCCACAAGGACGACCGGCCCGCATGTGAGCCGACATGCGCTCTGAAAAATTTAGTCGGCGCGGACGCGCGCCGGTTCCATTCCCGGAGCTGTACAAGGGGTGGCGGAATATAAGCCGCGCGATCGACGAGCGAGCAGGCGGGTTTTGATGAGGCGATGCTAGCCTGAACTCAATCTCACGCCGGCGCGCAAGAATTTCTGCGGATCGACGGCGTCGCCATCGATCCTTGTTTCGTAATGCAGGTGCGGGCCGGTGGAGCGGCCGGTCGAGCCGACCGCGCCGATCACCTGACCGATCTTGACGACGTCGCCGACCCTGACGTGAATCTCAGAGAGATGGCCGTAGCGGGTCGACAGCCCGTTGCCGTGATCGACCTCGACCATGCGGCCATAACCGCCTTGCCATCCCGACGCCACGACCTTGCCGTTGGCGGTGACGCGCACGGGATCGCCGGTAGCGGCGCGGAAATCGAGCCCGGTATGCATGGCGGGGCGGCCGAGGAAGGGATCGCTGCGGACACCAAAACCCGAGGTGAATTCGACCTCGCCGACAACCGGCTTGCGGTACGGCACGAGCGCCAGCGTGGCGTTGAGGCGCTGCATCTGGAAGCGCGCGATGTTGATCCGGTAGAGCTGGCGCTCGAACGCGCCGGCATCGGCCGAGAGCTTTACCGGCACGAACGGGCCGCCGATCGCCGATCGCGGCGTCGCCGCCTCGAGTTGCGCCATGTCGAGGCCGAGATCGGTGAACACGCCGCGCATCCGGCGGACGCGCGATTCCATGCCGTCCTCGACCGCGCTCAATGCCGCCATCTGGCGGCGTTCGACGGTATCAAGCGAGGTCTGCAGGCGGACCAGCACGTTGTCGACGCCTTGAACCTTGGCGAATTGATTGGGCTGCGGCTTGACGACGACAGGCGTGCGCGATTCCAGCCGGGCTTCGCGGTCCGGTGGCGCCACGAAGATCACGGTGTCGCTGATCGGCGAGGGCTTTAACGTGCCGGAGGCGGGCGTCTCCGCCGCGGCACCGCGCGCCGGGGCCGAAGGACGAATCGAACCGGTGGCTGCGGCATCGGGAATCGCGCCAAGCGCCGTGGCGCGCGATTCGAGCGCGGTCTGGCGGCGCATGATCTGGTCGAGCTTCTGGTCGAACTGTTCCTGATCGAGCAATTGGCGGCTGGTGGTGCGGTCGACCTTGGAGCGCAGTTCCGCGATGCGGTCCTCATAGGCGTATTGCATCTCGGCCTGGCGGGCGATCAGCCGGGTCAGGACGTCATCGCGAAACGCAAAATAGGTGGCGGTTGCCGCCGACCACATGCCGAGCAGCACGATGGTGCCGACCACGATCCAGAATACGACGGGGCCGAGCCTGACCTGCTTGCCGGCATGAACAATGGTGTAGCCGTCCGCATCCAGCGTGGCGGTCCGGGCCGCCTGGGGGGCAGGACGCCGTGGCGGCGTCCGGCCGTAATCCTGGGGATGGTGATGATCAGAATAGTGACCGGAACGGTACGACATCGGCACTCCCGCGCCGGTCGGAGACGTTCCGTACGGCTGATTTTGCGGGGCCGATTTGACCTTCTCATGGTTAATTTTTGGGAAATGGAACTGGTCAAATCACATGGCGTGGACGGCGGCCAGCACCTCATCGGCATGGCCATCGACCCGCACATTGCGCCAGATCCTGGCGATGCGCCCGTCGCCGCCGATCAGCACCGTCGTGCGAATAATGCCCATGAAGGTCCTGCCATACATCGATTTTTCGCCCCAGGCGCCGTAGGCCTCCAGCATCTCATGCTGCGGATCCGAGATCAGAGGAACCGATAGCTGATGCTTGTCGCGGAATGATTCCTGGGCCTTTACGGTGTCGGCGGAGATGCCGAGCACCGCGGCGCCCGCGTCGGCAAAGGCGTCGTTCAGTCGCGTGAAGTCGATCGCTTCGCGGGTGCAGCCCGGCGTATCGGCCCGGGGGTAGAAGAACAGCACCAGTTTCTTGCCGGCATAATCGGCCAATGACACGCTGCTGCCGCCGTCGCGCGGCAGGCTGAAGGCTGGCGCCTTGGCGCCTTCGGCCAGCCCGGTTCCGCCAGCCTCGGTCGGGGCCGAAAGGTTGGATTTTATTAACTGTTTAGGTGTCGGCTTATGCGACGATTTGGATGATGCGGTTTTGGCCGCCTTGGGCGGTTTTTTGACGGGTTCCTTGGCGGCGGGTTTGACGGCCTTGGAGGCTGCCTTCGGGGCCGCCTTGGGAGCTACCTTGGCGGCAGGCTTCTTGGCCGGTGCCGTAGTCTTACGGGCGGCCTTGGCCGCGGCTGGTTTGCTGGCGGGCGTCGTGCGGCTTTTGGGGGATGGCTTGGAGGATTTCTTGCGCGTTTTCTTGGACATACGCCTTCCTTTCGTCGCTTTCCGCAGATCAACCATTGGGGTATTGCGGGTCTCGCCTTTGACCGTCGGATTCGCTCCGGCTGCCGGGCAAGTTTCATGACCCCGGAGTATGGTACCAAGGAATTCGACGCTACACCCGTCCGCTCGTCGATGGGGCCGCCTAATCAGTCCTTGGGCCCGACCACGAGTAACAGTACTAATCGAGGATTGGCAGCGATGCCGGCACAGGAGCGCTCGATACGAATCGATGGGCGCGCCCTTGGCGGCGATCAACCTCAGCGCCGGCACCGAGAGGCAATGGCTAGGAATACTTCGCCAAACGGGTCGAATCCGCGTGCCGAGGCCCAGCAATGGGATGATGCGGCGGGCTGGGAGCAGGAAGAGGCTGCGGGCCATCGTGCGCGACGGCTGCTGTCGCGCTCTGACACCAAACTTCACCGCGTCAGCGACAGGTTCTCGGCGCTGCAGCTCTGGCTGAGCGGCGAGCGCTGGGTCAAGCGCGTGGCGATCGTGATCGCCGTCCTGGCCGTGATTTTCGCCGGCTGCTTCGGCGGACTGTGGTGGCGGCTCGGGGCCGGCCCGATCAATCTCGACGTGGCGACGCCGTGGCTGGCGGCCGCGATCGAGGAAAATATCGGCCACGGCAATACGGTTGCCGTCGGCGGCACGCAGATCGAGCGTGCCGGGCGAATTCGAATTGCGGTGCGCATCCGTGACATCGTGGTGCGCGACAGCGACCATGTTGTCGTTGCGACGGCGCCGAAGGCCGAGGTGAAACTGTCGGGCACGGCGCTTTTGATGGGCCGCCTGCGCGCCGAAAGCCTCAATCTGGTCGATGCCGAACTTTCGGTGCGCATTACGCCGGACGGTCAGGTGACGGTGTCGACCGGCGACACCGCGAAACCGCTGGCGACCGGCGTTGCCTCCAAGCGCGATGCCGGCCTGGCGCCGACATTCCCGCGCCAGTCGCCGGCGCCGGCCGCGGGCGTGGCGGCGGCAGCGCCGGATACGACACAGAACGGGTTGCTGGCAGGCCTCGACTGGCTCGACAGCCTCAGCCTGACCGGCCTCGACGGGCAGAATCTGAACGAGATCGGGCTCAAGAACGGCAATCTCGTCGTCGACGACCAGCAGCGCGGCAACAAATGGACGTTCGAGAATATCAGCCTCAGCATGCGCCGGCCGAGCGGCGGCGGCGTCGCGGTGAGCCTTGGCGAGGAGGGCGCCCGCCCGTGGTCGCTCAAGGTCGTGGTCGGGCCGCCGCAGAACGGCGTGCGCTCGGTCGATCTGCGCGCCGACAAGGTGCCGGCCGCCAATATCCTGCTGGCGATGCGGGTCAAGGATCTCACCTACAGCGCGGACCTGCCGCTATCGGGCGAGCTGAAGGGCGAATTGGGCCGCGACGGCGTGCCGACCTATTTGCGCGGCAAGGTCACCGCGGGTGCCGGGCACCTCATCGACAGCGACACGCCTGACTATCCGATGCCGATCGATTCGGCGGAGATGAGCGTCGAGTGGGATGCCGGACGGCGCGTGCTGGTCGCGCCCTTCAAGGTCGTTTCCGGCGCGAACCGGATTACGCTGCTCGGCCATCTCGAGCCGCCGAACGGCGCCACCACCGAATGGCAGGCCGGCCTGAGCGGCGGCACGATCCTGCTGGCCGGCACCGACAATGAACCGCCGCTGATCTTCAACCGCATCGCGATCGGGATGAAGTTCGACACCGACCGCAAGCGCGTGGTGCTGACCCAGGCCGACATCAGCAACGGCGAGATCGGCATCGCCGGCACCGGCAGCATCGATTATGCGGGCGAGGCGCGCCTCCAGCTCGGTTTCGCCGGCACCCCGATGTCGGCTTCCGCGCTGAAGCGGATCTGGCCGGTCCTGATCGTGCCCGAAGTGCGTGAATGGGTGATCGAGCGGATCGAGAAGGGTACCCTTCAGCGTATCGAGGTCGGCGTCAATTCGCCGGTGCGCAACCTGCCGCGCAAGGGGCCGCCGATTCCGGATGATGGTCTCGCCGTCAACATCGTTGCATCGGGCGTCACGGTTCGCCCGGTCAACGGCATGCCCGCGGTCCGCGATGCGGATTTGAAGGCGCGGGTTACCGGGCGAACGGCCACGGTGACGATCGGGCAGGGAATCGCCGACACGCCCGCCGGGCGCAAGATCAACATTTCCGATTTCTCGTTCGAGGTGCCGGACATGGCGCCGAAGCCGTCGCCGTCGAAGGTCAAGTTCAGGGTCGACGCCTCGGTGCCGGCGGCGGCCGAGATCCTGGCTTCCGACCGCATCAGCGATCTCTCCGGCACGCTGATCGATCCGAACGCCAGCAAGGGGACGGTTGCCGCCACCATCACGCTCGCCATGCCGGTCACGGGCTCGATGACCAAGGCCGATACCGCCTACACGGTGATTGGCGACCTCAACGGCTTTGCCGCCGACAAGCTCGTGATGAACCAGAAGCTGGAGGCCAACGCGCTGAAGGTGCTGGCCAACAATGCGGGCTACCAGGTCAAGGGCGACGTCAAGATCAACGGCCAGGCGGCGTCGCTCGATTATCGCAAGCCGAGCGAAGGCGACGCCGATATCCGCCTGCAGGCGACGCTGGACGATGCCAGCCGCGCACGCCTCGGCATCGATCTCGGACCCGCCGTGAGCGGCGCGATCCCGATCAAGGTGATCGGCAAGATCGGCGAGAACGACAGCCGCGTCGGCATCGAGGCCGACCTGACCTCGCTGCGGCTCGACAACATCCTGCCGGGCTGGGTCAAGGTGCCCGGCAAGTCAGGCAAGGCGACGTTCAATGTCATCAAGAAGGAACAGTCCACGCTGTTCCAGGACATCGTGGTCGATGGCGGCGGCGTGTCGATCAAGGGATCGCTCGAGGTCGACCAGAACGGCGACCTGATGAGTGCGAACTTCCCGGTCTACGCGCCGTCGGACGGCGACAAGACCACCTTGAAGGCCGAGCGTGGCGCCGATGGCATCGTCAAGGTCACGATGCGCGGCGACGTGTTCGACGGCCGCGGCTTCCTCAAATCGGCGATCTCGGGCAAGGAGGCCGACCCCAAGAGCAAGACGAGGAACATCGATCTCGATGTTGACGTCAAGCTTGGCGCGGTCATGGGCTTCAACGGCGAGGCGCTGCGCAGCATCGACAGCAAGTTCTCCCGCCGCAACGGTGCCGTCAAAAGCTTCACGCTCTCCGGCAAGGTCGGGCGCGACGGCACGGCGGTGACGGCGGACCTGCGCGGTCGCGGGCCGGCGCAGGGGCGGGACGTCATCATCCTGCAGACCAACGATGCGGGCGCCTTCTTCCGCTTCACCGACACCTATTCGAAAATGATCGGAGGCCAGCTGTCGCTGGCCATGGAGCCGCCGACCGTCGAGCCCACGTCGAAGGAAGGCCTGATCAATGTCCGCGATTTCTCCGTCAAGGGCGAGGCCGCGCTCGAGCGTGCCGCGGCTGGCGGACAGGCCGGCGTTCAGAACGGGGTTTCCTTTACGGCGCTGCGCGCAGAGTTCACCCGCCAGAGCGGCCATCTCACGATCCGGGATGGCGTCGTGAAGGGGCCGATGATCGGCGCCACCATCGAAGGCAGCATCGACTATGTCGGCAATGCCGTGCGCATGAGCGGCACTTTCGTGCCGATGTACGGGCTGAATAACATGTTCGGCCAGATTCCCGTGCTTGGCCTGTTCCTCGGCGGCGGCAGCAATGAAGGCCTGATCGGCGTGACCTATGAAGTTGTCGGCACGCCCGGCCAGCCGGTGCTGCGCGTCAATCCGATTTCGGCGATGGCGCCCGGCGTGTTGCGCAAGATCTTCGAGTTCAACACCGGCAAGCAGAACAACAACCAGATCGAATTGCCGCCGAACAATTGAGCGGGTCGGCGGTGCTGGCGCGGCCGCTTGCCCCACTCATCCGAGCTGGGTGCTGTTCCGCACAGCACCGCGGGGACTTCGGCACAAAATCGCGAAAACAACCCCACGCGAAGTAGAAACTCGCCCGTTAAGAAGCCGGTTAGACGACCGGACGGAGGACGCCGGCTTCGTCCGAGGGACCGCGATTTCGCTCGGCAAGGCAAGGCGCGGCCGCCATGTCCCTTCATCCGGAACGGGCGGCGGCCCTGGGCATCAGGAGGAACGCCGCGAGGTAGAGCAGGCCCGTTAAGATCAGCAGATTGGTGTAGCCGGTTATCAGGGCCGCATATTCCAGACAGCCGCCGACGATCGCTCCGAGCAGGTTGATTGCAAATGCCGACTGCGAGTCCGACGAGCTTTGGAAACGCTTCGAGAAGGCTACGTTCGCGAGGTAGATCGGCAGGAACGCCAGCAGGGTTGCAGCCAGCAGCCTGGGCGCGAACGGCAGGGGCAGCAGCCACTCGGGACGAATGACCCAGGCCAGCGCCAGAGATGCGGCGACACCGGCGTAGACGACCGGCAGTGATGGCGTCCGGAACTTCCGCGTCGTCTCCACCGCAGCGAGCACGATGACCAGCACGCCGGCGAAGACCAGCGCGTTGACGAACCACGTGGTGCCGAAAAGGAGCGCAAAGGTCGCCACGTTCTTGGTCTCCAGCAGCAGGAACGCCGCCCCCATGAAGAACAGGTCGGCATAGGGGCGCATGTCGCGCAGTGGCCCGCCCAGGATGCGTACGGTGCCGAGGGACGTCAGGAGAGCAGCGAGTAGCGTAATGGTATAGAGCTGAGGGAATGAGCCGCCCCTGAAATAGAGAAATGGCGCGTCATCTGTTGCTGGAGCAACCGCGGCATCACGCGGGTCCGGGGCCCACGTCGTTTCGCAGCGCTGGTCCGCGGCAGTCATCCCGATTGTGATGGCCGCTTCCGCATCCCCGAACGTATCGATGCATGGAGCGTGCCCGAACACCGTTGCGGCGGTTCCGGCCAGCCTGTCGATGAGCCAGCGCTCGCGGTAATAATTGTACATGGCGAAGGCGCCGTGGGGTTTGAGATGCTCGCGCACGGAAGCCAGGGCCTCCTGCGTGAACAGGAATGACTCGAGCCGGATCTGCGAGGCCCCGCTGACCAGCGTCAGCGAGTCGGGCAGCGCGAATAGAACAAGGTCGTACTTGCGCCCCGTGCTTTCGAGGAATGCCCGTCCGTCATTCGTGTGCATCGTCACACGCTTGTCGGCGTATGGCCGGTCGGGATTCTGCTCCAAGCCGATCCTGAGAATTTGCGGATCGATATCGACGGCGTCGACATGCCGGGCCTGCTTGCTCAGGGCGATCGCCACGTCGGATCCGGATCCTGCGCCGATGATCAGAACGTCGTCGAGCGGATTACCGGGCAGCCGAAGATAGGGCGTCCCGTAAAATCCTTCACCCTCCAGCTTGAATTTGGCCGGAGCCATCACCTGGTGAGGCACGCCGTTGACCCATATCTCGGTCACGTTCGAGCCCGCCACGTCGAATTTCTTGGTCGCCACCTTGTAGTAGGGAGACCAGGTTACGCCGGGAGCCAGTGTCTCCTGCAGCAGCGTGATGAGCAGCATCAGCGCCCATGCGCCAGTCACAAGTCGGCGGGACGGCTTGGTCAATACCAGATACAGCAGGAGCGCGATGACCCCCCAAACCACAGAGGGCGCGTGCAGAAAGCTCAACGCCGTAAACGCCGATATGCCGAGCAGCGACCCGATCAGATCGTAGCGGTATGCCGTCAGTGGGGACAGTTTGCCGAAACAGCGGCCCACCACTTCGGCCGGCCCCGCCATGACGACGGCCACCATCGCGAAAATGATCGGCAGCGCCAGCCAGGCGGGCGGGCCACCGGCGACGAGTGCGGTGAAATAGATCAGGTCGGAGCCGGTCCGTTCAATCGTGACGGGAAACCAAAGCACGCCCACAATGAGAATGCTCAGCAGCGGCATCGACGTCGGCCATATGGACCAACTCTTTCTGCTGATGAGGAAGCCTGCACCGATGCCGAGAAACGAACCGAGCAGGACGAAATTCGAAAAATACGACAGGTGTACGACGCTCGCGCCGAGCCATCGGATCAATGCCAGTTCGAGGAACAGCATAAGGCAGCTTGAGAGCACCAGCCGAACGACCGTGCTGCTTGCTTCGGCATCGGCCGTGACGTGTTGCGGGGCGGCGTCAGCCGGCGAAGCGGAGTAGGCGAGACCCGGATCAACTCGAAGCAAACTTCACCCCCTCTGTCCATCGCGCAAAGGCAATGACTCTCCCGCTCGGCAACGCAAAGCGGGAGATCAGCCATGGCACCGTTTCTCAGGCGCGGCGCAATGTATCCAGCGGTAATCTAATGTAGTCTTAACGCGCCCAGGTTGAATGCAATTTTTGATTGTGCGGATCTTCGAGCCGTCCGGATGCCGGTGGCATTCCGCACCTAACCCGACAGCATCGCCGACACTGCCCGCGCTACCGAAGCCACGGTCGCGTTCTGCTCCGCAGCTGAAACGGTGGCGCCCGTCAGGTAGACGGAGATCACGATGGGGGACTTGTTGGGCGGCCAGGTCACCCCGATGTCATTGCTCGTGCCGCGTGCACCCGTGCCGGTCTTGTCGCCGATACGCCAATCCTTGGCAAAGCCAGCGCGCAGCCGCGTGTCGCCGGTCTTGTTGGCGACCAGCCACGCCGTCAGTTGCTCGCGGGAAGCGGGCGATAGCGCCTTGGTTCCGAGAACGAGGGCCTGCAAGGTCGAAGCCATCGCATTCGGCGTCGTGGTATCGCGGGGGTCGTCGGGCAAAGCTTCGTTGAGCGAGGGCTCGTCCCGGTCCAGTCGCGTGAATTGATCGCCCAGACTTCGTACGAAGGCCGTCAATCCCGAAGGGCCGCCGATGGCGGCGAGCAGCAGATTGCCGGCGGTGTTGTCGCTCAGCGTGACGGCGGCCTCGCAGATTTCAGCGACCGTCATGCCGTCCTGGACATGCTTTTCCGTGACGGGCGAGTAGGTGATGAGCGCGGACGCGTCGTAGGTTACTCGCCGCGACAATTGCTCTTTGCCGGCATCGACCTGTGCAAGAACGGCCGCGGCTGCGAGCGCCTTGAACGTGCTGCACATCGGAAAGCGCTCATCGCCCCGGTGGGCATGGCGCGCGCCGGTTGCGGTATCGAGGATACAGACACCGAGCCGGCCGCCGCTCTTGCTCTCCAGGCGCTTGATCTCGTCGATCAGTTGTTGATCCGCGATCGACGCGCGCATCGCTTTCGGCCGGATGGTCAAAGCCGTCGCTATCAATGCCGTGCCGAGTCCCGACTGGAACTGTCTTCTGGTGATCACTGTGAATCCCTCCGTGTTGTGGCGGGAAAGTGCCGACAGGCCACAGTCTTGACAAACGATCAGTTCTGCGGGCAGGCATAAGAAAAACTAGGGTCAGGCCATGCGACGCCCGATGAAGCTTTCGCACCTTCCGCTCAATGCGCTGCGGGCCTTCGAGGCGACGGCACGCCATCTCAGTTTCACCCGTGCCGGCCTGGAACTTCGGGTCACGCAGGCGGCCGTCAGCCAGCACGTGAAGGTGTTGGAGGAGCGACTTGGCGTGCAGCTGTTTCGCCGGCTGCCCCGCGGCGTCGCGCTGACGGATGAAGGACAGTTGCTGCTGCCCAGCATTGTCGAGGCCTTCGGCCGGCTCACCGAAACGCTCAACCGCTTTGAAGACGGTCGCTACCAGGACGTCATCTCGGTCGGCGTGGTCGGCACCTTCGCGTCGGGATGGCTGCTGCCGCGGCTCGACGCCTTTCGCAAGGCCCATCCACGGATCGATCTGCGCCTGTTTACTAACAACAATCGCATCGACATCGCCGGTGAAGGGCTCGATTACGCGATCAGGTTTGGCGACGGCCTTTGGCACGGCACCGAGGCAACCCACCTGATGGGAGCGCCCTTTGCCCCGTTCTGCGCGCCTTCGCTGGCGCGCCGGCTGAGCCGGCCGGCCGATCTCAAGCGTGAGGTGCTGCTGCGTTCGTATCGCCAGGACGAATGGCCGCGATGGTTTGCCGCCGCGGGTCTGCAGAGCCCGGTGCTCAAGGGAATGGTGTTCGATTCATCCGTCACGATCGCCAGCGTGGCGGCGAGGGGGTTCGGCGTTGCGTTGTTGCCGGCGGCGCTGTTTCAGGACGAGGTCCGTGAGCGGCGGCTGGTGCGTCCGTTCAAGATCGAGGTAGCGCTTGGCGATTACTGGATCACGTCGCTGCACTCACGGCAACCGTCAGCAGCGATGCTCTCGTTCAAGAACTGGCTGCTCGAAACCATCGCCGCGAAAAAGAGCGGCTTCGGCAAACAGGCCGAGGCCTAATGGCCACCGATACCGGTCTACTGTCGGAGGCGTAATAATCAAGAATGGCCTCAGCAAGGCCTAACTGTTTAGCAAAGCCGGAACCTTCGGAGCGTGGGTAGGAGGAGGGCGAGACGTTTCAGGGGCTGGAGGGTCAAGTCCGTTACGATGAGATCGTGCGCGGGTACAGTGACGAAGGCCAGGCGATAGGCGGAGGCGTCGGGTTCTCGGATAATGGCGCGGTTGCAAGAGGGCACCTGCACTGGACTAATACGAGTCCGAGTGCTGGTGATCTAGCATATGCGCGGCTCAGCAGTATTCTGGCTATAAAGCACGGGCTGGGTCTTGGGACGGCTGGAAAATGTATTGGAGTAACGGCAAGTCTGATTCGCAGTCAACGATAGACTGGAATTTCGGCGGTCGAACTCGATAGAGATTGGAACTTCCCCAAATGATAAAAATGATCGCACGCGTTGCTACCTTGTGTGTCCTAATCTCAAGTCCGACGTTCTGCAAAGCGGAATCTTTGCTCTGGTGTGCGCCGGATGTTGTGACCTTGACTTTCAAAGATCAAGAAAATCGACAAGATCAGAATCTCGCAAGGATTGAACTTCGGTCGCTCAAACCTGTTTGTGGCGGAAATCCAGAAAAAGCGGGGTTTGGAGTGCGTTTCGAACGATCGATACGCATTGAACAGAATGGACAATGGATCGAAGTGCCGAGTGTGTGTACATCCGGCGTTTCTTTTGGGGTGGATGGGTTGTCGCTGTCGTTCGACGCTGGAGGCCTAGGCGCAAGTCTTGCCGGAAGATCAACGGACGGAGAAGATGCCGTAAAAGTTATGATATATAAATTACGTGATAAGGTCTTATGTGCTCGGGTGGAGCCCTGTCCGAACCAAGAGAATAAGAAGAACGAGTGCCTTAGATGGTTGGTACAGTGATGTGGATTCCTGCCGGGGTATATGAGTGCGGGTGCTCTGCTATTTTACTGGAGCGTCGGAGCGCGTAGCGTTTCAAATCGGTGATGTCGAAGGAGAGCATCATGCTTTACATCGCCTCCTTCGGAGCCTGCGGGCGATATCGTACCCGTTTCTTCAGTTGATGGTTGCGTCTGCATCACGGATCGCGCCAGACACCCATCAGGATCAAGCATCGGCCTGAGCGAGGCCTGGGCCTTGGCAGCATGGCCGCTCCAGAAAGAAATTTGATGCCGTCCCGTATCCAAAGGAATTTCACAGAATCGTAGTTGCTGGCAGGCCGACGCCAATCTCTGAATCGCTTACGGTGCAGGGATCCCTGCCACCATGGCTGGTGACGGCGATCCGGCGTCCAATTCAGTGCGGCCCGTTGCAGCTCGAGTCACCGTAGGAGGACGCCGGATCGTCGTCGTCTCTCAGGCAAAGCAGCGCGTTAGGTCGAGCGGCTTGCTTTCCTTTATTTAGTCAGCGCCTCAACGCCGGTACCACCAGAAACGGGATCAGGCCCAGCACCACGGCGACCAGCGCGAATGCGATGACGGGGTTGTAGCTGTGGGTCCAGTCGTGGATCAGTCCGCCGGCCCAGGCCCCGAGGCCCGAGCCGAGGCCACTGCCGATCGCGATCGTGCCGAAGATGGTGCCGACGCGCTCGCCGCGAAAGATCTTCATGGTGGTCGCGGTGATTAAAGGCCCGCGCGATCCGATCATGCTGCCGAAGGTGACGACGAAGGCCGCGAGCAGCCAGAAGTTCGGATAGTATTGCAACAGCCAGAGCAGGATGATGCCGAGAATCGAAATGGCGTAGCTGACCAGCACCGACGGCCGGCGCCCGATGATCGCATCGAGCTGCGTCACACCCAGCATGCCGAACAAAAGCACGATGCCGGAAAAGCCCCAGGCCGTCGCGGCCTGCAGCGGCGGGAAGCCGGCATCGATCAGATAGGCGACGATCTGCGCCGAGATCGCGTACATGCCGACGGCGGTGAAGAAGAAGGTCGAGAACAGCGCCCAGAACGCGTGATGGCGCATCGCGCTGCCGAGCGTCCAGCCGCTGTCGACAAAACCGGGATCGGTCTTCTTGGCGATATGCGGCGAACCCGTGGCGAACAGCCGCCATGGCAGCAGCAACAGCGGCACCAGCAGGCACAGCGCGACGATACCGAAGGTCTGGTGGGCGCCGCGCCAGCCGACATGATCGATCAGGAGCTGCGATGCCGGCAGCAGCACCAGAACGCCGGCGCCGGCGGCGGAATAGACGATGGCCATCGCGGTGGGCAGGCGAGGGCCGAACCAGCGGCCGAGCAGGATCGAATTCGGCACGTTGCCGATGAAGGCGATACCGATGCCGACGCAAATGCCGATGCTCACCTGAAATTGCCACAGCGCCTGCGCCCGGGAGGCGACCAGGAACGCGCCGCCGAGCAAGAGCAGCCCGAGGGAATAGACCGTGCGAGGGCCATAACGGTCGAACAGGCGCCCGACCACGGGGGCCATCAGCCCGCCGGCGAGCCAGGTCAGCGAATAGACCGAGACGATTTCCGCGCGGTCCCAGCCGAAATTCTCCGCGATCGGTTTCAGGAAAACCGTAAAGCTCTCGCCGAGGCCGCGGCCGAGCAGCGCCAGGGTAAAGCACAGCGCCAGCACGTTGAGCGCAACCCGCCCCGGCTTGAGCGGCCGGGCCAGCGCATCTCCCTCTGGCGTCTTGTTATCCATGGCAATGCAGGGAGTGCGTTTCCAAGCCTCAAAAGCGAATGCGCCTATGCAGGTGTGATCAGGCCGGTTTCAGCAGGACGTGTTTTTTCTTTCCCATCGAAAGCTTGATGACGCCTTCCGGCGTGAGGCTAGCCGGCGTCAGCACCATCTTCTCGTCGGTCACCGCCGCATCGTTGACGCGGAGGCCGCCGCCCTTGATCTGGCGCCGCGCCTCGCCATTCGAGGCGACGAGGCCTGCCTTCACGAACAGCCCGACCACGCCGGCGCCGGCCTCGAGCTCGCCGCGCGAAACTTCCACGGTGGGCAGGTTCTCGGCGATTGCGCCCTGCTCGAAGGTCTGCCGTGCGGTCTCGGCGGCCGTGTCGGCAGCCTCGCGGCCGTGCAGCAGCGCGGTCGCTTCCGTTGCCAGCACCTTCTTGGCCTCGTTGATCTCGCCGCCCTGCAGCGCCGCCAGTTTCGCGATCTCGCTCATCGGTAGGATCGTGAACAGTTTTAGAAACTTGATGACGTCGGCGTCCTCGACGTTGCGCCAGTATTGCCAGAAATCGTAAGGCGAGAACTGGTCGGCGTTGAGCCACACCGCGCCCTGCGCGGTCTTGCCCATCTTGGCGCCCGAGGCGGTGGTGAGCAGCGGCGTCGTCAGCGCAAACAATTGCGCCGTGCCCATGCGGCGGCCGAGATCGACGCCGTTGACGATGTTGCCCCATTGGTCGGAGCCGCCCATCTGCAACCGGCAGCCGGTGCGCCGCGCCAGCTCGACGAAGTCATAGGCCTGGCAGACCATGTAGTTGAACTCGATGAAGCTCATCTCCTGCTCGCGTTCGAGCCGGAGGCGCACCGAGTCCATCGTCAGCATGCGGTTGACGGAGAAATGCCGGCCGATGTCGCGCAGCATTTCGATCCAGTTCAGCTTGGTCAGCCATTCGGCGTTGTCGAGCATGATCGCATCGCTGTGGCCGGAGCCGTACCGCAGCACCTTCGCGAACACGCCGCGGATCGAGGCCTTGTTGGCCTCGATTTCCTCGACCGAGCGGATCGCGCGCGTCTCGTCCTTGCCGGAGGGGTCGCCGACCATGGTGGTGCCGCCGCCCATCAGGGTGATCGGCTTGTTCCCGCTCTGCTGCAGCCAGTGCAGCATCATCATGGTGAGGTAGTTGCCGATGTGGAGCGAGGGCGCCGTGCAGTCGTAGCCGACATAGGCGGTCGCCTGGCCCTTGGCGGCAAGCGCGTCCAGCCCCTCGAAGTCGGAACATTGGTGGATGAAGCCGCGTTCCTGTAAAATGTTCAGGAAATCTGATTTAAATGCGGTCATTGGCGGGCTGCTCTGATCATTCTATTTTCACTGTAATTGTAACTGTCTACGGGAACCATGGCGGAACAGGCTGCCGAAGGCCGGGCGCTGTGGCATTATAAGATGTCCGTGTTTGGCACAAGCTGATCGTCGTCGGCGGGACGGTTCGAGCAGGGCGTTGCAAAGGCACGAATTGCCATGATGTTGACGGCACTTGGTCTGATGAGCGGCACCTCGCTGGACGGGGTCGATCTCGCTTTGATCGAGACCGACGGCCGCCGGGTGAACGCCCTCGGACCGTCCGGGTACCGGCCCTATACCGACACCGAGCGCGGCCTGCTGCGGCAGGCGCTGTATGAAGCGACCGACCTGCCGGATCGCACGGCGCGGCCCGGCTGCCTGCGCGAGGCCGAGCAGGTGGTCACGGCGGCGCATGCCGAGGCGGTGGCCGCCTTTACCGCGCAGCACCGGATGCGTTTCGACGATATCGATATCGTCGGCTTTCACGGCCAGACCGTGCTGCACCGGCCCGAGAAGAAGCTGACGGTCCAGATCGGCGACGCGAACAAGCTCGCCAGGCTGATCCATATTCCGGTCATGTACGATTTCCGCGCCGCCGACGTCGAAGCCGGCGGGCAGGGCGCGCCCTTCGTGCCGGTCTACCACCGCGCGCTCGCCCAATCGCTGGACTGGGAGGGGCCGACCGTCGTGGTCAATATCGGCGGGGTCGCCAACATCACCTATATCGACGGCGACACGCTGATCGCCTGCGACACCGGCCCGGGCAATGCGCTGCTCGACGACCACATGTTCCGCCGCCTGAACCAGCGCTTCGATACCGAGGGCCGCACGGCGGCGCTGGGCAAGGTCGATGCGGCCTGGATCGCCCGTGCGCTGGAGATGCCGTTCTTTTCGATGCCGCCGCCAAAGTCGCTCGACCGCAATGATTTTGCCGGCCTGAAGCTCGGCGATATGCCGCCCGAGGATGGCGCGGCGACGCTGACGGCATTTACGGTGGCGGCGATCGCGCGGGTGGTGCCGCTGCTGCCGAAGGAGCCGAAGAACTGGATCATCGCCGGCGGCGGCGCCCGTAACCTGACCATGCTGCGGATGCTGAGGGAATGCCTGGCGCCGGCGACGGTTCGCGCGGCGGACACGCTGGGCTGGGCTTCGGACGCCATCGAGGCGCAGGCCTTCGGATTTCTGGCGGCACGCGGCCTGAAAGGCCTGCCCCTCAGCTACCCCGCCACGACAGGCGTGCCGTTCCCGATGACCGGCGGCATCATCGTACGGCCCTAGTCCGATACCCGTTGGCGGTACGCCGCGGGCTCAAACCCAAAATATCGAAAACAACCCCATGCAAAGTAGGATTGGGGCCGCTATTCGCGCCGCTTGCGTCCCAGGCGCGAGCCGGTCCGTCGTGCGGCGTGCCCCGATCCTGCCCTTCCTGGACCCCGGCCGGTTGACAGATCAATGCATCTGCATTTAAATAGATGCAGATGCATTAATCGGAGGATTGCGATGGCCGCTGCCCTGAAGCTGATCAGCCACAAGCTCTGTCCCTATGTGCAGCGCGCCGTGATCGCGCTCACCGAGAAGGGCGTTCCGTTCGAGCGGATCGATATCGATCTCGCGCACAAGCCGGACTGGTTCTTGAAGATTTCGCCGCTCGGCAAGGTGCCGGTGCTGCTGGTCCAGACCGGCGACGGCGAGGTGGCGCTGTTCGAGAGCAACGTGATCTGCGAGTACATCGAGGAGACGCAAGGCGGCGCAAGGCTGCACCCGCAGGAGGCGCTGGCGCGCGCGCAGCACCGCGCGTGGATGGAATTCGGATCGACCATCCTCAGCGAATTGTGGGGCCTGGAAACGACGGGCGATCCCGCGATCTTCGAGAACAAGCGGCAGGCGATATCAGCGAAATTCGCCCGCGTCGAAGAAGCCCTGGGGGAGGGCCCGTTCTTCGCCGGAGAAAAGTTCAGCCTGGTGGATGCGGTGTTCGCGCCGATCTTCCGCTATTTCGACGTGTTCGATCGATTGACCGATCTTTCTGTTTTCGCCGAGACGCCGAAGGTGCGCGCCTGGCGAAAGGCGCTGGCGCAGCGGCCGAGCGTGCGCAGCGCGGTCGGGCCGGACTATCCGCAATTGCTGCATGCATTCCTGGTGCGTCATGACGCCCATATGCTGAAACTGGCGGCGTAAGATACCGCTCGAGATCGTCGGCATTACGCCGGTGATGATGATCGGCATCGTCGCTTCAGGCCGGCGCTTTCCTGATCGCTGCGTTGCAGTGCGTCATGCCGTTCGCCTGCCCGCCATCAACCAACGCCAGGCCGGCTCCCCGCAGCAGGCGGATAGACATGTCGGCAATCTCAATTTATGATTGAGTAAAAAGAGAAAGCCCCTAACGGGCGAGTTGTCGTATTTGGGAGGGGGAGCTGCATATGCCGGCTGAGGAAACCAATGCGTCACCACCACCGGGCAACACAACGCCCTCGGGAAACATAACGGCAGCCAGCGACTACGCGCGTGGTCAGATCGACGACGCGCTGGCGCTTTGCGGCTACGCCGTCGCCGCCGGCGTGCAGTCGCCACGCGGTGAGCCGCAACTGTTTGCCGATATCGCCGTAATCCATGGCATCGCAGCCCGGCTCGGGATGTTCGACGCGCCGGGCGGGCCGGCATCGCCCGGCGTCAACACTGCCGAATGGGTGGCGTTCGAACAGGCCTATTATCGCCTGGCCGCAGCGCTCAATCCGGTCACCGCCGAAACCTTGGCGTGGACGCAAGGCGCCAAGCCTGAAGAGAGCGGGGCAAATTGGTGGGACAGGATCTTGGGCAATTCGCCCGCCCTGCGATTCACGCGGATGTTCTCGGCGGTGACGATCGGTATCGCCGTCTTCATCCTCGCGGCAGAATGCCTCGTCTACGTCTGGGGACTCGAAGGCGACGCCAATATCCGTCGTTGGGAAAAGAATTTACTGAGCTCGCTGCTGCCTTGGGCGTATGGCGCGCTTGGATCGTGCGCCTATTTGCTGCGATCGGCGCATTATTTCATCTATCAGCGCAGTTTCGACCTGCGCCGCAAGCCTGAATATTACAACCGTATTCTGCTCGGCGGGATCTCGGGCGGCGCCATCATCCTGTTTGTCAATTATCTCGTCGATGACGGCGGCACGGCGCTGCACCTGAGTTCGGCGGCGCTCGGCTTCGTCGCCGGCTACAGCACGGATTTCCTGTTCAACACCATCGAGCGCGTCGTCGCTGCGATCTTTCCAAAGACCGACAGCGATCCCAGGGTGCAGCCGCCACGGGGACAAAAGGAGGCCGCGAAGAAGCCGCCGCCTCCGCCACCACCACCTCCTCCTCCACCTCCTCCCACTGGCGATGGCACGCCAGAGGCGCCCGGCGGTTCGGAAACGGTGGCCGCAGGCAACGAGGGCGAAGGGCAGGTCAGGCCACCCAGATCACGGCGGAGAGGCGCTCAGGCTCCGCCTGCGGAAGGTGGGGCAAACGCCGCGGGAGCCCCCTGATGCGTCAGGGCTTTCCTCCCGTGCCCGGATCAAACGCCGGGCGCCCCGCGTGCCGTCTGGTACGATTGCTGATGGGCAGCCTCGTGCTGTTCATCGTGAGCGGCGAGCCGGCATGGGCAGAGCCGCCGGCACCGCTATTGAAGAAGGGCGGCGAAGCGGTCGACTGGTGGTTCGCCTTCAAGTTCAACGCCCAGCAAACTTTTGCCGGCTGCGGTCCCGACAGCGGAACGCGAACCTGCATTTTCGGCGGCACCGTTCAGGCCAAGGAGAGATTTGGACAGCAGTTCGCGGTCGCCAGCAGCCGGGGCAATGCACTGAGCCAGGGCAAGGGCTGCGTCGGCGCCACGACCGACGATCCCGTCGGCGCCACCTTCGAGCAGGTCTATAACGGCAATTTCAATTATGTGATCTGGAACGATCAATTCTACCGCGACCCGGTGCTCTCGAACTGCTCGGCCAAGAGTTGCGGCGCGCCTTGGGGGCATTCGAAAGGGCTTTTGGCGTGGGACAATAGCGGCGCCGGCTTCGTGATGCAGGTGTCGACGCCGTCCTGGCCGGGATCCGGCACCAGTCAGATCAAGCGCAAGGCGGGCAACACGCTGGGCTGCATCAGCAGCAACAACAATCTGCTCGCCAGCCAGCATTTTTTCGCGCTCAAGCTCGACAAGGGCGATCTGCTCAAGGTGCTGGCCGCGTTGAAGGCCGCCGGCGTCGTCACCGATCCGACCAAGCTGCAGATCGTGCGGAACGGCGGTCCTGACGAGGTGCAGGCGCTGGTGCGCGAACTCGGGCAGCGGCCGAAGAAGCTGAAAATACTTCCGAACCAGCCGCTCAAGGCCGACGACTATTTCACCAAGGCCGAGCTGTCGAGCAAGGTCCTGCTGGTGGCGAAGACCTCGAACCTCACCGCGCCGCCATGGCAGATGCTGTCCGCCATACTGGATGGCACGGCGGAGCGGGCCGCAACCTGGTGGATGAAGCCGAAAATCAACACCACGACGAAGTCGTCGAAAGTGAAGTGCCTCGATCCCTTTGCGGCGCCGAAAGCCGGTGAACCGATTCTGAAAAAGGCGCTGGGGCCGGTAGCGATCGCGCTGACCGGAAACTGGAAAGACAAGGACATCAAGCTCGCCGCGCCGTCCAATCACGCCAAGATCGGCGTCTCGACCGCGGGCAGCCATCACTATGTGATCTTCGGCGATCTCAACCAGCAGGGCACGCTGTCTCCGCCGGATTGCGACAAGAGCCAGAACGGGCGCGGCGGGCTGTTCTTCGTGCTCGAGAACAAGGAACTCGCCGACAGCGTCAGCGACCTGATCGACGGCGACACCGCGCCGACCGGAAGCCGCCCGTAAGACGGCCTGCGGTAGCGTCTTCCTGGGTGTGACATGACACGCACATGCCGAAGCGGCGTGAAATCGTAGGACCTCCTAGCTTTGGTCAAGGCTGGGCGGGCTGTCTAAATGACGAGCATAGCGCCGTGCTCGCCGCCGTCCAGGACGCTTCGCGCCGGCTACGCCGGTGCCGATGGCATCCTGGACATCGTCTGCGCGCGGCGCTGTTGGGTTCGGCAGGTCGGGACGAAGGAATGGTCGCCGGCGGCCGAACAAAGGAATGAGGCTCACGGTCTCGCGGGCTGCATGCTCCTGAGATCTGCGTCATACAGGGTCTGGTGCTTGAGCGTCGAACACAAGGCAGAGAGCAAGCGATCGCCGACCCCGCGCAAGGCCCGCGCATGGCCGTGGCCACGCTGCCGCAAGGCATCATACCGTCTTCGGGCGGCGGCATCATACTGGATAGCGACCCGCGACCAGTGATGTACGGCCGTCTGCAGCCGCTTGTTGCAGGCGAGGCGGCGGAGCACGAAGCGTTGCTTGCCGCTTTGCCGCGTCACCGGAGCAACCCCTGCCAGAGCACGCAAAGCGTGATAATCTCGGGCCTGCAGCGGCTGCGCTGCCTCGGTGAGCAGTGTGGCGAGCACAATCCTGCCGATTCCCGGCCAGGAGCGAAGGATTGTCACGTCACACTGCTCACGGCTCTGCCCCGATGGGCTCTCCTCGTCCGGCATACCAAGCTTGGCGCATAGGCTATCCAAGGCGTTGTAAGCCTCCTTGATCTGCTGATTGACCAGATGCATGCGCGCGGCAAGGCTGCGGATATGCGCGCAAGCGGCCTCCGTCGTGCCTGGTGCGACGAACAAGGCCGTCTCGCGCAAGGTCTGCAGCACGGTGGCAGCATCGAGACGACGGATGCGATGGTCCTTGAGGATGCGCGCGATCGTCTTCTCCGACGCTTTCGTGGCGGCGGCGGGGGTCGGCACCTTTTGCCACAGCGCCAGGAACCAATCGTCTCCGACATCGTCAGTCAGTTTGGCGATCTGCGGATAGTAGCGCCACAACTGCTGGCGCAAGCGATTGGCAAGACGCGTGCGTTCCTGCTGCAGTTCGTCCGCGATGCGCGACCACTCGCGCAGCTCGATCACCACCGGATTGTCGGCCGCAAGCCGCCGGAAGGCCTTCCGATCGGTGCGCAGCGAGTCTCCCAGAACATGAGCGTCACGGCTGTCATCCTTGGCGCCGGCGACAGTGAAGCGATCGCGGAAACGATCGAGCTGCTTTGGATTGATGGCAAAGACCGCAAACCCGTGCTCGATCAGCATCTCCACCAGGGGACCGTGCGGCATCTCGATCGCGACGGCGATCTGCCCCGGCGCGGCCCCGGTCTTCTGCAGCAGCCAATCTCGCAGCTCCGTCAATCCGGCTCCGCCATGGGCGAACTCCCGCTCGCCCACGCGTCTTCCTTCGGCATCAAGCAGGCAAACGCGATGGCTCTGCGTTGCCCAGTCGATCCCGACAAACCAATGCACATCCTCGACCATTGCTGGACCTCCATGCTTCTCAAAGCGGGCCCACTGCGATCCTGATCGATCCCTGTACTGGCGCTCTTGGCGCAAACCTCCTAGTGGATCTTGATCGCAGCCGTTCCGCCGGGGCGCGGGTCCTACGCAGGTGCTGATGGCACGGATGGGTCAGGCGGCTCCCGGCAGATCGGCCCGTGCAGCCAGTCTACATCAGCGACTGGTGCCGAACGCCAGAAGGGTACAGGATGGGTAGAGCGGAAGCGAAACCCATCGTTCCTGGCGGCGGCGATGTTGATGGGGCTCGCTTCGCTCTAGCCATCCGACGCATCTGTTGGCGACGGCTTAGCGTACTGCCCGAGGTTACAGGCTTTCGAGAAAATCCTCGTGAACGTCCGCAGCGCCGCCATCTCCGTATTCGATGGAATACACAACGCCGGGTGCAAACTGGTCGAAATGTGATCCCTTCCGATCTTGCGGAAGGAAAACGCCGAATACCGAAGCTGGCTGCCCGGGACGCAGATGATCGGGTGCGTCCTTCCTGACCGCGACCGAGTTGCCATAGGTAAACTTGTTCATAAGCCGATGTCGTCTTACCCCGGCGGCGATGTTGATGGGTTTCGCTTCCGCTCTACCCGTCCTACGCATCGCAACTCGATCGCTTCACCGGACGTTGGCGAGGCGCATGTCGAGATAGCCGGTGACCGTCTCCATCAGCGGCTCCAGCTTGCCGTCGAAGAAGTGGTTGGCGCCGGGAATAATCTGCTGATCGATCACGATGCCCTTTTGCGTCTTCAGCTTCTCGACCAGCGTATTGACGTCCTTCGGCGGCACCACCGCGTCCTTCTCGCCATGCACGATCAGGCCCGAAGACGGGCAGGGCGCGAGGAAGGAGAAGTCGTAGAGGTTGGCGGGCGGCGCAATCGAGATGAAGCCTTCGACCTCGGGCCGGCGCATCAGCAGCTGCATGCCGATCCAGGCGCCGAACGAAAAGCCGGCGACCCAGCAGGCGCGCGCTTCGGGGTTAATGGTCTGCGCCCAGTCGAGCGCGGACGCCGCATCCGACAATTCGCCGGTGCCGTGGTCGAACGAGCCCTGGCTGCGGCCGACGCCGCGAAAGTTGAAACGCAGCACCGAGAAGCCGCGATGCGCAAACGCGTAGTAGCACTGGTAGACGATCTGGTGATTCATCGTGCCGTGAAACTGCGGATGCGGATGCAGGATCATCGCGATCGGCGCGTTCTTCTGCTTGGCCGGATGATAACGGCCTTCGAGACGGCCCGCGGGGCCGGTAAAAATAACTTCAGGCATTCATGATCCTTGGAAGTGTTCCTTGGCAACGGCCGTGATCCGGCGGAGAACAAATGCGATCAGGCTTCGTTGGGTGGTGCGCAATCGGCGCTCCCGTGAAACTGGTGGCGGCGTTCTAGCATGAGGCGAGGGGCAAAAAGCAAGGGTTTTGTGCGCCCGGACCGCTGCAATCGCGGATTCAAGGGGCCGATAAGCATTTGAAGGGTTTTGAAGATTTCTCTCCGGCCCGGGCGGCTTCGGCCCCGGCACCAGGCTCAGCTTGACGCGGCGGCGCGCTCAAGCGAAGCGATGGCATTGCGGTAGCGCCGGCTGCCGGCAACCGTCTGCCCGGTTTCGAAGGTCAGCTCGAAGTCGCCGGAGGACTTCAACTCCACGGCCTTCACCCGATCGAGATTGGCGAGCCGGGTGCGATGAACGCGCGCCAGATTATACCGCGCGAGTTGGGACTCGGCCGCCGCCAACGTTCCGCGCACCAGGTGATTGCGACCGTCGGCGAGGCTGTACTCGACATAATTCCCGGCCGAACTGATCCAGATGATTTCCCTAGGTTCGATGCGGATGCGGGTCGAGCCATCGCGAAGCCAGACCAGATGCGGTGCCGTGCCCGTCGACTCAGGCGGCCCAGCGATCGCGACCGGCTGGGTCTGCCGGCGGCTGTCGATCAGCCACAAGGTTCCGCCAATCAGGAGGCAGGTCACGACGTCCTTGCGGAATTCATAGATCAGCGTCGCCGCCGAGAGGTGGAAATCATAGGAACCGCCGGCAAACCACATGACGAATTTGCGGATGCCGACCATGCCCGCAATGTGCAGGGCCGAGAATATGACGATTGCGGCTGCGGCCAGCGCGATGCGCAGGGGCCAGCCGGACGCGCGGCGCACCCGGCGGACGCCTATGAACAGCACCGGCGCAAGCAGAATGATCGTCGCGATGCTCGACATCTCCCAGAGCAGCGGTGTCCGGAGGTCGTAAGCCCCGCCACGCCACGCCACGTCCTGCGCGATAGACAACGCATTGACGAGACCGATCAAGAGCGAGACGCCGGCGACCGCGAGATAAAGCAGCCGATCGGTGCCGGATATCCCGCGGAGCCAGCCGCTGGCCCCACGCAGCTGCGGCTCGTCCCAGGCAGGCTGGTTTTGATCCCAAACCGGCTCGACGCCATCGCTGGCGGGCGCATTTTTGACGTCAGTCATCGCGTTCTCAGCGCATTCGGAGATCAATCCATGCAGCAACAGACCATATCACAACCAGCCGATTTCACGCCCCGTCCGGAACGGCGGATCGATCTTGACTGGGTACGGATCTCGGCTTTCGGCCTGTTGATCTTCTACCACGTCGGCATGCTCTACGTTTCCTGGGGCTTTCACATCAAGAGCGCCCACCGCATCGCGCTGGAACCGCTGATGCTGGTGCTTAATCCGTGGCGGCTGGGGTTGCTGTTTCTGGTCTCGGGTGTCGCAACCCGTTTCATGCTGCGAAAGTACTCGCTGCTGCCGCTGCTTCGCTCGAGGTCGGCCCGGCTATTGATTCCGCTGGTGTTCGGCATGCTGGTCGTTGTCCCGCCGCAGGCGTATGAGCAGATCGTCGAGGCCTTGGGCTACCCGGCCGGCTTCGTCGATTTCTACCTGCGGCACTATTTGGCGTTCGGCTCGCAATTCTGCCCGAACCCCTGCATCGTGATGCCGACGTGGAACCATCTGTGGTTCGTGGTCTATCTCTGGGTCTACACCGTGGCGCTGGGCGGCGTGCTGGCCTGGGTTCCCGGTCTTGCCGAGTGGATCGAGCGCAAGCTCGCGTCCGCGCTGTCAGGTGCGCTGCTGCTGGTCGTGCCGACGCTCGTCTTCGCGACTTACCGTTTCGTCCTGCTCCCGAACTTCCCCTCGACCCACGCGCTGTTCGGCGATTGGTACAATCACGCGCAGTTCGCAACCGTTTTCCTGCTCGGCTTCCTGCTCGCTCGGGCTGAGGCCTTTTGGAATGCAATTGAGCGCCAGCGTTGGCTCGCGCTATCGCTTGCGGCCGTGTTCTATCTGTCCTTTCTCGCCGTGTGGTCGATTGGCGCCGGGTCGCAGCACGTGCCGTTGCTGAGGCTCTACGGCGGGTTGGCGTATGGCGCCTACCAATGGCTGTGCATGGTCGCCATACTTGGCTTTGCGCGGCGCTTGCTCACGGCGGATTCGGCCGCGCGGCGCTATCTCACCGATGCGATCTTCCCGTATTACATCGTGCACCAGACCGCGATCATCATGATTGCCCATGCATTGCACGGACAGGAGCTCCCGGCCTGGCTCGAAGCGAGCATCGCGATTGCGGGCACGACCGTGGCCTGCGTGTTGACCTATGAGATCGTTCGGCGCGTCCCTATCTTGAGGCCGTTGTTCGGACTGAGGATGGGCACGCCCGAACCAGCGATGCCGGTTAGGATAAGCAGCCAGCCGACGCAATGATTGGCCACGTCACGAAAGGTGCTAAGACGACCCATGCCTGACCGGGTCTATCTCGACTGGAACGCGACCACGCCGCTTCGCCCCGAGGCGAGGGCGGCGATGGCTGCTGGGTGGGATATCAGCGGTAACCCGTCCTCGGTTCACGCCGAGGGGCGTCAGGCCCGGCGGCTCCTTGAGGATGCGCGGGCCGCGGTCGCATCCGCCGTCGGTGGCCGCCCGCAGGACGTGGTGTTCACGTCAGGCGGCACCGAGGCGAACGCGCTGGCGCTGACGCCCGGTGTTCGCCGCGGCGCAGGGCAGCCGGCGCGGCGGCTTCTGGTCTCGGCGATCGAGCATCCGTCGGTGCTCTCCGGCGGACGTTTCGCGCCGGAGGCGATCGGTATGGTCGAGGTCATCGGATCGGGTCTGGTCGACGTCGACTGTTTGCGGCGGCTACTGGCCGATGGACCGCCTGCGCTGGTTTCGGTGATGCTGGCCAATAACGAGACGGGCGCCATTCAGCCAATTTCAGAGGTCGCTGACGTCGTGCATGAAGCAGGCGGGCTGCTGCATGTCGACGCGATCCAGGCGCTTGGCAAAATATCATTTGATATCAAATCGATGAAAGCCGATTTGATCACGCTTTCTGCGCACAAGATCGGCGGCCCCAAGGGCGTCGGAGCGCTGGTCCTGGGCGAGGAGGTGCAGGTCGAGGCGCTGCTGCGCGGCGGCGGGCAGGAACTCGGGCGCCGGGCCGGTACCGAGAACGTCACCGGCATCGCCGCCTTCGGCGCGGCCACTGCGGCTGCAATGGCAGCGCTGGCGCCGGACGCCCAGCGGTTGCAATCCCTGCGGGAGCGGCTTGAGAAGGGGTTGATGCAAACCCCTGGTATGATTGTATTTTCTGCCGGTGCGCCGCGGTTGCCCAATACCACTCTGTTCACGGTTCCCGGTTTGAAGGCCGAAACCGCCGTGATCGGCTTCGATCTCGGCGGTTTCGCGGTATCCTCCGGTTCTGCCTGCTCCTCCGGCAAGGTCCAGCCCTCGCACGTGCTGGCCGCCATGGGGGTGCCTAAGGACCTCGCGCAGGGAGCGGTGCGACTCAGTCTGGGCTGGTCTACCTCGGAGGCAGACATAGATTTGGCCCTTCAGGCTTGGCGAAAGCTTGCCGATGCCTTACTTAGAGGGCGACGAAACACGGCTTGAACCGTTCTAAGCGCGTTTCGTGGGAAGACCTCGAATTCGACTTTGATTGTTCCACCGCGGTCCTTGAAACCGCGAGCGGAGGATATGAATGCCAGCCGTACAAGAGACGGTCGAGCGCGTCAGGCGCATCGACGTCGACCAGTATCGATATGGGTTTGAGACTCTTATCGAGTCCGACAAGGCTCCCAAGGGGCTATCGGAAGATACCGTCCGCTTCATCTCCGCCAAGAAGAACGAACCGGCCTGGATGCTGGAATGGCGCCTGGAGGCCTATCGCCGCTGGCTGACCATGACCGAGCCGACCTGGGCCCGCGTCAACTACCCGAAGATCGACTATCAGGATCTCTATTACTACTCGGCGCCGAAGCCGAAGAAGCAGATCGGCTCGCTGGACGAGATCGATCCGGAGATCCTCAAGACCTACGAGAAGCTTGGCATCCCCCTGCGGGAAGTCGAGGTGCTGGAAGGCGTTGTGCGCCCCGAGGGCGAGCGCAAGATCGCGGTCGACGCCGTGTTCGATTCGGTTTCCGTCGCCACCACCTTCCAGAAGGAATTGAAGGCGGCCGGCGTGATCTTCATGCCGATCTCGGAAGCCATCCGCGAGCATCCCGAGCTGGTTCAGAAGTATCTCGGCTCGGTCGTCCCGACCTCCGACAATTATTTCGCGACGCTGAACTCGGCGGTGTTCTCCGACGGCTCGTTTGTCTACGTGCCGCCGGGCGTGCGCTGCCCGATGGAGCTGTCGACCTATTTCCGCATCAACGAGCGCAACACCGGCCAGTTCGAGCGCACGCTGATCATCGCCGACAAGGGCGCTTACGTCAGCTATCTCGAAGGCTGCACCGCACCGCAGCGCGACGAGAACCAGTTGCACGCCGCTGTCGTTGAGCTGGTCACGCTCGACGATGCCGAAATCAAATACTCGACGGTGCAGAACTGGTATCCCGGCAACTCCGAAGGCGTCGGCGGCATCTACAATTTCGTCACCAAGCGGGGCGACTGCCGCGGCAACAATTCAAAAATCTCCTGGACCCAGGTCGAGACCGGATCGGCGATCACCTGGAAATATCCGAGCTGCATCCTGCGCGGCGACAATTCGCGCGGCGAGTTCTACTCGATCGCGATCTCGAACGGTCATCAGCAGGTCGATAGCGGCACCAAGATGATCCATCTCGGCAAGAACACGACCTCCAGGATCATCTCCAAGGGCATTGCCGCGGGCGTTTCGCAAAACACCTATCGCGGCCTCGTTACGGCGCATCGCAAGGCGACTGGCGCGCGCAACTATACCGCCTGCGACTCGCTCCTGATCGGCGACAAGTGCGGCGCGCATACCGTGCCTTACGTCGAGGCGAAGAACTCGTCGGCGACCTTCGAGCACGAAGCGACGACGTCGAAGATCTCGGAAGACGTGCTGTTCTACTGCATCCAGCGCGGGCTCTCGCAGGAAGAAGCCGTCGGCCTCGTCGTCAACGGCTTTGTGAAGGACGTGCTGCAGCAACTGCCGATGGAGTTTGCGGTTGAGGCGCAGAAGCTGATCTCGATCTCGCTGGAAGGATCGGTGGGATAGCGACCTCATCCTGAGGAGGCCGCGTGAGCGGCCGTCTCGAAGGATGAGCAGAAAGATTGTGGGCCACGTCCTTCGAGACGCGCCTGGCGGCGCTCCTCAGGACGAGGTGTAAAAACGGAAAACAACATGTCATTGCTTGAAGTGAAAGACCTGAAAGTCCGTGTCGAGGAGCGCGAAATTCTCCACGGGCTGACGCTCACGGTGAATCCGGGCGAGGTGCACGCGATCATGGGGCCGAACGGCTCCGGCAAATCGACGCTCAGCCACGTCATCGCGGGCAAGCCGGGCTATGAAGTCACCGACGGACAGATCCTGTTCAAGGGCGAGGATCTCCTGGAAATGGCGCCGGACGAGCGCGCCGCCAAGGGTGTGTTCCTGGCGTTCCAGTATCCGGTCGAAATCCCCGGCGTCGCCACCATGAATTTCCTGCGCACGGCGCTGAATGCGCAGCGCAAGGCGCGCGGCGAGAGCGAATTCTCCACGCCGGACTTTCTGAAGAAGGTCCGCGAGGTCGCGAAATCGCTCAACATTCCGCAGGACATGCTCAAGCGCGGCGTCAATGTCGGCTTCTCCGGCGGCGAGAAGAAGCGCAACGAGATTTTGCAGATGGCGCTGTTCGAGCCGGCCGTCTGCATCCTCGACGAGATGGATTCCGGCCTCGACATCGACGCGCTCAGGATCGCGGCCGACGGCGTCAACGCGCTGCGCTCGCCCGATCGCGCCATGGTGGTTATCACGCACTACCAGCGCCTCCTCAACTACATCGTACCTGACTTCGTGCACGTGATGTCGAAGGGCAGGGTCGTCAAAAGCGGCGGCAAGGACCTGGCGCTGGAGCTCGAAGCTTCCGGCTACGCCCAGTTCGAAGACGCGGCCTGACGCAAAGCGGATTTATGATGAACCTGGTTTTGGCAAAGAACGAGACGGGACGCGCGCTGAGCGACAGCTTTGCCGTCGCGCGTGATCGGCTGCCCGGCAATGGCAAGGTCGCCGAGGCGCGAAGCGCCGCCTTCGAGGCCTACGAACGCACAGGCCTGCCGCATCGGCGGATCGAAGACTGGAAATACACCGATCTGCGCGCGCTGATGCGCGAAGTGCTGCCGCTGGCGCCCGCGCCGGACGCCGCCGCGCTCAAGCGAGCGGCTGCGGCCGTCAAGCTGCAGGCGATCAAGGGCGCGCGTCCGCTGGTCCTGGTGGACGGCGTGTTCGTGCCAAAGCTTTCCGATGTCGGAGGCCTGGAGAAAGGCCTTACCGTCCGCACGCTGCGCGACGTGCTGGAGGCCGGCGACGCCGCGCTGCAGGCGCAGCTCCTGGTGCCCGATAACGCCAATCCGATGGTGGCGCTCAACAGCGCGATGATGACCGACGGCGTGGTGATCGAGATCGCCAACGGCCTCGTGCTGAAGCAGCCGCTGCAGATCATTCATGTCGCCAGCGGGCCTGCGCCGGCGGCGATGTTCACGCGCTCGCTGCTGCGTCTTGGCAAGGACGCCGGTGTGACCCTGATCGAGAGCTACATCGCGGCCGATGGCGCCAAGACCTATCAGGCCCATGACTCCCTGGTTGTCGCGATCTCCGACAATTCGCGGCTCGACCATATCAGGCTGGTCGAGGATAGCCGCGAGGCCTTCAACATCTCCTCCGCCGTCATCACGCTGGGCGCGCACGCGCACTACAATACGTTCGGCATGACCTCGGGCGCCGCCGTCAGCCGCTACCAGGCGACGATTGCGTTTGCGGGCGAACACTCCCGGGTCGAGACCAACGGCGTCAACCTGCTCAACGGCCGCCAGCACGCCGACACCACGCTGTTCATGGACCATGCGGTGCCGCATTGCGCCAGCCGCGAGGTGTTTCGCGCCGTTGCCGACGACCGCGGCCATTCGGTGTTCCAGGGCCGCATCATCGTTCGTCCCGACGCGCAGAAGACCGACGCCAAGATGATGACCCGGGCGCTGCTGCTCTCCGACGACGCCGAGGCCGACAACAAGCCGGAGCTCGAGATTTTCGCCGACGACGTCACCTGCGGCCATGGCGCGACCACCGGCGCGCTGGACGAGAGCCTGCTGTTCTATCTGCGTGCCCGCGGCCTTCCCGAGAAGGAAGCCCAGGCGCTGCTGATCCAGGCGTTCGTGGGCGAAGCGATCGAGTCCATCGCCAATGACGATCTGCGCGAAGCCGCGATTGCGGCCGCGCAGCGCTGGCTGGAGGCGAGGGCATGACGCAGCACCCGGCGGTCAAGAACGGCGCCTATGACGTCCACCGCGTCCGGGAGGATTTTCCCGCGCTGGCGATGAAGGTCTACGGCAAACCGCTGGTCTATCTCGACAACGCTGCCTCCGCCCAGAAGCCGACCGCCGTGCTCGACCGCATGACGGAGGCTTATAAAAGCGAATACGCCAACGTGCACCGCGGCCTGCATTACCTCGCCAATGCCGCGACCGAAGCCTATGAAGGCGGCCGCGCCAAGGTGGCGAGGTTCCTCAACGCTGCGCGCACCGAGGAGATCATCTTTACCCGCAATGCCACGGAGGCGATCAACCTCGTGGCGTCGTCCTGGGGCGAGCCCAACATCAGGGACGGCGACGAGATCGTGATCTCGATCATGGAGCATCACTCCAACATCGTCCCCTGGCACTTCCTGCGGGAACGCTATGGCGCCGTGATCAAATGGGCGCCGGTCGATGACGAAGGCAATTTCCTGATCGAGGAGTTCGAAAAGCTTCTCACCGATCGCACCAAGATCGTCGCCATCACCCAGATGTCGAACGCGCTCGGCACCCTCGTTCCGGTCAAGGACGTGGTGAAGCTGGCGCATGCCCGCGGCATCCCGGTGCTGATCGACGGCAGCCAGGCCGCCGTGCATCTGGCGGTCGACGTGCAGGACATCGACGCCGATTTCTATGTCTTCACCGGGCACAAGTTGTACGGCCCGACCGGCATCGGCGTGCTCTATGCCAAGCACGAGCACCTCGTCGCGATGCGGCCCTACAATGGCGGCGGCGAGATGATCCGCGAGGTTACCCGCGACTGGATCAGCTATGGCGATCCGCCGCACAAATTCGAGGCGGGCACGCCGGCGATCGTCGAATCGATCGGGCTGGGCGCTGCGATCGACTACGTCACCTCGATCGGCAAGGAGCGCATCGCCGCCCACGAGCATGATCTTCTGACCTACGCCCAGGAGCGGCTGCGCGAAATCAATTCGCTGCGCCTGATCGGCACCGCCCGCGGCAAGGGACCGGTGATCTCCTTCGAGATGAAGGGGGCGCACGCCCATGACGTCGCGACCGTGATCGATCGGCAGGGGATTGCGGTGCGCGCCGGCACCCACTGCGTGATGCCGCTTTTAGAGCGGTTCAACGTCACAGCCACCTGCCGGGCCTCGTTCGGCATGTATAATACCAGGGAAGAAGTCGACCATCTGGCACAGGCGCTGATCAAGGCGCGGGATTTGTTCGCATGAGTGATACGGCCGAAGTCAAGTCAGCCAACATGGAAACCAATTCGGCGCTGCCGCCGGAGGAGACCGAGCGTCTCGGCACCGAGATCGTCGCCGCGCTGAAGACGGTGTTCGACCCGGAAATCCCGGCCGACATCTATGAGCTCGGCCTGATCTACAAGGTCGACCTCAAGGACGACCGCAGCGTCGACGTGACGATGACGCTGACCACGCCGAACTGCCCGGCGGCCGGCGAACTGCCGACCATGGTCGAGAACGCGATCGCCAGCGTTCCCGGCGTCGGTGTCGTCAGTGTCAATCTGGTGTGGGATCCGGCCTGGACGCCGGACCGGATGTCCGACGAGGCGCGCCTCGTCCTCAACATGTGGTGAGTCAGCGTTGCGTGAGGGTTTAGCGGCTTTACGGGAAGATGACAGGCATTGAATTGCCGTTGGGAATGACGACATGACTGACATGACACCCGCTTCACCAACGCCTGCCGGCAAGCCGAAACCGAGGCCCCGGCCACAGGTCATGAAATTGACCGACGCCGCCGCCACGCGGATTACGGAGCTGACCAAGCGCGCCGATTCCGAGATCGTCGGCCTGCGCGTCGGGATCAAGAATGGCGGCTGTGCCGGGCAATCCTACACGGTCGAATATGCCCACGAGATCCGCCCGACCGACGAAGTGGTCGAGGACAAGGGCGTCAAGATCCTGGTCGATCCCAAGGCGGTGCTGTTCCTGCTCGGCACCGAGATGGACTACAAGGCCGACAAGATGCAGGCCCAGTTCATCTTCAACAACCCGAACCAGATTTCCGCCTGCGGCTGCGGCGAGTCGGTTCAACTGACGCCGGCTAAGGTCTGAGCGACGGCATCGCCGGGGGGCGGTGAGCGATGGATCGCGATTTCCTGATCGACCTGTTTGCCGATTTCGGCCCGGTCACCATCCGGAAGATGTTTTCCGGCTACGGCATCTCCGCCGACGGCACCAACTTCGCGCTGTCGCTGCGTGCCGGTCTTTATCTCCGCGCCGACGAGGCGACCATTCCGCAATTCGAGGCGGAAGGCTCGAAGCCGTTTCAATATCAGACGCGGACCAAGACGGTCACCGTCAACTCGTACTGGCAATTGCCGGCGCGCCTGTTCGACGATTCCGAAGAACTGGCGGAGTGGGCGAGGGCAGCGCTCGCCGCGGCGCAACGCGCGGCCGTTCGCAAGCGACCCAAGGCGCGCAAGATGGCGCGCGAGGCGGCGAAGCCGAAGGTGTCGAAGAAGGCCGCGAAGAAGCCTATTGCTGGCCGGAAGCCGGCGGCAAAGCAGCCTACAGCCAAGGCGAAGAAGGCGCGGCGCAAATAATCGACGTCACGCCACCTGGCTGCGCGTCTCGTCGGCGTATTCGGGATCGACTTCGCAGACCACGCGGTTGCGGCCATTGCGTTTCGCCGCGTAGAGGCAGCCGTCGGCGCGTTCGATCAGCGAGTCCGTGTCGTCACCCGGCTTGAGCATGGAGACGCCGGCCGAGATGGTGACGCGGCCGAGAATCTCGCCGGTCGATTTCTTCTTCAGTTCCTTCGCCATCACCGCGCGGCGGATGTGGTCGGCAACGGTCAGCGCCTGGCGCAGGCCGGTGTTGGGCAGCACGACCGCGAATTCCTCGCCGCCATAGCGCGCGGTGATGTCCTGGCCCTTGATGGTCTGCTTCAGCGACATCGCCACCAGCCGCAGCACCTGGTCGCCGGTGAGGTGGCCGTAGGAATCGTTGAACGATTTGAAATGGTCGATGTCGAACATCATGAGCGACAGCGGCTCGCCGTTCGCCAGCGCCGTCCGCACCGCCATCTCGATCGAGCGGTCGAAATATTTGCGGTTGCCCAATCCGGTCAGCGGGTCGGTCAGGCTCTCGGCGCGGATCGCCTCGAGGCTGTGCTGCAGGTTGCTAATCTCGGTCTTCGACAGCAACAGGCGGTTTTCCAGCGCTTTGTTGGTTTCCTGCATCTCGCGCGTCGACTTCATCAGGCCGTCGACGACGGCCTTGATCTGATCGCGGTTCTTTGCGGTCCTGAGTTTCTCGTTCGCGCCGGAGAGCCTGGAGTCGTAGCTCTCCGACATGCCGAGCGCTTCGGTGATGAGCGTCATCACGTCGTCGATTTCGCCGATCACCCGCGCGCCGACCTTGTCGATGCGGTCGGAGGTCTTGATATGCGAGAGATAGGTCTCGTAGATCTGCTCGAGATCGGACTCGCTGAGCTTGCCGTTGCGCGCCAGCGTTTCGTTGATGATCTTGTTGAGGGGGGCGTTGTATCCGGTCGCGTAGACGTACCAGATTTCGTAATTGCGCGGGACAGCGGTCTGGCGGAGGGATCTGATCTGGCCCAACGCGACTTCGGCAAACGCCATCGTGCGTTCGTGTTCGTCCAGCAGCTTGACCACTGATCCGTCCCCAATATGCGAGCAGCGCCGGTCGTTGCCGTGCAGCAATGACTAAATTATCGGCGATACGTTAGTGGAGGAGGATGAACGGCCGGTAAACGCTTCCGGCCGCAGGTCATCGACGCAAGATCAGACGCGGGCGCGAACGGGCCGCAACAGAAACGCGGGAAGATGCGAGTGATCGGCGGGTTCCGATTCGGCCTCACGCTGCGCGCGCCGCGGCTCGGGACGGCCGATCGAAGGCACGCGCGAGGACGGTGCGGCTGCCGGCGGTGTGAAGTGCGCAGCCGGTGCCTGCGGAGCGCTGCTGCGGCCGGGACCCTTGGCCGGTCGCGGCTCGCGATTGTTCTGCCGCGGTTCGCGTTCGGCTGCCTTGGCGTGGCGCGGCTCGCGTTCACGCCGCTTGCGTCCACCGCGCGAACCTTCCCGGGAGCCCTCGCGCGCGCGATGTTCGCGCGGCTGCTCGCCGTCCTCGGACACGTCCGAATGCACGGTGTAGTCGCCTTCGGCGGCGGGAATGGTCTGCCCGATCAGCCGTTCAATCGCAGCGATCGATTTGTTGTCGAGCGGGGTGACGATCGAGATCGCGGTGCCGGCGCGTCCGGCGCGGCCGGTACGGCCGATGCGGTGCACGTAATCGTCGGCATGGTGCGGCACGTCGAAATTGAAGACGTGGCTGACGGCGGGAATGTCGAGGCCGCGGGCGGCGACGTCGGAGGCCACCAGGAGCGGAATCTCGCCCTTGCGGAATTGATCGAGCGCCGCGGTACGCGCCGACTGGTCCATGTCGCCGTGCAAGGCGCCGACGCTGAAGCCGTGCTTCTGCAGCGACTTGTAAACCACGGCGACTTCGCGCTTGCGGTTACAGAAGATGATCGCGTTGTTGAGGTCCTTGGCGTCGCGCAGCAGGCGGCGGAGCAGATCGCGCTTCTCGTGCGGCTCGCGGCCGCCGTTGACCCTGAATTGCGACACGCCGGTCGCGGTCGTCGCCGGCTTTGAAACTTCGATTCTTTCGGGATTGTGCAGGAAGGTTTCGCTGATGCGGCTGATTTCCGGCGGCATCGTTGCGGTGAAGAACAGGGTCTGCCGCGTGAACGGCACCAGCTTGCAGATGCGTTCGATGTCGGGGATGAAGCCCATGTCCAGCATGCGGTCGGCTTCGTCGATGACAAGCAGTTCGACACCGGTGAGCAGGAGACCGCCGCGCTCGGTGTGGTCGAGCAGGCGGCCGGGGGTTGCGATCAGGACGTCGACGCCGCGGGTGAGCTTGCTGTCCTGGTCGCCGAAGGAGACGCCGCCGATCAGGAGAGCGACGTTGAGTTTCTGGCCGGCACCGTATTTGTCAAAATTCTCTTTGACCTGGGCGGCGAGTTCGCGGGTCGGTTCAAGAATCAGGGTGCGGGGCATTCGTGCCCGGGCGCGGCCCTTTTCCAGAAGCGTGAGCATGGGCAGGACGAAGGCGGCGGTCTTGCCGGTGCCGGTCTGGGCGATGCCGAGGACGTCGCGGCGGGCCAGAACGTGCGGAATCGCCTGTTCCTGAATGGGGGTGGGGGTGGTGTAACCTGTGGCCGCCACTGCGGCGAGGACCTTATCTGAAAGGCCGAGTTGGGAAAAAGACATTGAGCCTCTGGTCGACACCGCCGTTCGGAATCGAGGGTAAAAAGGCTGTCGCGTTTTGCCCCGAAACGGCGCGCTTTTAAGAAGCTGGGGGCTCTGACTTACGCAGACGAGCGGCTAACGAGGAATCGCGCTTCGATCCAGGGCCGCGTTGAGCGGAACATAGGGTCGAAATTGCCAAAGTCAATCTTGGAACGGGCATTGGAGCCGAAAAAGCTTAATGTTTTCGCACAAATACCGGAAAAAACCACCGCTTGGCCGTTAATTCCGGCCGCTTCGGAATCCAGTCTTGCCAAGCCTGACGGATGTTGCGCTTGACCCCTGCAGTGGGAAAGTCGGGGCATCGGGCGTTCGTCGCGGCCGCGACCGGACGTTGAAATCCTGCCGCGTGGTGCGCTCCGGCTACATCCGACACCGCAAGTGATGCCTATACTTTGCACTTGCCCCAATTCAAGCGCGCCAATCCTATCGACAGGGCGAGCCAAGGCGGAAAGTGCGAATGGCGGATGAGCGCGTGCTGGACCTCGTATCCGATATCTACGAAGCGGCGCTTGACGCGACGCGCTGGCCAGCGGTGCTGAACAGCGTCGGGGACGCCGTTGGCGGTCCGATCGTCGTCTATGGGCTGTACGATCCCGCCAGCGCCTTGGCTCAGATATATGCGCCACGGGTCGATCCAGAGCATGTGCGGCGGTTCGACGACTGGATCGGTCTCGCGCCGGCGATGCCTTGCATCGGAAATTACGCACCCGGACAGGTGTTCAGCGGCAGCGACGTCGTCACGGCGGAAGATTTCGTCAGGACGGGTTTTTATCACGAGTGCTGGCTGCCGGCGGGCCTGAGCACCACGCCGCTGGTGACGAACTTGCTATCCGGCGATGCCGCCTCGGGGCACGTTGCCACGCACGCGCCGGCAAACGCTTCCTTCAGTGGCGACCAGCGGCGGCTGTTCGAGGCATTGGCGCGGCATCTCGTCCACGCCGCCTCCCTGCAACGGCGCGTCCACCACCTTGACCTTGCGGGCCGAAGCGCGCTCTCCAGCCTCGATGGCCTCAATCAGGGATTCGTCCTTGTCGATGCCAGCGCCAGGCCGCTGCTCGTCAATCGAGCCGCGCAGGCGCTGCTCGAAGCCGAAGACGGATTGCGGCTCGAGGCCGGCATTCTGTCGGCATCGGCTGCCGACGACGGACGCGCGCTGCAGGGGCTGGTTGCAACGTGCGCTGATCGCCGCAGCGTTACGCAGGGCGGCAGGATCGCCTTACGGCGCAAGCCGGACCGGTTGCCGCTCGACGTGCTGGTTTCGCCTTTCCAGCCCTCGGTCACGGAGCACGTGATGCTCTGGTCGAGCGCACGGACTGCCGCGGCCATCGTGCTGATATCCGACCCCGAGGCCGATATCCGCGCCCGCGCCGATGAGCTGCGGGAGCGGTTCGGCTTGACGCCGGCGGAGGCCACCCTGGCCCTGGAAATCGCCAAGGGCGACGGCCGGAAGGCTACCGCCGACCGGCTCGGCATTACGGTCGGAACGGTGCGGTGCCATCTGTCCAATATCTTCGACAAGACCGGTGTCCGGCATCAGGCGGAACTGGTCCGGCTGTTGCTGCAGAGGTGAGCCCTGGATCGGTCCCTGAACGAAGCTGGGGACGCCGCGGGGGCAGGGGGCCGAATGCCGCTATCGGGTTCCCCGCGATCGCCGTATTCGGGTGAAATTGATGATATTGAACCGGCTTGGCGCCGCTGCCGACTACCGGCAGTGGATTTGGCCGGAAGCCGGCCGATCGGACCGCAAGGCGGGTAGGGATGACCATCAGGATGTCGATTAGAGGGCTTTTGACCGCAACCCTGGCGGCCGGGCTGCTGGCCCTTGCCGCGCCCGCTTATGCCGAAAAGCGCGTGGCGCTCGTGGTCGGCAACAACGATTACCGGAACGTGCCCAAGCTGCAGAAGGCGGTCAACGACGCCCGCACGATGGGCGATACGCTCAAGCAGCTCGGCTTCACCGTGATGGTGGCGGAAAACCAGAACCGGCAGGCGTTCAGCCAGACGCTGCTGGCCTTCGACAAGGCGGTCGATGCCGGCGACACCGCGTTCTTCTTCTATGCCGGCCACGGCTTCGAAATCGCCGGGCAGAATTTCCTGCTGCCGACCGACGTGCCGGCGGCGACCGAAGGGCAGGAAGAGCTGGTGCGCGACGCCTCGGTCCTTGCCGACCGCATCATCGAGCGGCTGCAGAACCGCAAGGTGCGCACCGCGATCCTGGTGTTCGATGCCTGCCGCAACAATCCGTTCGAACGCGCCGGCACGCGTGCCGTGGCCGGCGGCGGCGGCCTTGCGCCGATGGTGCAACTGCCGGAAGGCGTGTTCTCGATCTTCTCGGCGGGACCGCGCCAGACCGCGCTCGACCGCCTCTCCAACGACGACACCAATCCCAACTCCGTGTTCACGCGCACCTTCGCCAGGGAGCTGACGCAGCCCGGCGCCAACCTCGTGCAGGTCGCGCAGCGCACGCGGCGCTCGGTCAGCGAACTCGCGGAGACCGTCCGTCACAAGCAGATCCCGGTCTATTTCGACCAGATGGTCGACGACGTGTTTCTGAACGGCGTGATCAAGGGCCAGCCCGAAGTGGCGGCGAAGGCGGCCGAGCCGCAGCAGCAGCTTGCGGCGCTGTCGCCGGTGCAGCGCCTGCAGCCGCAGAAGGATTCGCTGAATGCGCCGATCGCGTCGTTCTCGCGCCACAATGGCGGCTGGACGGTCGTGTTCTCGTTTGCCGATCCGACGCTTGGTATTTCCTGGCGGCTCGGCGAGGCCGGCGACTTCCGCGAGACCGGCTTCATCGACACGCTCGATCCGCGCACCCGCAAGCGGATGCCCAACCCGTCGATCGAGCTTCCGGCCGATGTGACGGCCAGCAATATCCAGGTGCGCTATGTCGATACCAATGGCGACCTGCAGGGGCCGTTCCCGATCCGCTTCGATCCCGAAGCCGCACTGATCCGCGACCAGCGCAAGATCCTCGACATGACCGCGACGAGCTGGCTGTCGTTCCGCGAGTTCAACGGCCTTCTGGTCTATTACACCCACCTGATGTCGTACCGCTGCGCGATCCGCGAAGTGCGCGTCGGCATCGACAGCGCGGTGCCCGACAAGGTTTTGAAAATGCCGCCCTGCGATCCCCGCGACCCCAGCGTCATTCCGCACGACGCCAGTCCCTATCTGAAGCTCGCACCACAGACCAGGTCGGTCTCGGTGGAGTTGACCTATCGCGACGGCAGCGTGTCGGAGATCAAGAGTTTCAGGCGGTAGGTTCAGGGAAGCAGTCGGCTGCGTACTGCAGTTTCTTCTGTCATTGCGAGGAGCAACGCGACGAAGCAATCCACATCTCCGCTCGGCGATAGATGGATTGCTTCGCTCCGCTCGCAATGACGGACACAGGTTCGCATTCTCGCGACGTGATCCGTCCGAGGTTTGCATCTGATTTGCTCTCCCAATAAACTTCGAAAGCAGTTTCAGTCAGGTCAGCCTGCTTGGCCTGCTGCTTTTACCTCCAGCACAATTCGCCCCATCGCGGTCCGGCTCGCAACCAGGCTCATCGCCTCGGCGGCCCGCTGAAGCGGAAGCACCCGGTCGACCTGCGGGCGGAGCTTGCCCTCGCTGACCCATGCCATGATGGCCTCGCTTGCGCGGGCAGCGTCGTCCGGATGGCGCTCCATCCAGGCGCCGACGAAGACGCCGACGACCGAATAGTTCTTGAGCAGGGGCAGGTTCATGGCGAGCGAGGGAATCTCGCCGCTGGTGAAGCCGATCGGGAGCAGCCGGCCGTTCCAGCCCATCAGCCTTGCAAGGGTGGCGAAGAGCGCGCCGCCGACATTGTCGACGCAGACGTCGAGGCCTTTGTCTCCCGCAAGCGTCTTCACGCGTTCACGCACGTCTTCGCATGAATGGTCGACCACCTCGATGGCACCATGTGTGCGGACCATGGCCGCCTTCGCAGCACTGCCCACGACGGCAATGACCCGCGCGCCGATCAGATGCGCGATCTCGACGCAGGCGAGACCCACCCCGCCGGCGGCCCCCGTCACCAGCACCGTCTCGCCGGCCTGCAGTCGCGCCCGCTCGATCAGGGCGTACCAGGCCGTGAGATAGGTGTGCATGACCGTTGACCCCACGGTGAAATCGACGCCGGCCGGCAGCAAGGCGACGCTGCTCTCCCTGGCGACCATGCGCTCGGCAAATGCGCCGAACCAGTTTCCGCAGCTGACCCGGTCGCCGGGCCGGAAGCGCGTGACCTTCTCGCCACAGGCCAGCACGATGCCGGCGGCGTCCGTTCCCGGCACATAGGGGAGGGCCGGGCGCATCTGATAGCCGCCAGTGCTCATCAGATAATCCATGTAGCTGACGGACGCGGCATGGACATCGACGAGAACCTCGTTCGAAGCCGGGCGCGGTTCGGCGGTCTCGGTGAATTCAAGGGCTTCGGGGCCTTTGAAGGCGTTGCAAAGAATGGCGCGCATCTCAGGCTTCCCGACGTGTCTGTGAGGCAGTGGCGCCGCCACCGGGGAGACGCGGCATCAGCATGGGAACGCGCTGGCGATATTGCTCGTAAGTAGTGCCGAACGCCGCAACCAGGTCTCTTTCCTCGAGCCTGACGCCGACGAGGATGTAGGCTGATATCAAGACGGCAAACAGCAGGTGCCCGGCCGTCATATGCGGCGTCGCCCAGAAGGCGATCAGGAGACCCAGCATCAACGGGTGACGCACCAGGCGGTACAGGATCGGCGTCTTGAACGTCTGCACACGATCGGCTGCGCCGCGCAGTGCGTCGAAGGCCTGGCGCAATCCGAACAACTCGAAATGGTCGATCTGGAATGTCGAAGCCAGCGCGATCAGCCAGCCCATCCAGAAGATGGCCGTCAGCATGGCGGCCGGCCAGCCCTCGAGGTGCCAGATGGTCGGGGCGATCGGACGCCATTGCCAGAAGATCAGGATGAGCAGAAGGCTCGAGATCAGCACATAGGTGCTGCGCTCGCAGGACGGCGGGATGATGCGCGTCCACCAGCGCTTGAAGGCGGGGCGCGCCATGACGCTGTGCTGGATCGCGAACAGGCTGAGCAAGATCACATCGATCAGGACCGCTTGCGCGCGCCCGCTGTCCGGTCCGACGTCGATCGTCTTCGGGACGAGGAAATTGCCGATGAAGGCCGGCGTGTAGGCAAATGAAGCTGAGAAGATGAGATAGCTCGCGAGGCCGTAGAGGAGGACAGCGGCGCGTCCGGTCATGACGTTTCTCCAAGAGGATGACGGTGCATTGCCGCCGGTGCTATCATCGCAGCGTCCCCTCAGCGTCCCCGGACCCCCCTTGGGTGTCCCGGAGGCCGTCAGTGAAGATCGCATCCCCATGGTTTCGTTCAGCATCCGGACGCTCGGGTTCCCTGAGGTTCGTTGTGACGACCGCCCGCGCCCGTTGAACCTGCGCAAGGGCCTTGCGCTAATAGTCTATCTGGCGGAGGCGAAGGGTCCGGTCGGGCGCGATGCGATGGCGACCATGCTGTGGCCGGAAAGCCCTGCGGAGCTGGTAAGGGCACGGCTGCGCCGGCTGTTGCATCGCCTTCAGCTCGCGCTCGGCGATATCATCGCATCCGACAGATCCACGGTCCGGTGGTCGGCGGCGATCGATCTGGAGATCGATTCACGCAGCTTTGAAGAGGCTTGCGACCGCGGCGAGTTCGAGCGCGCCTGCGCTCTCTATCAGGCCGACTTCCTCGACGGCTTTTCGCCCGGCGACTGTCCGGAGTTCGACGAGTGGGCGTTCTTTCGCAAGGAGGCCTTGCGCGGCCGCGCGATCCAGGCGCTCGAGCGGGTGGTGCAGGAGAAGCACGCGGCGGGCGATTACGCCTCCGCCGCCGCGCATGCCGGCCGTCTGGTGGCGCTCGATCCGCTCAGCGAGATCTATGCCCGCCACCTCATTCGCAATCTTGTCCTGGGCGGCGACCGGGCCGCGGCCGAGCGCCAGCTCAAGGCGCTGACAGAGCGCTTGCGCGACGATCTCGACGTGGCGCCCGAAGCCGAGACGAGCGCGCTGCTCGAAGCGGGCGCCGCGGAGCCGCCGCCGACGCAATATGTCAGCGGCGGCAGCGTGCACCTCGCGTTCCAGACCTATGGCAAAGGAAGCATCGATATTCTGATGCTGCCGGGCTTCGTGTCCCATGTCGAACGGGTCTGGGAGGACGCAAGGAGCCGGGCTTTCCTTACCTCGCTGGCGGCGATGGGCCGTCTCGTTCTGTTCGACCGCCGTGGCGTGGGCCTGTCCGACCGGGTCGGGTCCAGCCCGAGCGTGGAGGCGACGGCGCAGGATATCCGCACCGTGCTCGACGCCGCAGGCTCGCGCCGGGTCGTGCTGTTCGGCGCATCCGAAGGCGGACCGGCCTGCATCAGGTTCGCGGCTGAACATCCCGACCGCGTCGCCGGGCTGATCCTGTTTGCCTCGCTTGCGAAGGGAAGTTCCGCACCCGACTATCCGCATGCGTTGCACGCCGATCAGTATGCGGCATGGCTGAAGCAGCTCGTTTCGGCCTGGGGCGGGCCTGCCGGGATCGAGACGTTTGCGCCAAGTCTCGCCGGCGATGCCAAAGCGAGGGCATGGTGGGCAGGCCTGCTTCGCGCGGCCTCAAGCCCGGGTGCCATCAAGGGCGTGCTGGAGGCGCTGCGCGATACGGACGTGCGGCATCTTCTGGAACGGGTTGCGGTTCCGACGCTGGTGCTCCATCGCCGCGGCGACCGCGCCGTCCGCATCGGCGCCGGCAGACATCTCGCCGACCATATCCCGCAGGCGCGCTTCATCGAGCTCGACGGCGCCGATCACTTTGCCTTCGCCGGCGACCAGCAAGCGGTGCTTGATCGCGTCAGGCAGTTCGCCGGCGATCTCCCCGGGTAATCAGGCGCCTTCACTTCGCCTGCGTAGGCGAGTAGCGGCCGCGTGGAATGCCCGGCCCGATGTCGATCATGCCCAGATCCACAAGCGTGCGATGGAATCGGCGCTTCTGTTCGGAAGGCGAGGCAAAGTAGCTTTCCCGGCAATGGTCGAGCAGGCTGGCGCGGGTGGCAAATATCGGATCAAGCGGCACACCTGCCTGCTGCAGGGCGACGGTCCCAAGAAAAGCAATATCCAGGCTCGCACCCGGCCCGGACGTGAGCCGATCGGACGGGACATTGAGAGACTCGATCGCATAGAACGTCCGGAATGCACGTCGTGCATCGTTCGGCAGGTTGAGCTGCCGATCAATCCGCTTCGTCATGACGGGTTGATGATCCCCGTAATGCACGATGAGCATGGGACGGTCGGGGAAATTCGTTGCCAGCTCTGCCTTGAGCTTTGTCCAGGTCGAGGCTGTTTCCGCAAGCCGTGCGTAGTATTCGACATACTGATCATCGGGAAGGCAGGATGCGGCGAAGGCTCGTTCGCGCTCAAACGCTCCGGGAGGTGCCAGCCTTCGGTTGTGAGGGCCATGATTGAAGTTGGTCAGGGCATAAAGAAAGCGCGGTGCCGTGTCGCCGGCCATGCCCTTCATATGGGCCGCGAACGCTGCTTTCAGAAAAGCTGCATCGGAATTTGTCATCTCGAACTGGCTGATGTCGAACGGCGGCGGAAATTCGTCCGAAAAAATGCGTTCGCTGATGCCAATCGAACGATAAAATTCATCGTAGTTGAGAAAGCTGCGACGACAGCTCGACGCGAGCATGGTCCTGTATCCAAGCGCTGCCAGCGCATGGGGAAGGCTGTTGTGGAACCGGCCCGCGCCCTGCTTGAAAAGGTAATAGGCATTCGAACCGAAGCTTGCACTTGAAAGGCCGGTCAGCAGGCTGAATTCGGACTGCCACGAACCGCCGCCGAAAATGTCGACGTTGAGGATTCCATGGAGGCCGTTCCTTGGGGACAGGAACGCCTCGACGGTCGGCTCGATCGGAAGTCCAAAAATGCGCGGGTCGAAGATCGATTCATGCTGGATGACGATAATGTCGGGGTAGTCGATGGTGCGCGCTGGTACAGCGGCCACCAGCGGCAACGGATCATTTGCAATATCGCTCAGAGCCAATCCGCTGGCTTGTCGCCAGGAATGGGCATCGATGAGCGAAGCCATGAAGGTCGAGTAAAAGCATCGGCGCTGGGCCATGATCCGCTGGAAAGAGATGCGGCCGCCGCTTATCCTGAAGGCCGTTACAACGCAAACGAGCGTAACGCTGAATAAAAAAACTCTGGCGTCCAAGGGAGCTGACGGCCCGGTTCCATGGATCACAATAGCGATGACGGCCAGGATGAGTACGGCTGTCCCGGTCAGAGCGGCTAACACGGCGCGCGGGTACTGCGATATGAAAAAGGGAGCTGTGCCTGCAAACATCAGCGGCAGGTCGGTTACGACAAGCTTAAGCGCGCTGTAATCATGCTTGATCGTTGACGCGGCGGTGATCGCCGCGGCCAGCATACTGGCGAGCAGTATCGCTCTGTCGAAATCGCCTACGATGAATGAGATTGCGGCCGCGCTGAGGAACAGCGTCGCGATCGCGAATGGCAGGTGCTCGGCGCTGCGTTCTGCCAGCAGAATGACACCGATAGCTGCCAGCAATATCAGGCTCAGGATCATCGGCGTAAGGTAGCCGGAGGTGAGCGGAATTCAACAACTGCCCCGTCGTTGGGGCAGGTAAAGACAACCTTCCGGCCCTGAGAGTCCCATTGGATACGCCACTTCGTTCTTGCGGCGTCCCGCGCCAGTGTGGGGGCTGGCCCACCAAATGAGACATTGGCCCAAGGGCTCCAATATGTTTTGATCGTTGCAAGTGCGTTCAGGCGGAGACCTGAATGGCAGGTCGTGCAAAACGGCCGGTGGCGGTGCAACAATCTGCCATAGAAAAAGAAAACGGGAGGATATGGCAGTGCAAACGCCCGCCCGAACCTTGCTGGCCAAGATCTGGGACCAGCACGTCATCGCGCGCATCAGCGACGACACCGATCTGCTTCATGTCGACCGTCATCTGCTGCACGACCTCGGCGGCTCGCGCGGCCTGCTCGATCTGAAGAACCGCAATCTATCCGTGCACAATCCGGAACTGACGTTCGCAACACCGGATCACGCGATCTCGACCGCGCGCGGACGGGCCGGCACCAGCAAGGTCGGGCAGGAACTGCTGGCGGGCCTGCGGACCGAGACGTCGGCGACCGGCATCCGGATGTTCGATGTCGATGAGCCCGGGCAGGGCATCGTCCACGTCATCGGGCCCGAGCTTGGCCTCAGCCTTCCGGGCTGCCTGATCGTCTGCGGCGACAGCCATACCTGCACCCATGGCGGGCTGGGGGCGCTGGCGTTCGGCATCGGCTCCAGCGAGTTGACGCACGTGCTCGCCACCCAGGCGCTGATCCAGCGCCGGCCCAAGACCATGCGCGTGCGGTTCGAAGGCCGGCTGCCGCCCGGCGTCACCGCCAAGGACCTCATCCTCGCTCTGATCGGCCATGTCGGCGCTGCGGCCGGCACCGGCTACGCGGTCGAATATGCCGGCAGCGCCATCCGCGATCTGCCGGTCGAGGGCCGGCTTACCATCTGCAATCTCTCGATCGAACTCGGCGCCAAGATGGGCATGATCGCGCCGGACGAGAAAACCTACGACTATCTGCGCGGGCGTCCCTATGCGCCGCAGGGCGAGATGTGGGAGCGGGCGGTTGCAGCGTGGCGCAAGCTGCCGAGCGATCCCGACGCGGTGTTCGACCGCGAAGTTCACATCGATGTCGAGAAGATCATTCCGCAGGTGACCTGGGGCATCAGTCCGGAGCACGTCATCGGCGTCGATGGGCGCGTGCCCAATCCGGGCGATGTCACCGACCCCGCGCGCCGCGCCGCGATCGAAACGGCGCTCGACTATATGGGTCTGGTGGCCGGCGCACCGATTGCCGGCACGCCGGTCGATTGGGTCTTCATCGGGTCATGTACCAACAGCCGCTTGAGCGATCTGCGGGCGGCTGCCGAGGTCGCGCGTGGCCGCAAGGTCGCCGCCAATGTCCGGGCCTGGGTGGTGCCGGGATCGGAGACGGTCAAGCGTGATGCGGTCGCCGAAGGGCTGGACAAGGTGTTTACCGATGCCGGTTTCGAATGGCGCGAGCCCGGATGCTCGATGTGTCTTGCCGCCAACGGCGAAACGGTGGCGCCCGGCCAGCGCTCGGTCTCGACCTCCAACCGCAATTTCGTCGGCCGACAGGGCCCGCGGGCGCGGACCCATCTGGCCAGCCCGGCCAGCGCGGCCGCTGCCGCGATCGCCGGCGCCATCGCCGACGTGCGAATGATGGGGCGCTGACATGCCGAAACCGTTCGACACCCTGACGGCGATCGCCGCCCCCATCATGCGCGGCAACATCGATACCGACGTCATCATCCGCATCGAGCGGCTGGTCGGAAACTCCATTCGCGGCACGCTCGGCAAATGGGCGTTCGGCGCGCTGCGCTATCTGCCCGACGGCTCGGAAAACCCCGAATTCATCCTCAATCGGGAGCCCTATCGAAACGCCGAAATCCTCATCACCGGTCCGAATTTCGGCTGCGGCTCCTCGCGCGAGGGCGCGGTCTGGTCGCTGCAGGAAATGGGCATCCGCGCCGTGATCGGCTCCAGCTTCGGCGATATCTTCTTTGCCAATTGCTTCCAGAACGGCATCCTGCCTGTCGTCGTCGACAAGGAGATTGTCGATGGCCTTGCGGCGGAGGTGCTGCAGACCCAGGGCGCCGGGCGCATCAGCATCGACCTGCGAGAGCAGACGATCATCTCGCCATCCGGAAAGCGATATGATTTTGCGATCGATCCGCGCCGGCGCGCCGGGCTGCTGGAAGGTCTCGATGAGGTCGCGTTGACATTGCAACGCGACGACGAAATTCGCGCCTTTCAGGCGGCGGATCGGGCCGAGCGGCCCTGGATTCACTTCGCAAAAGAAACGGCAGGGTCAAGAGCATGAATGACCGGTCCAATATGATGAAGGTCGCCGTGGTCGGCGGCGAGGGGATCGGCCCCGAAGTGACCGCGCAGTCGCAGCGGGTGCTCAATTGGTTTGCTGCGAAACGCGGCGTTCCCATGGTGTTGCGGGAGGCGCAGTACGGCATCATCCCTTATCTGGCGACCGGCAAGGTGATGCCCGCGGACACCGTCGAGGCGATGGAAGAGGCGGATGCGATCCTGTGGGGCGCGACCGGCGGTCCCGAGACCAAGGAAGTCCCGCCGGCGGCGCGCAAGGCGGGCAGCCTGCTCGGCCTGCGCAGCAAGTACGATCTTTACGCCAATCTCAGGCCGATTGTTGCCCATCCGGCGCTGGCGGATTCGGCGCCGCTCAAGGCCAGCGTCCTCAAGAATGTCGACTTCGTCATCATCCGCGAACTGACCAGCGGCATCTATTTCGGCGAGCCGCGCGGCATCGAGACGCTCCCCGACGGGCAACGCCGCGGCTTCAACACCGAACAATACACGACTAATCAAATTCGCCGCGTCGCGCGCGCCGCATTCGAGTTGGCGCGGACACGAAGGAACAAGGTTTGTTCGGTCGACAAGGCCAACGTGCTCGAGACCAGTGTGCTGTGGCGCGACGAAGTCATTGCCTTGCATGCCCAGGAATTTTCCGATGTCGAGCTCACGCATATGTATGTCGACAACGCCGCGATGCAGATCGTCCGGGAGCCGGCGCAGTTCGACGTGATGGTCACCGGCAATATCTTCGGCGACATCCTGTCCGATTGCGCGGCGATGGCCTCCGGGTCGCTCGGCATGCTGCCGTCGGCCTCGCTGGGCCCGGTCGACAGGTACGGCCGGCGCCGGGCGCTCTACGAGCCGGTCCATGGCAGCGCGCCCGACATCGCCGGCAAGGGTATTGCCAACCCGCTCGGCTCCATCCTCAGCGTCGCCATGATGCTGCGCATGACCTTTGATCGGCCCGACGATGCGGACCTGCTCGAAACGGCTGTCGCGAGCGCCCTGTCGGGCGGCGCGCGAACCGCCGACATTGCGGAAGCGGGCGCAAAGCGACTTTCAACGCAGGAAATGGGCGACGCGGTGCTGAACGCGCTGGACAAGGTCGCCGCCAGGGAAAAGGAGCGCGCGTGATGGCACATTTCACCCGACGTTCGGCGCTGACGGTCATCGCGGCCGGCGGCGCCTCGATCGCCTCTCGCAAAGTGTGGGCCGAGGACAAGCCCGGCCGCGTGATCTATCCCGTCGCGGTGCCGGTCTATCAGACGCAATTCGTCGCCGACCGCCTGGGATATTTCAAGGAAGCCGGGCTCGACTGCAAGCTGATCCAGGGCGGCAGCGGCGTCAAGACGCGCGAAATCATCGCTTCCGCGCAAGGAGACATCGGCATCGGCGATATCACCCATCCGATGCAGCTCTCCAATCGCGGCCGCAACGGGCGCGTCCTGATGCCGGTCGATACCCGGTCCTCCTCGGTGATGTTCATCATCCGCAAGGACCTCTGGGACCAGGGCATCACCACGCTGGAGAAACTGACGGAATGGAAGCGGCCCGACGGGCGCAAGCCGATCGTCTCGGTGTCGTCGCTCGGCGGCACCAACCATGTCTGGTCGTCCTACTACATGGAGACGATGGGGCTCGACCAGAAGGTCACCTGGATCGGCACCGGCAATGTCGACACCATGCTGGGCTCGCTGAAGACCAGGCAGGTCGATGTGCTCGTCTCTTCGCTGTCGCTGCTCAACGATTCCAAGGAACAAGGGTGGGGTACGCTATTGTTCGACGGCACCGATGAGACGATCTGGAACAAATATATCGGCGGCAAGGTGCCGGTGACGGCGCATTTCACGCTGCAGGCAACCATCGACAAGGACCCGCCCAAGATGCAGGCCTTCGTCACCGCGATCTGGCGGGCGACGCAGTGGATCAGGAAGCATACGCCCGACGAAATCCACGACACCATCGAGCCCTATGTCGGCAGCACCTCCCGCGCCGCCAACATCCTCGAGATCACCGCGTTGCAGAAGGTCACCGACTATGAGTCCTCGATCGATGCGGCGGCGTTCGCCCGCGGCGAAAAGGTCTGGTTCCGGGAAATGACCGGCATCAAGCCGCTGACGCCGGCCGATCTGGTCAGCCCGAGCTTTATCGAGGCCGCGCGAAAGGCGTATCCGGCTTGAACGTCCAGAACCTTTCCGCTGGCCTGCCGGGTGGACAATCCAGCGTCCAGCGCGTTGACGTCAGGGGTTTGAGCAAGACGTTCCAGCTCGCGGGCACCGCGATCGAGGCGGTGCGCGATGTGTCCTTTGGCGTCCGCCGCGGCGAGTTCGTCGCGCTGCTGGGGCCGTCCGGCTCCGGCAAGAGCACCGTTCTCAACATGATCGCAACGTTGATCAAGCCGACCGGCGGGCAGATCCTGATTGACGGCACGCCGGTCGTGACGGGCAAGGCGACGCCCAATGTCGGCTACATCTTCCAGCGCGATACGCTGTTCCCCTGGCGCACGGTCGCCGACAACATCGGCTACGGCCTGGAGCTGGCGGGAGTCCCGGAAGCCGAGCGCAAGGAACGCATCGCGGCCTGCGTGGCGCAGGCCGGCCTGCAGGGCTTCGAACAGGCCTATCCATCGGCACTGTCGGGCGGCATGCGCCAGCGTGCGGCGCTGATGCGAACGCTGGTGGTGGAGCCGCAGATATTGCTGATGGACGAGCCGTTCGGCGCGCTCGATACCCATACCAAGATCGACATGCACGAGGTGCTGCTCCGGATCTGGGAGCGCGAGCAGCAAACCGTTCTGTTCGTGACCCACGACCTCGGCGAAGCCCTGACGCTGGCCGACCGCATCATCCTGTTCTCGGCGCGTCCCGGCCAGATCAAGGACATGTTCGAGGTCGACTTTGCGCGGCCCCGCGACGCGGTCAAGGTGCGCGAGACGCCGCGCTATGCCGAGCTGTTCCAGCACATCTGGCACTCGCTCGGCGAAGAATTCGTCAAGGGACGCAAGCCATGAGGACACGTCGCATCGGCAATACGCTGGCCTGGCAGATCCTCATCTGCGTTGTCGTGCTGTCGATCTGGCAGTGGGGATACGACCTTCATGCCGTTATCCCGTGGCTGGTGCCGGATCTGCTCGATCCCTATTTCGTGTCAAAACCGTCGCAGATCTTCGAGCACTTCCTGATCCTGAGCTGCCTCAAATCCAAGCTCGGCGTTTTCAACGGCTGGTTCAATGGCGACTTTGCCAAATGCATGGTGCGCAATGAGAACAATCTCTGGATCGCGACCGCGATCACGCTGAAGAACACGTTCTTTGGCTTTGTCACGGGGGTGTCGAGCGGCTTCATCGCCGGGCTTATCCTCGGACGGTCCGACCGGCTCAGCGCGATCTTTCAGCCGTTCATCACGGCGGTGAATTCGATCCCGCGGATCGCACTGGCGCCGATCATCGTGCTGGCGTTCGGGATCGGCGACACCTCGAAAATCGTGACCTCGTGGATCGTGGTGGTGTTTCTGGTATTCTTCAATACGTTCGAGGGCGCCCGCTCGATCGACGAGGGCTTTATCAACGCCGCGCGGCTCTTGGGCGCCAGCGAATGGCAGATCACCCGCACCGTGGTGATCCCCTCGACCATGGCCTGGGTGTTCGCCTCGCTGTCGCCGGCGATCTCCTTTGCGCTGATCGGCGTCATCGTCGGCGAATTCATCGGCGCGGAGCGCGGCATCGGCCGCCTGATCATCGAGTCCGAAGCGCGGGCGGAAGCCTCGGGGATGATGGTCGCGGTGATCGTTTTGATGCTGGTGGGGGTGGCGCTGTCGGCCGTGATCTGGCGGTTGCAGGCGCATCTCTTGCGTTGGCAGCAGCACAATATGGTAGAATAGACATCGGCCCCACTGGCACGAGGAGCGTGCGATGAAAGTGCGCTGTTGCGTCGTCGGCGGCGGGCCGGCCGGCATGATGCTCGGATATCTCCTCGGACGCGCCGGCATCGATGTCGTGGTGCTGGAAAAGCACGCCGACTTCTTCCGCGATTTTCGCGGCGACACCGTGCATCCATCCACGCTGCAGGTGATGGACGAACTCGGGCTGATCGACGGCTTCCTGAAACTGCCGCATCAGCGACTGCAGAAGATGGAGGGAAAGTTCGGCGGAGACACGGTGCGGATCGCCGATCTCAGCCGGCTCAGCGTGAAGTATCCCTTCATCGCCTTCATGCCGCAGTGGGACTTTCTCAATTTCCTGCGCGAGAGCGGCAAGCGGTTCACCTCGCTGAAGGTGATGATGTCGACGGAAGCGATCGATCTCCTGCGCGACGGCGAGCGTGTCACCGGCGTGCGGGCAAAGACGCCGGATGGCGAGATCGATATCGAAGCGGATCTGACGGTAGCCTGCGATGGCCGTCATTCGCTGGTGCGCGAGCGTGCCGGCCTTGCCGTCGAGGAAATCGGCGCGCCGATGGATGTGCTGTGGTTTCGCGCCGGCAAGCGGGCGGACGACAACGAAAGCCTGTTTGCCCGCGTCGACCCCGGCAAGATGATGGTGACCTTCGACCGCGGCGACTACTGGCAATGCGCCTTCGTCATTCCCAAGGGACAGTATGAGGCCGTGAAGGCGAGGGGATTGCCCGCGCTGCTCGACGACGTCGGGCGGATGGCGCCGATCCTCAAGCCCGGACTGTCAGAGGTGAAGGGCTGGGACGACGTGAAGCTGCTGACGGTTGCGATCAACCGGCTGAAGCGCTGGACGCGTCCGGGGCTGCTGTGCATCGGCGACGCCGCGCATGCGATGTCGCCGATCGGCGGCGTCGGCGTCAACCTCGCGGTGCAGGATGCGGTCGCGACCGCGAACCTGCTGGCGGCGAAGCTTGCACAGGGATGTCCGTCCGAGGATGAACTCGACGCTGTCCGTCGCCGCCGCGAATTCCCGGTGAAGATGACGCAGCGGATGCAGGTGATCGCGCAAGACAACATCATCAGCGCTGCGCTCAAGCCCGGCAATCAGCCGCTGAAGGCGCCGCTGGTCATGCGCCTCGTCACCGCCATCCCGTGGCTGCAGGGAATCACCGCGCACTTTGTGGGTGTGGGCGTGCGGCCCGAGCATGTGCAGGTTCGTCAAAGGGATGCAGGTCGTCCGGACCGGCTGACGGGTTCCCGATAGGGCATTTTGCAGGGTTTCCCAGAGATCGGAGGGAAAGGGTGTCTAAATACCCTGGAATCCGTCATTTGCGGTATCAGAATACACGCACTTGATAGTGGGCTGCGCAGAATGCTCGCAATTGTAGCAAGCGGGTGACAGCCAGGAGGCGAGAATCCCCGTAAGATTGGGCATCAATTTGGGAAATGCATGTCTAATTCTGTAGGACAGAAGGGGTAAGTAACATGAAGAAACTGGCACTCGCAGCCGTCGCCTTGATCGCCAGCACGTTCGGTGCATCGGCCGCGGATCTGGCGGCCCGTCCGTACACGAAGGCTCCGCCGATGGTTGCAGCTGTTTACAATTGGGGTGGCTTCTACATCGGCGGTCACGTCGGTGGCGCCTGGACCAACCAGGAATGGGTGAACACGGCAAACACGACCCTTTTCGGCGATCTTGCCCCCGGTAACGGTTTCCGTCAGCGCGGCACCGGCGTTTTTGGCGGCGGTCACATCGGCTACAACTGGCAAGCCGGCCAGTTCGTGTTCGGTCTTGAAGGCACGATTTCCGGTCTCGACACCAGCGGTACCGTGCTCAACACGGTCTTCGGTGCCGGCGACGATGTGTTCAGCTGGCGTTCCGACTGGCTCGCGACCGTTGTCGGCCGTGCCGGTATCGCCGTGCAGAACAATCTGTTCTACGTACGCGGTGGTTGGGCTGGCGTGAACAATCGCCTGGCGGTGTCCGACACGCTTCCGGCCTTCACCGGTGCGGGATCGAGCACGCAGTGGCACAACGGCTGGGTCGTGGGCGCCGGCTGGGAATACGGCTTCACTCCGAACTGGATCCTCGGCCTCGAGTACAACTACGCGGCGTTCGAGACCAAGAGCTATCAGCTCGCTGGTGCTGCTGCCGGTGTGTACACCTTCGACGCGAAGCCGCGTGACATTCAGTGGGCTGTCGTCCGCCTGAGCTACAAGTTCGGCGCTCCGGTCGTCGCGAAGTACTGATCGTCCAGGAATAACCTTGAGGGAAAAGCCCCGGCGAAAGCCGGGGCTTTTTCTTTGCGCCCAGGATTAAGGGAGGGTTTTGTCAACCAGGCGAGCATGTGTGTCTGCCGCAGTTGAGCAGACTTTTGCCTCAAAATCGCCACCTCAAGTTCCGCGGCTGTCGCAGCCGGGTGACAGCCAAGCGGCAGGAATCTGGTTAGAAGTCGTCATCTTTTCGATGTCACTTGTTCAGTTCTTGTGGGGGAAAATGAAGAAACTTGTACTTGCCGCTTCCATCCTTGCCGCCAGCGCGATGAGCGCGTCTGCGGCTGATCTCGCCGCGCGGCCCTACACCAAGGCACCGGCGCCGGCTGTGGTCGCTTATGACTGGAGCGGTTTCTATATCGGTCTTCATGCCGGTTACGCCTCGAGCGATCCGCGATTCGATTTCGTAACGGCCGGTCACTACAACCTTGTTCCGGGCAACAGCTTCGGCTTCGGCGCGGACGGCTTCATGGGCGGCGGCCATGCCGGCTACAACTGGCAGCGCAGCAATTTCGTGTTCGGTCTCGAAGGCTCGGTTTCGTACACCGATCTGAGAGGCAATGCGATCAGCCCGTTCTTCCCGGCGAGCGACACGTTCCACACCAAGCAGGAATGGATCGCGACCGTCACGCCACGGCTCGGCGTCACCAGCGGCGCATGGCTGTTCTACGTCAAGGGCGGCGTGGCGTTCACCGAACTGCGCACCAGGATCCAGGACACGTTCGACTATAACGAGCGCAACGAGACCAAGACCGGCTGGACCGTCGGTGGCGGCGTCGAGTGGATGGTGTCGCCGAACTGGATCGTCGGCGTCGAAGGAAACTATTACGACTTCGGCAATTGCTGCGGCGGCCTGACATTCAACAGGGCGCTTGCGACCAACGCCGTGCTTGGCAGCAGCTCCAACCATAGCACCCGTTTCGACGACTGGTCGGTGCTCGGCCGCGTGAGCTACAAGTTCGGCAGCCCCGTCGTCGCGAAGTACTGATCAGAACGATCCGCGCTTCTCTGTTCAATAGAAGCCCCGGCATGAGCCGGGGCTTTTTCTTTTTCGCATTCGATAAGGTCGGGCGCTTCAGCCCATGATCGAGTAGCCGCCATCGACGGGAATCGCCGTGCCCGTGAGGAAATCCGAGGCGGATGAGGCGAGGAATACGGCGATGCCGGCAAAATCGTCGATGGCGCCCCAGCGCGCCGCCGGCGTGCGGGCCAGCACGCGCTCGTGCAGGCCACCGATTTCCTGACGTGCGCGCTTGGTGAGGTCGGTATCGATCCAGCCCGGCAGCACCGCGTTGGCCTGGATGTTGTCGGCCGCCCAGGCGCAGGCGCAGGAACGGGTGAACTGCACGATGCCGCCCTTGCTGGCCGCGTAGGCCGGGGTGAAGCTGGCGCCGAAGATCGACATCATCGATCCGATATTGATGATCTTGCCGCCGCCGGCCGCCTTCATGGCGGGATAGACCGCCTGCGAGCACAGGAAGGCGCTGGTGAGGTTGGTCTGGATCACGCTGTTCCACTCGGCGATGTCGAGCGCATGCGGCGGCTTGCGGATATTGATGCCGGCATTGTTGACGAGGATATCGATGCGGCCGAGCTCGCCGGCGACGCGGCTTGCCATGGCGGCGACGGCTGCCTTGTCAGTGACGTCGGCGACGACCGAAATCGCCTTGGCGCCGCCTTGCGCGAGCTCCGCGACCGCGGCCGACGACTTGGCTTCGTTGCGCCCGACGATTGCAACCGCTGCGCCGGCCTGTGCGAGCCCGCGGGCCATGCCGAGCCCGATGCCGCCATTGCCGCCGGTGACGATCGCGACCTTGCCGGAGAGATCGAAGGGTCTTGTTGCCATGTGCGTTGTCCAGTTTCTGTAGGATAGCGGAGCGCAGCGATACCCATCATCGATCACACGCGTAGTACCGATGGGTAGCGCTGCGCTCCACCCATCCTGCAAAATCTACGAAGCTACCGGTTGCCTTGCCAGATCAGGATCAGGCCGACGGCGCCGAGCACCGCGCCGTAGCCGGCCCATTGCAGTTGATTGATCATGAAGCTCGAGCGCGGCCAGGCAATCGCGCCGGTGCCCTGGCCGATCCACAAAAGACCGATCGCAAGCGCCAGAAAGCCGATGATCGAAAGCGACCTGGCCATGGCTTCCTCCCTTGTTGCCGCCCTCTCAGGGACGTCGTCTTTGGACTACCGCGGGAAACCATTGCCGGCGGCGGCCGTAGTTTCCGATCGAATAGAAAGCCGGCCAGCTTCGCAAGACCGAAACTCGCCTGCAGCGCATCCTCAAGGGACATCATGAAGCACCGAACAGTCAGTCTCAGGCTCAACCTCAGGATTGGGCTCGGCGTCGCGCTCGTCCTGGGCGCCATCGCCGCCTACGGGTTGTGGCCGCGGGCGGCGGATCTGCGCGGCTTCGAGCCGGCTGAAATCGCACGGCTGGAAACGGCGATGTGGCACGACTATTACGACAAGCGCTATGGCGCGCTGTTCTATCGTCTCTACGAACTGTCACGGACGCAGTTCGGATTCTCGCCGCTCGACAGCCTTCGGATCGCGTGGGCGGCGGCGCAGGCCGCGAAGGCCTTTCAGCCAACGCGTTCGCGCGAGGCGGCCAATGCCGCACTGCCGCCGCTCGTGACCTATTACCGCCTGCTGGCTTCCGCCGCGCCCGGCGGCTTCGACGTCGAAGAGGCGGCCCGCCTCGAGCTCGACTGGTGGCAGGCGCGGCGCGAAGCCGTCGGCCCGGAGCAGTACGGCGTGACGGTCGCCCGCGTGGCCGCGATCACCTATGGCAAACGGCCGGACGAGCCGTCCTTCCTGATCTCGGGGATTGGCCGTGCCGAGGCCATGGCCTATCGCGACACGAGAGGGCAGGCGATCACGGATCAGGACTGGTCCGAGATCGAGTGCCGGTTGCGGCGCGCCTACCGGTCGCTTAAGGCGGCTGTGGCAAGCTGATCGGGCGCCGGCCGGCTTCCAGTTCGCTTGCTTCGGCGCCAGCCGTTAGCCCCGGCAACAAAAAAGCCCCGGACGATGCCGGGGCTTTTCAGTTGCTGATTTAGCAGAGATCAGTACTTCGCGACGACCGGGCCACCCCAGTTGAAGCGGTAGACCAGTTCGGTTTTCGCGGTGTAGACGGTCAGCTTACGCGAGTCGATGTTGCCGAACGGGTCGGCACCAACTGCGGTCGCTCCGCAGTTCGGGGCAGCCGTAACCGTACAGCCGAGACGCGAGTCCCTGCGATCGTACCAAGCGGCGCGGCCTTCGCTCTTCACGAACAGGCCCGGGAGGAAATCGAGCTGATATTCGAAGCCGCTGCCGACGAAGAAGCCATTATAGGTCTGGCCTGGAACCTGAAGGTTGGCGGCGTCGAACGGAGCAACGATCCTCCGCAGATTGTAGGAGTCGGTATGAGCCTGCGTGAAGCCCGCGTTGACATAGGTCAGGAACGACGGACTCACCAGGTAACCGAGGCGAGCACCTGCGCCCCAGGACCAGTCCAGCTTCGACTCGCCGACAAAAGTTTCACCGGGGCCAAACACGCGCCAGGCATGGTCACCCTTGATGTCGGACCAGGTGCCGTCAACGAAGGCGCCGACAACCCAGCGGCCGCTGAACTGGTAGTCGCAGCCGACGCCGGCAGTTGCGAGCCAGCCATCCGAACCGGACGTGTTGTTGAGGACGTTAATGGTGCCAGTCACCACATCGCGCGAATCACGGTTGGTGCGGGAGATGCCGTATCCGCCGCCGCCGCTGACCCAGCAGCCGGTCCATGAAACGGCCGGAACCACAGCCGCGGCCCGCATCGGAGCCTTGGCGGCCATGTCAGCCGCAAAGGCCGGGGCCGAGAACGTCGCGGCAGCAGCCAGCGCAATCACGAAATTTTTCATTTTCAAAATCCTCACCCCTAAGTGCCCCAATTAGACCCCGCTATTGGGGTGCGCGAGCGCCGATTCCCAAAATCCAGTAGGGCGACTATACGCAGTTCCGGGGAAAATGCTGTTGCGGGAGAAACACAGCTACCGGAAAACGAATGTCGGGGAATTGCCCGGAAAGCGGGCAGATTCAGGCGATTTCAGGCCAAAAACGCCCAAAATCGCCCGAAAAACGCCTGTCCCGGTAAAATCAGACGTCCAGCAGCTCGTCGCTGGCGAATTCCGCCTTGTCGGAGATGAAGGCGAACCGGGCCTCGGCCTTGGTCCCCATCAGCCGCTCGACAGAATCAGCGGTCCCTTCGCGGTCGTCGGCGAGCAGCACCACCTTCAGCAAGGTGCGCTTGGCCGGATCCATGGTGGTTTCCTTGAGCTGGGCCGGCATCATCTCGCCAAGGCCTTTGAAGCGGTTGACCTCGACCTTGGCGTTGGCGTTGAACTCGCTCTTCAACAGGGCGTCCTTGTGCGCATCGTCGCGCGCATAGATCGACTTGCTGCCGTGGGTCAGCTTGTAGAGCGGCGGCACCGCCAGATAGAGATGCCCCTCGTCGATCAGCCGCGGCGTCTGGCGATAGAAGAAGGTGATCAGCAGTGAAGCGATGTGGGCGCCGTCGACGTCGGCGTCGGTCATGATGATGATGCGTGAATAGCGCAGATCCTCTTCACGGTAATGCGCCAGCGTGCCGCATCCGATCGCCTGCATCAGATCGGCGAGCTGCGCATTCGCCGTCAGCTTGTCCTTGCCGGCGGAGGCGACGTTGAGGATTTTTCCGCGCAGCGGCAGCACCGCCTGGGTCTTGCGGTCGCGCGCCTGCTTGGCGCTGCCGCCGGCCGAGTCGCCTTCGACGATGAAGAGCTCGGAGCCTTCGGTCGCGGTGTTGGTGCAGTCGGCGAGCTTGCCGGGCAGGCGAAGCTTCTTCACCGCCGTCTTGCGCGACGTTTCCTTCTCGGCGCGGCGGCGCAGCCGCTCGTCGGCACGCTCGATGACGAAATCCAGGAGCTTGTTGGCCTGCAGCGGATTGCCCGACAGCCAGTGATCGAACGGATCCTTGATCGCCTGTTCGACGATCTTCTGCGCTTCTGCCGTGGCGAGACGATCCTTGGTCTGGCCCTGGAATTCAGGCTCGCGCACGAAGACGCTGAGCATCACGGCGGCTCCCACCATGACATCTTCCGACGTCACGGGCGCGGCGCGCTTGCCCTGGCCGATGCGTTCGGCGTGGTCCTTGAGGCCGCGCAGCATTGCGCTGCGCAGGCCGGATTCATGGGTGCCGCCGTCGGGCGTCGGCACCGTGTTGCAGTAGGAGGAGAGGAAGCCGTCGGCATCCGCCGTCCACGCCACCGCCCATTCGCAGGCGCCATGCGCGCCGTTGCGCCCTGATTTGCCGGAGAAGATATCCGGGTGCACCAGCGTGTCGGCGTGGATGGCGGCGCCGAGGTAGTCCTTCAGGCCGCCGACGAAGTGGAATTCGGCCTCGGCGGGCACATCCTCGATGCCTTTCAGGAGCGCGGGGTCGCAGCGCCAGCGGATTTTCACGCCGCCGAACAGATAGGCCTTCGAGCGCGCCATCTTGAACAGGCGTTGCGGCTTGAACGCGGCCTTGGCGCCGAAAATATCGGTATCGGGCTTGAAGCGAATCCGGGTGCCGCGGCGGTTGTTGATCTTGCCGAGGTCCTGCAGCTTGCCCTTGGGATGGCCGCGCTCGAAGGACATCTTGTAGAGCTTTTGCTCGCGCGCGACCTCGACCTCGAGCAGCGAGGAGAGGGCGTTGACGACGGAGACGCCAACGCCGTGCAGGCCGCCCGAGGTCTCATAGACCTTGGAGTCGAACTTGCCGCCGGAATGCAGCGTGCACATGATGACTTCGAGCGCCGACTTCTTCGGAAATTTCGGATGCGGATCGACCGGAATGCCGCGGCCATTGTCGGTGACGGTCAGAAAGCCGTCGGCGGTCAGTTCCACCTCGATGAAGGAGGCATGCCCGGCCAGTGCCTCGTCCATCGCGTTGTCGATGACCTCGGCGAACAAATGGTGCAGCGCCTTTTCGTCGGTTCCGCCGATATACATGCCCGGACGGCGCCGCACCGGCTCCAATCCCTCCAGCACCTCGATGTCGGCCGCGGTGTAGCCGGCCTCGGCGCTGCTCGCCCGCGAGGCCGCCTTCGGCGCCGCACGGCCCTTCGGTTCCGCGCCGAACAGGTCGTTGGCGGATTTAGCTTTTGTCGCTGATTTCAATGACTTGGACATGGCTCTTTAGATGTTGCGCGCGAGGTCGCGCGAGCGAATCGGTCGCTCTGACTATGCCACGGATGGGCTTAAAAGGTGACGATGGGCAAGAGCGCTGCGCGGCTCTTACGGCGGCAGCCCGCGGCTTGCAAATAGCTATATCTCAACGCCAGCGCGGGCTGGCCCCTTGCATTCACTCTGGGGTTGTCGGACTATTCCGGCGGGCGGGGGAATTGGTTGGATGATTATCAGAATATTGCCGGCGGTCGCAATCGCGGCGCTGTGTGCTGGCTGTGCGTCGGTGACACGGGGAACGACGGAGAACATTTCCATTTCGAGCACGCCGGCCGGCGCGACGGCCGAGGTTGCCGGTCTCGATATTCCAACGGCGTGCGTGACGCCGTGCGTGGTTCAGGCCAAGCGCAATGCCGACATCACGGTAACGGTCAGCAAGGAAGGATACGAGCCGCAGGTTATTCCATTGACCAAGGAAATTCCTGGAACCGGGGCGGCTGGCTTCGCAGGCAATGTTCTGCTCGGCGGCCTTGTCGGAATGGGCGTCGATGCGGCGACGGGTGCGGCGCTCGATCACAAGCCAAATCCGGTTATCGTAACCCTGAGCCCGGCCGCATCGCCGCGTCCGGCCAAGCCGCGGCCGCCGAGGCGGCCACCGTCACCACAGAGCTGATCCTGGGGCGGAGACCCCCGGAACGGCATGGAAAACGACCTTACGGAGGGGTGGACGGCTCTTTATCACAGCCCGTGCCCGGCTTTGTGACTTGAAGTCACGCAAGAGGCTGGCTTACCTGTCGCAGGCCTTGAATCGGAGGAAAATTCGAGGCGTCAACGGGGCGGGGAAGGCACTTCGGACATGCAAGACTTTGCGCGCGCTCTGGCTGATTTCGTGCGCGACAATCAGGCCTGGGCCGCCCCGATCGTCCTGATCCTGGCATTCGGCGAGTCGCTGGCCTTCGTCTCGCTGCTGGTGCCGGCCTGGGGCGCGCTGGTTGCGATCGGCGCGCTGATCGGTGTCAGCGGCATCAGCTTCTGGCCGGTGTGGCTCGCCGGCGGCATCGGCGCGGCGCTTGGCGACTGGGTCTCCTACTGGTTCGGCTACCGCTACAAGGAAAAGGTCGCGGAGATGTGGCCGTTGTCGCGCTATCCCGAGATCCTGCCGCGCGGCGAGGCCTTCGTGAAAAAATGGGGCGTGCCTTCGATCTTCATCGGCCGCTTCTTCGGACCGCTGCGCGCCTCGGTGCCGCTCGCCGCCGGCATCTTCGAGATGTCCTACTGGCCGTTCCAGATCGCCAATTTCGTCTCGGCGCTGGTCTGGTCGGCCGTGCTGCTGCTGGTCGGCGACGTCATGGGCAAGCTTGCCGAATGGCTGTGGCGGGTGGTGTAGGGCGCTGGAATAAGCCGACGATCAGGGTGTTAGCGCTCGATATGGCGGAGCCACTTTCGCATTGCCGTCGCCCGGCCGTCGTCGGGCCATCGCAGGAACACTGGCAGGAACACTGATAGGTTCGGCAGCAACCGAACGACAGGCCGGTAGAAAACGGACATCCCGCAAAACTGTATTCCATTGTCTCACTGGGAGGAGGACATCACCATGGAACTGACACGTCGCCACGCACTCGCCGGGGTCGCGGCACTCGCCGCCACGCCGCTGTTGCCGCATGCGCCCGCGAAAGCCGCCGCGCCGGTCGCGGACAAGCAGGCGCCGAGCTTCTATCGCTACAAGGTGGGCGATGCCCAGGTGACGGCGATCTCCGACGGCGTCAACAATTTCGCACTGCCCGATACCTTCGTGCTCAACGTGAAGAAGGATGAGGTCAACGCGGCGCTGGAAAAGGCCTTCATGCCGAAGGACAAGATGTCGATCCAGTTCGCGCCGCTGGTGATCAACACGGGCGGCAAGCTCGTGGTTGTCGACACCGGCAACGGCGCCGCCGCCTTTGCGTCAAGCAAGGGCGCCGTTGGCCAGTTCGGCGCCAACATGGTCGCCGCCGGCTTCGATCCCAATGCGGTCGACATGGTCATCATCTCGCACTTCCACGGCGACCACATCAACGGCCTCCTGACCGCCGACAACAAGCCGGCATTCCCCAACGCCGAAGTGCTGGTGCCGGCGGCGGAGTGGAAATACTTCATGGACGACGGCGAAATGAGTCGCGCGCCTGAAGGGCGGATGCAGACCGTGTTCAAGAACGCCCGCCGCGTGTTCGAGGCGGGGCTGAACAAGAAGGCGACGCCCTATGAATGGGGCAAGGAGGTCGCGCCGGGGCTGACGGCGGTGGAGAGCATCGGCCATACGCCGGGCCATACCTCCTACGTTCTGGCCTCCGGCTCCGACAAGGTGTTCATCCAGTCCGACGTCACCAACCTGCCGGCGCTGTTCGTCGCCAATCCGGGCTGGCACCTGATGTTCGACCAGGACCCGGCGCTGGCGGAAAAGACCCGCCGGCGGGTCTACGACATGCTGGTGGCCGACAAGATGCGGGTCCAGGGCTTCCATTATCCGTTCCCGGCCAACGGTTTTGTCGAGAAGGACGGCAATGGTTACCGGCTGATCCCGGCGCCGTGGAATCCGGTGATCTGAGCTGGAGGCGTCGTTCGGGGCGCTCGCAAAGCGAGCGAACCCGGAATCCAGAGGTTGCAGCTCGAGATTCTCAGGGGCGCCGGGGGCGCCCCATAGTTCGATGCTGCGCATCGCCCCGGAATGACGGTGCAATCTCTTGACGTTCGGCGGGCGCGGCCTTATAGCCGCGCCCATGATCAACGCTTCGACCATGTCCGCCGCTCGCCGCCGCCGCATTATCGCGGTTCGGGCGGTCTTCTGCGTTTAAGATCATCGCCCCAGCCGCCGGATCCGGTCCCGCGGCTTCTTCCCTTTTCCAAGAAAACGCGGACTGAACTGGCGGCTCCTACGTCAAGCAGGAGTTTGAGATGTATACGCCACCACCGTTCAAGTCCGACCGCGCCGCGAGCCTCGCGTTCGCGGAAGCGCGCGGCTTTGGGCTGGCCTGCGCGTGGGATGGCAAAAAGCCCGTCGCCTCGCCGCTGCCGTTCTATCTGACCTCGGCCAATGACGGCACGCCGCGCGTGGCGTTTCACGTCGCCCGTCACAATCCGCTGGTAAAGCTCGCGGACGGAGCGACGTCCTGGCTGCTCGCGGTCACCGGCGCGGACGCCTATGTATCGCCGGACTGGTACGTCTCGCCGGACCAGGTGCCGACCTGGCTGTATCAGTCGGTGCACCTGGCCGGCCCGGTGCGGGCGATGACCGAGGGCGAACTCGCCGCGCAGATCGAGGCACTCAGCGCCAAGTTCGAGGCGCGGCTGTTGCCGAAGAAGCCGTGGTTGTCGTCGAAGATGACGGCCGGGCGGCTGGAAGCGATGAAGAAGGCGATCGTGGGTCTTGAGATGACGGTTGAAGAAGTCGAGGGCAGCTTCAAGCTGAGCCAGCACAAGTCCGAGACCGACTATGTAGCGGTTGCGGGCGCGCTGGCGGCGCAGGCCGACGCCGGCGCGCAGCAGATCGCGCATTTGATGAGACAGGCGCGGCCCGACGCGTTTGCAAACCAAGAGGCCTCTGCCGACGAAACCAGCCAGATCGAAAGGACCGTGCCATGACCATCACCGACAGCCATGAGCCCAAGACCGTCGACAAGACCGTCGGCGCCGCGACCAAGCCCGCCGTGTTCGTCGATGGCGGGTCCGGAACGACGGGGCTCGGTATTGCCGAGCGCCTGCGGCAGCAGAACGACGTCGTCGTGAAGAGCATCGCCGAGGACAAGCGCAAGGATGCCGGCGCCAAGCGCGCGCTGATGGAGGAGGTGGATCTCGTCATCCTCTGCCTGCCTGACGATGCGGCGAAAGAGACGGTTGCCCTGATCGACGGCATGGGCGCTTCGGCGCCCAAGGTGCTCGACGCCTCGACGGCGTTTCGGGTCGCGCCCGACTGGGCTTACGGCTTTCCGGAGCTCGCACCGGACCAGGCCGACAAGATCCGCGTTGCCCGGAAGGTTTCCAATCCCGGCTGCTATCCGACCGGCGGCATTGCGCTGCTGCGGCCGCTGGTCGATGCCGGCCTGCTGCCGCCGGACTATCCGGTCACGATCAACGCAGTCAGCGGCTATTCGGGCGGCGGCAAGTCGATGATCGCGAGTTACGAGGACGGCAGCGCGCCGTCGTTCGAATTGTATGGCCTCGGCTTCGAGCACAAGCATCTGCCGGAGACGCAGCTCTACTCAAAGCTGACGCGGCGGCCGATCTTCGTGCCGTCGGTCGGCAATTACCGGCAGGGCATGCTGGTCTCGGTGCCGCTGCATCTGGATACGCTGACCGGCAAGCCCGGCGGTGCCGACCTGCACGCGGCGCTGGCGAAGCGCTATGCCGGCAGCACCTATGTCTCGGTCATGCCGCTGGAGAACGCGGCGACCAAGGGTGGGCGGCTGGAGCCCGAGGCGCTGAACGAAACCAACAAGCTCGAGCTTTATGTCTTTGCCAGCGAGAAGCATCGCCAAGCCGTGCTGGTCGCGCGGCTCGACAATCTCGGCAAGGGCGCGTCGGGCGCAGCCGTGCAGAACATGCGGCTGATGCTGGGCCTGGCCGATAAATAACGGGAACGCGCAAATGAGCTCGAAGAAGAAGATCGGCATTCTCGGCGCCTCCGGCTACACCGGAGCCGATGCGGTGCGCCTCCTGGCGCGGCATCCGAATGCCGAGATCGCGGCGCTCACCGCCAACACCCATGCCGGCAAGGCGATGAGCGATGTGTTTCCGCATTTCTTCATGCTGGATCTGCCGAAGCTGGTCGAATGGGAAAAGGTCGACTGGAGCGCGCTCGACGCGGTGTTCTGCGGGCTGCCGCACGGCACCACGCAGGAGATCATCGCCGCGGTCCTCAAGGCCAACCCCAGGATCAAGGTCCTCGACATGTCCGCCGATTTCCGGCTGCGCGACAAGAATACTTACGCGCAGTGGTACGGCCATGAGCACCGGGCGCTCGAACTGCAGGGCGAGGCGGTCTACGGCCTGACCGAGTTCTACCGGGACAAGATTACGTCCGCGCGGCTGGTCGCCTGTCCCGGCTGCTATCCGACGGCGGTGCTGCTCGCGCTGGTGCCGCTGGCGAAAGCAAGACTGATCGACGTCGCCGACATTGTCATCGACGCCAAATCGGGCGTCACCGGCGCCGGCCGCGGGCTGAAGCAGAACACGCTGTTCAGCGAGGCGGGCGAGGGGCTGTCGCCCTATTCGGTCGGCACCCACCGGCACGCGCCCGAGATCGAGCAGGAGCTCGGTGTTGCGGCGGGGACGGCGGTGACGGTGAACTTCACGCCGCATCTGATCCCGATGGCGCGCGGCGAGCTCTGCACGTCCTATGTGAAGCTCGCGGACGGCGCGACGCCGGATGATCTGCGGGGCGCGCTGGAGAAGGCCTACGCTGGCGAGCCGTTCGTGCATGTCGCCCAAAAGGGCGTGCTGCCGCAGACGCAGAACGTGCGCGGCTCGAACTATGTCCAGATCGGCGTCGTCGCCGACCGCATCAAGAACCGGGCGATCGTGATTTCCACGCTCGACAATCTGGTCAAGGGTTCGGCCGGGCAGGCGATCCAGAACATGAACCTGATGTTCGGCCTGCCCGAGACGGCGGGGCTGGAGCAGATCGCGCTGTTCCCGTGATGCGAGGTGCTGCGGTGGACGAAGCGACGCTGCGATTCTACCGCAACAACGCGGACGCCTATGCGGAGCGCGAGATCACCTCGCGCCATGCGCGGCTGACCGCGTTTCTGGCGTTGCTGCCGCCGGGCGCGGCCATTCTCGAACTCGGATGCGGCGCCGGCGGCGACACCGCGGAGATGCTGGCGCGCGGTTTCGACGTTCGCCCGACCGATGGATCGCCGGAAATGGCCGCCGTCGCCGCAAAGCGTCTTGGCCGCCCCGTCGCGACGCTATTGTTCCATGAACTCGATGCGGTCGAGGCGTACGACGGCGTCTGGGCCAATGCCTGCCTGCTGCACGTTCCGCGCGATCAGCTTGCGTCCGTTCTGTCGCTGATCCGGCGCGCGTTGAAGCCGGGCGGCGTGTTCTATGCCAGCTATAAGGAAGGCGAGACGGGCGGGCGCGACACGCTCGATCGGTATTACAACTATCCCTCGCAGGATTGGCTGCGTGCGACCTATGCCAGCGCGGGCAATTGGAGTTCGCTATCGATGGAGCGCGGCGAGGTGAGGGGTTTTGACGACAAGATGGCGTCGATGCTGTTCGTTATTGCTCAAAAAGGCGGCTGACGACCAAGTCGCTGAAATTGCCCGGATATTGCCGCAACCGGCCAGGCCGGGGAATTCCGGGCAGATGTGGCTGAGGCGCTACAGCATTAAGGGGCGAATCCAGTAGAAAGATTCCCAAGTACCGGCAGCGCACTGCGTCGGGAACGCTTGGAATGCCGGACTGGGAATGCTGTTAATGAAAATGAAGAAGTATCTGCTGGCCACCGCGCTCGTTGGCCTGGGTTCCGCCCCGACACTCGCCGCAGACCTCGCTGCCCGCCCTTACACCAAAGCCCCCGCACTGGCCGCCGTCTACGACTGGACCGGCTTTTACATCGGCGTCAACGCGGGCGTCGGGCTTGGCCGTGATCGTTTCCAGCATGACTGGCTCGGCGTGGGATCAGTCAATTCCTTCTACGCCTCGCCGCAAGGCGGCTTTGGCGGCGGTCAGGTCGGCTATAACTGGCAGACTGGTTCGGTGTTCGGGCCGATCGTGTTCGGTGTCGAGGCCGATATTCAGGCTGCCGACCTCAGCGATAATCGCACGACGTTCAGCGAAGGCGGCGTCCTCAGAAACTACAGCCAGAAGCTGGATTGGTTCGGGACGGCGCGCGGGCGTATCGGTATCGCGAATGGTCCGGTGCTGAGCTACGTGACCGCCGGATTCGCCTACGCCAACGTCAAGACCAACGCCAGCGCGTCGTTCGGCGGCCTCACCAACACGTTCTCGAACGAGCGCACGGCCGGCGGCTGGGTGGTCGGCAGCGGCGTCGAAGCCGCGTTGGGCGGCAACTGGACCGGAAAGATCGAGTATCTCTACCTCAATCTTGGCAACAGAAGCGACCTTGCCACGCTCGGCGCCACCACGCCGATCCAGACCGAACTTCGCGAGAACATCTTCCGGGTCGGTTTGAACTACCGGATCAACGGCAGGCCTTACGCACCGGTCGTGGCCGCCAACTGGGCCGGGTTCTATCTCGGCGGCAATTTCGGCTCCGGCACCGGGCGGGACCGCAGCACGTTGAGCATTCCCGCGGTGCCAATCGCTCAGAGCTTCAACCTCGCGCCCGACGGCATCAATGGCGGTGTCCAGGCCGGCTACAACTGGCAGGCGGCCAACTGGGTGTTCGGTCTCGAGGCCGATATCCAGGGCAGCACCCAGCAGGACAACAAGACCTGCATCCTCGGCTGCACGCCCGGGCTCACGGTGGCCTATGATGCCACGCTGCCGTGGTTCGGCACGGTGCGCGGCCGCCTCGGCTATTCGGTCGGCTCGACCCTGTTCTATGCGACCGGCGGTCTCGCCTACGGCAGCGTCAAGACCAAGATCAACACGACCTCTTTCGTCGGTCCGGTGACGCAATCGTTCGAGCATACCAAGACCGGCTGGACCGCCGGTGCGGGCATCGAGACGCCGTTCACGCTGCTCGGGCTGCTCGGCCCGAACTGGACGACCAAGACGGAGTATCTCTACGTCGATCTCGGCTCGACCTCGGACAGCTTCATCCTGGGCGCCGTCCCGACGACGTCGACGCGCTCGGTCACCGAGCACATTTTCCGCACCGGCATCAACTACCACTTCAACTCGCCGGTGGTTGCCAAGTACTGAGCGCTGCTTCACAGGCGCCAACGAAAAACCCCGGGGCCGATGCCCCGGGGTTTTTGCTTTGGTCGTTGGGAGGAAGGGCCTCTTGCTCGTAATGCCCGGGCAAAAGCACCAAGCACGCCTTCGCGCCGGACATCCCCGGCCATGACGGAATCAAATGCCTCACACCACCTTGAAAATCGCCAGCGCCAGCACGGCCTGCGCCAGGAAGCCGACGGTGAAGGCCGGGGTGCGGAACACCGGCAAGTCGAGCGCTTGGCGCCCTGTTGCAAAACGATCAACCCACTCAACGATGAGAACGGTTCGCGTGCCATGCCTCGAGAACGACCTTCTCTTCATCGGCTGCAAGGCCGGTAACCGGTGCGCCCGCGGCGCGCGCCCAACGCAACGTGTCGCGGGCGGTCTCCGAAATGGTTCGCAGCGTCAAGCCGGACTCGCGCGCGGGTGACGTGTCGCGGGCGTTGAAGCCGGCAAACTCCGGGAGCGGAAGCCACAGCGGCAGCGAGCGCGGGCCAGACCAACGTTTGATGTCGTGGCTTTCCAGAAATGCGCGGTCCACCCAGGTGAATGTGCAGGACGAGCCCACGGCCTCCGCGCAATCCGCCAGGAACTGGCCCCAGGTGTATGATGGCCCGATAGCATCGAAATGACCGGTAAGACCGGTTTGCGCGGCATGCACGATCCACTGGGCGAGATCGCGCACGTCGATGAGCTGTATCGCATCATCCGGCGTTCCCGCGACGAGCACCTCGCCGCCGCGATCAAGCCGCATGGGCCAATAGGTGAACCGCCCCGTTGGATCCTCCGGACCTGCAATCAGCCCGGGCCTGCAAATAAACGCACGCGCGCCGATCGCCTGCTCACACGCGACCTTGGCGGCTCCATAGGTCTCGTCGGTGCTGTGCTCGATTTCCGGTGCCGTGGGCGCCCGGAGTGGCGCGGTCATCGCTCGCTGCCCGGTCGTGCGGTTGTCGGAATATACCGTCACCGTCGATACAAAGGTCCAATGCGCGACGCGATGCTTGAGTGCCGCAACGGCGCGACGCACCTGGCCGGGATGACGCGACACATCGACGACGGCATCGAATGCCTCTCCGGCAAGCGGCGCGAGGCCGTCCGGTGTGTCGCGGTCCACGGGGATGAAGCGTGCGCGGTCCGGAACTTTTCCGGCGAGGCCCCGTGCGGCGCACGTTACGTCATGGCCCAGCGCGCAGGCATGGGCCGCAATTGCGCGGCCGAGAAACTGCGTGCCGCCGAGGATCAACAGACGCATGTGTGCACCCACAGAAGCAATTCATCAGGAGTAACACCGCAGCCGGGTGGCATGCCTTTCGGTGCCCCGGATGAGGATGCAAGGAGATGGATACCCGAGGGGTGGTCGACTCACACCACCTTGAAGATCGCCAGCGCCAGCACGACCTGGGCGAGGAAGCCGACGGTGAAGGCGAGCGTGCGGAACACCGGCAGGCCGAGCGTGTAGACGATCAGATGGGCGACGCGGGCCCAGAAATACACGGCGCAGGCATAGACGGTCCACTTGGTGGAATAGTCGAGATCGTTCAGGATCAGCACCAGCGGCGCGAAGATGATCAAATTCTCGATCGCATTGTCATGCGCGAACATCAGGCGGTTGGCCCAGTCCGCGTGCGGCTTGTCGTTGCGCGAGGGGTTGGCCATGGCGCCGGAGAGGCCGCGCACCTGACAGCGATTGATGATGTAGGGCACCCACAACAGCCCGGTCAAAATCACGGTCAGCGTCAGCCAGAACAATTCACGCGTCATTGTCTCCCCCTCAACTGATTTCAAATCCCGGCACGGGATAGTAGGTTATCTCTTCCGCGTCACAGTCTTGCAAACCCTCATCCCGAGGAGCCCGCTCGCAGGCCCGACGGGCCTCATGGTCCTCCCGGCGATGCGAAGCATCGTCCGGAGACGCGCTTCGCGCTCCTCGCCATGAGGGGCGATAGAACGGGACTATAGCGAAGTGCGCGCGGCGGCGCTATGCGCGGACCTTGACGTAGCTGCCGGGGGCGTCCTCGAGCGGCGGAAGTTCCTCGGAGCCGACCGCGCGTGCGGGCACCCGCTCGGCATCCAAGCCCTCCAGCCATTGCAGCCAGTTGGGCCACCACGACCCCTTGTGCTCGGTCGCGCTCTTCATCCAGTCGGCCAGCGAGATGTCCTTGATCTTGTCGTTGGTCCAGTACTGGTACTTGCCGGCCGCCGGCGGATTCACCACGCCGGCGATGTGGCCTGACCCGGACAGCACATATTTGACCGGGCCGCCGAAGAACTGCGAACCGTAGAGCACCGAATCCGCCGGCGCGATGTGGTCCTCGCGTGTCGCCAGATTGTAGACCGGCACCTTGACCTTCGAGAGGTCGAGCAGCGTGTTGTCGAGCACCATGCTGCCGGTGGACAGCCGGTTCTCCAGATAACAGTTGCGCAGATAAAAGGAGTGGTTGGCCGCCGGCATCCGCGTGGCGTCGGAATTCCAGTGCAGCAGGTCGAAGGCGGAGGGCGGCTGGCCCTTGAGATAATTGCTGACCACATACGACCAGATCAGGTCGTTGGAGCGCAGCATGTTGAAGGCCATCGCCATCTTGCTGCCTTCGAGAACGCCTCGCGCCTCCATCTCGCGCTCCAGCGTCGAGATCTGGTCCTCATCGACGAATACCAGGAGATCGCCGGCATGGGTGAAGTCGACCTGCGCCGCGAAGAACGTCGCCGAGGTGACGCGCTGGCGCCGCTTCTCGGCGAGCCAGGCCAGCGTGGAGGCGAGCAGGGTGCCGCCGACGCAATAGCCGGCGGTATGGACCTTCATCTCGCCCGTCACCTTTTCGATGACATCCATCGCGGTGAGCGGGCCTTCCTTCATGTAGTCGTCGAAGGTCTTCTTGCCGAGTTCCTTGTCGGGATTGACCCAGGAGATCACGAACACCGTGATGCCCTGGTCGACGCACCATTTGATGTAGGATTTTTCCGGCTTGAGATCGAGAATGTAGAACTTGTTGATCCAGGGCGGTACGATCAGGAGCGGGGTGCGCAGCACCGTCTCCGTGGTCGGCGTGTACTGGATGAGCTGCATCAAATCGTTCTGGAAGATCACCTTGCCCGGCGTCGTCGCCATGTTGACGCCGACGACGAGGTTGGACGGGTCGGACTGGCGGATGCGCAGCGTGCCGCGGCCGGCCTCGATGTCCTCGGCCAACATCTTCATGCCGCGAACCAGGTTGCCGCCGTTCGAAGCCAGCGTCTCGCGCAGCACCTCGGGATTGGTCAGCACGAAATTCGACGGCGCGATCGCGTTGAGGATCTGCTGAACGTAAAACTCGGCCTTCTTGCGCGTATGCGGATCGATGCCCTCGGCGTTCTTCACGAGGTCCTGCGCCCATTGCGTGGTGAGCAGGTAAAGCTGCAGGACGAAATCGAAAAACTGATTCGACTTCCACTCCGGATCCTTGAATCGCTTGTCGCGCGGCGACGGCTCGATCGCGGGCTTGGCCGCTTCGCCGGCCATGCGGCGCGCCGCCGATCCCCAGAGATCGAGATAGGCCTTGCCCATCTTGGTCTGCAATTCCGCGGCGCGCTCCTTGTCGGAGAACCAGTACTCGGCGACCGCGGAGAATGTCTTGACGACTTCACCGATTTCACTCGGCGGCTTGTCCTTCGGTTCGCCGTCCTCGCGCGGCTTGAGATAGGCCGCGAGTGCCTGGCCGCTCGACTCCATCGCTTTCGCGATGTTCATGGCGAAGGCTTCGGCGTTGAAAGTCTTCGGCGCCTGGGTTTCGGTGTTGACGTCACTCATAACAGGGACACTATAGCTTCATTTCGCATTCGTCACCGCGCGGATTGATGCAAGGGGTTTTTGCGTTAACCACCCTGTTGCACTGCGATAAAGTTTGCGTGTTCAGACACATTGCAGCCGCACCGGCTCGATTTGGTCATTGGGCTCTAATCGTTTCAGACAACAATGGTTTGAACAGTTGCAGCGAAATCAACGCGCGGGATGATTCGGCGTTGCAAAGCTCGTACCAGCGTATCCATATGATGTCGGGATACGCATGTGGGTGGCGTAGGTAGTTGGGGATTTTCGGACGGATGCCGGTAAGCCGGATCATAAGGCTGTGGCCGATGGCGGCGTTGTGCGCGGCAACAATCGCGCTTGGCGGCTGCTCGTCCCAGATTGCGGACATGCCGTCGCTTGGCCTGCCGGCGGACGCGCCCGAACGTCCGAAGGAAGCCGGTGGCTATTTACCGGTCCATGACCTGCCGCCCGACCGCACCGAGGAAGCGATGAAGCCGGCCGAGCTGGCTAAAATCCAGGCAGATTTAACCGCCGCCCGGGACCGACAGGCGGCCGCGGCGAATCCTGCCGCCGCGGCGAACCCGGCTGCCTCGGCAAAGCCGGCCAAGAAGTGAGAAGGCGGTCATTTTAACGCGCTTCCTGGCACCGGCGGCCACCTCGGAATCAGGTCCTGGGCGGGGCTTGAAAACACTATAAAAACTGGCGCTGCCGGGCTCCCGTGGTAAAAGGACCCAATTCAACCGTATTGCGGGCCCAGAGCCTTGAGACCTCGTGCCTGACTTCGCGCTAAATCATTGATTGAGCGTGATTTCTGACGAAACCCCCGAAGCGGTTTCGTCGCCTCGCGAGAGTTCCCCGATTCTGTCCTGCCGGTTGTCGGAGCAAGGGTCCCATGGAAGATTTTTACCGCATCCGCCGTCTGCCGCCTTACGTGTTCGAGAAGGTCAACCAGGCCAAGGCAGCTGCGCGCAATGCCGGAGCCGACATCATCGACATGGGCATGGGCAATCCGGACCTGCCGACGCCGGCCCACGTGCTCGAGAAGCTGAAGGAGACGCTGGGCAAGCCGCGCACCGATCGCTACTCGGCCTCGCGCGGCATCAACGGCCTGCGCAAGGCGCAAGCCGCCTATTATGGACGGCGCTTTGGCGTAAAGCTCAATCCGGACACCCAGATCGTCGCGACGCTCGGCTCCAAGGAAGGCTTTGCCAACGTGGCGCAGGCGATTACCGCGCCCGGCGATGTCGTGCTGTGCCCGAACCCGAGCTATCCGATTCACGCTTTTGGTTTCCTTATGGCTGGCGGCGTGATCCGCTCGGTGCCGTCGGAACCGACGCCGCAATTTTTCGAAGCGGTGGAACGCGCGATCATCCACTCGATCCCGAAGCCGATCGCACTGATCGTCTGCTATCCCTCCAACCCGACCGCCTATGTCGCCGACCTCGATTTCTACCGGGATCTCGTGGCCTTCGCGAAGAAGCATGAGATCTTCATTTTGTCGGACCTGGCCTATGCCGAGGTGTATTTCGACGACAACAATCCGCCGCCCTCGGTGCTGCAGGTTCCCGGTGCGATCGACGTCACCGTCGAGTTCACCTCGATGTCGAAGACGTTCTCGATGGCCGGCTGGCGCATGGGCTTTGCCGTCGGCAATGAGCGGATCATCGCAGCCCTGGCGCGGGTAAAATCCTATCTCGACTACGGCGCGTTCACGCCCATCCAGGTGGCCGCGACGGCGGCGCTGAACGGGCCGGACGACTGCATCAAGGAAATGCGCGACACCTACCGCAGGCGCCGCGACGCGCTGGTCGAATCGTTCGGCCGGGCAGGGTGGGAAATTCCGCCGCCGCAGGCCTCGATGTTCGCCTGGGCACCGCTGCCGAAAGCCTTCGAGGGCGTCGGCAGCATGCAGTTTGCAACCCTGATGGTGGAGAAATCCGGCGTGGTGGTTTCGCCCGGCGTCGCCTTCGGCGAGCATGGCGAGGGCTTTGTCCGCATCGCCATGGTGGAAAACGAGCAGCGCATCCGCCAGGCTGCGCGCGGGGTGCGGCGCTTCCTTGAAAGCGGCATTGAAACGTTGCACAACGTGGTTCCGCTCGCCAATCGGCGCTAATCCTTTTACTGCAGGTTTTCTCATTCATGGTCGCACCCCTCAGAGTGGGTATCGCGGGGCTCGGCACCGTTGGCGCCGAAGTGGTCCGCCTCATCGAAGAGCAGTCGCGAACGCTGTCCGAGCGCAGCGGGCGCGGTGTGCGCGTCGTTGCCGTCACCGCGCGCTCGAAAGCGAAAAAGCGTTCGGTCGACCTGCGCGGCGTCGACTGGGCCAAGAGCCCGCTCGATCTGGCGAACGATCCAAACGTCGATTGCTTCGTCGAGCTGATGGGCGGCTCCGGCGAGCCGGCGCTGTCGGCGATCGAGGCGGCGCTGAAGGCCGGCAAGTCGGTGGTAACCGCCAACAAGGCGCTGATCGCCAAGCATGGCGTGCGGCTCGCCAAGGCCGCCGAGAAGCACGGCGGCGCGTTCAACTATGAGGCGGCGGTCGGCGCCGCGATTCCCATTATCAAGACGCTGCGCGAGGGCCTTGCCGGCACCGGCGTCAACCGCGTCTACGGCATCCTCAATGGCACCTGCAACTACATCCTGACCCGGATGGAGCAGGAGGGCCTGTCGTTCGCCGAATGCCTGAAGGACGCGCAGCGGCTCGGCTATGCCGAAGCCAATCCGTCCTTCGACGTCGACGGCCACGACACCGCGCAGAAGCTTGCGATCCTCGCGAGCCTCGCCTTCGGCACCAAGGTGGCGCAGAGCGCGGTCTATGTCGAAGGCATTTCCTCGATCGCGCCGGAAGATCTGCGCGCGGCCGAGGAGTTGGGCTACCGCGTCAAGCTGCTTGGCGTCGCCGTCCGTACCGCCAAGGGCATCGAGCAGCGCGTGCATCCGACCATGGTGCCGAAATCGTCCTCGATCGCGCAGGTGATGGGCGTCACCAATGCCGTGACCATCGACGGCGAGGGCATTCCCCCGATCACGCTGGTGGGACCCGGCGCCGGCGGCGCGGCAACCGCGTCCGCCGTCGTGGCCGATATCGCCGACGTGGCGCGCGGCATTCGTGCCAAACCGTTCGGGCGCCCGGTGGAGCGGCTGCGCGAGACCACCAAGGCGCCGATGGAGCGGCATGAGGGCGGCTATTACATCCGCCTGATGGCCCGCGATCTTGCGGGCACCGCCGCCACCATCGCCACCCGCCTTGCCGAACAGAAGATTTCGCTGGAATCGATCGTGCAGCGCCATCCCGAGGGCGTCGACTTGAACGGCGCCGCGAAGAAGGCCGCACCGGTTCCGGTCATCCTGATCACCTACGCCACTTCCGAAGACGCGGTCTACCGCGCACTGGAGAAGGTTCAGCGCGACAAGGTGATCAGCGGCCGGCCGCAGGTGATACGTATCGAAAAGAACTGACGCAGATCCGAACGGATTGCGCGCTAAAGCATTGATTGCGGGCCACAATGCCCGTGCAGGTTCATAAGGAGTGAGCGATGTCGACCCATATTTCCGTTCCGCCGCAATTGCTGCTTGAGCGCATCCTGACGCTCGAAATCGTGCGGGTGACGGAACGTGCCGCCGTTTCGGCCGCGCGGCTGCGCGGCCATGGCCAGGAGAAAGCGGCAGACCAGGCCGCGGTCGACGCGATGCGCCGCGAACTGAACAAGCTGCCGATCGAAGGCACCATCGTGATCGGCGAGGGCGAGCGCGACGAGGCGCCGATGCTGTTCATCGGCGAGAAGGTCGGGCTGAACGCAGGTCCCCAGGTCGATATTGCCGTCGACCCGCTGGAAGGCACCACGCTGTGCGCCAAGAACATGCCGGGCGCGATTGCGACCATGGCGATGGCCGATGGCGGCACGCTGTTGCATGCGCCCGACGTCTACATGGAGAAGCTCGCGGTCGGCCCGGGCTACGCCAAGGGCGTCGTCGAGCTCGATGCGTCGCCGGCCGACAATGTCCGCCGCCTTGCGAAAGCCAAGGGCGTCGAGCCCGGCGCGATCACGGTGCTGGTGCTGGATCGTCCGCGTCACGCCGATATCATCGCCAGCGTCCGCTCGACCGGCGCCGCGGTGCGGCTGATCACCGACGGCGACGTCGCCGGCGTGATCCATTGCGCCGACCCCGACAACACCGGCGTCGACATGTATATCGGCACCGGCGGCGCGCCCGAGGGCGTGCTGGCCGCGGCGGCGCTGCGCTGCATCGGCGGCCAGATGCAATGCCGGCTGATCCTCGACAGCGAGGAGAAGCGCGCGCGCGCCCACAAGATGGGCGTGACCGATCCGAAGATGATCTACGGCATCGAGGACATGGCGCGCGGCGACTGCCTGTTCGCCGCCACCGGCGTCACGACCGGCTCGCTGCTGTCAGGCGTCAAGTTCCGCAAGGATGGCGTGATCGAGACCGAAACGGTGGTGATGCGTTCGGTCACCGGCACGGTGCGCTACATCAAGGCCGAGCACCGGCAGCTGGACAAATTCCACCTCGACTAAATCAGCGGTCGTTCCGGGGCGCGAAGCGAACTACGATGCGCGATTGCGCATCTGAGAACCTCGAGATTCCGGGTTCGATGCTGCGCATCGCCCCGGAATGACGACAAGAAAAACAAAAGGGAAGGCGCACGATGTCCGACGTATCAGCGGTGAAAGCACTGGTGTTCGACGTGTTCGGCACCGTCGTCGACTGGCGCACCAGCCTCATCAACGATTTCACCGAGTGGTCGAAGACCTCGGGCATCAAGGCCGACTGGACCGCCTTGGTTGACGGCTGGCGCGCCGTCTATGCCGCCTCGATGGACGAGGTGCGCAAGCATCCCGAACGCGGCTACCAGATCCTCGATACGTTGCACCGCCGATCGCTGGAAAAGCTGGTTGCCGATTTCGCGATCAAGGGACTGAGCGAGGCCGATCTGCATCACCTTACCATGGGCTGGCACCGCCTGCATCCGTGGCCGGACAGCGTGCCGGGACTGACGCGGCTGAAGAAGAAATACATCATCTCGCCGCTCTCCAACGGCAACGTCGCGCTGCTCACCAACATGGCGAAGTTCGCAGGCCTGCCCTGGGACCTCGTCATGTCGGCGGAATTGTTCGAGCACTACAAGCCCGATCCCGAAACCTATCTCGGCGCGGCCAAGCTGCTCTGCCTGCCGCCGGAACAGGTGATGATGGTCGCCGCCCACAACAACGATCTGAAGGCGGCACAGAAGCTCGGCCTCAAGACCGCCTTCGTCGCGCGGCCCACCGAATACGGCCCGCACCAGAAATATGATTTCGAGGCCAAGGGCGATTGGGACATCGTCGCCAAGGACTTCGGCGGCATCGCCGACCGGCTGGGGTGCTAGGGCGGCGAAGCCGAGTCAGCGCTTCGGTAGCACCTTCCTGGCACGTGGAGCGGATCTTGACTGCATTTCCACCGCCCGCGCCAGACGCTCGACCGCCGGAACAATCGTCGGACGTGGGTGGCCGCTGAAGCCAAGCACAAGGGCAGAGCGAGGCGCCGCCGCAAGATACAGGCGGCTCATGGGCCGGACGATGACGCCGTGCTCGCGTCCGGTGCGTTCGATCGCGATGTCCGAGAGTCCTCGCCGCGCAAAGGCCACCAGATGCATCCCCTGGTCGGGCGCATCGACCGTCAGGTCGGCGCCAAGCCGCCTCTTGAGAGCGGCCACCAGCTCGTCGCGCTGATCCCTGTACAGCACGCGCATGCGACGAATATGCGCCGCGAAGTGCCCTTCCTCCATGAAAGCCGCCACCACGGCCTGGCTCAAGGTCGAGGGCTGCCGGTCCATCAGATAGCGGGCGGCAACGAACGACTTGAGCAGCGCATGCGGGATGACGGCGTAACCGATCCGCAATCCTGGAAAGAGCGCCTTGTTCAGCGTGCCGATGTAGATGACACGCTCACCTTCATCGAGACCCTGAAGGGAAGCGAGCGGCCGGCCGCCATAGCGGAATTCGCTGGCATAGTCGTCCTCCACAATCCACGCATCCCTCTTCCGCGCCCAGGTGAGGAGTTCAAGGCGGCGGGCCATCGAGAGCACAACGCCCGTGGGGAATTGGTGGGAAGGCGTCACGAACACGGCGCAGGCGTTCGGCGCCGACTTCACGCCGGCACCGACGTCGATGCCATGGCGGTCGACGGGAATCGGATGGACCGTCGCGCCCGCAGCCAGTAGCGCCTGCCGCGTCAGCGGATAGCCGGGATCTTCAACCCAAACCTCCCTGTTCCGGTTTGGAAGGATGCGGATGATGATGTCGATCGCCTGCTGCGTTCCTGCCGTTACGACGATCTGCTCGGGGTCGCATTTCACCGCCCGGGCTGCTTGCAGATAGTCGCAGATTGCTTTTCGAAGTTCGATCGTTCCGCGCGGGTCGGAATATCCAAAATGGTGCGGCGCCAGCGAGCGGAAGGTGCGCGCACTCAGCTTGCGCCACAGCTCGAGCGTTCGGTCGTCGATGAGCGTGCGCCCCAGATTGAACGGCCGGTCATCGCTCTGCACCGTGACATCGACGAAATCGCCAAGGGGCTGCAGTTGCCTGGCCTTTAACGTGACCGTCGCGATAGGCTTCTTCCGTCCAGTTGCGTGTTCCGCGATCGGTTCGGGAAGATCGGGCGAGATATAGGTGCCGGAGCCGTGCCGGCCAGACGTATACCCCTCGGCGAGTAGCTGCTCGTAGGCCGCCACCGCGGCAGCGCGTGCAACGCCGAGCTGCGAGGCAAGTTGCCTTGTGGATGGCAGTTTCGTTCCCGGACGCAAGCGCCGTGACAGGATCGCCGCGCGAAGCTGAAGATAAAGCTGGCGGAATAGCGGCGTCCCGCTCTCGCGAACGATCTCGAACGCATAAAGGTCCGCCCAGCTTTGCCGGCTTTTCATGTCGGCCTGCGGCATTGCAAAGTGGTATCGTGGTTTTTCAAAAGTGGACCTTTTCGGTAGACCACTTGCCAGGCTATGCCAGCAAGGAGATCAGTTCAAGCGACGGCGTCTCCGGCTCGCGCGATCTCGTGGAGGTCAGAATGAGTTCGCCGCAACTGCGCCGCAGCGATCGCGCCATGTCCGATCAACGCGCCTACGCCATGCTGGAGCGCGGCTTCAGTGGACAGCTCGCGACCGTCGGGGCGGATGGTTATCCCTATTGCGTCCCGCTGCTCTACGTCTGGATGGACGGAGAAATTTACGTTCATACCAGCAGCGCAAGGGGGCATTTGCGGGCGAATGTCGAACGTGATCCGCGCGTCTGCTTCGAGATCGACCAGCCGGACCAGGTGTTCGACTACGGCCGTTTCGAATGCGATTCAGGCTTGGCGTACCAAAGCGTGGTTTTATTCGGCAAAATTCGAATGGCCGAGGAGAGGGCGGTCAAGCAACGCTTCTGCGAGGTGCTGATGGCGAAATACGGCAAGCCGGATAGCACGCGGCCCAAGGGATTCTTTCCGCGCATCGACATGATTACGGTCTACGCTATTGCTGTCGAGCGAATGACGGGAAAGGAAATGGCGTTACCGCCACTTTCCGAGCAGTGGCCGGCGCAGGACAGAACCATGACGCCGAATGCGCGCCCATGACGAATTGAGTGCGCTTTCGCCGCTCGTTCGCCGGCGTGCCCTTTGGCGTCACGTAGCCGCGCCGAGGATTACGCCGAACCAGCCGAGGCCCTTGTAGGTCTCGTAACCCGGCGTGGCGTGGAACGCGACCATGCCGCCGGTGCGGTCCTGATAGAAGCCGGAACGCCGGCCTTCGAGCTGGAGCGCGATACGTTCGGTGAGCAGGCCCTGGCCGTCGGACGCGGCGATCACCCGGAAATTCGAATCGACCAGCAGCACGCGGGCCTTGTCGGCGGCGCCGACGCGTACGCCCTGGACGATGGCGCGGGCCTGCGCTTCCCAATCGAAATGGATAGCCAGGACGCCGGTCGGTTTGCCGTTCGCCTTGCCGCCTTCGCGGACGCTGGCGCAGTACGTCACGACCTGGGCGTTGCCGAGCGACGGCTGGCATTCGACGTCGCCCACCGCATAGTCATCGCCCGAGCGCAGGGCCCGCGCGGCGCGAAACCACTTGGTCTGCGCCACGTTCTGGCCGATGACGCCGAACCGGTCGGCGCGGCCATTGGCCAGCACGTTGCCGTCGAGGTCGCAGAGCCAGAGATCGAGATAGACGGTATAGGCGCCGAGGATCACGGCCATCCGTTCCGACACATGGCTGACGGCGGCCGCGTCAGGCGCCGCCGCGCAATCGACCACGGCGGAATCAGTCGCCCACCAGCGCACGTCGCAGGTCCGCTCATAGAGGTTGCGGTCGATCAGCTCGATCGCGTTCAGCGACAGATCGACCATCCGCTCGCCGCGCGAGCGGTCGGCCATCTGCGCGATCGAGTTCATCAGGTTGCCGGTGCGGTTGGTGAGCTGGCTTTCGAGCTCGCGGGCGATGGTCTCGACCTGCTGGCCGACGTTGCGGACTTCCTGCGCCACCACGGCGAAGCCGGCGCCCTGCGCGCCGGCGCGCGAGCTCTCGATCAGCGCATTCAGCGCCAGCATCTTCATCTGGTTGGTGATCTTCTGGATCGACTTGGTCTTCTCGCAGGCGACCTGGTTGACCTCGGCGGTCAGCCGCGCGATCAGCGCGGATACGTCGGCTTCATCCTCGGCGCCCGCCGGCTTGGCATTCAGTTTCGAAATCGGTGCGGTCTGGGAGCGGAGCGCGACGGACATTGGCGGAAATTCCCCAGTCTTTGTGCGGTTGCCGGTCTTCTGGCGGATCGGCAGGGACTCAAGGCGAGCGTGTCCCGTCCTTTGTCGGGGATCATGGCTAACGATTGGTTTATGTTCCGGCGGCCTCGGGGTAGTTTTACCTGATCGAGTTGCACGTTCTTTGTGCAAGTTGTTTTTGGCGGCAGGATTCCGGCTAGCCGTCATAGCGTTTGCTGAGCGGGCGCTTTGCCCCTATGTCTCGAAGGTATCATGACGCCCGCATCCGCTTTGCCCGTTGAACTGCCGCCGGCCTTTCTGGGCGTGCAGCGTTCAGCGACCGGCAAATTGTGGCGCGACCGGCTCGACGCGCGGGGGGCGGCGCGGGCGCTGGCGATCACCCAGCGCTACCAGTTGCCGGAGATGCTGGCGCGGGTGCTGGCGGGCCGCGATGTCGGGATTGACGAGGTTCAGGATTACCTCGATCCGACCATTCGCAAGCTGATGCCCGATCCCTACACCGTGACGCAGATGGAGACGGCGGCCAAGCGAATCGCCGATGCGGCCCAGCGTGGCGAGAAGGTCGCCATCTTTGGCGATTACGACGTCGACGGCGCGACCTCGGCGGCGCTGCTGGCCTGGCATCTGCGCCATTGCGGGCTCGATCCGCTGATCCATATCCCCGACCGCATCTTCGAGGGCTATGGCCCCAATACCGAGGCGGTGCGGGCGCTTGCCGGCAAGGGCGCGACGCTGCTGATCACGGTCGATTGCGGCACCACCAGCCTCGAGCCACTGGCCGAGGCGCGCAAGCTCGGCATGTCGGTGGTCGTCATCGACCATCACCAGTGCGGGGAGGCACTGCCCGAGGTCGACGCGCTGGTAAACCCGAACCGCCCCGACGATCTCTCCGGCCTCGGTCACCTTGCCGCCGTCGGCCTGGTTCTGATCACGCTGGTCGCGGTGAACCGGGAACTGCGTGGCCGCGGCTTCTGGAACGCCGAGCGGCCGGAGCCGGATTTGCTCGGCATGCTGCACCATGTGGCGCTCGGCACCGTGGCCGACGTCGCGCCGCTGACCGGGCTGAACCGCGCCTTCGTCGCAAAAGGCCTGATCGCGATGCGCCGCCGCGACCACGTCGGACACACCGCGCTGATGGACGTGGCGCGGCTCAATGGCCCGCCGGAAGCCTGGCATCTCGGCTTCATGCTGGGGCCGCGCATCAATGCGGGGGGGCGGATCGGGCGCGCCGATCTCGGCGTGCGGCTGCTCTTGGAAGGCGATGTCTCGGAAGCCGCGCGGATCGCCGCCGAACTCGACCGGCTCAACAGCGAGCGCCGCGTCATCGAGCAGGCGGCCGAAGCGCAGGCCGAGGCCGAAGCGCTGGCCTCGCTCGGGCTCGAAGACAAGGGCGCTGTCATCGTGACGGCCGCCGAAGGCTGGCATCCCGGCATCGTCGGCCTCGTCGCCTCGCGGCTGAAGGAGAAGTTTGCGCGCCCGGCGTTTGCGATCGCGCTGGAGCCGGGCGGCATCGGCACCGGTTCGGGCCGCTCGATCTCGGGCGTCGATCTCGGCAAGGCGGTGCGCCAGGCGGTCAAGGAACGCATCCTCATGAAGGGCGGCGGCCACGCCATGGCGGCCGGCGTGACATTGCGGAAAGAGAAGCTCGCCGAGTTTCGCGCCTTCATGGAGAGCGCACTGGCCGAGGACGTCGCCAATTCCCGTCACGAGAACGAGCTGTTCATCGACGGCGCGGTCAGTGCGCGTAGCGTAACGGTGGAGTTCGCCAACACGCTGAACCGCGCCGGGCCGTTCGGGGCGGCCAATCCGGAGCCGGTGATCGCACTGCCGGCGCATCAGCTCGTCTATGCCGACGAGGTCGGGCAGGCGCACTTGCGCGTGCGCTTCAAGGCCGGCGACGGTGCCATCGTCAACGGCATCGCGTTCCGCTCGATCGGGCAAAAGCTCGGCCATGCGCTGACGCAAAACCGCGGTCAGCCGCTGCATGTGGCAGGATCGCTCGCGGTCGATCGCTTCCAGGGCTCGGAACGCGTGCAACTGCGCGTGATCGACGTCGCGGTGCCGGATCCTGGCCCGGCCGTGATCAAGTAATTCGACAACCAAGAACAACAAACGGGAGCAGAAATGACAGGGCAGGTTCAGGGCAAGGTCGCATTGGTGACGGGCGGCGCATCCGGCATTGGTGAAGCGGTCTGCGAATTGCTGGCGCGCGAGGGCGCGTCGGTCGCGGTGACCGACGTCGACGATTTGAAAGGCCCCGAGGTCGTCGCGCGGATCGAGAAGGCGGGCGGGGAGGCGATCTTCCTGCATCATGACGTCACCAGCGAAGAACGCTGGATCGAGGTGGTGGCCGAGGTCATGAAGCGCTACGGCCGGCTCGACGTGCTGGTCTCGAATGCCGGTATCGGCATTGCCGTGCCGTCGATCACCGAGATGACGCTTTCGGACTGGCGGCGGCAGACCGCGATCAACCTCGACGGCGTATTCCTGTCGGTGAAGCATTGCCTGCCGCCGATGCGCAAGACCGGCGGCGGCTCCGTCATCATGATGTCGTCGCTGGCCGGCCTGCGCGGCTCGGCCGGTCTTTCCGGATACTCTGCGACCAAGGGCGGTGTCCGGCTGTTCGCCAAGTCGATCGCGATGGAGTGCGCCACGTTCGGCGACGGCATCCGCGTCAACTCGGTGCATCCCGGCATCATCGACACGCCGATCTGGGGCAAGATTCCGGCGGGAGCCACGGGCAGCGGACAGAATGCACCGATCGATCCCGAGGAGCGCGCGAAAATCGTAACGCCGCTCGGCCGCGCCGGCCACGCCGAAGAGATCGCGCAGGGCGTGTTGTATCTGGCGTCCGATGCCTCGCGCTACGTGACGGGCACCGAACTTGTCATCGACGGCGGCATGTTTGCGGGCGGGATTGCGCGGCGGGCGTGAGGCAGAAACCGTGGCGAATTCCACGTCATCGCTGTGATGCGCGTCAGAGCACTATTGGGGCGCTGCAGTGAATTGCGCACGCAACCAAGCCTGCACGGCCTCGATCGGTTCGCTCAGCGGCCTGTCGCGGCCGCGCACCAGGTGCAAGGAGAAGCCTTCAAGCTCCGGTCCGAACGGGACCTCCAGCGTGCCCTGCGCCAGTTCGTCGGAGACCAGCAGAAGGCTATGCAGCGCGATCCCGGCGCCGGCGACCGTCGCCTGGATCGCATGGGCCTCATCGCTGAACCGCAGGCCTGCCCGCGCATCGATGCCGTCAATGCCGGCAATCTTCATCCAGTGACGCCAGGTCGGATTGCGGGGGTCGCGACGATGCCAGTTGAAATGTAGCAACGTTGCTGACCGCAGATCGCTCGTTTTCTTGATACCGAGACGCGGATTCACCACCGGCGCAAAGCGATCGACAGTCAGGGTCTCGGCGACCAGATCGGGATAGGGTCCTGGGCCGTAGCGCAGGGCGAGATCAGCGACGCCCGAGTTCAGGTCGACAGCTTCCAGCGTCGCGAGCAACGTCAGATCGATGTCCGGTCGTGCCTTGCGAAATGCCGCGATGCGCGGCACCAGCCACTTGGCAGCGAAAGCCGGCGTTGCGGAGAGCGTCACTACGGCGTGCCGCTGCGCGCGGCTCAAGCCATCGATAACGCGCACAAAGGAATCGAAGCCGTCGCGCAGAACCGGCAGCAATACTTGCCCTTCCGCCGTGAGCAGCACCTGGCGCGTGCGCCGTTCGAACAAGCTTACGCCGATCGCTTCCTCCAGCTGCCGCACCTGATGACTGATCGCCGTTGGCGTGACGTGCAGTTCGTGCGCTGCGCGCTTGAAGCTCAGATGTCGCGCAGCGGCCTCGAAAGCGCGCAGGCCGATCAATGGGGGCAGACGTCTCATTGCTGCGGCCTACAGATGAATGAAACTCACCCATAGGCTGACTAATTTGCGTTTGTCAATGCGGCCATCTGCACCGATCTAAGTCGGTAACAGATGAGCGGAGATATGTCATGAAGCTGTTACGAATTGATACCAGCGCGCGTTCCCAAACCTCAGACCGAAGTTCGCATGGATCGCATACGCGCAGGCTCACCGAGCGGTTTACTCGGCGCTGGCTGCAGCAGCGGCCGATTGACGTTCTGATCAGTCGCGATGTCGGCCAATCACCGCCGCATCCGGTTACGGAAACATGGATCGGCGCCGCCTTCACCAAGCCCGACCGACGTGAGCCCGGAATGAACGAGGCGTTGACGGAAAGCGATGCGCTCATCGACGAACTGATCGCAGCCGATTTAATCGTGGCCGGCGTGCCGATGTACAATTTCGGGATGCCCGCGCAGTTCAAGGCTTATATCGACAACGTCGTGCGGGTCGGCCGCACGTTCGGTTTTGATCGTTCACGGCCGGACGATCCCTATACGCCACTGCTGGCGGGGATGGACAAGCGCCTCATTTTGCTCGGTTCGCGCGGCGATTACGGGTACGATCCGGGCGGCCGCATGGCTCACATCAATCATGTGGAAGGTGCTATACGCGATGTGTTCGCCTTTCTCGGCGTCACCGCGTTTCACAGCGTTGCAATAGAGTATGACGAGTTCGGCGGCGATCGATTGCAGGCGTCGATTGCGGCGGCCGAACGCGCCGTCGATGAATTGGTCGATCGGCTGGCGAAGCCGCGGCAGGCGGCTTGAGCGTAGCTCGTTGCGGGGCTTTGGCGAGGGGCGGTTGATGGTTCTGTCGCTTCCGATCTTGGCCGTTATCCACCTTGCCTCAACCGCGCCAGCACCTTCAGCCCGCCATAGCCGTCCGCCGGCAACAGTCCCATCTTGGTCTGATAATCCTTGACCGCCTTCATCGTGTCGTTGCCGACGCGCCCGTCGGTGCCGCCGGTGTCGAAGCCGGCCTTTGTCAGCCGCGTCTGCACTTCCTGGACTTCGGCAAGCGTCAGCGCGCGCTCCGAGCCGGGGAACGGGTTGATGAAAGGCGGCGCGCCCAGAATGCGGTCGCCGAGATGGCAGATTGCCAGTGCATAGTTCATCGACGGGTTGTAGCTTTTCACCGAATAGAAATTCGGACCCAGCAGGAACGAAGGGCCACCTGCGACCGGCACCCACATCTGCGCCGACGCATTCGGCTGCGGGAACGGTTTTCCATCGGCGCGCGTCACGCCGGCGCTGGCCCATGCCGCATAGGTCCGGCTACCGCTTGAAGCGCCGCCGGACGCGTTGACTTCATAGCCCCAATGCTCGCCGCGGTGATACTTGCCGCGGTTGAGCAGGAAGCGCGCGCTGGAGCCGAGCGCATCGTCGGGCTTGCCG
>Ga0102590_1000208_pt1 | contig 155241 bp, 148 predicted proteins | sample AraplaMF_Col_mMF_FD_76859 | JGI IMG/M metagenome (GOLD analysis project Ga0102590, IMG submission 76859) | Arabidopsis root microbial communities from the University of North Carolina, USA - plate scrape MF_Col_mMF | ecosystem: Host-associated > Plants > Roots > Endosphere | place: USA...
TTCGCGGATGAACTGAGGCAGAGCCGTGTTTTCTGACCCGTAGTTCTACCGAGAGGAACTTTGAGATGCGCGTGCGCGCGTCTTCAAACGAGAATCCGCTTGTTCCGGTGCGATCGAACAGCGCGGACTCGATCGGCCGCCTCGTCGCTGGCCTGGTTTGGCTTTGCCGACGCGCGGGGTTAGTTTGACAACGTCGTCGTGGCCCGGCCCGTCGGTCTGGCTTCCTCGCCCCACGGAGGATTTTGCAGATTGGTCTCGGAAAGCGACCTCAGCTCCGCTCTCGAAATCGTCCGGGCCGAGGCTGCCGGTCCCGTGGAGGGCATCTTTGGTCCGGCGTCGGTGACGTGGCGGATCGACCGGGAGGCCGTCATCTTCCTCGGCGCCGGCCGCGCCTTGCTGCTGCAGCTCGCGCATCCCTGGGTCGCCGCCGCCATCGCCGAACACTCGCGCACCCTTGCCGATCCGATCGGCCGCTTTCACCGGACCTTCGAACTGATGTTTACGATGGTGTTCGGCTCGCGCGACGGCGCGCTTGCCGCCGCGCGGCGGCTGCACCGGCGGCACGCCATGATCACCGGCGTCTTGCCCGAAGCGGTCGGGCCGTTCGCCGGCGGCTCCGCCTATCACGCCAACGATCTCGCCGCGCTGCGCTGGGTTCACGCCACGCTGGTCGAGACCGCGGTGATGGCGCACGACCTCGTGCTGCCGCCGCTCGCGATCGAACAGCGCGAGCGCTATTGGGCCGAGAGCCGGCTGTTCGCCGGTTTGTTCGGGTTGAAGCTTTCCGACCTGCCGGCGGACTGGGCGGCGTTCGCGGACTACAACGCAGCCATGGCTCAATCCGATACATTGACCGTCAGCGCCGCGGCCCGCGAGGTGGCCGGGCAGATTTTCGCCGGCGGTCGCGGCTGGCTGCGCCCGCCGCGATGGTATCTGGCGCTGAGCGCCGGCATGCTGCCCGAGCGATTGCGCGCGGGCTTTGCCTTCGATGTCGACGAACGCGACCGGCGTGCCGCGGACCGCGCGCTGGCATGGCTGCGCCGCATCTATCCGCATCTGCCGACACGCCTTCGCTATGTCGGCCCCTATCACGAGGCGCAGGCACGGCTGCAGGGCAAGGCGCAGCCCGATCTTGCGACCCGATGCCTCAATCGCGCCTGGATCGGACGGCCGCGGCTTGCCGATGTCTGGAATCGGTGAGTCCCATCGCCGTCAGCCTGCCAGCGTAAATGCCTCGTGCACCGATGACTGGACCGACCCGCCCGTCACCGCGCCGCCGCCGGCGACGTAGATGACATCGCCAATGGTGGTGGCGCCGACCGCGTGGCGCGGCGTCAGCATGGGCGCGTGAGATTGCCAGGTGTTGGTCTTGGGATCATAGCTCTCCATCTGGCCGAACACCGCGCCTTGCGTTATCTGGCCCTTGTCCTGCACGCCGTATTCGCCGCCCATCGCGAAGAAGCGGTCGCGGTAGATGACGAGGCCATGACCCGACCGCGCCGTCGGCAGCGGCGCGCGCTCCTTCCATGTATCTGATGCGGGCAGGTAAACATGGTGCAGATCGGTGTTGTACTCGAACGTGTTGAAGCGGCCGCCGATGATATGGATCAGGCCGTCATAGGCGACGGCACCGACGTGGTCGCGTGCGGCGGGCAGCGCCTTGCGGATTTCCCATTTGTCGGTCTGCGGATCGTAGACCTCATGCCAGCCGACGCTGGCGCGCTCATTGGTCGGCGCGCCCGCGCCACCGATCAGGTGGATCTTGCCGTCCAGTGCGAGCGCCGCCGCCGCGCCGCGCGAGCGCGGCAAGGGCGCGATGGTGGTCCACTTGTCGGCCGCCACGTCATAGAAAAATGCATTCGGGTCCGGATTGCGGTTCTGCTCGATGAAGCCGCCGAGCGCGTAGACCCGCCCGGCATCTGCCACCACAGCCACGTGGTTGGCGCCGCGCGGCAGCGGCGCGGCGTTGAACCAGCGGTCGTCCTTCGGATCGTAGACATGGTGATAGGCGCGATCGACACGCCCTTCGCCGTAGCCGCCGACGATATGCATGCGCCCCGCCCAGGCGGTGGCCCAGGCCATCTCACTGCGCGGCAGCGGCAGTGCCGCCTTCGGCGTCCAGCGTCCCTGCGGTCCTTTCGGCGCGGGGCTGTCCACTTTTCGCTGCGCAATCTGCTCGGTCGTCAGGTGATGCGGCGTGCCGCCCTGCAGCCGCGTGAACGGATCGGCGGAGGGGGGCGCTTCCGGCAGCGCCGTGCCATGCCCCGCGTGCTGCGCCAGCGCCGGCGTGCAGATCGCCGCGCCGGCCGCCGCGGCAACGAAAGCCCTCCGGTTCAGATGCGGCAGATGGGATGGCGAAGACATGAGCACTCCTGAGCTGGCGTGGCCGGATCATTGATCGTCGTAACAAAGGCGAGTGCGGTCAAGACAACAACTCCGGGAACTGCACGGTGAATGCACTCAATTGCAGGTGAAGCGCGGCTGAAGAGTCCCCCCTCACTTCATCGTCGCTCGCGAGATCACGCCGTCTTCGACGTGGTGTGATCTGTGACAGCTGCGCGACGTGGGCGATCCCAAGGTGGCACTTGGCGATCCTGCCTATGCCGGGATGCTCTATCACCTGCTGCTCGCCTTCCTGGCGCACATCGATGCGGGTGATGGCGGTTTCCCGCCCGCGGTGATCGGACTATGTCTCTTGATCGTTTCGGTCTGTATGCAGAACGCTGCTCGTCGGAAAACGTCGCATGAATGAACATGGACCGGATATGACCATGAAGGCCTCACTGATCGCACCGGAACTGCGGAAACCGCTGCGGCGGGCCGCGCTGCCGCTCCCCCTTGGCAGTTCATTGGGGCGCGGTGTGTTACGCCTGCTCGGCAAACTGCTCGTGCCCGACGTGAACAGGCTGCACGGCGTCAGGCTGGAGGTGCAGAAATCGCTCCGGCCTCCGCTGCGAATCTACCATCCGCAGGTGAAAGGCTCCGGCGCGGCATTGCTGTGGATTCATGGCGGTGGATTTGTCCTGGGCAACGCCGCTTTGGATGATCCCCTGTGCGCCTCGACGGCGCGGGCGCTGGGGATCGTCGTTGTCTCCGTCGATTACCGGCTTGCGCCCGAGCATCCGTTTCCCGCGCCATTGGATGATTGCTATGCCGCGTGGCGCTGGCTGCAACACGCAGCGCCGTCTCTGGGCATCGACGCAAGACGCATTGCCATCGGTGGGCAGAGTGCGGGCGGCGCGCTTGCGGCGAGTCTCGTCCAGCGCGTGCATGACGCGGGTGAAAACGGCGCCGCGGCGCAATGGCTGTTCTGTCCGATGCTGGATGACCGCACCGCTGCGCGGCGTGATCTGGATGCCATGAAGCACCGGGTGTGGAATAACCGCTCCAATGCAACCGCCTGGCGTTTGTTCCTGGCGCAGGAACCGGGGTCGGCTGATCTTCCGCGTTACGCGGTCCCGGCGCGGCGTGACGACTTGCGCGGCCTGCCGCCAGCCTGGATCGGGGTCGGGGAAATCGATCTGCTTCACGCCGAGAACCAGGAATTTGCCGGTCGCTTGCGTGCGTCAGGCGTCGACGCGACCTTCACCGCCATCCCCGGAGCTCCGCACGGTTTCGAATCCTGGGCTTTCGATACCAGGCTCGCCCAGGATTTCATCGTGAACGCGCAGCATTGGCTGCAGCGTGCTTTGCGATGAAGGAGTTGCCTGCCATGCCGGCGCGTGCGGCGGCATGGCGGTGTGTTTGTGGCGACAACGGGATGCCGGCCGGGCTGTCGGAATTGCGCGGACGGTGCCTTTGCAGGTGATGCGCGCGCAGGCGTCTCGTGCCCATCGGTTGCACCGCGACAGCACTTCTCGCTGCCGGGCTGGCGCCGCGTCACCTTGTCTCGGTTGGACTTGGGCCGACGGTCTGGCGCAGATCCTGCTTTGACAGGTTCGCGCTGACCTGATCCATTTCCGTGACGAGAGCGGCGAGGCACTCAGCAGCAGTTCAAGGAGCCGGCCCCATGGAAGAGCGGGAAATTCGAGACCTGATTGCGGACGTCAAGAACGGCCACCTGTCGCGGCGGGCCTTTGTGCAGCGCATGATCGCCGTCGGCCTCTCGGCGCCGATCGCCGGGATGATGCTGAGCCAGTCCGGGGTTGCGATGGCCGCGACGACATATCCCTACAAGCCGACCAAGGCGGGCGGCGGCGGCGTGCTGAAACTGATGTACTGGCAGGCCATCACCCTGCTCAATCCGCATTTCGCCGTCGGCACCAAGGACCAGGAGGGCTCCCGGATCTTTTACGAGCCGCTGGCCGGATGGGACAATGACGGCAATCTGGTGCCGGTCCTCGCTGCCGAGATCCCGAGCAAGGAGAATGATGGATTGGCCGAGGACGGCCGCTCGGTGACCTGGAAGCTGAAGCGCGGCGTCAAATGGCATGACGGCATGCCGTTCACGGCCGACGACGTCGTCTTCAACTGGGAATATGCAAAAAACCCGGATACCGCGGCGGTCTCGATCGCCAGCTACCGGGACATCAAGGTCGAGAAGGTCGACGACTTCACCGTCCGCGTCATCTTTGCCAAGCCGACGCCGTTCTGGGCCGATGCCTTTGTCGGCAATTACGGCATGATCCTGCCGAAACATCTGTTCAAGGATTACACCGGCAGCAAGTCGCGCGAGGCGCCGAACAATTTGAAGCCGGTCGGTACCGGCGCTTACCTGTTCGTCGATTTCACCCCGGGCGACATGCTTCGCGCCAAGATCAATCCCAACTACCACGTCGCCAACCAGCCGCAGTTCGACGAGCTGGAGGTCAAGGGCGGCGGCGACGCAGTGTCGGCCGCGCGCGCTGTGCTGCAGACCGGCGAGTATGACTATGCCTGGAACATGCAGGTCGAAGACCAGATCCTGCTCAAGATGGAAGCCGTCGGCAAGGGCAGGATCAACATCGTGACATCGGGCAATGTCGAGTTCATCCAGCTCAACTCGACCGATCCCGCGGCCGAGGTCGATGGCGAGCGCGCCAGCATCAAGACGAAGCATCCGCTGTTCTCCGATCCGGCGGTGCGCCAAGCGATGAATCTGCTGATCGATCGCAGCTCGATCGAGAAGCACATCTATGGCCGCACCGCGCTGGCGACCGCGAACTTCCTCAACAATCCGGAACGCTTCCGCTCGAAGAACACGAAGTTCGAATACAACACCGACAAGGCCAATCAGATACTGGAATCCGCCGGCTGGAAAAAGGGCGCTGATGGCATCCGCGCCAAGGATGGCAAGCAGCTGAAGTTCGTGTACCAGACGTCGATCAATGCGCCCCGGCAGAAGACCCAGGCGATCATCAAGCAGGCGTGCCAGAAAGCCGGCATCGAGGTCGAGCTGAAGGCGGTGCTGGGATCGGTGTTCTTCTCCTCCGACGTCGCCAATCCTGACACCTACACGCATTTCTATTGCGACATGCAGATGTACAACACCACCATGCCACAGGCCGATCCGCAGCTCTTCATGAACCAGTACGTGTCGTGGCAGGTGGCGAACAAGGATAACAAGTGGCAGGGCCGCAACGTCTCGCGCTGGCAGAACAAGGAATATGACGAGACCTACAAGCAGGCCGAACAGGAGTTGGATGCGGTAAAGCGCGCGGCGTTGTTCATCAAGCTCAACGACCTCGTCGTAACGGACAATTACATCCAGCCGATTATCTCCCGCACCCGCGTCGCCGCGCTCGGCGGCAAGGTAACTGCGCATATTTCGGGGTGGGACCTGGATTTGTGGCAGCTCGCGAGCTGGTATCGGGAGGGGTGAGGGGCGGTCTCCGGCTTGTCGCCCGGATGTGCCGGGCGAGGGTTGGACGGACGGTGAGAATTGCGTTGACAGGGCACGCCATCGGCGGCCGTCGCCCGACGATGTCCCAGCAGGTGACGATACTCATCCGGTGACGTTGCATCGGAAGTGTCGGCTATCTCACACGCATGCACCGTCGAACGATGTAGGCTCTTCGCCATTCGCGCTGAGAAATAATTTCCGATGGGGCGCAGTCCTTACAACCGCCTCATCTTTCTCCGAAGCTGTCGTTGCGTTCAACTTATGATTGTCCTAGTGTGGCGTGATAGTAGCAACGATCGTTTGGTCGGTGCGGCAACTGATTTTAGAGGAACGTTTTAGATTTAATCGCTGAACTGCACTTCAACATCCTTTCCAAAAAAGGCCTCGATCAACTCTCCGCGCATTCGATGTAGGGGGTCGTCAGAGACGCCTCCGTCGATAGCACCCTTGGTCGAGCCAGTTCGGAAGTGGCCGCGTTCATCGTCGTCGGCACGATGTGTGATCGTGCCGCAGGCGTTCATCGAGGGGAGCAGCACCATGGGTTACCGGGAAGACTTTACAAATGCGGACGGATGGTCGGCCGCCGACGTCAGCCTTCGCCTGAACAACAATGCGGGCCGGACATTTTTGACATTCCTGCGCAACAACGGTGTCGATACCGTGATCCGCTATTATGCGAGCTCGGCGCGGCCCAAGACCATCACGCCCGAGGAGGCGAAACTGCTGTCCAAGGAGGGGTTTGGCATCCTGCCGGTCTTTCAGGACAGCAGCCGCGACATCTCCCATTTCTCGACCGCCATCGGCAAGGCCAATGCGAAGAGCGCCATGGAATTCGCCAGGCGCATCGGCCAGCCAAAGGACAAGGACAGTACGATCCTGTTTGCCGTCGATGCCGACTATTCGGCAGCGCAGATCGATGGTCCGATCCTCGATTATTTCCAGGCGGTTTATGACGAGATCGACGGACACTTCAGGATTGGCGCGTATGGCAGCGGCGCCGTGCTGTCGAAGCTGCTGGCGGAGCACCTTATCGCCGTTCCGTGGATATCCATGTCGCGGCTTTTCCTTGGCACCGAGCAGTTCTTCTATTCAAACCGCTGGTCGATGCGTCAGGTGCCTCCCGAAGTCACCCATGCGGCCTCCGGCGTGGGTTACGATCGCGACGTCGTCCGGGTGCCCCGCAAGGAACTCGGTGCATTTCAGGTCAACGAGGCGGGCGAGGGGTCTCTGGTCTGGGATGAGGATTCCGATGCGACGCTTGGCGGCGTGTCACCTCTGGCATTGGAAGAAGCCGCTGACGGCAGCCGGCGACTGGTGACGACCGAGGGGCTTCGTCTGCGCGAGACGCCCGGCGGCACGATCATCCGCGATCTTACGATCGACGAGCCGGTGCTGGATTTCGGTGCGGCGGCCACGGCGGGTTGGCGAAAGGTCAAGGCCGGCACGGACGATGGTGTCGCATTCGGCAAATATCTGCGTCTGCCGGGGCGGCCGGAAGTCGAGGCGCTGCTCAGGGCGGCGATCGACGAATGGCTGCGCTTCGACAAAGGCCAGGCCAACGAAGCGGCCGATCCCTATTACAAATATGTCCGGGAGATGTGGGCGGCGATCGGCGAACCGTATGACGGCCGAAGCCATTATCCGAACGGCGAGGAGGTCCCCTGGTCTGCGGCGTTCATTTCGTGGGTGGTCCGCAAGGCCGGCCCGGCCTATGCCAACTTCAAGTTCGCCGCCAGCCATTCCGTGTTCGTGAACAACGCCATCAAGGCGCGCATCACCAATCGCCTGGACAAGCCGTTCTGGGGTTACCGCATCACCGAGGAGCGGCCGGAGCTGGGTGACATCGTCCAGCGTAACCGCGACGGCAACAATTTCAGCTTCTCCTATGCCGAGAACCACGCGGAATATAACAGCCATTCGGACATTGTGGTGGAAGTCACGCCCGACGTCGTCCGTGTCCTCGGTGGTAACGTGAATGACACCGTGACGTTGGGCAGCGGTCTTCAGGAATACGACCTCGACGCCGAAGGCTTCATCAAGCCGAACCAGCGCGTCATCGCGATCCTGAAAAATCGTGCTGGCCTGGCCGGCTGACAGGAAGCCCGGTATCGGATCGAGCGTAGCCGCGCCACGCGCAGCCCGCGAGGGCAAAGCGTGGTGCGCTGGCCGGCAAGCTGGCGGATTCGAGTTGCTGAAAGCTCCTCCGTCGCCTCGTCGAGCACGATGCGCGCGACGCTGTACCCAACGGCCGGCAACGTCCGATGAACCGCGCGGTCCGCTTCTGCAGATCGAATGCCGGACGAAGTAGTCCGAGCGTTCGCTCGAACTATTATCTGGGGGACTGCCGGGTGTCGGTGAAATCGGAGGCGGCGGTGACCGCCTGAGATGACGCTGGTCCCGAATATCGTTCGCCGGACGAAGCGGAGCAGGTTGTCTGCTTGAAGCGGATCCATCCCCGCCCGGCGCACCCCCCCGTTCGAAATTGGCCTTGCTCTCCGCCGCAAGCCGCTTGGCAGCGCGCGCTGTGCAGATTTCCCCTCCGTTCGCCAGCCAAACTCCGTTGCAATATTTGATATATCATGTATCAATGGTGGAGTGATGGCGTAAAATTGTGTAAGGGCATCATGAAGCCAGTTTTTGGGGTGGTGGCGGACGATCTGACTGGCGGCATGGAGACCGCCGCCATGCTCATTGCGGCCGGTATCGACTGCGCGTTTGTCACCGACCCCGATCTCGTCGCGACGATCGGCGACGTCCCCGCCATCGTGGTTGCGCAAAAAACGCGCGTCATTGCGGCTGACGAAGCCGTTGCCAGGAGCGGGAAGGCGGCGCGGGCTTTGCTCGCGCGTGGCGCGCGTCAGATCTTCTTCAAGTATTGTGCGACATTCGATTCCACCGACCGCGGCAATATCGGTCCCGTGGCGGACATGCTGATGCAGCTCACGGGCGCGGACTACACGGCGTTTTGCCCCGCCTCTCCCTCGCTTGGCCGTACCGTCTATAACGGCCATCTCTTTCTCGGGACCGAGCTGATCTCGGACTCGCCGAAGCGCAACGATCCGCTGACGCCGATGACGGATCCCGATCTCGTTCGCGTGTTGCAGAGGCAGACGCCAACCAGGGTTGGCCTTCTTGCGCATCCTTTGGTCAGTGCCGGCCCCGCACATTTGGACCAGGCCATCGCGTCCGCGACCGGGCAGGGTGTTCGCTACTTCATTACGGATGCGATCTATGATCGCGACCTCGATGTGCTCGCCGCGCTGACTTCCGACTGGAAACTGATGACGGGCAACGCAACGATCGTCCAGCACTACCCTGCGATCTGGAAGGCGCGGGGACTTGTCGCCCCAACGAGCGGCCGGGTACGCTTGCCCGCGGTGGATGGCAGCGGGGTGGTTCTCGCCGGCAGTTGCGCGGAACGCACGCTCGAGCAACTCGCCGAATTCGAAAAACTCCGTCCGGTGCTTCGGATGAATCTCCTGGCGGCCGACGATGTCGAGGCGGCCGTCGGGGCGGCGCTCGACTGGGCGCGGCCGCGGCTGAAGGACGGGCCTGTCGCCATCTCAACCTCGGAATCTCCCGACGTCGTCAAAATGGTCCAGGAGCGACATGGGCGCGAAGGTGCTGCGCAACTTGCCGAAGCCATCCTTGGCCGTCTCGCTGTTTCTCTTCGCGAGGCCGGAGTCCGCCGCTTCGTCGTTGCTGGCGGCGAGACCTCGGGTTCGATTGTTGATCACCTCGGCATTCGCAGCCTGCGGGTTGGCCCCTATGGCGGCCCGGGCATCGGCGCCGCCACGACCGACGACGCGGATCCGATCGCCCTTTGCCTCAAGTCCGGCAAGCTCGGGCCGCCCGACCTGTTCATGACGACGCTGAAATCCATGCTGAATCCGGAGCGCATCAATTGAACGAACTCGAAACCAGGCAATCGCTGCTAAACATCGTCGCGACGCTAGAAAAGAAGGGGTTCAATCATGGCAGCAGCGGCAATGTGAGCTGCCGCCTCGGGGAGGACATTCTCATCACGCCGAGCGGTGGCAATAGCGGCAACACCACGCCCGATCGCCTGGTGCGGCTGAAGCGCGACGGAGCCGTGCTCGGCGGCGGCCTGCCTTCCAGCGAATGGCATATGCACCTCGCCATCCTCAATGCCTATCCGCACGTGAATGCGGTCGTACATACGCATGCCGACTGCTGTGTCGCGCTGTCATGTCTGGCGAAGCCAATTCCTGCGTTCCACTACATGGTCGCCGGTTTTGGCGGGAACGACGTGCCGTGCGTTCCCTACGCGACGTTTGGAACACGGGCGCTTGCCGAGGGCGCGGTCGCCGCGCTTCGGAAGCGCAAGGCCTGCCTGCTGGCCAACCACGGGATGATCGCCGTGGGGGCAAGCCTGCAGGCGGCTTTCGATCTCACCGTAAAGCTGGAGACTCTGGCCAGGCAGTATCTGCTGGCCTGCCAGGCCGGCGCGCCGGCGATCCTTCCCGATGATGAAATGGCGCGGGTGCTCGAACGCTATGCGGGCTACGGCCGAGTTGCTTTACCAGCCTGATCGAGGGAGCGCCCATGGAGATCACCGGCAAGACCAAGATCATGTTCGTGTTGGCGGACCCGATCGACCATGTTCGCGCAAGCGCCGTCTTGAACGCCTATTTTCAGTCCATCGGCGACGACGTGGCGGTGTCGCCGCTTCATGTGCTGCCGGCCGATCTGGGAGCGGTTCTCGCGAGCGTCAGGCTGATGCGCAATGTCGTCGGTTTTGGTGTCACGATTCCGCACAAGACATGCGTGATCGAACATCTGGATGAGACGACGCCGACGGCGGCGCTCATCGGCGCCGTCAATTTCGTCAAGCGAACGGCTGACGGACGCCTCATCGGCGACAATCTGGACGCGCCGGGTTTTGTGGCCAGCCTCGCGCAGCATCAGATTGCGGTTCGCGGCCGGAAAGTGCTCCAGGTCGGAGCAGGCGGGGCGGGCCGCGCAACCGCATTCGGGCTGGCTGAGGCCGGCGCGCGCGAACTGACCATCATGAATCGGGATGGAGCGAAGGCGCATGCGCTCGCCGCGGCGGTGTCACGGCGTTATCCGGAGACGAAGGTCAGTGCCGGGCGCGCGGAGGCGCGCGCGTTCGACCTCATCGTCAATACGACGTCGCTCGGCATGAAGGCGGATGATCCCCTGCCGCTCGACATCGAGGGGGTGGGTCCCGCGACGGCTGTCAGCGACATCATCGTCAACCCCGAGGTGACCCGGCTTCTGGAACAGGCCGCTGCCCAGGGCGCGAGAACCGTCGGCGGAAAGCCGATGCTCGACGCGCAAATGGCCCTTGTCGCGCGCTTTATTGCGCGATAGCCTGATATATCAAATATTATATCAAGAACGGCCGTGGATCGAGATCCCCGGCATGGGTGCAAGGGGCAGTTGCCTCCCGCGTCGTACCAGGCGGGACAGATGGGAAACGAGATCTTCGTGAACGCTGCATCGACCACACCAGCAACAGCGGGCGCCTCCATCCGCATCAGCCGTCTGGAAAAACGTTTCGGCTCGGTTTTCGCCGTCGACGGCGTGGATCTCGATATTGCCGCCGGCGAGTTCATCGCTCTGCTCGGACCTTCCGGCTCCGGCAAGACCACCATCCTGATGAGCGTTGCGGGCTTCGAGTTTCCGACAAGCGGAACCATCCAGGTGGATTCCGAAGACCTCACCTATGTGCCCTCGAACAGGCGCAACCTCGGAATGGTCTTTCAGAACTACACGCTGTTCCCGCACATGTCGGTTCTCGACAACGTCGCCTTTCCCCTGAAGATGCGTGGACTGCCGAAGGCCGAGCGTCATGCGCGGGCCGAAGTTGCGCTCACAACGGTGCGTCTGGGCGGTTATGGCAACCGCCGTCCCAACGAGCTCTCCGGCGGCCAGCAGCAACGCGTGGCGCTCGCGCGCGCCATCGTCTATCAGCCGCGCGTCCTGTTGATGGACGAGCCGCTCAGCGCGCTCGACAAGAATCTGCGTGAGGACATGCAGCTCGAGATCAAGCGCCTGCATGCCGAGCTCGGCATTACCGTCATCTTCGTCACTCACGACCAGAGTGAGGCCCTGACCATGGCCGACCGGATCGCCGTCCTGAAGGATGGCAAGATCAAGCAGATCGGGCCGGCACGCGAACTCTACGAGCGGCCCGCAAATCTCTTCACCGCCGGCTTCATCGGCGAGATGAATTTCGTTGACGTCACCGTCGAAAGCGTCGGCGACGTTGTCTCGGTGGGGCTGCCATGGGGGGAGACGTGGCACCTGCCGGCGACCGCGGCGGTCGATGCGGTGACGGCCGGCGAAGCCGCGGTGATGGCCGTGAGGCCCGAGCGGCTGCGGCTCGGCGCGGCTGCGGCTGGGCAGGTCGTCAACGTCACGCTGAGCGACATCGTCTATGCGGGGGCAGCCATGCTTCTGATCGGCCGCCTGCCGGATGGCACCGAGATGCGTGCGCGGATTCCAGGCGAATCGCAACTCAGCTCCCTGGCTCCCGGAGACGCTGCGTCCTTCACCGTGCCTGCGGCGGCGATCCTGCTCTACGGTGGGAAGCGGCGATGACGAAGGCCGTGCGATCGCAGTTCTGGCACTCCGACGGCCGCAGGCTGAGCGGCCTGTCGACGATGCTGCTGCTGCTGCCGTTCTTCGCCGTCATCGCCTTTGTCTTCATCTATCCGATTGCGCAGCTCCTCCTGATCAGCTTCATCGAGCCGCATCCGACCCTGGACAACTACGCCCGCGTCGTCGACAACCCGGTTTACGCGCGCGTCCTGATGCGCACGCTCTGGACGGCTGCCGTGGTGACAGTCCTGTCCGCGGTTCTTGGCTTCCCGGTGGCCTACTATATGAGCCGGACGAAGGGGGCGCTCGCCGCGCTTGTTGCGGTCTGCGTGATTCTGCCGCTCTGGTCGAGCGTGCTGGTGCGCACCGCCGCCTGGTCTTTCCTGTTCCAGCGCAACGGGCTGATCAACTCGGCGCTGATGGCGCTAGGACTGACCTCGCAGCCGTTCAAGCTGCTCTACACCCAGAGCGCGGTGGTCATCGCCATGACTCACGTGTTGCTGCCGTTCATGATCCTCCCGATCTACGGCGCCTTGCGCAGCATTCCGAACGACTATGCGCGGGCGGCCGCCGTGCTCGGCGCGACGCGCCTGCGGACCTTTCTCGAAGTCATTCTTCCATTGAGCCTGCCGGGCGTCGTTTCCGGATCGCTGCTGGTGTTTCTCACTGCGCTTGGGTTCTTCATCACGCCCGCGCTTCTCGGCTCACCGCAGGAGATGATGATCTCGACCCTCGTGTCCAAACAGATCCGCGAGGTCCTTGACTGGCCCTTCGCCGCCGCATTGGTGGGGATGCTGACGGTCTTCGTGACCTTGCTCGCGATCGTGTTCAGCAAGACGCTGCGTTTCGACCGGCTGATGGGGGGCGCCTCGTGAAGCCGCCGACCGACCGGGGGTCCCTCGTGCTGGGCGCCTATGTCTATGCCGTGCTGGCATTCATCATCGTGCCGCTCGTCATCGTCATTCCAATGTCGTTCAGCCAGAACGACTACCTGGCATTCCCGCCGACCGGTTTCACCCTGAAATGGTACGCCGAGTATTTCGACAGCAGGCAGTGGCGTGCGGCCACCTGGCTCAGCGTGCAGGTGGCGCTTCTGACGGCGGTCTGTGCTTCGCTGATCGGAACCGCAGCCACCTACGCCATGGTTCGCGGTCGCGGCCGGTTCGTGACTCTGTTCCAGATACTCCTGATCGGGCCGATCATCGTGCCGCATATCGCGCTCGCCGTCGGTCTCTACCTGTTTTTCCAGACGATCGGTCTCTCTGGCACCGTTCCCGGCTTTGTGCTTGCGCATACGGTTCTGACCCTGCCGTTCGTCGTGTTCACGATGGCGGCGGCCCTGGGCAAAATCGACGCCAATCTCGAAGCGGCGGCGATGAGCTGCGGCGCGACGCGCTTTCAGGCCTTTCGCTTCGTGACGCTGCCGCTGGTCCTGCCCAGTGTTGCGAGCGGTGCGCTGTTTGCCTTCATCATCTCCTTCGACGAACCCGTCGTGTCCTTCTTCCTGTCCGGCATACGCCAGAAGACGCTGCCGCGCCGAATGTTCGAGGACATCGAGCAGAATCTGACACCGATAATTCCTGCGATCGCGACGCTGCTGATCGTCCTGTCCATCGCGATCCTGCTGGGAGGCCATGCACTCAGGTCCCGCAGCAAGACGCAGTCAAGCGCCGGATGAGAGCTCAAAGAGGAGAACGTCGATGACGAAGAAAACCTGGAAGCGGACCTCAACACTTCTTGCGCTGGCTGCCGCTGTTTCCGTAACGTCGCCGGCTGTCGCTCAGAAGCTCGAAGATCAGCTGGTGATTGCCACGACCGGTGGCCTGATGGGCAACACGCTGGCGAAATACTTCTATGAGCCCTTCAACAAGGCCAGGAACGTCGAGGTCGTCCCGGTCGCGATCGAAGTCCCCGACCAGTGGGCGCGCGCCAAGGCAATGCAGCGAACCGGCAAGATCGAGTTCGACATCGTCACCGCAACCGGTCCCGATCTGGTCGGGCGCACCGACATGCTCGAGAAGATCGACTGCGCCAAGCTGCCGAACGTCCAGAAGTTCGGCGTCTCCGATGCCTGCCAGCCCTACGGTGTCGCTCGCACGACGGGCGGCATGCTGATCACCTACAATACCGAGACGTTCAAGGAGAAGGCACCGAAGACCTGGGCCGACTTCTGGGACGTCAAGCAATTCCCCGGACCCCGTGGCCTGCCTGATACCGGCGACAGCGACTGGTGGGTGCCCGTGGCCGCGCTCCTCGCCGACGGCGTCAAGGCGGACCAGCTCTTTCCGCTCGATCTCAATCGCGCCTACAAGAAGCTCGACGAGATTCGTCCCAATGTCTCCGTCTGGTGGAAAACAGGCGATCAGGTGCAGCAGATCATGCGCAGCCGCGAGGTGGTCCTGGCCATGAGCTATTCGGGACGCGCGCTTGCCGTCGTGAAGGAGGGCGCTCCGGTCGCCATGTCCTGGGATCAGGCCATTCGCGACACCGGCTATATGGCCGTTCTCAAGGGCGCGCCGGACCTCAACGCGGCCATGGCCTATCTCGACTTCTTTTATGCGAGCGCCGACGCCCACGTACCGTTCATGCGGGCCGTCAACTATGCAACTGCCAGCAAGTCGGCCATCGAGTTGATGAAGCCGGAAGAGCGCAATCTCTATGCGACCTCGCCGGAAAACTACGAAAAGCTGGTCAAACCCGATTTCGCCTGGATCGGCGAGCACCGCAACGCGTTGCGCGAGCGATGGATGGCCTGGCTGACGCGCTGAGCCGCGGCAGCGTCTCCCGCGGCTTCGCGTTCGCAAGATGAGGACGGACCATGGATCACACCAGTGACCCCAGTGCGATGCGCTACGTCATCGAACCGAGCAGGCTCGATCTCGTGGAGGAATTCCGCGCGAGCCCGCTCGGCGTGCACAGTCCGGAGCTCCGCAAGCTGCTGGCGCGGATGCGGTGGGGCAGGCCGGAAGGGCGACTTGTCCTGATCGTGCTCGAGCCGGGCAAGGCCTGGCGGCTGTCGCGCATTCCCAAGCGGCGGGGCGATCCGATGCCTTTCGTCGATGATCGCGTCTTCACCTCTCTCGCTGAAGCGGAGTGGCATGTTTTCAAGCTGCGTTGGCAGGAAATGACGGGCGCGACGCTGCCTGCGGAGGTTTCGGGTGATCTATAGGACGAACGAGTATCTCGGCTATCCGGACCGTATCAGCGTTCCGGCAGGTGAGACGGTCCGCTTCCAGTTGAGCAGCAGGCGGCCAGACGTGAAGGTCGAGGTGCTGCGGTTGCGCTGCGGCGATGTCGATGTCAACGGTCCGGGCTTCAAATATGAGGTGATGTCGAGCAACATTGACGGCGAGCACGCCTGTCTCGATCAGCCAATCCGGCCGGGATCCAACGCGGTCGTCGAGCACGATGGCGCTCTGGTTCCGGCCGAGGGCCACTGGAGCTTCGGCGCCTACATCTATCCGACGCGCATCGCCGACAATGCCAGGGCCGTGATGGGCAATTGGTGCGAGGCCTCGGCGCGCGGCTACGCGATCGAGCTCGACGAGGAAGGATGCCCGGTTCTGCTGCTCGGCCAGTCAACCGGAGCGGCGGCCCGTTTTACCCTCGACGTGAAACTGCGACAGCGCGTCTGGACGTTCGTATCGGTCGCGCTCGACCTCGTTCGGCGATCGGCAACGCTGTCATTGATCGTTCCGGCAGACGGCGTTCAGCCGATCGTCGCCCACGCGAAGTCATTCGCTCTGCCGCAGGCGCTGGCGCTCGACTCGGGATTGCCGTTCCTGATTGCGGCCCATCATCTGAACGGGGAGCAGCAATACGCGTCTCACTTCGACGGCAAGATCGAGGCGCCGCGAATCTTCTCGCGTGCGATGGAGGCGGAGGCGCTGCGCGTGTTCGATTGCCAGCCGCGAACCGGTGCGACAGAGGCCGGCCTTGTCGCCTTCTGGGATTTTGCCGACGGGATCTCGACGCTGTCTGTCAAGGACCTGTCGTCCAACGGTCTGCACGGCAGCTTGCGCCAGCTGCCCCGCAGGGGCGTCACCGGCTTTCACTGGTCGGGGAGCGTCCATGACTGGCGGCTCGCGCCGCGCGAATATGCGGCGATCCATTTCCACAGCGATGACATCTACGATTGCGGGTGGCAGACCACATGCACGCTCGATGTGCCGGCCGATTGGCGATCGGGCGTCTATGCGCTGCGGTTGACGCCTGGCGGCAATGACCCTGAGGCGAGCTGCGAAAGCCATGTCACCTTCTTCGTGACCCCCGGCAAGACGTCCAGGCGAGCCGATTTCGTCGTCGTCGCTTCGGTGGCGACTTATCTGGCTTATGCCAACAGTGCGTTGCGGCTCTATCAGGTTCACTTCGAGACGCTGATGGAGCACGTTCTGTGGCTGCCGCAGGACGACGTCTTCATGCAGGAGAACCCGGAGATCGGGCAGTCGACCTATGACTGCCATGTCGACGGCTCGGGGCGTGCCTACAGCTCCTGGCTGCGGCCCATCCTCAACATGCGCCCGCGCGGCTACTGGTTCAATCTGATCAACGACACCCACATCCTCGATTGGCTGGAGGAGAAAGGGATCCCCTACGATCTGATCACGGATGTCGAGCTCGATCGCGAAGGGGCGCGGGCACTTGCGCCTTACCGGGTCATGATGACGCCGACCCATCCCGAATACTACAGCTTCAATATGATGAACGCGATCATGGCGTACCAGAACGCCGGGGGGCGGCACATCTCGATGGGAGGTAATGCGTTTTACTGGCGCTGCGGCTTTCATCCGGCCGCGCCAGCGGCGCTGGAGGTCCGCCGCGGCATGGCCGGGACGCGGACCTGGGAGTCGGAGCCGGGCGAAGTGCATCTTGCCGGCACTGGCGAGCCGGGTTCGTTGTGGCGGCACTCCGGCTTTGCGCCGCAGAAGCTCGTCGGCGTCGGCTTTTCGGCGATGATCAACGACACCTGCGGCTATTATGTGCGCACGGCCGAGAGCGAGGATGCGCGCGCCGCCTTCATCTTTGAGGGCGTGAGCCGCGACGAGAAGCTCGGTGACTTCGGCTTTCGCTACAATGGCGCGGTCGGCAGCGAGATCGACCGCTACGATCTCGAACTGGGAACGCCGCGGCACGCCTTGCGGATTGCGACCTCCGAGGGTCTGGGCGCCGGCGCGCTGCCGACGCCGGAGGAGTTTCGCACCGTGGTCGACGGCCTTGACGGCACCCAGAACGCCCTGGTCCGCGCCGACATGGTGTTCTTCGAAACCGCCAATGGCGGTGCGGTATTTGCCACCGGCTCGATCACCTATGGCATGTCGCTCGGCCACAACAACTACGACAACAACATCAGCGCCATCACCCTGAATGTCGTGAAACGGTTCCTTGATCCGGCGCCGTTCGTCATTCCCGCCCAGGCTTAGGGCACGGACACGGCTTCGATCAGAAGAGATCTCCCATGACCGACAAGCGCCATTTCCAAACTCCGGAACTGGGGGCCATCAACGTCGCGCCGCGAAAGGTGCGTCCGATGCACGCGGACGAGCATTGGGGCAGCCAACCCTGGTACGAAGCGCCGCGCGAAGACCCCGAAGTGCCGGAAGTCTACACCTATACCGACGCGATGTCTTACGATCCGGGAAGCGAGGTTGCCTTCCATTCCAGCGCGACAGCGAAGACCTGGCGGCTGCAGGTCTATCGCGATGGCCTTGAGCCGGAAATGGTGCATGAGGTCGATGCGCTGGACGGCGCGTTCGCGCCCACGCCACCGGACGCCTATTGCAATGGCTGCAACTGGCCGGTCACGCACCGCTGGAAGCTGCCGTCCGATCTGCGTTCCGGATTCTATCGCGTGGTGTCGTCCTGCGAGCGGGGCAACGGTGGCCGCTTCGTTCAGCATCACTTCTTCGTCGTCCGCCCGACCGAAAGGACGCGGCGCGCGAAAATTCTCATGATCCTGCCGACCGGCACCTGGACCGCCTACAATGATTTCGGTGGCGCCAATCACTACTTCGGCGTCGAAGGCGAAAACCGCGACGAACCGTCGCCGGTACTGTCGCTCGCGCGACCGTGGACCCGCGGCATGGTCTGGCTGCCCGCGGGTGCGCCCCGCATCTGCGCGGATCCTGCGCCCGAGATGGGCGATGCGCCGCGCTATCCGATGAAGGAGTGGGCCTTCGCCAATGGCTTTGGCCAGTATTACGCTGCGGCTGGCTGGGCCCAGTACGATCGTCATTTCGTGTTGTGGGCGGAGAAGGAGGGTTATGCCCTCGACATGATCACCCAGACCGATCTCCACTACCGGCCAGAGCTGCTCGACGCCTATCCTTGCGTGACGATCATCGGCCATGACGAGTACTGGACATGGGAGATGCGCGAGGCGATCGAGCGCTATGTGGAAGGCGGCGGACGGCTCGCGCGTTTCGGTGCCAACTTCCTGTGGCAGATCCGGCTTGAAGAGGATGGCAAGCGGCAGGTCTGCCACAAGTTCAAGGCGATCCACAGGGATCCGATCGTCGGCACGGGCAGGGCGCATCTCATGACGTCGGCCTGGGAAGACCGCAACGTGCGTTGGCCGGGCGCCTCGACGGTGGGTGTGAACGGCGCACACGGCCTCTATGCGTCCTGGGGAGGCTTTGCACCGAACGGCCAGAAGGGCTTTACGGTCTATCGCCCCGAACATTGGGCCTTCGCCGGCACCGGGCTGCATTATGCCGACATCTTCGGCGACAAGCAGCACATCTTTGCCTACGAGGTCGACGGGCTCGACTACACTTTCCGCAACGGCCTTCCGTTTCCTGTTCCCGCCGACGGGCAGCCCGCGACCATCGAGATATTGGCTATGGCGCCTGCCGTCCTCGCCGAGGACGAGCCACAAGGCGAGGGCTTTCGTTATTACGTGCGCAGCAGCGATCACGAAGGCCTGGTGGAATGTATCACCGGCGAGGTCACGCCGGAGGGACTTGCCCGCTACAAATACGGGTCGGGCATGATGGTGCACATGACCCGCGGCAAGGGCGAGGTTCTGACCGCCGCGACCTGCGAATGGGTGATGGGGCTGAAGCGCGGCGACCCGTTCACGCAGCGGATCACCCGAAACATTCTCGACCGCTTCACGTCGTCGACGCCTGCTGTGCCGCGAGAGGAGAGGGCATGACCGGGCAAGCCACGCATGAACGGCAGCCGGCACCACGGACCACCGACATCGATGAGCTTGAGCGCATCGCAAGACGTCTGAGGCGCGATGTCATCGAGTTGGTCGCTCCGACGGGCCAGGGTTATGTGCAGCAAGGGCTCGGGGCGGCCGATTTGTTTGCAGTCCTCTATTTTGCGGAACTACGCCTCGATGCTTCGGACCCCGAATGGATCGATCGCGATCGCTTCCTGCTGTCAACGGCCCATAACACGGCCATCTTCTACGCGACGTTGGCGGCGCGCGGCGTCGTCGACGGCGATGAGGTCAGATCGTATTGCCGGGACGGATCGCCGTTCGAAATCAATGCGTCGGAGCGGGTGGGAACGGCCATCGAAGCCACGCTCGGGTCACTGGGGCAGGGGCTGTCTGTCGGGATCGGAATGGCCCTGGCGGCACGTCGCCGGCAATCTTCGGCACGGACCTACGTGCTGCTGGGAGACGGCGAGTTGCAGGAGGGGCAGCTCTGGGAAGCGGCGCTCTTCGCAGGGAGTGCTCGTCTTTCCAATCTCTGCCTGATCATCGACGACAACCGGATGCAAGTCGAAGGACATATCGACAAGGTCGTCACGGTGGCCCCGATCGACGAGAAATTTGCCGCCTTCGGCTGGGCGGTCGAGACGGTCGACGGTCATGACATCCCTGCGCTGCTCGGCTGTCTTCAACGCGCGCGCGGACGAGATCTGCCGACCTGCCTGGTGGCACGCACGCTGGCCGGCAAGGGCGTGAGGTCTCTCGAAGGCGTGCTCGCCCACAATCTGAAAATGCCGCCGTCGGTGGCCGCGGAGGCATTGGCCGAACTGTCGGACATGCCGGCGGAGAGACCGGCATGATCGCCGCGTCAGATCGCGATTCCCTAGAGGTCCTCGATTTCACCGAGCGCGACGCGAGCCCCGCGCCTGTGGTCAAGCACTATGGTGAAGCTCTGGTCGAGGCGGCACGGCGCGATCCCCGCATCGTCTGCCTGACGGCCGATCTGACGCTGCCGACCGAGACCGATCTGTTCAGGGATACGCTGCCGGCGCGGTTTCACCAGGTCGGTATCGCCGAAGCCAATATGGTGGGTATCGCCGGCGGCCTTGCCAGATCCGGCGAAATCCCCTTTGTTCATAGCTTCTGCGTGTTCGCGACCCGGCGTTGTTACGACCAGATTGCCATGCAGGTCGCCTATCCGCGCGCGAACGTGAAGATCGTCGGCGTCATCCCGGGGCTGACGACCTTGCTCGGGGTATCGCATCAGGCCATCGACGATCTCGCATTGATGCGCGCTCTGCCCAACATGACGGTGATCGAGCCCGCTGGTCCGGGCGACGTGCGCGCGGCCGTTGCGGCCGTTGCCGCCCACGAGGGGCCGGTCTATCTGCGACTGAAGCGCGCGGACGGTACGGGACAGCCAGTCAGGGCGACATCCGACTTCCAGATCGGCAGGATGAAGGTGTTGCGCCGTGGCGCGGATGGCTTGCTGGTCGCCTGCGGAATGATGGTGGAAATCGCGCTACGCGCGGCCGAGGCGCTTGCTCATGAGGGGCTTTGGTTGACGGTGGTCGACATGCCGACCGTGAAGCCGATGGATCCGGCCCTTGCGGAGCTGGCGCGTGCCTTGCCGCTGGTCGTGACCGCCGAGAACCACTCCATCGTCGGCGGACTGGGAAGCGCCGTGGCCGAACTGCTGCTGGAAGCGGACGTCGATGTCGGATTCCGCCGCGTTGGCATACGCGACGTCTTCGCCGAAGGCGGCTCGACGGCCTATCTTTTCGAAAAATATGGTTTGTCGGAACGCGCGATCATCGATGCCGTGAAGGAGGCGCGCGGAAGGAAGCGCCGCTGAGGTCAATCCTCTCCCGGCGTCATGTTGCGGGTGCCGCCATGTTTTTCCAGGAGCCGCACGAGGTTCTGGCCGCCCTCCATCATGTCGGCCTGGATCGCTTCCCGGACCTTGTCGGGACGGCGTTGTCGCAAATAGTTGAGCACGGACAAGTGCTGATGCTCGTTCGGATAAATCGGTGGCGCGTGCGGATAGTGAAAATTCAGCAAGGGGCCGTTGCGCATCCAGATATCGTCGAGAATCGCAAGCACCTCGGGAAGCCCGGATCCATCGTACAGGCCGCGGTGGAATTGCCAGTTGGCGCGAACCGCAGCGGACCACCGGTGCTCTTTTTCGGCGCTGATCAACTCGTGATGGATTGCTTCCATCTTGTCGATGTCTGCTTCGGAAATGCGCGTCGTGGCGTGCTCCGCGGCGAGGCCTTCGAGAAACAGCCTGACGGTCCTGAGCTCGATATACTGCTTGGCCGTCATGTGAGCGACCATGATCGAACGCCCAGCCTGCATCTCGAGGGCGCGCCCGCGCACGAGTTGCATCAATGCCTCGCGAATGGGTGTCTCCGACACTTTCATCGTCGCAGCGAGTTCGCGAATCTTGAAGCGGTGGCCCGGCCAGAACCGGCCCTCCATCAACGCTTGTCGCAGGTTGTTGTAGACAAGGCCCGTCAGGCTATCGCGGGCAACGGGGCCAACGCCGCTCTCGTCTGGCTTCTGGTCGACGTCAGTCATTTCGGTCCCTCGGAAGGGTTTGGCCGCTTGTGCCAACCCCGCCACCCGTTCGAATCCACTTTATATATAATATAGGCAGGCAGATTTGCCGAAATCATCAGCCGCTGGGGCCTATTCCAGGTGAAAGGAGGTCACTCTTTGTAGTCGAGAAGCGGCACATTTGGCGTAGGAAGACCTCCACTTGCAATTCATTGCGCAATATATGATATATCATAGCAGAGTTGGGAGAGGCCGTCATGCCGGGATTGAACCGAACAAGGGACGCAACGCTGCGTGCGCGTGCGGAAAAGGTCGTGCCGAGCGGGATGTGGGGGCACCTCCACGCGGCCAAGCTGCCGGACGGCTATCCGCAATTCTTCCGCCGCGGCGAGGGCGGGGTGCTCTGGGATGTGGATGGTAACCGATACGTGGATTTCATGTGCAGTTGGGGACCCAATCTGCTCGGTCATCACCATCCCGAAGTGGAGGAGGCTGCCGAGCGTCAGCGCCGTGATGGGGATTGTCTGAACGGCCCGGCCGAAGTGATGGTCGAGTTGGCCGAGCTCGTCGTGGACATGGTGGGGCACGCCGATTGGACACAATTCCAGAAGAACGGCACCGACGCGACGACGACTTGCGTCACCATCGCGAGGGCAGCAACCGGCCGGCGCAAGATCCTGGTGGCCAAGGGCGCCTATCATGGCGCCGTGCCGTGGTGCTCGCCGTCGTTGCTCGGTGTGACTGCGGAGGATCGCGCCCATCTCGGATATTTCACTTTCAATGATGTCGAGAGTCTCGAGGTGGCGACAAAGGCGGCCGGCGACGATCTCGCCGGCATCCTGATCTCGGCATACCGCCACGATCTCGGGCTCGACCAGGAGCTTCCGACCGTGGAGTTCGCGCAGGCGGCACGCCGCATCTGCGACGACAGAGGGGCTGCGCTGATCATCGATGAAGTCCGCGCGGGCTTGCGCCTGAACGCTGCCGGGAGCTGGGAAGGGCTTGGTGTCCGCCCAGACCTGTCCGCCTGGAGCAAGGCGATTGCCAACGGCTACGCGCTGGCGGCTGTCACTGGAGCCAATTGGCTCCGTGATGCCGCGTCCCAGGTCTTTGTCACCGGGTCGTTCTGGGCCGGCGCTGTCGCGATGGCGGCCGCCGTGGCGACGTTGAAGATCGTGCGCAGGGACAATGTGCCGAGCCGTCTTGCACAGCTCGGGCAAATGTTGCGCGAAGGCCTCGAGACACGTTCGCGCCAGTTCGGCGTGTCAATTCGTCAATCGGGGCCTGCGCAGATGCCGACTCTCCTGTTCGACCAGGATCCGGCTTACCGGAAGGGCTCGGCCTTCTGCAACGCGATGTTGGCGCGAGGCGTTTACTTCCATCCCAAGCACAACATGTTTCTCTGCGCCGCGCATACCGAGGCGGACATCGCCGAGGCTCTCGAAGCCGCCGAGCATGGCTTTGCCGTGGTAGCAGGGCTGTGATCCCTCGCTCTGCCTTTTCCAGGTTTAGCCAGCCATGAAAATGCCGGCCTGCGGGCCGTAGACGCCACGCTCGCCGCCGCCCGCGACAACTCTCGACGCTTCACCCGGCGGCGGATACCGGCGAACATGGGCGAACGGCCGCGCAGGGCCGAAATGCGAGTTATGCCTGTCGTTGTTGAGGAAATCTCTTGAGATCCCCCTCAACCGATCCGGCGCTATTGACTGCTCCCTCCGCTTTTCTTGAGCTTGGCTTTTCCTTTTGAACTGGGAGCGGGTTGCGCAGGCTGCTCGGCAGCCAAGGGATGCGAGGGAACCTGAAGGCGGTTCGTGCGGACATCGTCCCGAAGCGCGTCGGTGTCCATCCTCGTACCGCGCTCGACGGAATCGCGCTGCGCCGAGGCTGCGGCCGCCGCGCACAAGAACACTATTGCCGCACTCGCCACTGCAATGAACCGATTCATGAGCAATCCTGTTGCTGGTCATTCAAAAGGCGAAGTCGAGTCTCGGGCCTATCTGCACATCCGTGTAGTGGCGCAAAGGAACGTTCGATGTTCGCGCCTCGTAAATGACGTTGGTGGTGAGCGATATATTGCGGGCGATATTGTATTTCAATCCGAGAGATACCGAATAGATCTGATCTTGCCGGCCGGCGTTGAGGCCGTCAGTGAACCAGAATGCCTCGATGAATGGTGTGCTGACAATCGACCATTTAGGATCGAGCTTGACCTCAATCCCGAGCAACGCATCGAAACGCCAGCGGCGGGCTTCGGCAAGGTCGGAAAATCGGTAAGTGAGCTGCGCGAGCGGGGAGAGCGTCACATTGCTGAACTGGAAGTCGCGGCTGACCGACCCCATCACATCGTGTGACGTGAAGGCCAGATCGCGGTAGATGCCATCGAAATCATATCGGTTTTCGTACTGACCGGTTATTCTCCAACCATAAACATTTTGCGTCAGTCGCGCTCCCAGGCGCGCGATCGCGGCGTTGCCGAGGTGCTCGGTTGCAAACGATTCGAATTGTGCTCGAGCAAAGATGCGATAGGTCAGATCAGGCGACAGATTGCCATCCAACCTCAAGCTGACATCAGGCTCATAGAAGAAATCGCGGCGTCGATCGTCCCGGCTGAACAGCGCGTTCTCGGTGTAGGTTGGCGACAAGGATCCAACCAGGCTCCAGGAAGGAGACATCGACGTATATTCGATGTTCGCGTACTCGATTTTCTTGGGCTCGATCAGATCCAACTCGGCGGCGAATGCTCCACTCGCGCTGAAGAGTCCCAAGACCTGCAGCAGAGTTTTAAACCTGCGCATCCGGATCTCCCGACGAATCATCCACTGGTTGCCGGATGCTAAGAGGCTATGCCCAGGTTGTTGACTGTCAAGGCCCGGCTCTTACGCAACTGAAATAATCAGGTGGCGTGGCAGACAAATCACATGATTTGATTGGCGGGAGACGACCCGTTGTTCCGGGGGAGATCCCGCTGCGAAGTGATGGCTACGTCACTGGCGACGGAACCAACCGAGTATCAATCAGTGCGATCGAGAGCGCGCGAAGCACCCCACGATCTGGCGCTCTCATCTGCGCCGCATGCTTGCCGTCGCGTTTGCCGGCAGGCGATAAGTGCCGGCTGCCAAATTTGATCAGGGGCCGACGCGCAAGCTCTCGTTAAACGCCTCCAAGCCAGGCTCTTGGACGGCTTCCCATGCGTGTGCTGACGTGGCTGAGGCCGCCGAGAGGATGAGAGCTAGGCAGCTAAGAACTCGAAAATTGGTCATTGCTGGCTGCTCTCAGGTTGTGGTGTCGGAGTGACAGCCATATCAGCTGCCAATGAGTAACGATCGGCACTAGTAGTCCACCGCATCGCGGGTAACCGGGCAGGTCATGCAGTGTCCGCCGCCGCGCCCGCGTCCCAACTCGGCGCCTACGATGGTAATGACTTCGATGCCCTCTTTGCGCAGCAGCGTATTGGTATAGGTGTTGCGATCGTAGGCGTAGACGACACCCGGCGATGCACAAACAAGGTTGGCACCGCTGTCCCATTGCGTCCGCTCGCGCTGGTAGTCGCTGCCGCCAGCCTCGACGACGCGAAGTTTCTTGAGGCCAAGCGCTTCCTCGACCACGCCGACAAACGGCTTGCTTTCCGCACGCAACTCGACGCCGCTCGCCGCATTGCTTGGACGATAGGAATAAGTGCGGGTCTGATTCATGAAATCGGGCGCGAGTAGTACGCAATCGCGATCGGCGAAAGTGAACACCGTATCGAGATGCATGGCGGCCCGTATCTTGGGTATTGCGGCGACAATAACGCGTTCTGCTGCGTCTTTCTTGAACAGCGTCGCCGCAAGCTGACTGATCGCTTGGCGAGACGTGCGCTCGCTCATGCCGATCAGGACCACTCCCCTGCCGATGGGCATGACGTCGCCGCCTTCAAGCGTCGCCAACCCGTGGTCCTGGGTGGGATCGCCCCACCAGACATTGACCTTGCCTGCAAAGTCAGGGTGAAACTTGTAAATCGCCGCGGTTAGGATGGTTTCCTCGTGTCGCGCCGGCCAGTAGAGGGCGTTTAACGTTACCCCGCCATAGATCCAGCAGGTGGTATCGCGCGTGTACAGTGTGTTCGGCAGCGGCGGCAGCAGGTACTCGGTGGCACCCGCTGCTTCCTTGACCATCTTGAGTGCTTCGCCGCCGTGTGTTTCAGGAAAGTCATGGGTCGACAGACCGCCGATCAACGTTTCTGCGAGCTTGCGGTTGTCCAGGCCCGAAAGGTAGCTTTTCAGTTCATCGATGAAGCCCAGCCCCACCTGATTGGGGACCACCTGGTTGTCGAGAATCCACTTCTTTCCTTCCGGCACCGCGACCGTCTCGGCAAGCAGATTGTGCATGTCCAGCACTTCGATACCCCGGTCGCGCATTTTGGTGACGAAATCGAAATGGTCGCGCTTCGCGTTATCCACCCACAGCACATCGTCGAACAGCAATTGATCGCAATTGGATGGAGTGAGACGCGTATGGGCGAGACCGGGCGCGCAGACAATCACCTTGCGCAGCTGTCCAACTTCCGAGTGGACGCCAAACTGGGCTTCTTTTTCCTTTGTCATGATGTGCTCCCATACGTCTAAATGGTGATGTAGCCGGTGGCGAGGCCGTGAATCCCGACAACGCATCCAACGACCGCTACAGCGAACAACACCCACTCCGCGGGGGAGAAGAGCTGCTTTCCCATTTCTCTTCGCGTGATGTAGTAGAGGATAGTTCCGGGGGCGTAGATGATGAATCCGAGCAACAGGAATTTCGTTCCGCCGGCAAACAGCAGGAAGAGCGTGTAGATCGTCGCCAGGGCTGCAATGATCGTGTCTTTGCGGAGGTTGCCGGGATCCTTCTCGTAAGTCTCCTTCCGATAAACCAGCATCAATGCAAAGGCTGCCGAGAAGAAATAGGGGATCAGCGACAGGTGGCTGCACAGCGACAAAGCGAAAGTGAAGGCGTCGTCGGAGAATAGCGTGGCGATGAGCACGGTTTGAATCAGCAGGCTGGTCATCAGCAGCGCCGAGGAGGGGACCTGGTTGGCGTTCTCGCGCGCCAGGAAAACCGGCATGTCCTGCCGCTTTGCCGCGACGGATAGCACCTCGGCGGCCATCAGGGTCCAGGCCAGGTAGGCGCCCAGTACGGAGACAATGACACCAGCGCCGATGAACACGGCGCCCCAATGGCCGACGGCAGCCTCGAGAACCCCACCGACCGACGGCTGGCGAAGTTGCGCGAGTTCCTCTCGCGGCAGGATACCGTAGGACAAGATCGATACGGACGCGAACAGCGCAAGGACGCCGAGGAAGCCAGTCACTGTGGCGATCCCTACGTCTTCGCGCCTTTGCGCGAGCCGTGAATAATTGCTTGCACCCTCGATGCCCAGAAACACGAAAACCGTCACGAGCATCGTTGACTTCACCTGCTCGAAGAGATTTCCGTAGTCTCCAGCCGAGCCTCCCCAGAGATTGGCCGCGAAGACGTCAGGCTTAAGGAAGAAAATCGCGAGCACCAGGAACAACAGCAGCGGAATGACCTTGGCGATGGTCACGATCTTGTTGATTGCCGCTGCCTCCTTGACCCCGCGTAAGACTAGAAAATGAAACGCCCAGATGCCTGCTGAAGAGATTGCGACCGCGATGACCGTGTTACCCTGGCCCAGGGCCGGGAAGAGTGCGCCGAGCGTGGACTTGATCAGGATCCAGTAGGATACGTTGCCGACGCAGGCGCTGGCCCAGTACCCAAAGGCAGAGAAGAACCCGACATAGGGTCCGAACCCGGCTCGCGCATATGCGTAAACCCCCGCATCGAGATCAGGCTTGCGATTGGCAAGGGTCTGGAAGACAAGCCCCAGCATGAGCATGCCGGCGCCGGCTATGCTCCAGGCAATGAGCGCCCCGTAGATGCCGGTGGCCTGCGCAAAGTTGCGCGGTATCGAGAATACGCCGGCTCCGACCATGCCGCCGACTACCATGGCCGTTAAGGTCCACAACGGCAGTTTTTGTTGGTCTACATCGGTGCTCATAGTCGAGCCTATGTGCAGATTTTCGCGGCTTACAGCGACTCCACTCGCTCGCGGGCAGCGAACGTTGCGCGCAAGCGGGCAGGTTTCGGCACGATGCACCTCCAGAATGTTCCGTGATATCAGGTGATCACCCCAGTTGCAGAGGAGGAATCACCCTGTCGAAAACGGGAAAGCTTGCAGGCACTGCAACTGCCGTCAATGCGTCGATAATCAGGGCGCTGCATACAAGTTGGATATTCATGCTCGCCTCCGTGTGTTGCGGCAATCTGCCAAAGTCGCGATAACCTCCATCGTCAAAAGGATCCGAACACCGTGCCCAGGACCAGGACAGCGGCAAGTGCGATGATGCAGGTGACGATCACGGTCATCACCATATCGAAGTAGCTCTCGCGGTGGGTCAGCCCGCTGATCTGAAACAGCAACAGCACCGTGCCATTGTGTGGCAGTGCATCGAGCGTGCCGGCGCCAATCGTGGTTACGCGATGCATCAGCGCGGGATCGATGCCGTGCTCGGCGGCGAGCCGCATGAAGGTGTCGCCGAGTATATTGAGCACGATTGCCATTCCCCCGGAGGCGGTACCGGTAAGCGCAGCGAGCGCGTTCACGGCGATCGTGAGAGAGATAAGGGGGCCTCCGCCAACCGCGAGTAGCGCGTCACGTACGTCCGCGAACGCGGGCAGCGCGGCAATGACAGCACCAAAGCCGACGAGACTGGCAATCATCAGGATTGGCATGACGGAGGAGGCGGCGCCAGCATCCAAACTTTCCCGCAACGCCGGGAAACGCCTGAAGTTGAGGACAATGACGGTCAGGGTCGCAGTCGCGAGCGCAATAACAACCGACCAGACGCCGGCCACCGCTCCGATCGTGGTTTCGCCCCACACCTCTTTGGCCAAGAACGAAAAATCCAGCCGTGGAAGGATGACTAGCGACAGTAGGAAGTTAGTACAGATGACCACAACCAGCGGCAATGCGGCAATCACAAAGGGGGGTAGGCTAGCACTGTGCTTGCCATGCTGAAATTCAGCTGGATCAAAATCGCCGGCAGCTGACGCCTGCATACGAACGGTCTCGTCGATGGCGGGAGACACCTCCGAATTGCGGTCATAGCCCTCGCCGGCCCTGCGCGCGGTGGCTTCTGCACGGCGGAGCCACCACATGCCGATAACAAAAATGATGATCGAAGCGATGATACCCAGACCCGGCGCCGCGAAGGTGGTTGTGCCGAAGTACGGCATCGGAATGGCATTGTTGACAGACGGCGTTCCTGGCATTGCCGACATCGTGAACGTGAACGCCCCAAGACCGATGGTCGCCGGCATCAAGCGGCGCGGGATGTTCGCAGCCTGGAACATCTCTTTTGCCATGGGGACCAACACGAAAAAGGCAACAAAGACGCTCACGCCGCCGTAGGTAACCGCTGCCGAAGCCAGCACCACTGAGAGTATGGTTCGGTGAGTTCCCAACCGTTCAGTCAGAAAACGCGCGATAGAGGTGATCGAACCGCTGTCGTCCATCAGCTTGCCGAACAACCCGCCAAGCAGGAACATCGGAAACCACTGCGTAACGAATCGGCCAGCGCCGGGCATAAAGGTCTGCGTCCAATGAGCGAGAAGCGGCTCACCCGAAATCGCAGCGGCCAGCATGGCAGCCACCGGCGCCACCATTAGGACGCTCCACCCTCGGTAGGCAAGCCACATCAACAGAGCGAGTCCGAGCAGTATCCCGACGAGTCCCATGGTTCAGTCCTCCACCAGCAGCATCTCGAAATCCTCGCGATGACATCCGAGTTCGTTCGGGAGTACCAAGGGACTTAGGTCAGACATGTGGGCTTCCAAAAAAGCAAAGATCTAGGTTGTGCGCGCTGTCGTGGCATCGTCTGTTGCGGCCGACGCTGGCTCGAAACACTGGCGTGGAAGAAGGAAGATCCATGTGACGAGCACAAAAGGCGCGGTAAGCGCAGGGATGGCGAGCGGCGTCAAGGCGACGTTCAGTGCTGCTTGCGCGATGACCGTAAACAGCGTGCCCAGCATGGCGTAGATCGCGACCCGCCAGCTCGGTCGGTAGAACACAGCACCGAGCGCAATCGCCGTCAGAACAGGGCTGAAACCGAGAAGACCGCCGGTGATCAGTTCGCTTTCGGCGCCAAAAAGATGGGCCGCCAGAACTGCCAGTATCGCACCGGCGAGAGCGAATGCGGCGGCAGTCAATGAGTTCACAGCCAGGCCAACGAGCAGCAGAAGGGCGGCCACGCCGTTCGCCTTCAGGAACACCTGTGAGATGCTTTGAAGCACACCCTGGAGGAGGTCGATCAGCTTGAGTGGGCTGGCTTCGTAGCGCTGAAACGCAACGACAACGTCGCCAGCCGGTAGTGCAGCCCCGACGAGGCCGGAAAATCCATACGTGGCCAGCAGAAGGAGCCACGTCGTGAGCACGAACGGAAACGTGAGGCTGGATACACCCCAGGGCTTAAGGGCGTTGACCGTCCCAAGCATTGCGATAACCGAAACTGACGCCCCCAACACCACATAGATCCACATGAGCGGGTTCGGAGATAGGAATGTCGCCAAGGCAAGTCCGACAAGGACGCCGTTGTATCCGTAGAGCCCGGCATGGAGCGACTCGCGATCAGCGTTAAGCCATTGGGCCGTCAAGTTTGCCACGACGACAGCGAGGACGCCGGCGATTGCCACCCGGGGGACGCCGGCCGCGTATGAACCCCAGGCGATCGCGGCCAGAAAGAGAAGCCCGGTTAGCGGGTTGTTCTGAAGCATAACTTGCCCGATGCTGCGCAAATTGATGTCCAGGAACCGCACGATACCTGACGACGCGGAGAGGCTTTCCCACTTTGCCAAGCTCTTTTCCACTGCTGCCTCCTCGAACGTGTCGACATCAGCCGTTGGAGATCACCTGTTGGCACCGTCGATCCGCTAGCGCCATAGATAGGGCGGAGGTAGCGCGGCGCCGATGATCTCCTGACGCACCACGCTCCAGAACTCGCGTACTTTGGCTTTCACCTGCGCGGTTTCGCGGCCCAACACCTTGAAGATCAGGCCGGCGTCATTGGGCAAACGACAAGCGCCGAACGCAACACCGTCCGCAAGGCTGATGTCGGCTCCCGTACGTGCGTGGATCCGGTCTGCCCTGTCCTTGGGGGCGCACAGGATCACATTGGCGAACACGTCAAAGGAATCCATCACGCCGGTCTGCCGCATCGCATATCGCTGCGGCTCGATGACCAGCTTCTCTGCGAACAAGGAGCGACCATCGGGCCGCACGGATGCCGTTGATATCGACAGCACGGTTGCCCCGAAACACTCGTCGGGATGATGGTGCTTTCGGCCCGGTTGAATAATTTCCGAAAGGAGCAATGTGGCCGACGGAGCGACGGAGATTTGTGTGTCGCTGATAAACCGTGCGTGCCGGTGCGGGATCACCGGCTCGGGAAGAAATTCCAGGTATGCGTCGTCGGCAAGCGAAATAGTTTGGCTTTGCGCTGCATAATTGGCGTCCATCGCATGGATCTTGGTTGCCGATTGGGAGGTGAGGTGAGCTTGCGCGCGCGGACGAAGGGTAATGTCCAGAGCGAGCCTGTCTCCCTGCAGCAGGCAGCCCGTGGTGGTGATCAAGAACACGTAGGCCAAACCCGGCATTTGTTCGTCGCAATGCAACGCGCGCTGCACCATGTAGGGAACGCGGCGTTCCAGGGTTGCCAGGATCGTTTTGCCGGAGCGGTGCTCGAAACCCAGACGGAGGAAACCCGTCTTGCCCACGGTGCCGCTGCTCATCTGCGGCGGCTCATCCTGGAACGAGGCGAATTCCGGCATCGATGTGCCGAGCGCTTCAGCGCGTGCCCAGGGAGGGAAGGCCGCCGGTATCATGCTGAACGCCGTGCGCGCGGATTGATATCGAACAGGAACTCCCGCTCGATCATCGCGACCAACTCCGGAATACCTTCTCCCGTTTTGCAGTTCGTGAACAGGAACGGTTTGCTGCCGCGCATCATCTGCGAATCCTGCTTCATCACGTCAAGGCTGGCCCCGACGTGGGGGGCAAGATCTGTTTTGTTGATCACCAGAATGTCGGAATACGTGATCCCGGGTCCGTTCTTGCGAGGGATCTTATCGCCCGCGGCGACGTCGATGACATAAATGAAGTAGTCCACCAGCGCCGGCGAAAAGGTTAGCGTCAGATTATCGCCACCGCTTTCGATCAGCACGACGTCGGTATCCGGGAAGCGCCGTTCCATGTCCTCGACTGCAGCCAGATTCATGCTTGGGTCTTCGCGCACCGCGGTATGAGGGCAGGCGCCTGTTTCCACTCCGAGAATGCGTTCCTGGAGCAGAACGCCCTTGAGGGTTCGCTGGACATGCCTGGCGTCTTCGGTCGTCACCACGTCATTGGTGATGATAAGCACCTTGATACCGAGATCGAGAAAACGCGGTGTGATGGCTTCCACGATCGCGGTCTTGCCTGACCCGACCGGGCCGCCGATGCCGATGCGCGTGATATTCTTCGACATCCGAAGCTCCCTTCAACATCAGCTCATGAACAGGCGCACATGGGCCCTGGTGTGGATAGCCGCCAGAATTTCCGTCAACGGCGCAAAACCCGCCATGTCCGACAGCCGCGCCGCCGCGGCAGCCTCGTACATGCCTGCCGCTTGTCCGGTGAGCTCGTAGAGAATCTTCTGCGTCTCGATGTGGCTGACTTTCATCAACCGCAAGGCCGCACCGAGGATCGTTGCGGCAACGCCATACTGGTGCACGACAAACGCCTGGCGGGCAGGCAAATTCTGTACGGCAAAGTTGATAGCCAGGGCTATCGGGTAGCAACCGGGGGTAACAGACGTTTCAATGCATTCACGCCAGGTGCGAAGCAGCGGAGCGCCCACCACCTCCACACCCATCTCCGTGAACTTCTTGCCCATGCGAACCGACATCGTCCGCGCTTCGTCAGAAAGCTTGCGCGCGTAAACCTGCGCATCGATTCGGGCGAGGATATCGACGTCGCCGGCAGTCGCCGCGCGATGCGCGGCGATCAGCGCGATACAATCGCCGCGGGCCGCCTGCTCCAACGCGGTGTGCGCGAACGCTCGAAGCGTTGCCGCGTTGGTGACGACACCTTCCTGAATGGCGGATTCCAGGCCGGAAGAAAACGCGAACGCGCCAATGGGAAACATCGAATCGCCAAATTGCAGCATCCGCGAGAGAAATGCGGTGGTGCTCGACGCATCGACGCCGTCATTCTCGATGGTCATGTGCAGAACCGGCCGTTGCCGGCGATGTTTGTGCCGGAGCGGCGGCTTCCGGATGGGCGTGGACGTGCGCCGGTGGATGTCCGTACGCGCGTCCTGTCGCCGCCTCGACACTGGCATAGCTCTCATGCGCATGCGAATGTACCGGCCCCTCCGCGCCGCCGAAAAGCCGACGTGATTCATGCGGAGCGAGGTAGGGAACGACCTCTCGGCCGGGTACGAATTCGTGGCGGATTCCTTCAAAACGGTGGGTCTTCATGACGGACGCCATCACCTTGCGATCGACGGTGAGCGGGACATAGACGTGGTTGTCCTTGACCAACGCCGGCCAATGCTGATTGCCCATCGCGTGTCCCAGTTCGACGCATGTACGCATGGCCACTTTGGGCGCGAGGCTCGTCAACTCGTCCAGATGCACGATCATCACGTCACGCAGCTCGATTCGCGCGACAAGGGCCGAGTGCGCCTGGGCATCCCAAAGCAGCACGTCGCCATCGCGGATATGGGTGTTGCGGGCGATTGAGACTGCGATCTCAACACCCTTTGCAGTCGTCTTGCGGAAGCGGCTCTTCTGCGCTTCCCATTGGTCGATCTCCAGCAAGTCGGTGTCCGTGGCAGACAAGCGATCGGTCCATTCGGGATCGTGGATGTTGCCCAGAACGGTCTCGATGAGGATCATGGCAGGCGCCTTAACTGAAGAAATACTTCTGGTTCAGCGAGACCGTCGTCAAGGGCTGCACGGTCGCGTGCTTGCCGTCGACGGTCACAGCGAAGGTTTCCGGACTGACTTCAATTTTCGGGGTCCCGGCATTTCTGATCATGTCGCGCTTGCCGATCTTGCGAACGTTTCGCACCGGCATCACCTGCCGGCGAAGCCCCAGCCGCTCCTTGATTCCGGCAGCATGAGCGACGCCGGAGACGAATGTGATACAGTTGGCCGCCAACGCATCACCGTAGGCACCGAACATCGGCCGATAGTAGGTGGGCTGCGGCGTCGGCAGCGACGCGTTTGGATCGCCCATCACCGCCCAGCTTATGAAACCGTTCTTGATGATGAGCCTGGGCTTGGCGCCGAAGAACGCCGGCTCCCACAGGACGAGGTCGGCGATCTTGCCGACCTCGACCGAGCCCAGCACGTCGGCAATGCCATGCGTGATCGCCGGGTTGATCGTGATCTTCGCCACGTAGCGCAGCACCCGGAAATTATCGTTGCCGGGCGCGTCCTCCGGCAGCTTGCCGCGTCCGGTCTTCATCGCATCGGCGGTCTGGATGCAACGCAGCCAGCATTCCCCGATGCGTCCCATGGCCTGCGAATCGCTTGAGAACATCGAGATTACGCCGAGGTCCTGAAGGACGTTTTCCGCGGCGATGGTTTCAGCGCGGATGCGGCTCTCGGTGAATGCAACGTCCGACGGGATGTCGGGGCTGAGGTGGTGACACACCATGATCATGTCATAGAGCTCGGCCTGTGAATTTATGCCGTAGGGGAGCGTGGGGTTTGTCGAGGAGGGCAAGACGTTGGGAAGGCCGGCGATCTTGATGATGTCAGGCGCGTGGCCGCCGCCGGATCCTTCGGTATGAAACGAATGAACCGTCCGCCCCTCGAACGCCTCGATCGAGTCGTCGACGAAGCCTGATTCGTTCAGCGTGTCGGTATGGATACATACTTGAGTGTCGGTCTCGTCTGCGACTGACAGCGCGGACCTGAGCACGGCGGGGGTGGTGCCCCAGTCTTCGTGACATTTCACGCCGACCGCGCCCGCCTCGATCTGTTCAACCAGGGCCGCTTTGCCGTGCCCATGCCCCTTGCCGAGAATGCCAACGTTAAGCGGCCAGTTTTCGAACGCGCCTAACATCATACGGATGTTTCCGGGACCCGACGTGACCGTCGTCGCGTAGGAACCGTCCGAAGGACCGGTGCCGCCACCGATCAATGTCGTGGTGCCGTTTGAGAGCGCCGCCTGCGCCTGCTGCGGAGAAATGAAATGAATGTGTGTGTCGATCCCGGCGGCCGTCAGGATCAGATGTGAGCCTGAGATAGCATCGGTGGCCAGGCCAATCTCCAGGCCAGGTGTAACCCGGTCCATCGTCTGCGGGTTGCCGGCCTTGCCGATTGCACTGATACGGCCGTCCCTGATCCCCACATCTGCTTTCACGACGCCCAGCACCGCGTCGATCACGGTCACGTTGGTGATCACGAGGTCAGGAGCACCGGCCGCCCGCGTCACTTGGTTGTCCATGCCCATGCCTTCACGCATGCTCTTGCCGCCACCGAAGACGAGCTCGTCGCCGTAGCCGCCGCGCAAATCGCGCTCAATCTCGACGAACAAACCCGTATCGCCTAATCGGATGCGATCACCTGTCGTCGGACCGAAGAGGCCGACATATTCTTGCCGAGACATGGTAGGCATGCTGGCCCTCGTTCAAGATTTGCCTTTCGACGCGGCCTCACGTTCTATATCGAGCGGAAGCCTCGCTTTGCCGCCTGGGCCACCGCCTTGGACTTGACCGTGGCGGCGTCCTGGCCCGCGGTGGGACCATCGACGAGATTGTTGAAACCATAGACGGCACGTTTGCCGCCGTAGGGAACCAGTTGAACATCGCGTTCGTCACCGGGCTCGAACCGCGTTGCCGTCGATGACGGAATGTTCAGACGCAATCCGAAGGCCGCCGCGCGATCGAATTCCAGCGCGCGATTGACTTCGAAAAAATGGAAGTGCGATCCGACCTGTATCGGGCGGTCACCCGCGTTGCGCACCTTAAGCGTCGTCACCGGACGGTCGGCATCGAATGTGATCGCCGCTGAGCTGCACACGTACCCGCCGACCGGAACGTCCTTTGTCGCCGGGTCGACATTTGCGGCAACAGCGGGGCCGACTTTTGGTCCAGCCATGTTAGCCTCCTGTTATGGCCTCACTGGACGGGCGTGTGCACCGTCACCAGGCGGCTGCCGTCGGTGAACACCGCCTCGATCTGCACCATGGGAATAAGATCGGCGACGCCATCCATCACATCAGCCTTGGTCAGGGCGGTACGTGCCTCCTTGGTGACGTCTTCGATAGTTTTCCCGGCGCGTGCGCCATCAAGGGCGACCGCCGAGATGACAGCGACGGCTTCGGGATAATTGAGCTTGAGGCCTTTGGCTCTTCGCTTTAACGCGACATCTGCCATCATGTAGACGAGCAGCTTGTCGAACTCTCTCGGAGTGAGCTGCATACAATCCTCCGGGCCCTGCCTGGCTTGTTTTGCTTGGAGAAAGCAGGAGCACGATTGAGCTACTTGGCTGTTGGTTCCACGGAACGGTCAGGATCTCCGTGCAATGACAGCTACTCAACATTAGGTGGACCACAACCGGACGTGTCAATCAGGGTTCTCCCTCAGCCTTCCATAGGAATCGTCCTGATGGACCAGCTATCACGGGAGGGCGTATCGTTTTGGTGTATCCGCGCGGAAGGTCCTTGGCTCCGATGCCATCTTGAAACGTGCGCAATGACTGGAGCCGCCCTGAACGTCGTGTCCTTCCTGTTTCTCGGCTTCTTCCTCGGGATGCGGCATGCGACCGACGCCGACCATGTGGTCGCCATTGCGACGATCGTCAGCCGCGAGCGCAGTGTGGCGGGCTCGGTGTTGATCGGCGCCGCCTGGGGCGTCGGGCACACCCTCACGGTCATGGCGGTCGGCGCGGCAATCATCGTGTTCGGGGTCGTCATTCCCCCAAGGCTCGGCATGTCGATGGAATTTGCCGTCGGCATCATGCTCGTCCTGCTCGGCGTTCTCACCTTGACGGGCATCGGCCGCGCGGGCGGCGCGCCCCATGCGCATGCGGGCGTTCCTGGCGGCCATCAGCCGGTCGTCCACGATCACCTTCATGCGCACGGCGACTACCTGCACCGGCACCCACACGGTCACGGCCCCGGCGCGCACGGGCACGCCGACGAGCAGACGCCGCTGGCGCGGCTTGACCGCAGCGTACTCGGCAGGATCACGTTCTATGGCTGGCTGCGACCCTTCGTGGTCGGCCTCGTGCATGGCCTGGCAGGGTCGGCCGCCGTCGCACTGATGATCCTGTCTATCATCCGCGAACCAATGGCCTCGCTCGGCTATCTGCTGCTGTTCGGGCTTGGCACTATCGTCGGAATGATGCTGATCACGCTGATCCTGTCGGCGCCGTTTACGTTCACGGCTGCCAATTTGCCCAAATTCAATTGGCGGCTCCGCGTGGCGTCGGGCCTGGTCAGCTTCGCCTTCGGAGCCGTCCTGATCTACGGCATCGGTTTTGCCGAGGGCGGCCTGTTCACCGACGCGCCGATCTGGGAACCTCATTGACCTCATGCGCATCGTTGCCGCAACTGGCACAGACAAAGAATACGAGCGGAAGCATTTGTTTCAGGGTAATTCTTTGCCTCCACTAGGGTGATCTTCTGATGTCGCGCGATGCGGCAGTAGTGCAGTTTCGCGGGAACATCGCCGGGCGGCGTGGAGACACGCGTGCAGGTCTGCGACTGCGGTAAGTATCTCGCTGGCGGGAACGCCGATGCCACCACGCAGCAGCTGAGCGATCAACTAATCTCAATTGCATCACCGGTACAGATCGGCGGAGTTGGAAAGGGTCGGAGGGCGGGATAGCCAGAGACAGGCAGATGTCGCAATCGTATTGCTCATGACTGAACTTGATGGATCGTCAGGTCACAATACCGAGGATCATAGCGCCAGCAAGATCAGCCTGGCCCGCCGCCAGCTGCCTTTCGTCGCCATACTCGCGCTGGCAATCGGGGGCGTGGCTTATACCAACATTTCGCAGCGGCCTCTGGTCGGCTATTGGGAGTTCTTGGCCATCGTGATGGACCTCGTATGCGTCGTTACCCAATGGTCGGAGCTCGAGGACGAGCCATCTCGCTTTCGACTGATTTGGACTCAGGCGCTGCATTGGCTGGCTGTTCTCGTGACGATGAACATCATGTTGCTTTCCGGGGTGCAGCAGCTGATACCTACGCTGGCCACCGGTCTCGTCCTTCTCCTACTGCTGGCGCTAGGAACGTTCCTCGCCGGTGTCCACCTGCTGTCGCTTCAAATCGGCTTTCTCGGCGCCAGCATTGGCGCTGGCGGTTCCGGCGATCTCGTGGGTCAAGCAATCCGCACTGTTTTTGATACTGGCTGTGGTGTTTCTTGTCGGGCTCGCCATGGCGTTCTGGTCCTATTGGGGCGATACGCATCCAGCGAAGCCCGAGCGCCGGACGGCCGCATTTCCCGATCAGGCAAAGGCTATGACGGGAAGGGAGCCCGAATGATTAAGGGAGAGAAATCCGATTGATCGGTGGATCAGGCTTATGGGGTTCGGTGAGAAGCGCCCCGGCGGGTCGTCCGGGAATCAGGGAGGAACAATACCATGACGGATTACGATCGAAATGCAGGCGCGCCCGGTCTTCCCGCTGACAGTGCCATCGCGATAGACGCCGGCCTGCGCGCTTACATGCTGCGCGTGTACAACTACATGGCTGCGGGTGTTGGCCTCACCGGTGTTGTCGCGTTCTTGACCTATCAGTTCACCGGCCCTGAATTGCTTCAAAGTCCATTGATGTGGGTGCTCATACTGGCGCCGTTGGGGCTGGTGTTCTTTATCAGCGCCAGGATCAACACGTTGTCAGTGGAAGCTGCGCGAGGATTGTTCTTCCTCTATGCGGCTCTGGTCGGGATCTCATTGTCGATCATTTTCCACATCTACACGCAATCCTCGATCACGCGGGTGTTCTTTATCTCGGCAGCGGCCTTCGGTGCGCTCAGTATCTGGGGCTACACCACCCGGCGAAACCTGTCGGGACTCGGAACTTTTCTGTTCATGGGCCTCGTGGGCATCATTATCGCGAGCCTGGTCAATCTGTTCCTGCGATCTAGCGGGCTCGACTGGATGATTTCCATCATCGGCGTCGGCGTCTTTGCCGGCCTCACGGCCTACGATACCCAGCGGATCAAGGGCATGTACGACCGTGGCGATGACGCCACTTCGGCGGGCCGCAAGGCCGTGATGGGTGCCCTTTCGCTCTACCTCAACTTCATCAACCTTTTCATGATGCTGCTGCGTCTGATGGGAGGGCGCCGCTAAAGCATGCAGCTTCAGAAGCGCGGAGCGAATGGAGCCGGGTAGAGCAATGGGGACGAGTGAAAACAGGCAAGGAGAAATCGTATGTGCGATTCTTGTTCGCAAGCAAATCCCAGCCGTCGGTCGCTGTTGCTAGGGGGCGCCGCCCTCGCAACGATTCCTCTCGTCGGGCGTGTCGCTCGAGCTCAACCCGTGTCGGCCGCCGACACGCCGGAAGCAGCGTTGAAACTGATGACCGAGGGCAATGAGCGCTATGTGTCGAACCAGCCGCGCGAACGGGATTTCTCTGTTGGACGCGCGAGCCGAGCACTGGGTCAGGCGCCCTTTGCAGCAATTTTAGGCTGCGCGGATTCTCGGGTCGCACCCGAACTGGCCTTTGATCAAGGACCAGGAGATTTGTTTGTTGTTCGCGTTGCAGGAAATTTCGTAACGACCGAGGGTCTTGCGAGTTTGGAGTTTGGCGCTGCAGTGCTCGGCACCAAGTTGATCATGGTGCTCGGCCACAGCAGTTGTGGTGCCGTCAATGCCACCGTAGCGGCACTTCAGAAAGGCAACGATTTGCCCGGGCACATCGCGGATCTGGTGCGGGCCATGAAGCCGGGTATTGAAGATGAAATGAAGCAAGCGGGTCCGGATATCGAGCAGCGCGCGGTTGTCGCGAATGTACGCCATAATGTGAAGCGACTGGAACAGGCAACTCCGATTCTGGCTGATATGGTGGCCAAGAAGAAGCTCCGCGTGGTCGGGGCAGTATATGATCTTCCCACAGGGAAAGTCGCGTTGATCTAGTTTCGGATATCAAACGAGTTGAATGAAAGTACCCGCGCTCGGCCCGACAAATCGGCAGCAGCCTGCCAGCCTTGGCCGCGCGCCGCTGCCGTGCGCAATCAATCCGCGTGATCGTGTACTCACGGGATAGCAATCGGGAACTGCCGGAAGGCGACCTGCCATATGATGCGGATGTCAAGCGCGCAGGATTGATAGGAAAAAACCCTGACCTCCCCGGATGAATACCCCGATTGATCAGTAAGGCGATTTGAATTCAGATAAGGGTAGGTCTGATGCGCTTGAAACGGTGCTCGATAACTTGAAGCGTTGCAAAGAAGCCAAGCGGCCTGCAAATGTTGTGGCCTCTGCAGCGCGCGAAAAAAGCATTCGGACAAGGGAGAAGACTCATGGACGCAATGAGCCGCCGCGCAATGCTCACGAATGTCCTGCCTGGTGCCGTCGTTGCTATTGCCGGCGTCGGGACGATCGGTTGGGCTGCCGCGCCAGAAGGCGCGGATGCCATGCCACTGGCCATCGTCAAGGGAAATCACGTTGAGGTCGATGACCTGGTGGTGAAGGCCCAGGTAGTCGTTGTCAATCCGAGCCGTCGGCGCCGTCGCCGGCGTTGGGTTTGCTGGTGGCACAGGGGACGGCGTCGCTGTGGCTGGCGCTGGGTATAGTCGCTTTCTTTCCGTCACGTCGGGTGTACCGAATCGTCGGCAGGGTCGCGAAACGCGCCTGCGGCGGTGCGCCTGCGCGTTGCCGATAGCTGGGTGAGGTCTGCGTCCAGGCGATTCCGCTCGCGATTTACCGCGGGAATAGTGCTGCAGCCAGCGCGATGGTCACTATTAGTAACGACACGCCGGCCATCGGCCACTGACGAAGAGCGCGGTCCATTCGTCCCAATGCCTTGCTGCACGTGACAGCCACCCGCATTCCGCCATCCAGTGCCACAATGATGTCTCCCTTGGGAATGCGTGGCAACGAACGCCACCAATGCCCCAGCGCAATTGCCAGTACCGCGCCCAGCAGAACGGGCCAAAGCGCCTTCCATAGCACTGCCGGAGAAAGCGGGTCAGGCAGTGTTCCCCTCGGGACGGTCAGATATAGCGTCCACGGCACGACGAGCGAAACCACTGCAGTCGCCAGCCACGGCCAGACAAGTCCTGCGGCTGCTATCGCGTGCGGATCTTGCGATGCCGACTTCGCAAGGCCGCGCAAGAACTGCAACATCAGCAGCGTCGTGCCAACCGCAGACAGCGTTGCAATCGTGCTCGCAGGGCCGTCTCCCAGTAGCTCGTCAGCAACGAATTTCGCCAATGCACCGCCCGTGAGCGGGAGCCCGCCGAGACCGACCGCAATGACCGCCGCGGGCAGCAGCATCGGCCACAGCCGCCGGCTACCGGTTGCGGCGATCACGCCCACGGACAGGAACAGTGCGCCTTTCACCAGGACGTGGTGCGCGGCATAGAAGGCTGCTGCCAGTGCAGCGCGGCCGTCCCCCGCGAGCATTCCCATGCCGATGATCGCAACGATGAATCCCATCTGGCTCACGCTTGAATACGCCAACACGACCCTGGGATTGCGCTGCGCGATTCCAATCATGACGCCGTAGAGTGCTGCAAAAAGTCCTGCGGCTGCGAGTGCCGTCCCCCAATCGGGAAGCGCTGGTTCGAGCGGTAAAAACCGGATCATTCCAAGGATGCTTGCCTTGACGGCTGCACCGCTCAGCACGGCGGAAGCCGGCGTCGGGGCTGCCGAATATGCCAATGGCATCCAGAAGTGAAATGGTACGAGGCCGGCCTTCATGCCCAGGCCGGCTACCAACAGGGCAAGTATCAGGTCGCGCTGAGGCGCGGTCGGCAGCGCTGCGGCCGCATCGCGGATTAACAGGCTATCATCAGGGATTTGCTCGGCCAGCAGCACGAAGGCCATCAGGAGGAGGGATTCGGCCAGCAGGGCGAGCCCGATATAGACCGCGCCGGCGCGCCATACGCCGGGCGTTTCATGGTAGATGACGAGGCCGCTGGCTCCGAGTGTGAGCAGCGCGAGAAGAAAATAGAAACCCACCATGTCGGCGGCCAGAAATACACCCAGGCAGCCGGTGAGCGTCATCAACCAGCACACCACGAATCGTCCGCGGTTGGGCCGGCCCCGCAAATACTGCGCAGCGTAAACACCTGATGCGATCCACAACAGCGCCGCAACGCCCAGCAGCATGGCTCCAGGGCGGTCCAGAGCGAACGTCAAATGGAGGCGTGTCGAACCTATGGCCAGCGAAGAATCAGAAGCGACAAGCAACACAGCGGCCAGCGCCGGGATCGGGGCGAACGCCAGCAGTGAAGGCATCCGGTTCAGCGCCCGCGGCCAGAGGCATGCCAGGAGCATGCCGAGTGGAACGACGAAGGCACTGGCCAGCAATGTACTTTCCCCAGTCATCGCGACCCAACCATCGTTGATTCCGGGCGGCCAATTTGGAGGATATCGATAGGGCCAAGCGCGACCAGACCCAGCAACAGCGACGTCAGTGCCAGCGCGAGCGCCGCTGCTTCCTGATATCTCGGCACATCGATGCGGAGCTTGAGGGGCTCACTCGACGGCGCAACCGCGCTCGACAGCACGATGAACATATAGCCGCTTGTGAAGAGGCCTCCCGCGAGCATCACAATCGCCCACCACCATTGACCGGTCGCGACCGTCGCCTCCAGCAGCAGCCATTTCGACAGAAAGCCGCCACTTGGCGGCAACCCGATCAGGGATACTCCACCGAGTGCGAACGCGAAGATCGTCATCGGAAGCGCCCGTGCGATCCCTCCGAGTTCGGCGATGCGATCATGTCCGAGGGCGACATAGATAAGCCCAGCGGCCATGAACATGGCCGCCTTCGCTGTCGCGTGCGATATCGCCTGAAGCATGCCGCCGGTCAAAGCGCCGCTGCTCTGGAGCTGCGCGGACACTGTGTCAAGGGCGAGCGGAAACATCAGGAGCAGGTAGCCGATCTGCGCGACCGTCGAATAGGCGATCAGGAGCTTGAGCCTCTGCTGTCGCAGTGCGACGACGCTGCCGAATACAATTGCCGCCGCCCCCAGCGCACCGAACAGCTGCGCGCCGGCCGGACCGAGCAATCCCGGCATGACGTCGAACCAGAGCCGCACGACGATGAAGAACGAGCCCTTCACCACCACCGCGGACAAAACCGCGCTGGCGGCCGCCGGTGCGCCGGCATGGGCTGGCGGAAGCCATAAATGCAGCGGAAAGAGCGCGGTCTTGGCGAAGAGCCCTGTTGTCATCAGCGTGGCGGCAACAAGTGTCGCGGGTTCCATATGAACCCGGCGGGAGAGCAGGACGATGTCGAGCGTGGCATAGCTGCCGTAGAGCAGGGCCGTTCCGACCAGGTAGAGAATCGAGCCGAGCAGGGCGAAGAGCAGGTATCGCAGCGCAGCCTGCAATGTTTCCGCTCGGCCATCGAGGCAGACCAGCGGTACCGCGGCGAAGGTGAGGAGCTCGATCGCGACGTATAACGTGAACAGATCTCCGCCCAGGAAGACCATATTCATTGCGCCCCAGATCGCCATCAGCAGGATCCAGAACGCGAACGGCGCGCGGGCTTCGACGGACCCTGCGCGCGTACCGAAGTCCGCGCATGCAAAGACAGCGACAGCGCAGATCACGATCGCCATTGCTACCATCATCGCCGCCGAAAGTCCGTCCGCGCGCAACGCAATCCCGAGCGGAGGCTTCCAATCTCCGACGATGTAGATCAGCCGCTGGCCGCTTTGCCACACGTCGGCGAAGATGATCGTCGCAAGGAAGAGACCGGAGGGCAGCAGAACGGAGGCAATCCTTTCAACGTACCGCCCGCCGAGGACGAACGACAACAGAATGCCCGCGGCTGGCAACACGATTGCCAGAACAAGAAGAGCTCCATCTGTCGTTGTCGCGTCGGGCAAGACGGGTGCGTCCGGCATCAGGAGTTGCCTCTGACCGTATCTGTGCCTCCGGAATTATCGGCGCTGAGCGTGGATCGGCCGGTTTCCTGCAAAAGTCGCAGCACCAGGGCGATCGCCATGGCCGTCGCCGCGAAGGCAACAACGATCGCGGTAATGACCATCGCCTGAGGGACTGGATCGCCCCCGAGGCCGGAAGCTGCGGCCCTCCTGGACACGACGCCGAACACCAGAAACACGCCGCTTCCCAGCAGGTTGAATGCCAGTATCTTGCGTAGCGGCTCGGGATGTGTAACGAGCCCGTACAATCCGAAGCCCACCAGCGCTGCGCCACTTAAGCCGAACAACGTTGCGGCATTCATTGCTGTTGCACCCGTTCCGGTGGACCTGTGGCCAGCAGGCCCAGTGCCACACCGATCGAAAGCGTCAAGGCGACCTCCACCGCGATAATCAACGGTTTGGCGTAGCCCGGTGGATAGGCAAGAAAGGCATTCGCCAGCACCATCCCGGCGAGCCCGATGGCAAGGAAAATCACCGGCCCGACGACGAGCAGCAGGCGTAACCAGGGCTGGCTGATCGAAGGCACACTCTTCAGGCCTGCGATCATGACAAGGAGCCACATCGCGGCCAAGATCGTGCCGCCTTGAAAGGCGCCGCCCGGTTCTTTCGCTCCGACCCAGCACATATAGATCGCGACCACGATTCCCACCGGTGGCAGAAGCTGGGCAAGAAAAGTCAGTGTGCTGTTTGATTGCGCATAGAGACGTAGTCCCGGTATTCCGCCCCACACGCTATCCGGTGCCAACGACCAGACGCCGAGCAAAGCGAGTATCAAGACCACCTTCTCGAGCAGCGTGTCGAGCGCGCGGTAAACGAACAGAACGCCGGCGACAGGATTGCCGAGGCCGCTCTGCGCCAGATTCTCCATCACCATCGGGGCGAGGGTGGGAATGGCCTCGGGCGGGGATATGACGGCGGTCGCAAGGCCTGCCGCGACAAGCGCACACAATACTCCCGCCGCAAAACGCACCGGCAGGCTGGCCCGGGTGTCGTTGCCTTTGACAAAGCGCAGGCGTGCGACCGCACCGAGCATCAACATGCCGGTCATTCCACCGCCGATCGCCGCCTCCGTCAGCGCGACATCGACCGCGGAGAGCCTGACCCAGGCGATGGACAACAGCAACCCGTAGACGACGAAGCCTATAACGGCTGCGAACGCTTGGCGCACGGCGATGGTCGATGCCCCGATTCCCAGGATCAGGACGACAAGCCCCATGTCGAAAACAGACAAGATGGTCATTCATGTGATCCGTGTTGTCGAACCACGCCCGCAATGAGCTGTGTAACAATCGCGCCGGATAGTTGGACCAGCAGCCAGATGCTCACCAACTTCAAGGCGCTGAACAGTCCGTTTGCCTGTGGCAACAGACCCAGAACGACAAGGCCAAGGCCAAGATTGTCGACCTTGGTCAGGGCGTGCAGGCGCGTCAGCGAGTCCGGGAAGCGGAGTAAACCGACCGTCCCCGCCAAAAAGAAGAACGCACCCGCCGAGACCGCGGAAACGGTGAAGATGTCAAGCGCGAGGTTCATCCGCCGCTCGCTTTCGAGACCTCGCACTGACGGTCAGACGCACTTCTAACGAACGCGACGGCCGCGAATGCAGCAAACAGCGCCAACAGCAATGCAACGTCCACGATCGGCGGTGTCTCGGTCGCCGCGGCCAGCAAAAGAAGTATGGTGACGCCGCCGGTGCCCACGAGCTGCGCCGCCATCATGTGGTCAACCTCGGCTGGACGGCGAAGAATCACGATCAAACCAAGCGCCACCATCGCCAGCACAACGCCCGCGGCTCCGAACAGGAAGCTAGCCATTGCGCTGCGCTCCTCCGAGTGCCTGCATGCACAGGGCTTCCTCCGCAGCCAGCTGCTCGACCACCGGCTGCGTCACATCGAGACAATGAATGGTCAGGCCATTGCCTTCCGCGGGCCCGCACGGAAGCGTGCCTGGTAGTAAACTCATGACTGCGCAGAACGCATTTCTCTTCGTACCCGGCGGGAGGTGCGCTTGATAGACCACGAAGCCTGGCCGGAGCGGCAGCCGAGGATCAAGCGCGCGCAGCGCGACGTCTGTTCCGGCGACAATCGATTGACGCAGAAAGTGCAGTACGAATCTTGCAAACTTGACGGGACTTAGGGCCCATTGCTCGGCCGGCATGAGGCGCAGACTTGCCCAAGTTGCGGTAACAGCAGCCACCAGCCCGGCCGCAAGATCGCTGGAGTCGGCGTCAGTTAGCACCAGCCAGAAGCCAAAAAGTCCAACGGCGCGATAAGTCGCGCTTCCAAGTGTACTGCCCGGACCGTTCACGAGCAGCCCCGCGTCCCCACCTCGTTCGTCCAATGAACTCATAGACCTTACTGACCTCCATGTCGCAAAGGCCAGCAGCGAGCTTCCACCCTCTGACAGGATCAACACCAGCTCACGTGGTGAAGATCGTAAAGCGGACCTCAAGCTGCCGTTGCCTTCCTGTGAAGAGGCATAGCGGCTCATTGCGAATCCATCCCGGCCGCGGGCAGCGAGAACATCGCGAGCGAGTGGAAGATTTGGCTGGAGAAACCAGACCGACTTGATCCGCGCGTCCTCTAGCGAGGAGAGCGCGTCATGGTCGGATTCCCTTTCGCCTGGCGCAATCACGGTATGCCGCCGTACCTCTGGAATTTCTCTCGGCAGTCGCGGCGGGGTTAGCGGTAACCACCATGTCAGCCGCTGCGTTGGCCTGCCTGAAACATTCCGCTCGTAACTCGGCCACCGATTGTCCCTGCGCACGTTGCGCCGACGCTGCCGAAATTGACAACGCAAACGCGGAAACAAGCAGGGCAACTGCAAATTGCGTCTTCGAATTGGTCATCATCATCTCCCTTTCAGGTTTTCGGGACGATGCGCCTGCAGAATGTCCCGCAATATCAGGTGATCACCCGTTTGAAGAAGAGGAATCACCCTTACCGAAAATGGGAAAGCCTGCCTCGGCTCTCGATGGAGTAACGCAGCTGAACTCGATGACGCGCCGGTCTCCTTGTTTTGGATTCTTTCGGGTCTAGCTTCGCCGACGCAGTCGCGAATAGGAGAGCTGCGTCGCGGCTTTTGATCCGGTGTCCGGGAGACGAGGCGCCTTCAAAATAAAATGAACGCCGCGCGTCGATCAGCGATCTAACGATGCCTGCGTTGGACGCAAGTGCCGCCTCGTCCGCTCATGGCCGCCTGACACTGCTCTCGGGTCTGGAAGGCACAATTCGTGTTTCCCTTCCTTCGGGAGCACCACTCTGCGGCGTCTGCCGGTGTAGCGAGCGGTATCATGCCCGCCGTCATCGCGATTAAAGTTGCTGCGAGAATAGATATGCGGATCGACGCCGGGACTAGCAGTGAAAATGCAAATGACGCTTTCGAGTTCAGCATGACTGCCTCCGTTTTTGGGTATTGGCAGGATGCATACTCATTACGCACCACGATATCAGGTGGATCACCGAGTCGAAGATGGGGAATCACCTTACCGAAAACGCTGAGACCGCCACGGCGTTGGATTTGAAAAAAACAGTTTCCTGTATCGAGATATTGCGATCAGGATGCAATGAAGATGTGAGCCTGCGCGCAATCTACAATTTGTGTGAGTGTACGGGATTCGAAGAAGCCTCTGGCGATCCCGTTCTCTGAAACCAGGCCACATACAATGTAGGCAGAAAGATCAGCGTTAGAATGGTTGCGACAAGCAGACCGCCCATAATTGCGAAGGCCATCGGCCCCCAAAAAACTGTCGGAGCGATGGGAATCATACCCAGGACGGTCGATACGGCGGTCAGCATGATTGGACGGAAACGGGAGCTGCTGGCATCGATGGCGGCGTCCCAGGCATTTTTTCCCTGAGAACGCTCCGCTTCGATCTGGCCGATCAGGATCACCGCATTCTTGGTGATCATGCCCAGCAGCGCCAGGATGCCGAGAATAGCGACGAAGCCCAGCGGCCTGCCAGACAGCAGGAGCGCCGCAACGACGCCGATCAGACCGAGAGGCGCTACACTGAGGACCAGGAACAGCCGTTGGAAGCTTTGTAGCTGCACCATGAGGACAGTGAGCATGATGAGCAACATGACCGGCACGACGGCGACGACGGAGGCCTGCGATTTCCGGCTTTCTTCGACAGTCCCGCCGACAACGATTTGATACCCTGCGGGGAGGGTCTTTGTCAGGACCTCCACACCGGCCGAAAGCGAGCTCACGACCGTCTCCGGCAGGGCTCCGGCGACGATGTCGGCTTGCACCGTCAGGGTCGGAACGCGGTCGCGCCGCCAGATCAAGGGATATTCCTGCCCGTACTCGAAGGTCGCAAACTGACTGAGCGGAACCGTTCGCCCTCCCGGCAGCGGCACTTGCACGGTGCGCAGGGTAGCCAGCGAGACCCGCTGTTCATCCGTCGCACGCGCGATGACATCGACCAGATAGATATCGTCGCGCACCTGGGTGACCGAGGTGCCGGATATGACGGTATTGAGAACACTGGCCAGTGCCTGCGAGCTGAGGCCCAACAGGCGCGCCTCATCCTGGTCGACCCGAATGCGCACCTGGCGGGCGGGCTCGATCCAGTCGAAATTGACCTTCTCGGCTTTGGGGTTGGCCGCGACGATCTGGGCGAGCTTGAGAGAAATCTCGCGAACCTGACCTATGTCGGGTCCGCTGACGCGGTATTGTACGGGCCATCCGACCGGAGGCCCAAGTTCAAGCGGGTAAACCCGCGAAATTGCGCTTGGAAACTCGTCAGACAGGATCTTTTCCAGCTTCTCACGAAGACGTTCGCGTGCCGCAACGTCCTTGGCAACAATCACCGCCTGGGTGAAGAAGTTGTTCGGCAACTGAACATTGAGCGGCAGATAGAAGCGAATTGCGCCGCGGCCCACATAAGTGCTCCAGCGCGCCACATCCGGATCGCCCTTCAGAGCAGCATCGAGGTGTTGCGCTGCGGTTTCGCTGGCATAGATCGACGCATTCTGCGGCAGGCTGAGGTCAACGAGCAGTTCCGGACGATCCGAGGACGGAAAGAATTGCCGAGGGATGAGCGGAAGCGCGAGAAAGGATGCTGCGAAGAGTGCCAACGAAACGAAAATCGTCAGCCATTTCGCCCGCATGGCGAAGGTGAGGAAAGTCCGGTACCATCGGAAAATCCTTCCGGGATCGGCGGTCGCCGCGGCCCTTGGTGGCTTGAGAATGACGACACCCAGCAGCGGCGCGAAGATCACCGCAACGAACCATGACACGATCAGCGCGATGCTGACCACCGCGAAGAGCGAAAATGTGTATTCTCCCGCCGAACTGGCGGCAAAGCCGACGGGGACGAAGCCGGCGATCGTCACCAGCGTTCCCGCGAGCATGGCAAAAGCATAAGTCCGAAACGCGTATGTCGCGGCCTCGACCTTGTCGTCGCCTTCCGCGAGGCGATTGAGCGTGGCGTCGGTCGTCGTCATCGCGTCGTCGACGAGCAATGCGAGGGCGATGATCAGCGCGCCGAGCGATATGCGCTGCATATCGATTTCAGCCATTTGCATGATCGGAAACACGATGGCCAGCGTAAGCGGAATGGAAAGCGCGATGATCAGGCCGGGTCGGATGCCGAGGCTGATGAAGCTCACGACGAGAATAATGCCGATCGCCTGCAGCAGCGACGTCATGAATTCAGAGATGGCGCCGTCGACGGTGACGGCCTGGTCCGCAATGAGTTTCGGCTCGATACCGACAGGCAAATCTGCGGTGACCCGCGCCATCAGTTGCTTGATGTTTGCGCCGAGAGCAAGAATGTCACCGCCGTCCCGCATCGCGATCGCGAGCCCGATGGCAGGTTCGCCATTGACACGAAATTGAGGCTGCGGCGGGTCGGAGTAATCGCGCTGTATTCTCGCGATGTCGCTAAGACGGAGCATACGTCCGCCGGCGACGAAATTGGTGTTCGCGACATCCTGTTCCGATGTGAATGCGCCTGAAACCCGCAGCGAAAGACTTTCATAACCGGTTTGAATCGTACCGGCCGGCCGTACGATGTTCTGCGCCTGCAGCGCAGCGATCAGTGCAGACCGGTCAATCCCCAGGCTGGCGAGTTCCTTCATCGAGAACTCGACGAAGATCCTCTCGTCCTGTGCGCCTAACAATTCGATCTTTGATACGTCAGGCACCAGGAGCAGCTTCGAGCGGATATCCTCGACGCGATCACGCAGTTCGCGATGCGTGAAACCGTCGCTCGTAAAGCCATAGATGATCCCGAACGTATCCCCGAAATCGTCATTGAAGCCCGGCCCGACAATTCCGGCCGGAAGCGTATGGCGGATGTCGCCGACATTCTTGCGAACCTGGTACCATGTGTCCGAAACTTCTTTTGCGCTCGCGCTGCCTTTCAAGTTGACAAAGATTGTCGTAACGCCGGCACGTGTGAAGCTGCGCAGAAAATCCAGGTGAGGCGTTTCTTGCAGTTTGCGCTCAAGCCGTTCGGTTACCTGTTTGAGGGTCTCCTCGACGGTCGCTCCCGGCCAGGCTGCTTGTACGACCATGGTCTTGATGATGAAGGTAGGATCTTCGCTGCGGCCAAGGCGGAAATAGGACAGGACGCCGGCGATGACGGCAACGATCATGATGTAGGCGACGAGCGAGCGGTGTTTGAGCGCCCATTCGGAGAGATTGATCATGGCTCGGACCCGAGCAGACGAATCTTCTGGCCCGGGTGAAGGGCCTGAACGCCCGCTGTGACCACGACTTCGCCGGTGTCCAGCCCCTGGGAAACGACCACCCGCGCCTGGTCGAAGCGCAAGACGTCGACGTTTCGGATTGAAACCGTTTTGGTCGATGGATCGACAATCCAGACCGCAGGTTGCTGATTGATCTTCGTTAACGCCGTTGCTGGGATGTCGATGATCGGTACGGAATCGGTTTGCAGGCGGCCGACGACGGTTGCCCCAAGGCGCATGGCTGGTGGAGGGTCAGTCAAACCGACTTTAACCTCGAAGGTCCGGGTTACAGGATTGGCTTGAGCTGCGACCTCACGGATTCGCCCCTGCGCAGTCACTGCCGGATCGTCCGTCAGGCTGACGGTGATCTGGGGATTGCTGGGTGCTGATCGAAGCAACTGGGCCGGAACGTCGAAAACCGCGTCGCGGCCGTCTTTACGGGCAAGCCTGGCGATCATTTGTCCGGCCTGAACAACTTCCCCCGCGCCGGGGCCTGTTGCGGTTATTGTCCCCGGCGCGTCGGCCTTGAGTTCGGTGAAGCTCACCAGATCGTGTGCGGTACGGAGCTGGGCTTCGGCGGCGTCTACTTGCGATTGAGCGGTTTGTTGCGCTTGCGTCGCGACATCGAAATTGGCCCGCGTCGTCCATCCCTGTGCAAGAAGCGTCTCCTGGCGTTCGAAATGATTGCGCGCCTGCGTCAATTGCCCCTGGGCGGCCGCGAGACCAGCCTTCGCCTGCCGCAGCGTGTTCAACTCGTTTTGCGGTTCAAGTCGTGCCATTATTTGGCCGGCTTCCACCCGGTCTCCGAGCTTGCCGCTGTTTTCCAACAGCCGCCCGGAAATTCGAAACGCCACGCTCACTTCATCCTCGGCCTCGATGCGGCCAGTAAATGTAAGCGCTTCGCCAGCCTCGCGCTTCTCAACGGTTGTGGTCCGAACTGGACGGGCTGCCGGAGCTGCGTTGTCTGTCTCTCCCTGACAGGCAGAGAGCGACAATGCCGGCGCTATCGCAATAAGCGCTGTCATCAGCAATCGATACAAGTTCGTCCTGCCGGAGTGTGAAGCCATAGCCAACCCCGTGTTGGAAGCTGCAGATCGATCCCGATAAGTATTTTCGGTCGAGCGAAGACCCTTCGCTATCGGCAAATATACTGAGCGTTCCCGCTGATTGCCCGGGCCTTGGGTAGGGGTGCCGCGCGTATCGCGTATGACGGCTACGCCACCGGCTAGCGCTGCCTTCCTTTAACGTTTTGCGTTTCGTCTGGCCTGTGTCCTCTCGTTGGCCTGCGAAACAGGACTGCAAAACCGCCTCGCTATGGAGAGCAACATCTGCCGAAGAAGGTCGACGGAGAAGCTTTCTGCGGCGGCCGATCGTAAAGAAAGTCGTCGGATGAACGTGTCGCAGTTCCTCATCACGTTCCGTCGAGGACCTTGGGCCGACGGATAGCTGCCCGCTATCGGAAAATGTACTGGGCGTGCGACGTACTTGTTGGGCGTTTTTCCCGAACTTCGGCCGCAGCAGTTCGAAATACGTAGTGATTCGACCGCGGTCGGAATCTGAATTTGTTTAGGGGGCGGTGCCTGCGCTGGGGTCGCTAAGTCACTGAAATCGAGTACAATCTTTAATTGTGAAAGCGCAGAACTGAAGAAACTCGAATAAAATTGAAACGTGCGAATTGTTCCAGGTAGGTTCACGCTATTCGGATATCAAAACAGATACTTGACGAGTGTTTTCCGGAGGGTATTTACTTAAGCAATGCTCAGGGCGCGATGTAGACCTAACGTTGCTCAAGGGAAGCGAGCAGTTCGATAGGCCGCGCGACCTGGGAAATATCAGGTGCAAGACTGCGATGAGTACCCGACCGGCGTACCACAAGCTTCACTGGATAAATGCTCCGGAATATCTCTTCGGAATGCAGATTTCGGATGGAGGACAGTTCTTCTATGAGAGCATGAACCCGGCCTTCGAACGCTCGCTCGGAATTTCAATCGAAGGCAGCGAAAGAGCAGTTCATGACTGCATGAGCGAAGAGGATGCGAAGTCCATTTGCGCTTTCTGCGATGCATGTCTAGCCGAGGGAAGGTCGGTTTGTTATCGGCATCGCCTTACCCTTGGCGGACGCCGGCGCGAGTTTGATACAACGATCAATCCCGTCCGTGACTCCGAAAGCGGGAATATAGTCAAGCTAGTCGGTAGCCACCGGGTGATCGAAGAGCGGACGACCGTCGACGCTGTCGACAAGGCGGCCAAAAGAAGGGCTGCAGCAGAACTCGACCTCCGGCTGTTATCGCTTCAGGAGGAAGTGCAGCAGCGGATTGCATCCGATCTGCACGATTCGACTTGCCAGCATTTGATTGCCGCCAGCTTGAATGTAATGCGCTTGAGACGCACCATGAGGGATAACGGCAGTGCGGAGAAGCTCGTCGATGATATCGATGCGTCGATCGATCAGGCGCAGAGGGAAATCCGTGCCTTTACCTACCTGCTTCATCCTCAGAATCTGCTAGCCGATGGGCTGAAGATTACGATCGAGCAATTCGTAAACGGATTTTCGGCGCGCACGTCACTGAAGACCAGGGTCGAGATCGCGCCTGAAGTTGATCAATTGTCCTACGAGCGACAGCGCGCTGTGCTGAGAGTTATTCAAGAAGCCCTTATGAACGTCTTCCGTCATGCCCAAGCGACGCAGGTGAAGGTCGTGATGGAGACTATGGATACGCATTTCAAGCTTCGGGTTACTGACGATGGCCGCGGCATGCCAATCAATCAAGCGAGATCGGGCCCTAAGGCGATTTCATTTGGTGTCGGAATTCCGGCTATGAGAGCCAGATTACGGCAGGTGGGCGGTACTCTCGAAATCCATTCTTCATCAGCGACAAGAGGCCGAGGTACTACGTTGTGTGCAGAACTTCCGCACTCTCTCCCGCTCAAGAGAGCGCGGCAGCGGGTAGGGCGTCATAGCCATCTGGGACACCACAGATCAATTGCAGAGCAGCATTAGAAGCGACAGCTGCTTGGAATGTTGGAGGAAAGAAGAAAGTTCAAGGGAATTTGGGGGGCGAACCACACAGGATGTCGAAGCCTGACTCTGTGCGCATTGGAGTTCCTCCATCATGAAACGGATTCTCATAGCTGACGATCACGAAACGGTACGATCCGGACTACGGGCCGTGTTGGAAGGGCACGCCGGCTGGGAGGTCGTTGCTGAGGCACGCGACGGCAAGGAGGCGGTCGCCGGGGCTGTAGAGAAAAGACCTGACGTTGCCGTTGTTGACTACGCGATGCCCTTCATGACCGGGATAGAAGTTGCACGGCGCATCCGGGAACATCAGCAAATAACGGAAATACTCATTTTCACAATGCATGACTCAGAGGTGATTGCGTTGCAGGCGTTCCAGGCTGGCGCCCGTGCCTTTTTGCTGAAGGCTGATGCGAACAAGATGCTCTTGGCTGCCGTCGAGTCATTGATAGTTCATAAGCCGTTCTACGCCGGCTCCTTCACGAGCGAACTAAAGGGCATGACGGCTGGGAAGGGTAATCCAAACCAGGTGCTTTCGCCTCGAGAAAAGACGATCGTTAAGCTGGTTGCGGAAGGGCACAGCAATAAGGGCGTGAGCGCGATCTTGAATCTCAGCATAAAGACGACAGAGACGCATCGAGCTGCCGCGATGCGCAAGCTAAACATAAATTCAACGGCGGGCCTGGTTCGATACGCGGTTCGCAGCAAGCTCGTGGAGGCATGAGAACGGTTCGTTCATGCGGGAAAAAGCCAGTTCGTGCTAAAATCTGCGCAAATTCGAATCCATTGATCCGGACGATAAATAAGTGGCGGTTTTCCAACCGTCTCGTGAGATTGCGCTTCACCCTTTGTGCGGATGCCGGGAGGGCTGACCAACCAGATAGTGAGCAGCGGCGCCTATGAGATGTCGAAGAGTGTTCAAGCGATAAACCCGAATACTCATCCCCACCGAGTTTCAGGGTTTTGTGGGATTAACGCCAGGCAAGCCGACCAGTATGATGAGTCAGTCCTACTGTCGCATTGCTATCGCCGATCGCCCAGCCAGTGGCTCCAACCGACAGGAACGTCACTGTGAAGCAGATCCTGATTGCGGATGACCATGAAGTCGTTCGGTCCGGTCTTCGCGCGATCATCGAAACTCGCGCCGACTGGACCGTGGGCGGTGAGGCGACCGATGGCAGGGAAGCCGTTGCGTTAGCTTTGAAAATGAAGCCGGATGTAGCAATCGTCGATTACTCAATGCCCGTCATGAATGGGCTGGAGGTTAGCCGTCGAATCAAATTGCATCATCTGCACACAGAAGTGCTCATTCTCACGATGCATGAACGCGAAGAGATTCTGACGGAGGCCCTTCTGGCGGGCGTGCGGGGATTCTTACTGAAGTCAGATGCGAGGAGCCACCTTATTACAGCTATTGAAGCATTGCTTGACCACCGACCCTACTTCACCAGTGTTTTGTTGGAGAAGTTGCTTCATGAGTATCAGTCAAACAAGAAGGACAAATCGGAGATCTTACTATCTTCGCGAGAACAGAGCGTTGTTCAATTGATTGCCGAAGGACACACCAACAAGTCGGTGGGCGCGGTGTTGAATCTTAGCGTGAAGACGGTCGAGACCCATCGGGCATCGGCAATGCGTAAGCTCAACGTTTCATCGACCGCGGAGTTGGTCCGGTATGCAATTCGTGCCAAATTGATCGGTCTTTGAAAGGAAGTGTTCTTTTGGCCAGTGAGGGTCGAAGTGCAGCGCGCCGCTGTCATGCGGTATGGCGTCCTGCATATAACCGAACAGCGTGCCCATGCTCGGGCAGTTGCGAAGGTTCTGTGCGGCAAAAACCCCCGGTCGTGAGGACAGTGTCCATCCACAGCGTTTCTTTGCGGTTGATGAAGGCGTCGATCCCTTCAGCAAGCCGCTTCCTGGCATCGTCGCGTTTGATGCGCGCGTCCGCAAGAGGAGTGACAGGATACTGGCCTAGCGCGAGCAGCTTCTGCTTGGAGTCAAAGTTGCACGCGTAGCGCAGAGCTTTGATCCGGTCTTGGTGACGCGCATGAAGAGGCCGCCACTGTCGGATCGCTTGTAGTCTTTTTCGCCAGCTTTCAGGTGCTGAAAATAGGTGCCGTTCTTGACCGGCGTCGGTTCGATTCCACCCAAAAGTCGCGATACCATGACCCCAATGATCTACCATGGAGGATACCATGAAAGTCGCCGGATACCATGAGGTTTGGGCGAACGGCCGCGAAGCCAAAAAATGCGACTTATGCCTGTCGATCCTGCTCAACGGGGAGAGCGTTCAACGGCGATGTAATGGAAGCCCAAACCGCCGACGGCGCGGAGAAGAAAGCGTCGCCGGCGCGACGAGATGGTGCGGCGCCTCTTGAGTACATTGTTGGAAATCGTGGGTTTGACTTCCACTCTCTCCGCCAGTGCCTGTGTTGCTGCACCCTTCACACAACGAGATACCGCGCACAGATCGATTGGTACGGGTCGATTACGTGCACGGTGGTGCGGATGGGTGACAGCAGCCAGCGCATCTCCTTGCGCGAGCGGGTTGGAACGGGCAACCGCAGCCTCGTTGCTGCAGTCGCGGCGATGGAGCGGCAGATCGGCAGTCCGGTATCCCGGCAGGATATCGCAAAAAGCCGCCGGCGTTTCGATCCGCTATCTCGAACGGTTGTTTGCGGAGCGTCTTGATGTCACGATCCATCGGCATTACGTGGCGCTGCGTCTCGCGCAGGCGCGCTCGCTGCTGTGGCAGAGCACCTTGACGGTCGCACGGGCCGGCGCCCGAATGCGGCTTTCCGGACGCCAGCCATTTTGCGAGGGTATACCGTCAAAAATTCGGCTCGCCGCCTGCGGCGGATCGTGCGACTCTACGATGATCAGGATGGTGCAACATGGCCAATGAGGCCGACGAAATCTTGACTGGCTCCGGCGCGCCGTCGGCAACAGCGCGCAGCCTCGAGCGCGCGCTCGGCGCCCAGATTCGCCAAATCCGCCGCCGCGCCGATCTTTCGATTGCCGATCTCGCGTCCGCTGCCGGCATCTCCGCGGGCATGGTGTCGAAGATCGAAAACGGCCAGATTTCGCCGTCGCTCTCCACGCTGGATGTGCTGGCCGGCGCGCTCGCGGTGCCGATCACGGCGTTCTTCGCGACATATGAGGACCGCCGCGACTCCTCCTTTGTCAAGGCGGGGCAGGGCGTTGCGATCGAGCGCCGCGGCACCAAGGCGGGACACGGCTATCAACTTCTCGGACACAGCCTGCGCGGCGATGTCGTGGTGGAGCCTTATCTGATCACGCTGCGCGAGGATGCCGTGCCCTATACCGGCTTCCAGCATGACGGCATCGAGTTCATCTACATGCTGAGCGGCGAAGTCACTTACCGGCATGCCGACCAGAATTACCGCCTGCAGCCCGGCGACTCCCTGATGTTCGACTCCGGCGCGCTGCACGGACCGGAAGAACTCAACGCACTCCCCGCGACCTATCTCTCGATCATCGTCTATCCCCGCGAGGGCGGATAAGCGCGGGACCTGAGGCTCTTGCCTTTGCTCCCGGGATTGACGGCGCGTGTCCTTTGCATTACTCTAAGGAACAAATATTTCTTATGAGGAAATATGTGCGGAATCGCTGGAATCTTTCTCAAAAAACCGGCTCTGGAGCCCGAATTGGGGTCGATGCTGGCGAAAATGCTGGCCGTGCTCTCGGACCGGGGGCCGGATAGCGCGGGATTTGCCGTCTACGGCAACGGACACGACGGCCGTATCAAGATCACGCTGCGCCTCCTTGATGAGACCGATCCGGTCGATCGATTAGAGAAGGAGTTCGGTGGCCTCGATGCCGTACGCCGCTCCAATCACGTTATCCTGTCGGTACCCGAACAGCATTTTTCGTGCCTGAACGCCGCCATCGTTCGGCTCGGCACGGGCGTTGAATTCGTCGGATCAGGGTCGCGCATGGAGCTTTACAAGGAAGTCGGTCTGCCGTCGGCGGTGGCGGATCGTTTCGATCTTGCCGGGATGTCTGGAACACACGCCATCGGACATACCCGGATGGCGACGGAATCGGCGGTGACCACGAAAGGTGCGCATCCGTTTTCCACCGGGCTCGACCAGTGTCTCGTGCACAACGGCTCGCTTTCCAATCACAACGCCGTCCGTCGCGAGCTGAAGCGCGAGGGATTGACGTTTGCGACCGAAAACGATTCCGAGGTGGCCGCCGGCTATCTGACCTGGCGCATGGGCGAAGGCGCCACGCTCAAGGAGGCGCTGGCGCACAGTCTCAGCGACCTCGACGGCTTCTACACGTTCGTCGTCGGAACCGAATCCGGCTTTGCCGTGCTGCGCGATCCGATCGCGTGCAAGCCCGCTGTGATGGCGGAGACGGACGATTTTGTTGCCTTCGGTTCTGAATACCGCGCGTTGGCTGAGTTGCCGGGGATTGCGCAGGCGCGGGTGTTCGAACCCGAGCCCGCCGTCGTCTACGCCTGGGAACGGCACTAATGCCCAGTGCCGACCTCTCGACCATGGCGTTGCGGGAACTCAATGCGACGCTGCACCGGTTGCCGCGCGACACCAACGAGACTCATTGGATCGTCGTCAACCCCGGTGGCAAGCATGCCATCGCTTGCGGCCTCGATCTGCCGATCACCGTCGAGATCGACGGTCATGTCGGTTACTACTGCGGCGGCATGAACAGCGAGGCCACCATCGTGGTGCGCGGCAATGCCGGTGTCGGCGTCGGCGAGAACATGATGTCCGGCGAAATCCGGATCGAGGGCGATGCCAGCCAGGCCGCGGGCGCAACCGCGCATGGCGGTCTGCTTGTGATCGAGGGCAATGCCTCAGCGCGCTGCGGCATCTCGATGAAGGGCATCGACATTGTCGTCAAAGGCTCGATCGGCCCGATGAGTGCGTTCATGGCGCAAGCCGGCAATCTCGTGGTGCTGGGCAACGCCGGCGAAGCATTGGGCGATTCGATCTATGAAGCGCGGATATTCGTGCGCGGATCGGTCGCGAGCCTCGGTGCTGATTGCATCGAAAAGCCGATGACCGCCGAGGACAGCGCGGCGCTGCAGACCGTTCTTTCGAAGGCCGGCGTGGACGACCTCTCTGCCTGCGATTTCAAACTCTACGGCTCGGCACGAAAGCTTTATCATTTCCACGTTGACAACGTCGACGCTTACTGACGGTGCTCTGATGAGTGAACACGATCCGCACCCGGCACCGGCGCACCGTACGCTTCCAAAGTATTCCGCGACGTTCGATCCGCACGTCATCGCCGAAATTCAGCGCGCTGCCGCGACCGGCATCTACGATATCCGCGGCGGCGGCGCGAAGCGGAAGGTTCCGCATTTCGACGATCTGCTGTTTCTCGGCGCGTCGATCTCCCGCTACCCGCTCGAGGGCTACCGCGAGAAATGCGGCACCCACGTCGTGCTCGGCACGCGGTTTGCGAAGAAGCCGATCGAACTGAAGATTCCTGTTACCATCGCCGGCATGAGTTTTGGCGCGCTGTCGGGGCCGGCAAAGGAAGCGCTCGGCCGTGGCGCGTCGGCACTGGGGACATCGACGACGACCGGCGACGGCGGCATGACGCCGGAAGAGCGGACCCATTCGTCGACCCTCATCTATCAGTATCTGCCCTCGCGCTACGGCATGAACCCGGCGGACCTGCGCAAGGCCGATGCGATCGAGATCGTGATCGGGCAGGGCGCCAAACCCGGCGGCGGCGGTATGCTGCTCGGCCAAAAGATATCGCCGCGCGTAGCAAGAATGCGCACGCTGCCCGAGGGAATCGACCAGCGCTCGGCCTGCCGGCATCCGGACTGGACCGGGCCTGACGATCTCGAGATCAAGATCGAGGAGCTGCGCGAAATCACCGATTGGGAAAAGCCGATCTATGTGAAGGTCGGCGCGAGCCGGCCCTATTACGACACGGCGCTTGCCGTGAAGTCGGGCGCTGACGTCGTCGTGCTGGACGGCATGCAGGGCGGTACCGCTGCGACCCAGGAGGTCTTTATCGAGAATGTCGGCCTGCCGATTTTGGCCGCGATCCGGCCGGCGGTTGCGGCGCTGCAGGAACTCGGCATGCATCGCAAGGTGCAGCTGATAGTTTCCGGCGGTATCCGCAGCGGCGCGGACGTAGCAAAAGCCCTGGCACTGGGCGCCGACGCGGTCGCGATCGGAACGGCTGCGCTGATTGCGCTGGGTGACAACGATCCGCGCCATGAGGAAGAATATCGGAAGCTCGGCACGACCGCTGGTGCCTATGACGACTGGCATGAAGGGCGCGACCCCGCGGGCATCACCACGCAGGATCCTTCACTTGCCGCGCGACTTGATCCGGTGCTCGCCGGTCGGCGGCTCGCGAACTATCTCGCGGTGTTGACGCTGGAATGCCAGACCATCGCGCGGGCCTGCGGCAAGAGCCATGTCCATAACCTCGAGCCGGAAGACCTGGTGGCGTTGACGGTCGAGGCCGCGGCGATGGCTGGCGTGCCGCTTGCAGGCACCGACTGGATACCGTGCGGGGCGCGTTACTGAATTCGGCGGAGGGCGAAACGATGTCTGATCTTGCGAGTATTGCCAAAGAACGAGGCATCAAGAATTTTCTGATCGCCTATACTGATCTGTTCGGATCGCTGCGCGCCAAGCTGGTTCCCGCCGCGGCGATCAACGGGATGGCGAAGAACGGTGCGGGGTTCGCGGGCTTCGCGACCTGGCTCGATATGACGCCCGCCGATCCCGACGTATTGGCGATGCCGGATCCATCGAGCCTGATCCAGCTGCCCTGGAAGCCGGAAGTCGGCTGGCTCGCCGCCGATCCATGGATGAGCGGCAAGCAGGTGGCGCAGGCGCCGCGCAATACGCTGAAGCGAATGATTGCCAAGGCCGCGGAAAAAGGGTTGCAGCTCAAGAGCGGCGTGGAGTGCGAATTCTTCCTGATTTCCCCGGACGGCAGCGCGATCAGCGATGCCGCCGACCGGCAGTCAAAACCTTGCTACGACCAGTCGGCGCTGATGCGGCGCTACGACATCATCAGCGAGATCAGCGATTGCATGCTTAAGCTCGGCTGGGATCCCTACCAGAGCGACCACGAGGACGCCAACGGCCAGTTCGAAATGAACTGGGGCTTTGACGACGCGCTGGTTACCGCCGACCGTCACGCCTTCTTCAAATACATGGCGAAAGCGATTGCCGAGAAGCACGGCATGCGCGCGACCTTCATGCCAAAGCCGTTTGCAAATCTGACCGGCAACGGATGTCACGTCCACGTTTCGGTGTGGCAAGGCGACCGCAATCTGTTCGAAGACGAAAAGGGGGAGCTCGGCGTCTCCGCGCTCGGATATAATTTTATCGGCGGCATCATTCATTCCGCGGATGCGATGACCGCCATCTTCAATCCGACGGTCAATTCCTACAAGCGCATTAACGCGCCGCCGACGCTGTCGGGGGCGACCTGGTCGCCCAATTCGGTCACCTACACGGGCAACAACCGGACCCATATGATCCGTATTCCGGAAGCTGGCCGGTTTGAACTGCGGCTGCCCGACGGCGCGGCAAACCCTTATGCAATGCAGGCGGCACTGCTTGCGGCCGGACTTGATGGTATCGAAAACAAACGCGATCCCGGAAAGCGCCTTGACATCAACATGTACACCCACGGCCATACGGTGAGCGGCGTCAGGAAGCTGCCGTTGAATCTGCTGGATGCCATTCGGGCGCTGGAGGATTCGGCGTTGATGGCCGAGAGTCTCGGAGCACTCGTGCCGGCGTACCTCAAGCTCAAGAAACATGAATGGAACGAGTACGCGCGCCATCTCACCGACTGGGAGCGCGAAACCACGCTCGACTGCTAGAGCGGCGCGGCCGGTCGGTTGATCGCCGAATTCCGGACCCGGCGGCGCGAAACCGGCGGCCGCAGCGGCGATTTGAGTTTCCTGCAATCTGACGTAAGGTCGCTCAAATGTCACACGATCAGCGGTCTATGTCAGTTCATGAGTATTAGCCAAAACACCAATGCTCCATGGCGCGTAGGGGTACTGTTCTCCCAGACGGGAGTAACGTCCGCGATCGAACAGTCGCAATTGAATGCGACGCTGCTCGCCATCGAGGAAATTAATTCCGGTGGCGGGGTGCTGGATCGGATGATCGAGCCCGTCATTTACGATCCGGCATCCGATCCAAAACAGTCTCGCATGCTGGCGGAACGCTTGTTCCAGGTCGATCGTATCCGGCTGTTGTTCGGCTGTTACATGTCGAGCACGCGCAAGGCCGTCCTGCCGGTCGTCGAGAGCCACCGCGGTTTGCTGTTTTATCCGACGCTCTACGAGGGCTTCGAGTATTCGCGGCATTGCATTTACACAGGTGCTGCGCCGAACCAGAACTCGCTGCAACTCGCGAAATTCCTGCTCTCGACCTATGGCAACCGGTTTTTGCTGGTGGGGTCGAACTACATCTACCCTTATGAATCCAACCGCCTGATGGCCGATTTCGTCGTGCAGGGCCGGGGCAAAGTGCTGGACGAGATCTATATTCCGCTGGAAGCTGGTCCGGGCGATTTCGACAAGGCCATCAGCCGCATCAAGAAGACCTCTCCGGACGTAATCTTTTCGACGGTGGTAGGCCGGAGCACTTCGGTGTTCTACGAGGCATACCGAAGCGCTGGGTTCGATCCGGCGAAGATGCCGATCGCAAGCCTGACCACCAGCGAAGCCGAAGTCTCGGCGATGCATCGCGAGGCTGCCGAGGGCCACATCACCGCGGCGCCGTTTTTTGAAACCTCGTCTTCGCCCGCCGCGCGGCGTTTCGTTGCAAGCTTCAAGAAGAAATATGGCGCCGACGCGCCCGTCACCGCCGCCGCCGAAGCGGCATATTTCCAGCTGCATCTGGCCATGCGCGCGCTGGCACGGTGCGGATTGGACGATCCGGAGCAGGTTCTCAAAGAGCTGCGCGATTCCGAGTTCGATGCGCCGCAGGGGAGGGTCCGGATCGACCCCGAGAACAACCACGCTTATCTCTGGCCGCGGATCGCGCGGCTGGACAAATTTGGCCGATTCCAGACGGTCTGGAATCCTGGTGTCCGGATCAAACCGGATCCCTACTGTGTCGTACAGAGCCTGGACGACTGGTCGGCTGACGACCTTCAAACCATCAGCCACTGAGATTTTGGGCGCGGGAGCAGATGGTGGCCATCCAAATCCTTCGCGATCTTCGTGGATTACGCGTTCAAGTGGTTCATCCGCCGGACAATGAACGCGTCAGGCTGGTCGAGCATTTGCGTCGCATCGGCTGCATGGTCGAAACGCATTGGCCGATCCCGGATTGCTGGATGGACAGTTGCGATGTGATGCTGCTGGCCGTCGAACATGATGTGCGAGGCGATATTCAACGTCTCCTGAAATCGGGTGACGAAGTTCGGCCGACGCTGATCGCCATCGTGGGCTACGAGGATCCGACGACGCTTCAACTGGTGCTGGAGGCCGGCGCCGTCGCGGTCATCGAGCGGCCGATCCGGCCCTTTGGTCTCCTGACCAATCTGACCATTGCCCGCAGCATCTGGCTGGAGAAACGCGAAACCGATAAGCGAATCCGCAAGTTGGAGCGCAAACTTTCCGGCCTTCAGCGCATCCAGAAAGCGAAAGCAATTTTGATGGATGGCCAGGGGTTGAGTGAAGCCGATGCTTACGAAAGCATTCGCCGACAAGCGATGGCGAAACGATTGTCGATGGACGACATGGCGGCTGCGATCATCCACGCAAATGAACTCTTGCAGTACCGTGCGAAAGATGTTTAATTTTATTCGTGACTGCGACGGGAATATAAATTCCTGATGTAGTTTTTGCCGAACCACCAGTGACGTTGGTTTGGCCTGGCTAGGTAGCCCGAGAGATCCGCGAGGATCTGTCGGGCTTTTTTGTTTTGGCGACTGAGAATCGGCACGGATCGGATCTGGGTCCGCCGGCCTCGGGAGAATCTGGATTTCTCTCAACTGAATGCAACGTGCTTCGGCGCGAACGGGATCGGCTTGCCCCGGGGGGCGGCCATTAGGGGAGTGTCACGATGTCGATTGATCGGCGTAAGTTCTTGAAAGGCGGCCTGCTCGCGACCACCGGAGCGATAGCATCGCCGTACATCATCAGCACTGCGGCGCGTGCCGCAGGAACAATAAATGTTGGCGTGCTGTTTTCGTTGACTGGCGGTCTTTCGATTGTTGAAAAATCGCTGCATGACGCCACCTTGATGGCGATCAGCGAGATCAATGCCGCCGGCGGCGCCAAGGGAATGAAGATCAACGCCATCGTCGAGGACGGCGCGTCGGATCCGAAGACCTATAACGAAAAAGCTTCGAAGCTCGTGCTTCAGGACAAGGTCCCGACCGTGTTCGGATCCTATACATCGGCGAGCCGCAAGGCCGTGCTTCCCGTGTTCGAGAAGCGCAACAATCTGTACTTCTATCCGACCTACTACGAAGGTTTCGAGTGCTCCAAGAACGTCGTCTACACCGGCGCCGTTCCCAATCAGCAGCTCTCGAACTTCATCCCCTGGATCATCAAGACGCTCGGCAAGAAGAAGTTCTTCATCGTCGGGTCGAACTACATCTACCCGCGCGAAATGGCCAAGGTATCGAAGATACTAATCGAGAAAAGCGGCGGCGAGTGGATCGCCGACGAGTATCTCGAGCTCGGCCATTCGGAATGGGGCTCCATGGTCAACAAGATCAAGACGTCGGGCTGTGACGTCGTGCTGTCGAACGTCGTCGGCGACTCCGTCGTCGCTTTCTACCGTGAATACAAGAACCAGGGCCTCACCCACGACAAGCTGCCGATCTGCGCCACCGTCACTTCGGAAATCGAGATCGCGGCGATGGGCCCGGAATATGCGGTCGGCAGCTACACGTCGTTCCCGTATTTCCAGGCGATCGACACCGAGCGCAACAAGGCGTTCGTCGAGCGCTATCGCGCTTTCGTCAAGAACCCGAAGGCGGTGACACATCACGCGCTGGAGTCGTCCTACTTCCAGGTGTTCCTGTGGAAGCAGGCGGTCGAGAAAGCGAACGAGCTGACGCCGACCGCGATCCGGGAAGCGGTAAAGGGGCAGGAGTTCGACGCTCCCAACGGCCACGTCAAGATCGATCCCGACAATCTGCACACCTACCTGACGCCGCGCATCGCGCAATGGCTGCCGGACGGGCAAGGCAAGATCATCGACGCCTATAAGGAGCCGACGATCCCGCTGCCTTACGTCGCCTACGGTGAGACTGAGAAGAACCTGTTCTGCACCGGCAAGGGGCTCGAAACAGCAAAACTGAAGACGTGAGACAGACGTCAACGCAGTCTGCCGCGCTTTGGCGCGGTAGACGCGGCGATGAGGTTGCCCCCGCATGCTTGAAGTCCTCTTTATCGGTCTCAGCCTCGGCTCGATCCTGCTGCTGGTAGCGCTAGGTCTTGCCATCACCTATGGCGCGATGGGCGTGATCAACATGGCCCATGGCGAGATGGTGATGATCGGCGCCTATGTCACCGTGCTCACCGGCCTCTGGCTCGGCCTCAACATCTTTTTCGCGATTCCAATCGCCTTCATCGTGACGGCGGTGCTCGGGCTCGTGATCGAGCGTGTCGTCGTGCGCCGCCTGTACGGCCGTCTGCTCGACACCCTGCTGGCGACATGGGGCATCGCCATCCTGATCCAGCAGGCGGTGCGGCTTGAGCTCGGCCTGTCGTTCTTCGGCATCCACATTGCCGGCCTCGGCCCCGGACTTCAGAACGTCAGCGTTCCTGCGGTGCTGCAGGGAACGTTCATGCTCGGAAGCGCTGAGATCAACCGGTATCGCGCCTTCATCATCGTCGTCACCGCAGTGCTTACCGCCGTAACCTGGTTGATCATGTATCGCACGCCGATCGGCACCCAGGTGCGCGCGATCATTCGTAATCCGAAGATGGCCGCGGCATGCGGCATCGATGTCGCGCGGGTCAACGCGCTGACCTTCGCTTTCGGTTCCGGCCTTGCCGGCGTGGCGGGTGTGATGATGTCCGGATTCAAGACCGTATTTCCGGACATGGGCACCCCGATGGTGGTGGACGGATTCATGGTTGTGGTGATGGGAGGCGTCGGCAGCTTGCTCGGGTCGGTGCTCTCCGCCGGCATCCTCGGCGAGATCAATGGGCTGGTCGCGGCCGGTACCAATGACATTCTGGCGCGGGCGGTGGTGTTCGGTGTGGTGATCATGATCATCATCCTGAAGCCCAAAGGCCTGTTCTCGCTGAAGGGGCGCTGAGCGAATGTCGATCAAGCAGCGTATCCAGATAGCGATCTATGTGGGGTTCTTTGCGCTCATCATGTGCGCGCCAATGGTGCTCGATCCGTTCTGGCTCAACCGGATCGCAAAGTACCTGGTGTTCGGCATGCTGGGCGTCGCAGTGGCGCTGTCGTGGGGGTATGCCGGAATCCTCAATCTGGGCCAGGGCCTGTTTTTCGGCGCAGGCGCCTATATGCTGGCGATGTCGCTAAAACTCGCGAGCCCGACCAGCCTGCAGCAAGGCTCCGACCGACCGGTGCCGGATTTCATGCTGTGGAACGCGGAGCCGGGCGCGCCGACGGAGCTGTGTTGCATCACCAAGGCGTCGTTCTTGTGGCTGCCATTTCAGCACCAATGGTTCGGCATCGTCATGGGCCTCGTCCTGCCGGTGGCAATTGCCACGATCATCGGGGTCATCGTTTTCCGCAAGCGCATCGCCGGCGTGTTCGTCTCGATCATCACCCTTGCGCTGGTGCTGCTGGTGCGGCTCGTGGTGATCGATGCCCAGCCGGTCACCAACGGCTTTAACGGGTTGACCGATCTCGGCGTGTTCAAGATCGGAGAACTTGAACTCGACCCCTATATCGTTCCGACTTATTATTTTGTCGCTATCGCGCTTTGCCTGGTTCTCTCCGGCGCGCGGCTGCTGATCGAGACCCGCGCAGGTCTCATCCTCCAGGCCACCAGAGACGACCAGAACCGCGCGCGTTATCTCGGCTTCGATGTGCCGCTCTATCAGACATTCTTCTTCGCGGTGTCGGCGGGTATCGCCGGTATCGCCGGAATGTTCTACGTCGTTGTCTCTGAGTTCGCGTCGCCGACCTTCATGGATCTCACCTTTTCCATCACCATGGTGGTGTGGGCTGCGGTCGGCGGGCGCTCATCCATCCTCGGCGCCTGCATCGGCGCCATTCTGATCAACATGATTTCCGCGACGGTCAGCGAGACCGAAGGTTTCGCCGAGGCATGGAAAGTCATCATCGGACTGATCTTCGTGCTCGTCGTGCTGTATCTGCCTCGGGGTGTCGCCGGCCTCGCGCATGATCTGATCGACCGCTTGCTCGTCCGTCGCAAGGCACCATCGCGACATCCCGTAGGCGTCACTGATGCCTCGCAGCTGGCGGAGTAAGTGGGATGGCTCAGACCGCGCTGACGATCGACGGCCTCGGGGTGGACTTCGGCGGGTTCAAGGCCGTCAACAATGTGTCGTTGACGGTGGAAGAGGGTGAACTACGCGTCCTGCTCGGCGCCAACGGCGCCGGGAAGACAACCTTGATGGACCTTGTCTCTGGCAAGACCAAGAGCACCGAAGGCCGGGTGTTTCTGCACGACACCGACATCACGAACTGGGAAGAGCATAAAATTGCGCGGGCCGGTGTTGGGCGCAAGTTCCAGATTCCGAGCGTGTTCAAGGATCTGTCGGTACGCCGCAATCTCGAAGTCGCAAGCTGCCGCAATCCCGGTGTGCTGGCCAATCTGCGCTTCGGTTTCAGCCAGCAGGCCCGGCACGATGTCGATCGCGTGCTTGAGCTGATTGGCCTGACCGAAGAAGCCAACCGGTTGGCCGCCTACCTCAGTCACGGTCAGACGCAGTGGCTCGAACTGGGGCTCCTGGTCACGCAGAGCCCGAAAGTGATTTTGCTCGACGAGCCGACCGCGGGCATGACGCAGGCCGAGACGCACAAGACTTCAGAGATCGTCAACAGCCTGAAAGGCAAGCATACGCTGATCGTGGTGGAGCACGACATGGCGTTCGTGCGTGAGATCGCCGAGCGTATCACGGTGCTGCATCTCGGGCAGGTTCTCGCGGAAGGCAATGTCGAGCAGATCGAGACCAATCCAAAGGTGCGTGAGGCCTATTTGGGTTCGAAGGGGATCGGTTGATGCTCAAGCTGACCAACGTCGACAGCTATTATGATCGCAGCCACATTCTGCACGCAGTGAGCCTCGACATACCGATCGGGAAGGTGACGGCCGTCCTCGGGCGTAATGGCACCGGCAAGACCACGCTCTTGAAGACGCTGATGGGTCTCACCGACCGCATGGAAGGAAAAATCAGCCTCGACGGAACTGAAATCGGCAAGGATCCGACCTTCCACCGCGCCCGCGCCGGAATTGCATACGTTCCGCAAGGACGCGAGATCATCCCCGATTTCAGTATCCGCGAAAATATCCTGATGGGCGCGTTTGCCCGCGCCGACGGCAAGCGGCAGATTCCGGAACTGGTGCCGGAGTTGTTTCCCTATCTGATGGACAACCTCGAACGCGCCGGTGGCGTCCTTTCCGGCGGACAGCAACAACAATTGGCGATCGCGCGGGCGCTGGCCGCCGACCCGAAGATCATCCTGCTCGACGAGCCGAATGAGGGCATCCAGCCCTCCATCGTCGAGGAAATCGAAGCCATCATTATCAAGCTCAACCGCGAAGTCGGCCTCACCGTCGTGCTGGTGGAGCAAAATGTCTCTTTTGCGCGCCAGGCCTCGCACTGCTTCGCCATGATGGAGAAGGGGCGGGTGGTGGAATCGGGCGCGATCTCCGAACTCAGCGACGACATGGTCCATCGGCACATGGCGGTGTAACGAATCTAACTGTCGATCAACTGCAAGGAGAGCAAGATGCTGCACGGCGATATTTCTTCCAGCAAGGACACGGTCGGCGTTGCCGTGGTAAATTACAAGATGCCCCGCCTTCACACCAAGGCGGAGGTTCTGGCCAACGCCAAGAAGATCGCCGACATGGTGGTGGGCATGAAGACCGGCCTGCCGGGAATGGATCTCGTGATCTTTCCGGAATATTCGACCCACGGCATCATGTACGACTCCAAGGAGATGTACGAAACGGCGTCGACCGTCCCTGGCGACGAGACGGAAATTTTCGCGGAAGCCTGCCGCAAGGCGAGAGTCTGGGGAGTTTTTTCGCTGACCGGCGAACGCCACGAGGAACATCCGAACAAGGCGCCCTACAACACGCTGATCCTGATGAACGACAAGGGTGAGGTGGTTCAGAAGTATCGCAAGATCATGCCCTGGGTGCCGATCGAGGGCTGGTATCCCGGCAATTGCACCTATGTATCCGACGGCCCGAAAGGCCTGAAGATCAGCCTGATCATCTGCGACGACGGCAATTATCCCGAGATCTGGCGCGATTGCGCGATGCGGGGCGCAGAGCTGATCGTCCGCTGTCAGGGCTATATGTATCCGGCCAAGGATCAGCAGGTCGTGATGGCAAAGGCGATGGCGTGGGCGAACAACGTCTACGTGGCCGTCGCCAACGCGGCCGGGTTCGACGGCGTATATTCCTACTTCGGCCATTCGGCGATCGTCGGCTTCGACGGCCGCACGCTCGGCGAATGCGGCGAGGAAGAGTATGGCATCCAGTATGCCCAGCTCTCGGTGTCGCTGATCCGCGATGCCCGGCGCAACATGCAATCGCAGAACCACCTCTTCAAGCTGGTGCACCGCGGCTACACCGGCATGATCAATTCGGGCGAGGACATCCGCGGTCACGCCGTCTGCCCTTATGAATTCTACAAGAACTGGATCACCGATCCGGAGGGCACGCGTGAGATGGTCGAAGCAATGACGCGGCCAGCCGTGGGCACCGATGAATGCCCGATCGAGGGTATTCCAAACAAGGTGGCCGCCCACCGCTAGAGGCGCGGCTCCAGGCTCCGCGCCGGCGTTTCTTGCGCCGGCGCGCATCGGTAAGGGCATTCATCATGAATCTCGACTACGAAATCTACAATCTGGGTGACGTCAAGTTGCAGCGCGGCGCGACGTTGCGCGACTGCAAGCTGGCTTACAAAACCTTCGGCACGCTCAGTCCGAACAAGGACAACGTCATTGTCTATCCCACCTGGTATTCGGGGCAGCACTACGACAATGAATGGCTGGTCGGCGACGGCCGCGCACTCGATCCGAAGAGATACTTCATCATCATCCCGAACATGCTCGGCAACGGCCTGTCATCGTCTCCGAGCAACACGCCGGAACCGTACAATGGCCCGCGCTTTCCGCAGGTGACGGCCTGCGACAATGTGAGGGCGCAGCACCGTCTCGTCACCGAGAAGTTCGGCGTCAAGCATATCCGGTTGGTGACCGGCTGGTCGATGGGCGCGCTCCAGACGTTCCACTGGGGCGCACTCTATCCCGACATGATGGATCTGATCGCGCCATTCTGTGGTTCGGCGAAATGCTCGCGTCACAACTTCGTTTTCCTGGAGGGGGTGAAGGCGGCGCTTACCGCGGACGCGGCATGGAAGGAAGGCTGGTACAGCGAGAAACCGCAACGCGGCTTGCGGGCGGCGGCACGGGTCTATGCCGGCTGGGGATTTTCGCAAGCGTTCTATCGCCAGAAGCTCGATATCGAGACACTGGGCTACTCCTCGCTTGAGGATTTTCTGGTGGCGTTCTGGGAAGGCTTCTTCTTGCCGAAGGACCCGAACAATCTCCTCACCATGCTCTGGACCTGGCAGAACGGCGACATCGCCGACAACGAACTCTACAACGGCGACTTCAAGGCAGCGCTCGGCGCAATCAAGGCCAGGGCCTATGTCATGCCCGGCCAGACCGATCTGTATTTTCCGCCCGAAGATAGCGAATACGAGGTGGCGCACATGCCGAACGCCAGATTTGTCCCCGTTCCCTCCGTCTGGGGACACTTCGCCGGAGGACCCGGCACCAACCCGAAAGATGTCGAGTTCATCGATGCGAAGCTGAAGGAGCTGCTCGCGTCGTGAGCGCCGGTGTTGGAACGGATGTTATGAAAGGGCCTGACGATGCTGCGTATCGATAATGTGCTGGGCAGCCGTGTGGACACCGCATTTTCCGAGGAAATTCATCGCCTCGAGCATCGCGGTGCGCTCGACGTGGTCAATATTCCGGTGGCCGATCTTGCGCGCCGCCGCTTGCTTGCGACCACACGAGGTGGCGAAGAGCTCGCGATCGCGCTGCCGCGCCATCAGAAGCTGTTCGACGGCGCAGTGCTGTTGATCGACGGCGAGCGGGCGATTGTCGTGCGTGCGGCCACCCAGCGATGGATGCGGCTCGAACCACGATCGATCAGTGACGCCATTGAGCTGGGTTACCACGCTGGAAATCTTCATTGGCGTGTCCGCTTTCAGGGCGAAGTGCTGCTCGTCGCGCTGGAAGGCCGGCTGGAGGACTACACGGCGCGCCTCAACGTGATGATCTCCGCGCGGCGCGTCGCGGTCAGCATTCTGGATGAGGAAAAGCGCGATGAGGGCGCCGGCGAACCCGGCGCGCATCACGATCATTTCCATCACGATGGTCACCGGTGATGCTGTCGATATTGCAGGCGATCTGGCAGGCGGATGGAGCGTTTCCGAGCGGATCGTTTGCGTTCTCCTACGGTGTCGAAGGTGTGGTCGCCTTGCGCCCCGGACTCGATGGGGCTGCACTCGCGGAGATGATGGCTGCGGTCATCCGCCAGCGCTGGGCAAGGTGTGACCGGGTTGCGCTGGTCCGGGCATATCGCGCTGCCGGAGATATCGATGCCATTGCGGCCGTCGATCGTGACGTGGAAGCCTCGACGTTCGGCAGCACCATGCGCGAAGGCTCGCGGCGTAATGGCGGATCGTTTCTGGCGTCGCATGCCAGGCTCGGCGATGCCACTGCGATCCGGTTGCGCGAGGCGGTGCGATCGGGCGCCTGCCTCGGCCACGTCGCCGTCATGCAGGGCGCCGTCTGGCTGGCGATGGGCCTCGACGAAAGGCTGGCGCAGCTCGCTTCCGCCTACGGCGTCGCCTCCGGCGTCACGGCGGCCGCAGTGCGGCTCGGCGCGATCGGTGCTTTGGATGGGCAGAAGGCTCTGCGTGGCTGTCTTCCGATGATCAATGCGCTGGTTGGTGAGCCGGTTCCGGAGGATGCCGAACTATCGAGTTTCGTTCCATTCATGGAGATCGCCGCTGCGAGGCAGGCGCGCGCCGATCTTCGCCTGTTCGCCAACTGAAGGGTCAGACGATGCTGTTGATGCCTACCGAACTCGAGCGTTTGACCATCTTCACGGCCGCCGAACTGGCGCGGAAGCGGCGCGCGAAGGGGCTGAAGCTGAACTATCCAGAGGCCGTTGCCATCATCACCGACGAGATCCTTGAAGGCGCGCGGGAAGGCCGCTCAGTGGCCGACTTGATCGGATGGGGATCGACCATCCTTTCGACTGATGACGTGCTTACCGGCATTGCCGCGATGATGAACATCATTCAGGTGGAATGCGTGTTTCCCGATGGCACCAAGCTGGTGACCGTCCACGAGCCGATCCGCCCGGCATCGGGCGCGGAAGCCGACACGGAGCACCCGGGCGTCGTCACCGCCGGTGAGGGCAGCATCGATCTCAACGCCGGCCGCCACTCGGTGAAATTAAAGGCGCAAAATACCGGTGACCGGCCGATCCAGATCGGGTCGCACTTCCATTTCTTCGAGGTCAACAAGGCCATGGAGTTCGACCGTGCCGCCGCTTTCGGCATGCGGCTCGATATTCCGGCTGGCACCGCGGTGCGGTTCGAGCCGGGGGCGTGGAAGGAAGTGACGCTTGTGGCCTTCGGCGGCCAGGGTGAGCTGACCGGCCTGAACAATCTGACGAATGGATCAAGCTCCGATCCCGCCGTTCGTGATGCGGCGCTCGACCGGGCGAAGAAGCGCGGCTTTAGGGGAGCGTGATATGGCGAAGATCGATCGCCGTGATTACGCGGCGCTCTACGGTCCGACCACGGGCGATGCCGTCAGGCTCGGCGACACCGCGCTGACGGCCGTCATCGAAAAGGACCATGCGATTTATGGCGACGAATGCCTGCATGGCGGCGGCAAGACCCTGCGCGACGGTATCGGCATGGCCGGGATCGCCAGCGCCGAAGGCGCGCTGGATTTCCTGCTCTGCAACGTCGTGGTGATCGACCCGGTCGTCGGGATCGTCAAGGGTGACCTCGGCATCCGCCACGGCCGTGTCGTCGGCATCGGCAAGGCCGGCAACCCCGCCATCATGGATGGCGTCGATCCTCGCCTGATCGTCTCCAGCGGCACCACGGTGCGCGACTGCGAGGGGCTGATCGCGACACCGGGTGCGATCGATGTTCACGTTCATTTCGACAGCGCCGGCCTGGTCGAGCATGCCATCGCGAGCGGGATCACCACCATGATTGGCGGCTCGCTTGGACCGATCACAGTCGGGATTGATTCCGGAGGACCGTTCAATACCGGCAAAATGCTGCAGGCAGCCGAAGCGTGGCCGATGAACTTTGGCTTTCTCGGTCGTGGCAATTCGCACCGGGTGCCGCCGCTGGTCGAGCAGTTGGAGACCGGCGTGATGGGCCTGAAACTTCACGAAGACTGGGGCTCGATGCCGGCGGCGATCGAAACTTGTCTCCGCGTGGCCGACGACCATGACTTTCAGGTGCAAATCCATACCGATACGCTCAATGAATCCGGCTTCGTCGAGGACACGCTGGAGGCGATCGGCGGCCGCACCATTCATATGTATCACACCGAAGGTGCCGGCGGCGGGCATGCGCCCGACATCATCCGCGTCGCCGGCGAGATGCATTGCCTGCCGTCATCGACCAATCCCACCAATCCCTTCACAGTGAACACCTTCGACGAACACCTTGATATGACGATGGTGTGTCACCACCTCAATCCGGCGATCCCTGAAGACGTGGCGTTCGCCGAAAGCCGGATTCGGACCCAGACCATCGCGGCCGAGGACGTGCTCCACGACATCGGCGCCATCTCGATGCTCGGCTCCGACAGCCAGGGTATGGGCCGCATTCACGAAGTGATCTGCCGGACCTGGCAGCTGGCCTCGAAGATGAAGGAGCAGCGTGGGCTGTTGCCGGAGGATCGCCCGGGCTTTGGCGACAATGCCCGTATCCGCCGCTACATCGCCAAATACACCATCAATGCGGCGCGCACGTTCGGGATTTCGCACCATGTCGGCTCGCTTGAGGACGGCAAGCTGGCCGATATCGTGGTGTGGCGTCCTGCCTTTTTCGGGATCAAGCCGGAGCTGGTGATCAAGGGCGGCTTCATCGCATGGGGCGCGATGGGCGACAGCGCGGCCTCGCTCATGACCTGCGAGCCGATGCTGATGCGTCCGCAATGGGGCGCGTTTGGCCGGGCTCCCGCAGCCTTGTCGGCGTGCTTTGTGCATCCGCTGGCGATCGCGAACGATCTGTCGGGCACACTCGGCTTGTCAAAGAAGCTGCTACCCGTCGGCGGCACGCGAAAACTGTCGAAGCGTGACATGCTGTGGAACGATGCCTGCCCAAAGATTTCCGTCGATCCCGACACCTTCGATGTCTTTGTCGATGGCGTGCTGGCCACCTGCGAACCGGCTCGCGAGGTGCCGCTGGCGCGTCGCTATATGCTGAGGTGACATATGCTGCGTGCAGTTGAAGAAAAGGCAACACCTGCAGCCGTATCGCCGGCCGCCCGGGTCGGCATTGGCGGACCGGTCGGATCCGGCAAAACGGCATTGATCGAGGCGCTGATTCCCGAACTGCAACGCCGCGGCGTCGATCTTGCCGTTGTCACCAACGACCTCGTCACCAAGGAAGATGCCGAGCGGCTGCGTCGCTCCGGCCTGATCGATCCCTCGCGCGTAGCCGCGGTCGAAGCGGGGGCTTGTCCGCACACGGTGATCCGCGAGGATCCGACCTTGAACATCGCGGCAGGCGATGACCTTGAGGCTAGATTTCCCGGCGTCGAGCTTATCCTGTTCGAGTCGGGCGGCGATAATCTGGCTTCGACCTTCTCGCTCGACCTGGTGGACTGGTGGATGTTTGTGATCGATGTCGCAGGCGGCGACGATATTCCGCGCAAAAGGGGGCCGGGCCTGTTACGCTGCGATCTGCTTGTCGTCAACAAGATCGATCTGGCGCCCCATGTCGGCGTGGATCTGGCGCCGATGCTGGCCGAGGCTGCGCGGGTACGCGCGGAACGTCCGGTGATCGCGACCAACGCACGATCCGGCACCGGAATAGGGGCGGTTGCCGATGCAATTCTTGCCGCAGTCCTTTTCAAGATTTGACGCCGGCCGCCGCGCGGAAGTTCTGCTGGTCGCCGAGCTTGCGGGTGGGCGAACCGTGCTCCGCCGCCAGCATGTCGGATATCCCTTCCATATCACCCGCGCGTTCCAGCTCGACCGGATGCGGCCCCATCTCGCAACGCTGTATCTTCAGTCGGCGTCCGGTGGGCTCTACGCCGCAGACCGGCTGGCGCTTGATCTTGTCGTCGGCACCGGTGCCGCGCTCAATCTCACGACGCAGGCCTCGACCGTTGTCCATGATGGGCGGACGGAGGGTTCAGAGATGCGCCAGTCGGTGACGGTGAAGGACGATGCGTTCTGCGCCGTGATTTCCGACCCCTATGTTCTGTTTCCCAGGGCCGATCTGCACGTTGTCACGACCGCAACCGTTGCAGCCGATGCAATCCTCATCCTGGCTGACGGCTTTGCGGTGCACGACCCGCATCGCCGCGGCGGAACATTTGCGCGATTTTCGACCGACACCCGCATCGTGAGGGCAGACGGGACGCTGTTGCTGTCCGACCGCGGCAGCGTAAGCGGCGACGAACTCGCCGCAAACTGCGGTACCCTTGGCGGCATGGCCGCTGCCGGTTCGGTTCTCATGATTGCGCCGCCTGATCGACTGGCAGATATCGCTGAAGTCGAGGCCGCGGCGGACGCTTGCGGATGCCTTGCAGGTGCCACTACGGCCCCGAACGGAGCGGGGCTCGCCATGCGCTTGCTGGCGCCGGATGGCGGCACGCTGATCCGCGGCATCGAGGCTGCATTCCACATCGCCGCGCGCGCCGCGCTCGGCGTCGATCTGGCGCCGCGCCGAAAGTGAACAGGGCCGGATCAGGATTCAGCGTCGCGCCAGCCGAAAATACAATTCGGAAAGACGCGCCGGCAAATCCTCGATGCGGGACACCAGCATCGCATTGCCGCGTCCGAAGATGCGCACCGCTGATGTCATGGCGCCAGATCCCAGCACCACACCGAATCCGTCGACGCCGCGCGCCCGCAATCCGACCGCAGCACGGCGCGCATCTTCGACGAGATCAAGAGGCTCGACGACGTCGACGTCCGACGGCTCACCATCGGTCAGGACGATGACGAGCTTCCGAAAACTGCGGGCGTGACTGATCGATGCGCCGGCATGGCGAAGCGCTGTGCCGAGCCGCGTAGACAGTCCGGAGGACAGCGCGGCCAGCCTCCCGACACAGGCCCGGTCATACGGTTCATCGAAGGTCTTGACCGTTGTCATCTCGACATCGTCGCGTCCGTTGGAGGCAAAGGCGAGCATGCTGAAGGGATTTCCAAGTGCGCTCATGGCTTCCGCAAGGATTGCAACGGCGAGGCGCTCGACATCGAGAATGGAGACGCCGGATGCGAGGCGGTCGCGTGTTGATTCCGAAATATCGATCAGCAGCAGCACGGCAAGATCGCGATGCTTCGAGGTGGTAGCGCGAAATACCCGCGGGTCGGGCTCCTGGTTCATGCGCAGCGCAATTCCCGCGTCGAGCATGGCGTCGACGTCGAGATCGTGGCCGTTGAGCTGCCGCTTCAACCGGATGGTGCGGCCGACGCGTACGCCGCGGACCAGTCGCCGAATGCGATTGCGCAAAATATCTGCGCGATCGAGAGCATCCTCCACGAGACGGGGGTCCCCAAGCCTCGCCGGAACCTCGCGCACTGTCGTCCATTCCGGGCGTTCGACTCCATGTTCGCGATCCCATTCCGGATACTTCGCGATCACCGTGCCGCGCTGGTCCGGCGCGACGGGCCGCGCCCGGCCGACCTTGCCTTCGTCCTCGGGTGCATCGGGTCGTTGCGAGGTCTGGTCCGGATCGTCGCGTTGCTCGATGTGCGCCGCATCCACGGCAACGTCGAGCGTTTCGCCGGAGGAGGGCGGGTCGTCACCAAAATCCCAAAGGCCCAAGCCGTCATCGCGGTAGACCGGCTCGACGACATAGGTCTTGGCGTCGAACTGCACGCGCATCTGACCGAGATCGTTGCCCAACAGCATGCCGATCTCGCGACTGATGGCGGGGTCTTCGAGACGCGCGAACCGGTCCTCGAACATCAGGCGTCCCTTGGCGACAAAACTGTCGTCGTCTTCATGGCAGGGATCAAACAAAGCGCGGGCCAGCCGCGCAAGCAAGGCGGGGGCTGTCGTAGCGCCTGATGGCACCGCGGCATGGTAAGGCGACCATAGTTTGCGCAAGCCCGGCAACCGACGCATCGCGAGCCATTCGATGCGCGCATCCTCGATCAAAGTGACAAGCGCGATCTGAAGCGGTTTTAGGGTCCCAATGGGAAATCGGGGTCCGCCCAGCACAAGATGCGCCTGCGCGTGCGCCGCCGCCGCTCTGTATAAAGAGTACACGGCTTCTCCCTGCACGCCGCGATAGACCTCGGGCAAGCGGATCAGTGGCCCGGCAATTCCGGAACGGCGCTGTAGCGCCTGGCCGTTGTCGCCGCGAAAACTGCGCAGCAGCGGCGGTTGCCCCCACAACGAGGTCACGAACGCCTTGGTCTGGTGTTCGGTTTCGGCAAATCCGACGCCGGCCGACGCGCGTTCTATCAGCCGCTGTGCAAGCTCGTCCTGCAAGGTGAAGAACGCCCGCCGCTTAAGCTTGTCACCGGCCGCTACCTTCAATCCGGTTGCGACGAAATTCTCGAAGGAATGGATGTTGCCGGCGGACAGGATCTCGCCCATGCGCGATGCCGTGGCCTCGATCGATTCCGGTGCCCGCTGCGCGAGGTCGTCCATGGTGCGCCACCAGCGCGACAACGCCAGGCCGGTCCCCAGTATTCGGCGTGCGGCCGCGACGGAGCCGATGGTGGCAGCGGTCGCCTGGGCGCCGGCATGGCGGCAAATATTCGCTGCCGTGTACGCCGTCGCAATCAACGGTGCGATACCGTCTTCGGTGGGCTGGTTTGCGCTGATCTTCCAGAATGCGATCAGACAAGATGGACCGGCATTGACGTCGGCCAATGCGAGCACGCCTGCTGCCCAGCCCTCGAGTTCCTCAACCTCGAAACGCGCCTCAAGATTGTCCCAGGCCGCGCGGAATAGGGGTCTGAGCGCCTCGCGCTGCCGCATCAGCAAATGAAGGCGGCGGACCGCTCCGTCCGGCGGCGACGGAATCAGTCGCAGCGACGTCGATCGAAGCGCCGCACTCACCGTATGCAGGCCTCTATGGCCGCGCCGAGTGCTTCGCGGATATCGTGATTGTCGGTGATCGGCAGCACGATGCTGGACCGGACGGCGGCTTCGAGCGGCAGACCGGCCCGCACCAGCCGTCCGGCATGGATCAGCATCCGCGTGGAGGCGCCTTCGTCGAGGCCGTGGCCCTGAAGATTGCGGGACCGCTCCGCAATCGCGACCAGGGTTCCGGCAAGCTCGGCGTCCGTTCCGGCCTCGCGCACGACGATGGCAGCTTCGACGGAGGGCGGCGGATAGTTGAAATCGATCGCCAGGAAACGCTGCTTGGTCGATTCCTTCAAATCTTTGACCGCGCTCTGGTAGCCGGGGTTGTAGGAGATCGTGAGCTGGAAATCGGCATGGGCCGGCACGATCTCGTTGTGTTTTTCAAGCGGCAGGATCCGCCGCGCATCCGTCAGCGGATGGATCACGACCGTGGTGTCTTGCCGGGCTTCGACGATTTCGTCGAGGTAGCAGATCGCGCCGTGCCTCACCGCCATGGTCAGCGGTCCATCCTGCCAGATGGTGCCGCCCGGTTCGAGCAGATATCGGCCGGCAAGGTCGGAGGCCGTCATGTCCTCATGCGCCGCGACTGTGATCAGCGGCTTCTTCAGGCGCCACGCCATGTGTTCGATAAACCGGGTTTTGCCGCAGCCGGTTGGCCCCTTCAGCATGACGGGCAGGCGCTCGGTGAAAGCGGCCTCAAACACCGCAATCTCGTCGCCGACGGACTGATAAAAGGGTTCTGAATCGATATGGTAGGCATCAAGGTTCACGCGCATCTCCACGGATTATGCGTGGGGAAGGCGCCCTCAAGAGACGAAGACTTCCTCCCCTCCGCAGTGGGTTCGGCAAGCATCGCCTTATGGGCGCGCTACAGCCTCGGAGCGCGCGAGCAGGCGTTCGTGAACGCCTCAATCGGTATTAGACCGCTAATCGGGTGGGCTGTACAGCGTTGATTTAACGGCCGAGGCGGCAGCGTCATAGCCTTCGGTTGATAACCATGAATGTCTTGCGCGCGAAATCCTGCAGTCGATCAGGCGGCCCGAAGCGACCGCCGCCGTCGCCGGCATCGCCTCCGCGACCTCGGTCGATTCGCGGCGCTCCTCCGGCGTGGCGGGTTCGGCAGCAAGGCTCGCCATTAGGCACTCCAACTCGCGCCCGACTTCGAGCAGCCGCAGCCTATCGATCGACCCAGCCGGGCGAAGCCGGCACCCCCCGAAGCGACCTGAAGCGCCGCAGCAATCGCTATGTCGCATATGGTCAAGTCAGTGCCGCATGCCGTCAAGGGGCTTGCGTCGTGCGTGAATATGTTTGCCGACGCGTGCTCAATCTCCCCGCAGATAAGGTGTGCGCTACTCGTCAATCTCCGCTTTGAAGATTTTTTTCGCAGGCGTCCTGATTGGCGATCCCAACAGGCCACTGGACGATTGCTTTCAGCTCAACATGAATGCCATCCCAATTGATGGAAAGGCCATTGCCGAGGTACTTCGGGCTCGCGCTATGCGCGACGTGGCATTCTCCAAGCCGAATACAACGTAACCCCGTGCCTGGCTGTGGTACTCGTCGGCCAGGACCCGGCAAGTGCCGTTTACGTGAAGACGAAAGCCAAGCAGGCGCAGGCCATCGGGTTGCATTCTCGACAATTCCTGTTGCCGAAGGATGTCGGCGAAGCCGAGCTGCTGCGGCTGATCGAACAACTCAACGCTGAAGATGCGATCGATGGAATTCTCGTTCAGCTTCCGCTGCCAAGGCATATCGACCGAGGGCGCGGGCTGTCATTGACGCCTGTCTCGGATGAACACGTAGGCCCGCCACGTCTGGCCATCGTCGAATCCTGTTCCCCAGAGCAGGCCGGTTGACCTGGGGCGCTGCCCAAGGAGACGTTCTTGAGGGTCATCGTCGTCTGCCAGGCATTTCGTTCAACCGCTCTGTCCGAGGCGCTTGACCGAACCGCGCGCGATAGGTGCGGGAAAAATGGCTTGCACTGGTGAAGCCGCAGGCCAGCGCGATCTCAAGCACAGAAAGACTGGTCTGCCGAATCAGATCACGCGCGCGGTCGAGCCTCAATGCAAGATAGTGCTCGCCGAGCGAGCAGCCGAGATGCTGGCGAAAGAGCCGTTCGAGGTGTCGCAGTGACACATCGGCAAGACTTGCCAGTTCTTGCCGCGGCACCGGATTTTCTACCGTCTTCTCCATCCGGCTGATGACGCGGAGCAGGGGGGCGTGCGCGATACCGAGACGTTCCCGCAACGGCATTCGCTGGGGTCCCGTTCCCTCGCGAACGTGGGTCTGCAGAAACCACTCGCTCACGGCCACTGCCAACTCGCTGCCATGTTCGCGGGCAATGACGGCGTGCATCATGTCAAGCGGCGCGGCGCCGCCGCTTGAAGTCAGTCGATCACGGTCGATCTCGTAGAGAGAGCGGCGCAGATCGAGTTCGGGATAATCCTCAATGAAGGCCTGCGCGTGCTCCCAGTGAATCGTAAAGCGATATCCAGTGAGCACTTTCGCGCGCGCCAGAATATAAGGCCCGCCTGACACGCCACCTATCTTGACGCCGCGCCGAGCAAGTTGCCTCAGCCAGGCGAAGGTCGGGGAATGTCGGAACAGCGCCGGGTTGCCGCCTGCGCAGACGAAAACATAGTCGAACTGCGTGTCGGTTCCGACACAAAAATCGGCGTGAATGCGTACGCCGTTGGAAGCCGCAGTCGGCTCTCCATTGATCGAGATATGGCTCCAGCGATAGAGCGGATCGCCCGACAATCGATTGGCGGCACGTAGCGGCTCGATGACCGACACATACGGCAGCATGGCGAATTCGGGGATGAGCAGGAAGCCGACATGTGCCGTTGGTTTGGCCGGGCTGTCGCTCCCAGGCAATTGGATGTCGTTGACAATCATGCCGGGGAAACTACGCCGTTCAATCTGCGTCCGACAAGCGGGACTTCTACGGCCGCTGCTACCACTTTCGGAACAGTCGATGCGCTATTCCATCTTTTCGCTCGTTGCCGAGGCCCTGAAGGGTCATACCGGCTGGCAGCCGGCCTGGCGCGATGCTGCGCCGAAAGCCGAATACGACGTGCTCATAATCGGAGGCGGCGGTCATGGTCTGGCCACGGCCCACTATCTCGCCAGCCGGCACGGCATCACCAATGTTGCGGTGATCGAGAAAGGCTATATCGGCTCCGGCAATGTCGGCCGTAACACCACGATCATCCGCTCGAACTACCTCTTGGCCGGAAACACCCCGTTCTACGAGCTGTCAATGAAGCTCTGGGAGGGGCTGGAGCGGGACCTGAACTACAACGCAATGGTCAGCCAGCGCGGGGTGCTCAATCTCTATCATTCGGATGCCCAGCGCGATGCGTTCGCACGTCGCGGCAACGCAATGCGCCTCGCCGGCGTCGACGCCGAGCTCATCGACCGCGAGCGGGTACGCGCCATGCTGCCCTTCCTCGACTATGATACAGCCCGCTTCCCTATCCACGGCGGGCTATTGCAGCGGCGTGGCGGCACCGCCCGTCACGACGCCGTTGCCTGGGGCTATGCGCGGGCCGCCGACAGCCGTGGTGTCGACATTATCCAGAACTGCGAGGTGACCGGTATCGACGTCGCAGGTGGCCGTATCCTGGGCGTCCAGACCACCCGGGGGCCGATCAAGGCGAAAAAGGTCGCGCTCGCCGTAGCGGGCAACTCCTCCCGTTTGGCTGCGATGGTCGGGATGCGGCTGCCGATTGAAAGCCATGTGCTGCAGGCCTTCGTCTCCGAGGGGCTAAAGCCACTGATCGACTGCGTGGTAACCTTTGGCGCGGGCCATTTCTACGTCAGTCAGTCGGACAAGGGCGGTCTCGTCTTCGGCGGCGACATTGACGGCTACAATTCCTACGCCCAGCGCGGCAACCTCCCGGTGATCGAAGATGTAATGGAGGCGGCTATGGGCCTGTGGCCGGGCCTGGGGCGGGTGCGGCTGCTGCGCCACTGGGGCGGCATCATGGATATGTCGATGGATGGCTCGCCGATCATCGATCGCACGCCGGTTCAAGGGCTCTATCTCAATGCCGGCTGGTGCTACGGCGGCTTCAAGGCGACCCCGGCCTCCGGCTTCTGCTTTGCTCATTTGATCGCCAAGGACGAACCCCATCCCCTTGCGGCGGCGTACAGGCTCGACCGCTTCGCCACAGGTCGGCTGATCGACGAAAAGGGCGCTGGCGCCCAACCAAACCTGCACTGAGTTTCGGGATATCTCATGCGCATTCCATGTCCCCATTGCGGCCTGCGCGACGTTCAGGAATTTACCTACCTGGGCGATGCCGGTCCGCGGCGCCCCGATGGCCTCGCCGCGACGGAGGCCGCGATGTTCGACTACGTCTATCTGCGCGAAAATCCGCGCGGTCTTCACGAGGAGCTCTGGTATCACGGCGGTGGCTGCCACGTCTGGCTTGTCGTGTGCCGCGATACGCTGACCCACGGAATCGAGTCGGTTGTGCCGGCGAACCGCAAGATGAGAGCGGCGGTATGAGCACGCAGCCTTTTCGTCTCACTAAAGCGGGCATAATCGACCGCACCCAGTCGCTCAGCTTTCGCTTCGACGGCAAGAGCTATGAGGGACACGCTGGCGACACCCTGGCCTCGGCGCTGCTCGCCAATGGCGTGCGCTTGGTCGGCCGTTCCTTCAAGTATCACCGGCCGCGCGGTGTTCTATCGGCCGGCCCCGAGGAGCCGAATGCCCTTGTCGAGCTGCGTGCCGGCGCGCGTCGCGAGCCGAACACGCGAGCGACCGTCGTCGAGCTGTTCGATGGTCTTGACGCAACTAGTCAGAACCGCTGGCCCTCTCTCGACTTTGATTTGCTATCGGCGACTGGGCTCGCTTCGCCGGCTCTCGTCGCCGGCTTCTATTACAAGACCTTCATGTGGCCGGCAGCGTTCTGGGAGAAGCTCTACGAGCCGCTGATCCGTCGTGCGGCGGGACTCGGGCGCGCTGCCCAGGTCGAGGATCCCGACCTCTATGAAAAGGCCTTTGCCTTCTGCGATGTCCTGGTGATCGGCGGTGGGCCGGCGGGGCTGTCAGCGGCCCTCGCAGCCGGTCGCAGCGGCGCACGCGTTATCCTCTGCGACGATGACTTTCGGCTCGGCGGCCGCCTGCTTGCCGAACGGCGCGAGATCGGCGGGCGTCCAGCCGCTGAATGGCTTGCTGCCACGCTGGCCGAGCTCGCCAGCCTGCCCGAAGTGCGCATCATGCCGCGCACCAGCGTGTTCGGGCTCTATGACCACGGAATTTACGGAGCGGTCGAACGCGTCAATGACCATGTTTCCGTGCCGCCGGCGCATCAGCCACGTCAGCGCGGCTGGCGCATCTATGCGAGGCGCGCGATCCTCGCCTCCGGCGCACTCGAACGTCCGATCGTCTTCCCCGGCAACGATCGGCCGGGCGTCATGCTGGCCGGTGCGGTGCGCGCTTACGTCAACCGCTTTGGCGTCTTGCCTGGCCGCGAGGTCGTCGTCTTTACAGCGGACGATGGAGGCTGGGCGACGGTGCGCGATCTCGCAGCGGCCGGCGCCCGCTTGGCGGCGATCGTTGACTCCCGCAGCGAGATCGACCCGGCGCTTACGGCGCTCGCCGGGAGCCTCGGCGCGCGCCTGTTCGCCGGCGGCGCGGTCGAGGCGACGCAGGGTGGGCGCGCCCTGCGTGGGGTTAAGGTCCGCGAGGCCTACGGGAAGCACACCACGCTGGCTTGCGACCTGCTTGCGGTCTCGAATGGTTGGAACCCGACACTTCACCTTACGTCCCACCTGAACGGCAAGCCGGTCTGGGATGAGGCGGTCCAGGCTTTCGTGCCCGGGAAGTTACCGCCCGGGCTCGCTGTCGCCGGCAGCGCCGCCGGCCGCTTCACGCTCGTTGAAGCGCTGGAGGATGGGGTGCGGCTTGGCTGTAAGGCGGTGACGGAGATTGGGCTGGCGCCGGCGACAACCGATCGGATTTTCGTCACTGACGCGGAGACGAGCGGACTGAAGCCGATCTGGCGCGTGACGGGCGGCAAAGGCAAGGCCTTCGTCGATTTCCAGAACGACGTCACTGACAAGGACGTCGAGCTCGCCGCGCGCGAGGGCTTCCGTTCGGTCGAACATCTCAAGCGCTACACCACGCTTGGCATGGCGACCGATCAAGGCAAGACCTCGAATCTCGCCGGTCTCGCCATCATGGCCGAGCAGACGGGCAGGGCGATTAGCGAGACCGGCACAACCACCTTCCGTCCGCCTTACACGCCGGTCGCAATTGGCGTACTCGCCGGCCACCATCGCGGCAAGGACTTCCGGCTGACTCGTCTGGCGCCAACGCATGAATGGTCGCGCGAGCAGGGCGCCGTTTTCGTCGAGACCGGCCAATGGTTGCGCGCGCAATACTATCCGAAACCCGGCGAGAAGGATTGGTTGGCCACCGTCAACCGTGAAGTGCTCGCCGTGCGCGGCAGTGTTGGCATCTGCGATGTCTCGACGCTCGGCAAGATTGATATTCAAGGCGCTGACGTCGCCGAATTTCTGGAGCGGGTCTACATCAACGCCTGGAAGACCTTGTCCGTCGGCAAGGCCCGCTACGGACTGATGCTGCGTGAAGATGGTTTCGTCATGGACGACGGAACGACTTCCCGCCTCGGAGAGAACCACTTTCTAATGACCACCACGACGGCCAACGCCGGCAAGGTGATGCAGCATCTCGAATTCTGCCATCAGGTACTCTGGCCGCAGCTCGACGTGCGGATGGTCTCGGTCTCCGAACAATGGGCGCAAGCAGCCATCGCGGGGCCGAAATCACGTGCCGTTCTGCGCGGCGTCATTGACGCGCGGTACGATATCTCGAACGAGGCCTTCCCGTACCTTGCCGCGCGCGAGGTCTCGGTTGGCGGTGGCATTCCGGCGCGATTGTTCCGGATTTCGTTCTCAGGCGAATTGGCCTACGAGCTTGCGGTCCCGGCAGACTACGGTGAGTCGATGATGCGTGCCCTGATGGCGGCGGGAGAGCCTTGCGGCATCACGCCGTATGGAACGGAAGCACTTGGCGTGATGCGCATTGAGAAAGGCCACGTTGCCGGCAACGAGCTCAACGGTCAGACCACGGCGCGTGACCTCGGCCTTGGCAGGATGATGTCGTCCAAGAAGGACTTCATCGGTCGGTTGATGGCGAAGCGCCAGGCGCCAATGGAAACCGACCGGCCAAGCCTCGTCGGATTCAGACCGGTCAACACGAACGAGCGCCTGCGGGCCGGCGCGCACTTCATCAACATCGGTAGCCCGATGAACATGGAGCACGATGAGGGCTACATGACCTCCGTCGCCTATTCACCGAACCTGAAGCACTGGATCGGTCTTGGCCTCCTCAAGAATGGGGCAACCCGCATCGGCGAGCGCATCCGAGCCGTCGATCCGGTTCGCAATGGCGATATTGAAGTCGAGATTTGCTCCCCCGTCTTTCTCGATCCCGAGGGGACGCGTCTCCATGGCTGAACAAACGGCTTCCATTTGGCGTCCTCGTGACGCTTGGGCTGGCGTTGCCGAGAAGGGGCAGTTCGGAGCGACTGGCAGGTCTGGCGTCACCGCAATGCTCCTGGGTGACATGGGCTTCGCTACGTTGATCGCGGTTCCCGACTCAGCCGGCCTGGATCTCGCCACCAAGCGGCTGATCGGTCTGGAGCTGCCCCGAACGCCCTCTGCGGTGCTGTCCGGCACGCATGGAGCGATCTGGGCGGGTCCGGATCAGTGGCTGCTCGTTGCGCGACAACAGCCGGGCTTCTCCGATCTTCTCGCCTCGCTTTCGGCCGATGCTGCTGTCAGTGACCAGAGCCACGCCCGCGCGGCGTTGCGCGTCTCGGGTGCGCGTGTGCGCGAGGTTCTGGCGAAGGGGTCGATGGTCGATCTTCATCCTTCGGTCTTCCCTGTCGGCGCGGCGGCGCTGACAAGCTTTGCGCACATGGGCGTGCAGTTGTGGCGAACCGGGGATGGACCAGATGGGGCCATCTTCGAGATCCTCATAGCGCGCAGCATGGCCGGCAGCTTCTGGTCCTGGTTCGCCGCCTCGGCAGCGGAGTTCGGTTGCTGCGTCACGGTCGGGCGAGATTGACCGCCATGTATTGCGCGGCTTCCACCCATGTATTGCTTCAACGCAGCCAATGAGGGCCGCCGCTTGGTGGTGACCAACTATGTCCGATCGTTCCATGATCCTCGCCTTGTCCTGCCCCGACCGTCCCGGCATCGTTTCGGCGGTGTCGACGCTTTTGTTCGATGCGGGATGCAATATCCTTGACGCTCAGCAGTTCGACGATACCGAAACCGGTCGCTTCTTCATGCGAGTGGTCTTCGATCGCCTCGATCAGGCGAAGCCGCAGGCCGAGATCGCCGCCCTGGTCGGGAATCTCGCCGAGCGCTTTGCGATGACGTTCAGCCTGCGGGAGCGCTCTGCCAAAAAGCGGGTGATGTTGCTGGTCTCAAAATTCGATCATTGTCTGGCTGATCTGCTCTACCGCTGGCGGATTGGCGAGCTGCCGATGGACGTGACCGCGATCGTCTCCAATCACGGCCGCGAACATCTTGCCTCGACCGATCTTGGGGAATTGCCCTTCCACCATTTGCCCGTCACCAAGCAGACCAAGATGGAGCAGGAGGCGCGGATCTGGGAACTGGTTCAGGAAACCAATGCCGATCTCGTTGTTCTCGCGCGTTACATGCAGATCCTGTCTGATGGGCTTTCGGCCAAGCTGGCAGGACGTTGCATCAACATTCACCATTCCTTCCTGCCGGGCTTCAAGGGGGCGAGGCCTTACCACCAGGCGCACGAGCGGGGCGTCAAGCTGATCGGTGCGACGGCGCATTATGTAACCTCCGATCTGGACGAGGGGCCGATCATTGAGCAGGATGTCGAACGAATATCGCATCGCGATGCACCGGACGATCTCGTCCGGAAGGGGCGCGATATCGAACGGCGGGTGCTCGCCCGCGCCGTGCACCATCACCTTGAAGATCGCGTGATGCTCAATGGCAAGAAAACCGTTGTCTTCACCGGCTGACGGAAGCCGACCGGTTGAGGCAGATTGTCCTGATGGCCGGCCCTGCCTTCAGAGATCGGCAAGATCGACGGAGCTCGTTAGGTGAGCCGGGAAGCTGGCGAGCAACGCGATCCCTGAAGAGGTCCGAATGCCGAGAGGCAGCGTTGTCTGCCACGTCTGGCTTACGCTGTTCGATGGCTGCAAAGAGATCGCGGTGATCTGCGACGATCCGTGCAATATGCGCCTCAAGTTGATCGATCGAGTTGTCTCCCGCTTCGAAGCACTGCCGTGAGAGCCTCATCCCTTCGAGCAGGATGTCCGAATAGGTTCGCTCCAGGAACGCGGAATCGCCGGTTGCGCGAGGTGCGCCGTAAGGGTTTCCTCCCTCGACTGACCCCTTCGGACGGCAAATGCCAATCAATCGCGCGACAGTCGACATCCGTCCTGATCTACTTCGGATTAGCGCTCGCGCCATCGTTCTTGCGGGCCATCTGCTCAATTCCCTCGCTCGGGAATAGCGAAATTCGCCGTGAACGTTTGCTCCGCGATACCAACAAAAACACCAACAAAACGGACAGCCGCAGCGGGCGTGGCCGCGAATTTTTACGTATGTTTTCAAATGCGACGCCAAAATTCTCCTGAAAAATCAGGAATCGAACTAAGGCCATAAGCTAATGTTGTTGCTTATGTTTTATGCTTGGTGCCCCTGGCCGGAATCGAACCAGCACTCCTTGCGGAACTCGATTTTGAGTCGAGCGCGTCTACCAGTTCCGCCACAGGGGCCTTCGGTCGCGGGGCAGCAGCCCGGTGCGGCGAAGCGGGGCGGAATATAGCGGGCGGCTTGCGCGGGTCAACCCGCGCGGATGTGATTGTGGTGGCTCGACACGTCCGTGGCGGCGGGATCGGACGGCTGCTATCTGTTCGAGCACAAGCCCAAGCTCCGGAGAGCGTCCGTGACATCGACCGCCGCCCATTCCCCGCCGACGCGCCTTATCGCCGATCCGGCCACCGTCGCGGCGCTGGCGATTGCGGCGGTGGCCGCCGCGACCCTGGCGGGCGCCTGGTTCTTCCAGATCGTGCTGGACATCCGGCCCTGTCCGCTCTGCCTCGAACAGCGCTACGCCTATTACCTGGCGGTGCCGCTCGGCCTTCTGATCGCATTTGCCGCCGCGCGCGGGGCGCCGCGGGGGCTGCTGCTGGCCGGGTTTGCGGTGCTGCTGCTGGCCGCGCTCGCCAACGCCTGGCTTGGCGGCTATCACGCCGGTGTCGAATGGAAATTCTGGCCGGGGCCGACCGATTGCTCCGGTCCCGTGGCCGATCTCGGCAGCGCCGGCACGCTGTTGCAGCGCCTCGACACCGTTAAAGTGATCCGCTGCGACGAGGTGCAGTGGCGCTTCCTCGGCCTCTCGCTCGCAGGCTACAACGTGCTGATCTCGCTGGCGATGGCGCTGATGGCCGTCTGGGGCATCGTGGCGGCGAAGCGGGCGGCGTAGATCACAGGCTCTACGGGTCCGCTACGAAATCCGCAGCCCCTTAATCGTCCACATCCTCCTGCGGCCGCCCGAACAGATGCACGATTCCCGGCGTCGTGATCGAGACGAACACGAAGCGCGACAGATGATGGGCGCCGACGAAGATCGGGTCGATATGCAGCGTGAGCGCCAGCGCCAGCATGGCGTCCATCGCGCCCGGCGCAAAGGCGACCACGACGTCGGCGAAGCGGACATGGGTGGCGAGCACGATCACCGTAACGAAAACGCCCGAAATGACGATCGCCACCGCGAACGAGCCGAGCCCGGCATTGATATGGCTGACCAGCGTCTTCTTGCTGATCCGCGCAAAGCGCGTGCCGATCACCGCGCCGATGCCGACCAGGGCGATGTTGCGCATCCAGGGCGGCAGGCCGCCCTCGATCAGGCCGGTGCCGTGCAGCATGGCGGAGGCGATCATCGCGCCGAACATCCAGCTCGCCGGAAATTTGGCGAGCCGCAGGGCCAGCGCGACGGCGATCGCCGCCGCCGCCAGCACGGCGAGTTCGGGCGGCGAGGCGACGACGACGCTGGTCAGGTCCATCGGCGCGCTCGGCGCCACCCCGGTCACCGCCAGCAACAGCGGCAGCGCAGCGGTCAGGATGATCACGCGCATGGTCTGCACCACCGCGATCGCCGCGACATCGGCGCCCTTTTCGGCGGCCAGCATGGTGATCTGCGACAGCGCGCCGGGGCTTCCGGCGAGCAGCGCCGAGGTCTGGTCCCAGCCGTGCACGCGCTGCAGATAGATGCTCGAGCCGAAAGTCGAGCAGAAGGTCGCCAGCGCCAGAAGGCCGATTGTGAGCGGATAGGCGCTCATGTGCTGGATCAGTTGCCGCGACACCAGCGAGCCCAGCGTGATGCCGAGCAGGACCAGCACGCTCTGCGTCAGGATCGCGGGCATGGTGACGGGACGCCCGGCGAGCGCGGCGATGCCCACCGTGACCATGGCGCCGGAGATCAGTCCGCCCGGGAGGTTGAGCCACAGAAACAGCAGGCCGCCGGCGGCGCCGATGACGAGCGTCTCCAGCGTGCCTAGAATTTTGGCGCGGTCGGCAATGGCGGCGGAAATCGAGGCGGGGATCATGGTCACGCCGCCTTATGGCAAATCCATCCGCGCGGGACAAATGCGTCTCGCGATTGCAGCAATGCGCGGGACAGTTCGGTAGGCTACTTTGCCTTTTCCGCCGCGGCTCTCTTGCACTCGGAGCGGAATTTCTTGCGCTCCTTGCCGTGAAGGCCTTTGGCGTCCGCTTCCTTCGAACATTCGAGCGAGGCGGCGGTCCGCGGTTTCTCCGCCTTCTTCTCCGCCGGCGCCTTGGTTTCGGTCTTGGGGGCCTCGGTCTTGGCCGGAGCCGTGGTTTGCGCGGATGCGGCGCCCATCAACAGAAGGGAAGCCACGGCGGTCGCGGTGGCGAGGGAAGACATCTTGGTCATGAGGCACCTCGGCTTGAAAACAAGGACGCAAGCCTCGTGCTTCAATGCTGAACCATGGCTGAACGAAGCGGAATCGCGCGTCACGAAATTTTGCTCCGGTGCGCCGTCTTCGCGTTGTCGCAAGCTGTAGTTGCGCTAGGATGGCGCCCGCAGATGACTATCCCCAAGGAGACCAGGGATGACTATTCAAGCAAAAATACTGGGTGCGATTGCGGTGTCGGGTTTGGCTGCGTTTGCGATGGCCTCGCAGGCGAACGCCCTGACGGCGCAGGAATGCAGCGCCAAATACCAGGCTGCGAAAGCCGCCGGCACGCTCGGCGATCAGAAGTGGAACGACTTCCGCAAGGCGCAGTGCGGCGCCGACGCCGCGCCCGCTCCGGCGGCAGCCGCGGCGCCCGCCGCGGAGCCGAAGGAAGCCGCCAAGAAAGCATCCAAGAAGGAAGAGCCAGCGAAGGAAGCGACGGCGCCCGCCACACCGGCGGGCCCCGCGGTCTATCCGAACGCCGTCGATTCCAAATATTCCAAGGAGACCGCCGGCAAGGCGCGCATGCACACCTGCCTCGATCAGTACAATGCCAACAAGGCCACCAACGGCAATGGCGGCATGAAGTGGATCCAGAAGGGCGGCGGCTACTACAGCGAATGCTCCAAGAAGCTGAAGGGCGCGGCCTAGCCTGACTGCGTCATGAGTCCCTCATGGTGAGCAGCGCGAAGTACGTCTCCGGACGATGCTGCGCATCGCCGGGAGAACCATGAGGCCCCGACTGTGGCCCACATCCTTCGAGACGCCCGCTTTGCGGGCTTCCTCGGGATGAGGGATTGAGCACCCGGCGCGCAGGTGGGGCCAGGCATCAATCGACAAAAGGCGCGGCCGGAGGTTTCGGCCGCGCCTACAAGTTGCGGAACAAGGTTTCGGCCGATTTCGCGACCAGTTGGGCGCGCTTGCGCGGGCTCCGCTCGGGAAACAGAAGGCCCTGGCCGAACACGAAGCAGTAGAACAGGAAGGCCTGCGCGTCGGCCTCCTCGGCCGGCAAGCCGGTCGCGCGAAAGAGATTCCCGACATTCTTCAACCGCACCGCATCGACATGGGCTGCCACGCCGGCAGCAAGCTCGTCGGAGCGGGCCCATTGCCGGATCGCCAGCTCGACCGCCATTCCTTCCGTGTTCATGCGCTCGGAGTACAGCGCGATCAGCGCCTTCAGCCGTTCGCGCGCGGTGGCGCCGTCGAGGCTGGTGTGCCGCTCGATCGCGGCGATGCGGCCCTCGCTCCATTGCTGCAGCATGGCCTCCAGCAGGGCGGCGCGGTCGCGGAAGCGGCGATAGAAGCCGCCCTTGGTGACGCCGAGATGTTTGGCCAGCACTTCGACCCGCACGCCCTCGACGCCGGTCCGGGCGATTTCCTTGAGGCCGGCTTCGATCCAGCTCTCGCTGCGCACCTCTGCCTTTCCGTCTCCTTTGGCGTCGCTCATGGTCCGGCCTCACCGATTCTTGATACGGTACCGTATTGCTAACCCGCCAGCAGGTTGATACGCTACCGTATCAAGATTTGGAAAGAGGGCGGAGCGAACGATGGAGACGGACGCGACCTATCGCGGCACGGTCTATCCCTGGCAATGCGACCATGTCGGGCACATGAACATCATGTGGTATGTCGGCAAGTTCGACGAGGCGAACTGGAATCTGTTCGCGCGGCTCGGCCTCACTCCGTCCTATTTGCGCGGCTCCGGCCGTGGCATGGCCGCCGTGCAGCAGAACATCACCTACAAGCGCGAACTCCTGGCCGGCGACATCGTCGAGGTCAAAAGCCGCCTCGTGGAAATCCGCGACAAGTCGGTTCGCTTCCTGCACGAGATGCGCAACGCCGAGACCGGCGAGATCGCCGCGACCTGCGAATTCGTCGGCGTCCACATGGACCGGCAGGCGCGCAAGTCGATCGCCTTCGCGCCCGCGATCCGCGACGCCGCGATGCGCCATCTCGAGCCGGCGATGGCGTGAACGGCATGGCGCGCTTCCAGCCGAAAAATCCGGATTACCGCGCGGTCTCGATCGAGACGTTCGAGGCGCAGCGCGCGATGCAGACACTCGGCATTTCGATCGCCCGCCTCGAGCCGGGCGAGGTCGATCTCGCGATGGATTATTCGGCCGATCTCACCCAGCAGCACGGCTTCGTCCATGCCGGGGTGATCACGGCGGGCCTCGACAATGCCTGCGGCATCGCCGCCTTCACGCTGATGCCGGCGGGCTCGGGCATTCTCACCGTGGAATTCAAGACCAACCTGTTGGCGCCGGCGCTTGGCGAGCGCTTTGCCTTCCGCGCCACCGTCGTCAAGCCTGGCCGCACGCTCACGGTCTGCGAGGCCCGCGCCTACGCGATGCATGACGGCGCCGAAACCCTGATCGCGACCATGAGCGGCACGCTGATGGCGCTGCCAGCCCGCGAGACCATAGCCAGGGACAGGGCGCTCGCGCCAGCCTGACCCTGCCGCAGTGCACATTTATGCTGTCGGCATGGCGGGACGTGAAAAATCCTTCTATGGTCGGGCCGTGCAACAGAGTCTTTCAACTTGATCATCACGACAGCGCAGGGTGTGCTGGGCCTGGCGTCGGGGGCGCTGGTCGGGTTCTCGCTCGGCCTCGTCGGCGGCGGCGGCTCGATTTTGGCGGTGCCGCTGATGGTCTATGTGGTCGGCGTCGCCGAGCCTCATGTCGCGATCGGCACCAGCGCGATCGCGGTGGCGGCGAACGCGGCGGTCAATCTGTCCAACCATGCGCGCGGCGGCACCGTGATCTGGTCCTGCGCGCTGATCTTTGCCGCATCCGGCATGCTGGGGGCCTTCGGCGGCTCGATCCTCGGCAAGATGATGGACGGCCAGAAGCTGCTGGCGCTGTTCGCGCTGGTCATGATCGTGATCGCGCTTCTGATGCTGAAGACGCGCTCGCGCATCGGCCTGACGGACGTCAAGGCCTCGATGTCGAACATGCCGGCGATCGTCGGCCTCGGGCTCGTGACCGGGACGGTGTCGGGATTCTTCGGCATCGGCGGCGGCTTCCTGATCGTGCCGGCCCTGATGCTGGCGACCGGCATGCCGATCCTGAACGCGGTATCCTCGTCTCTCGTCGCGGTCACCGCATTCGGCCTGACCACGGCCGCCAGCTATGCCTGGTCCGGGCTGGTGTCGTGGGCGCTGGCGGGACTGTTCGTGGTGGGCGGCATCGCCGGCGGATTGGCCGGCACGCGTTCGGCGCGGCATCTCGCCGAGCGCCGCGGCGCCCTCAATATCGTGTTCGCCGTGGTCATTATTGCGGTGGCGCTCTATATGCTGGCGCGTAACATATCCCCACCTCATCCGTAAGAATCGGGATGCAGCCCTTCGCGAGACAAAGATGAAGCGATCGAACAATCCGGCCGGAACCAGCCCGGTGCATACACGGCGCCAGGCGCTTGGCCTGTTCGGCGCAGGCGCGGCCTTGCTCGCGTCGCGACCGGCATTTGCGCAGCGTGTCGACGACGTGCTGACCGAAGCGCTGGTGCTGCGCGACCCCGACGTGCCCGCGACCGGCAATCCCGACGGCGACATCAACATCGTCGAATGGTTCGACTACAACTGCCCGTATTGCCGCAAGGTCGCGCCCGAGATCCGGCAGGTGGTGCAGGACGACGGCAAGCTCCGTCTGGTGCTGAAGGACTGGCCGATCCTCGGCGAGGTCTCGAAATTCGGGGCACGAATGGCGCTGGCGGCGAAATATCAGGACAAATACATGGCCGCGCATGAGGCGATGATCGGCGTCAGCTCGAAACTGACCGAACCGCGCATCCGCGAATTATTGGCCAGCGCCGGCCTCGACATGGACCGCCTGAACCGCGACGCCGCGACCAACGCCAATGCGATCGATAAAATCCTCGCCCGCAACCACGATCAGGCGGTGGCTTTCGGATTCAAGGGAACGCCATCCTTCATTGTCGGCAAATTCCGTGTGCCGGGCATTCTGACCATGGCGGAGTTCGAGATGGTGATCGCAGACGCGCGCAAGGCGAAGAAGGCCAACTGACAGCGGATACAGCAATACGCCGTCGTCCGGGACGACGGCGTATTACCAAGACGATCCTTGCTGGCAATTACCGCGACGAAATCTTCACCCATTCCTCATGGGTGCGCGTCTTCAGCGTCTTCCAGTCGGCTGCCGCCACATCCCAGTTGACGATGGTGCGGTTAGCCTGCGCCACCTGTCCGTTCGCGACGCTCGACGTCTGCATGGAATCGTAGACATAGACGCCGCAAACCAAAAGCAGCGCACCCAAAATCATTCCGACAAACGTCTGCATGGCAGTTCCTCCGTGACCGACCATCAACGCAGAGGTCGGGCTTTGGTTCCGCGGCTTACGACCGCGCCTTGCCAGGCATGGGGCGAGGGGTGGTTGCGGACGGTGCTGCCGCCGCCGTCGTCGCGAGACCGAGCGATTTCAACTCGCCGGGCTTGAACACGAAGAGCCCGTCGTGCGGCGTCTCCATCGCATGCACCCGGACATGCAGGTTGAGCCTCATGTCGGCGAGATCAAGCGTCGCCGCCCAGCCATTTCAGGATTTCCGCGTTCATCTCCCGCGGATAGGTATGGCTGAGGTCGTCGAGCTCGCGGTAGGTGACGACGGCGCCGGCCGCCGTAAGCGCCTGGGCCGTCTGCCGCGCCACCTGCACCGGGAACATCCAGTCGAGCCGGCCGTGCACGATATGAACGGGCAGGCCACGCAGCCGGTCGGCATCGGCCATCTCGGCCATCAGCGGATGAAATGTCGCGGCCACCGGGGCAAGGTGGGTGAAGGGCGAGGCGCGATCGAGCCCGGTGACGTAGCAGAACGTTCCGCCATCGCTCATTCCGGTCAGCAGCATCCGCTCCGGATCGACATTCCAGCGTGCCCGCACCGATTCCAGGATGCGCATCAGGTTCGGCGTATCAGTATCGTCGCCCATCAGCGCCCAGGTCGAGCCGGTGGCGGTCGGCGCGACCAGGATCGCGCCGCGGCTGCGGGCGTCGCGCAGCCAGCTCCACAGGAAGCCGCGGCCGTTGCCGCTGCCGCCGTGCAGCGCCATCACCAGCGGCCATGCGCGCTCGCGCGTGTAATATTCCGGCACGTAGAGCGAGAAGCCGCCGCGGCTGCCCGGCTCGTTACGCTCGTGAAAGATACCGGTGTTTTCATTGGCCGGTGCCGCCAGCCTGGCGGCGAGATCGGCATCGGAGCGCAGCGCGGGATCGACAAAGAACTCGTTCACCGGCGGCAATCTCGCCGCCAGCGCGTACAGCGCCTCCTGCGCGCGCGGCCCGTAGCGCAGCGCGCGAAACAAGCTGACGAAATCGCCATTGCCGTTCTGGACAAGGCGCAGCCCTGCGAACGCGGTCAGCGCCGCGTCGCTCGCCGCCGCCAGCGCGGTCTTGATGTCGGCGAATCTTTCCGGCCACTGCTCGAGCCGCGGCCGGAGCGCCTGCAGCGCGTCATCCGGCCGGCCGGCAGCCTCCATCACGCGGTCGAAATCCGGCGGGTTGAGGTAACGCGCGATGAAGCCGAGCGCCTCCAGCGACTGCAGCAGCGGCGGCAGCACGGCCACGATGTCGTCCACCACGGCGTCGCTCATCGGGCACTCTCTGTGTTCAATGCAGCCTTGATTAGTGCGGCCCTCGGCTCAGTGCAGCCTTGGTTCAGTGCAGCCTTGGCGCCTTCAGCAGCTTGGCGCGATCGGTCGAGGCCAGCACGACGTCGAAGGTGAGGCCCTCATGATAGACCGTGAGCGGTACGTCGACGCCGGCATTTCCAAGCGACCAGAGCTTGCGGTAGAAGCCGGTCTGGCTCGTCACCTTGTCGCCGTTGACGGCGAGGATCACGTCGCCGGTCTTCAATTCGGCGCGCGCGGCCGGCCCCTTGCCGGCGATGCCGACCACCACGACGCGGTTGTCGATATCGGTGGTGTACATGCCAAGCCATGGCCGCGCCGGCCGATTGACGCGGCCGAATTTCCGGATGTCGTTGAGCACGGGTTTCAGGAGATCGATCGGCACGATCATGTTGACGTGCTCGGCCTTGCCTTCGCGCTCGCGTTCGAGCTGCAGCGAGCCGATGCCGATCAGTTCGCCGCGGTTCGAGATCAGCCCGGTGCCGCCCCAGTTGGGATGCGCGGGATGGGTGAAGATCGCCTCATCCAGGAGGTATTCCCAATAGCCGGCGAATTCCTGCTTGGCCGCGATCTGGCTGGCGACCGAGCGCGTGCGCCCGCCGGCACCGCCGACCACGACGCGGTCGCCGACCGCAGCCGTGGCGGAAGAGCCGAGCGGCAGCGGATCGAGATCGAGGTCGCCGAGCGCCTGCACCAGGCCGAAGCCGGATTCGAAATCGAAGCCGAGCGCGTGGCCCTCCACCACCCGGCCATCGCCGCGATGCAGCCACACCGCCTCGGCTTCGGTGATGAGATAGCCGATCGTCAGCACCAGCCCGTTATCGATCACGACGCCATTGCCGGCGCGTTCGGTGCCGAGCGTCTCGGCGCTGAAGGCGTCGGGCGGAATGATCGAATGCAGGCCGACCACCGAGGAGAGGGCCTTGTCGAGGTCGAAGGCGTAATCGCCCGGCCGCGGCTGATTGGCGGGCGGCACTCTCCATTCGGTCAAAGATATCATGAATGGTCTCCTGGCGAACCGGCGCCTCCCGCGAGGACAGCGCCGGGAAACAATCTATGCTGCAAACGGCCGTCTTGAAAGTGTCCCGCAAAATGCGCCGCTACGCGACTCCTAAGAGGGCAGATTCACGAATGTTCCGGGCAATCGAGAATCATTCCACGCCCGCCCGCGCCCGGGCCGGGATGATCCGGAAATCGCGGTTCTCCTTGATCCAGGCGGCGCGCTCGTCGCGCAGCAAGGTGCGGCGAACCTTGCCGGAATCGTCGCGCAGGCCGGCATGGACGGCCTCGAAGCTCTCAGGGTGCTTGTAGCGGCTGAGCCGGTCGGCCAGGAACGCGGCCATGCCGTCGGCGATGGCCTGTGCATCGGTGTTCCCATCCAGTTCGATGATGGCGTGCACGCGCTGGCCGAATTCCGCGTCGGGCAAGCCGACGACGACGCAGGAGCGCACGTCGGGATGCTCTGTCACCGCGGCCTCGACCTCGGCGGGGTAGATGTTGGCGCCGCCGCGCAGAATCATGTCGGCGAGCCGGTCGCCGAGATAAAGATAGCCCTCGGCATCCAGCCTTCCGATGTCGCCGAGCGATTCCCAGCCGTCGGCGCGGCGTTTCGGCTCGGCGCCGAGATAGTGATAGGTCGAGCCGGCGCCGTCATTGGGCAGGAAATAGATTTCGCCGGTCTCACCGGTCGGGACCTCGTTGCCGTCCTCGCCTATGATGCGCAGGCGCGCGGTCTCGCCGATCTTGCCGACCGAGCCACGATGCTCGAGCCATTCAACGCCCGATATGATCGTGGCGCCCTGGGCTTCGGTGCCGCCATAGAGTTCGTAGATGCGCTCGGGCCCCAGCCACTCGATCCATTTCTCCTTTAGCCATGGCGGCATCGGCGCTGCCATGTGAAACACGATCTGCAGGCTCGACAAATCATAGCGGTTGCGCACCGCGTCGGGCAGCGCCCAGATCCGGTGCATCATGGTGGGTACGAAATTGACCCACTGTACCTGGCTGGCCTCGATCAGGCGCAAGCATTCCTCGGCGTCGAACTTGACGAGGCCGGTGACGCGTCCGCCGAAGAACAGCGCGGTGTGCGAAACGATGAAGGGGGCGTTGTGGTAGAGCGGGCCGGGGTTGAGCAGCGAAACGCCGAGTGGCATGCCGAGCGCCGCCGGTCCGGCGGTATCGACCACGGCGGGCTTGTGATCGAGGATCACCTTCGGCCGACCGGTCGAGCCGCCGCTGGTCATCGCCTTCCAGTAGCGTGCCACCGGATTGTTGATTGGTTCGTCAGAGAAACCGTCCGGCACGAAATCGGCCGGCAGCGAATTCGGCGCGTTCCAATCCGGCTGGCCGCCGACCACCAGCGATGGCTTGAGGATGTCGAGCACGGCGGCGGCCTCGCCGCGCGGCAATCGCCAGGTCAGCGAGGTCGGCGTCGCGCCGCATTTCCACACCGCAAAGGTGGTTTCGAAAAACACGTTGCTGTTGGGAAGCCCGATGGCGACGAAATCGCCAGGCTTCACGCCCTTGGCGGCAAAGGCGCGGGCACGCCGGTTGGCGTTGCGCTCGAGCTGCTCCCAGGTGAGGGCCTCAGTGCCGTGACTGACCGCGATGGCGTCCTTCGGCTTCCGTTCGGCATACCAGCGTGGCACGTCGGCGATGGGAATCAGCATGAGGCGTTTCCGTTCGGGCGTTGATCGCTCTTGTGGTTCGGGGTGAGGCTGGCGCCTCGAAGCCATCGTGGCAGAATTGGATGGCGGCGTGAAGGCGTCGCTTGCGGCGCGACGTTCGATCGCAAGGGGCAGGCGATCCTGCCGTCGCCGAAGCTGGCGGGCTCTGGTTACGTGACCGCGTTCATGGCCGCCTCGGAGGCGCTGGTGTTCTGCGCGAATATTCGGCCCGCAACGTCGTAGTGCAGCATGCCTGACGCGGCGTCAAAATCGCCCTTTCGCAGCCGGCAAGACGGTGCGGACAGAGCATCGCGGATCCGTCACCGCCAATCATCCCGAGCGCGAAGGCTATCTGATCGTGCGCCCGATCGGCCGGCGTTTATTGGCGTCGGCTGCGGCAATGGGGGCGGCTTGGCGCTCATCAATTTCAGAAACGCGAAGATGAACAGAGCCGCCGCGAGCGGATAGACCAGGATCAGCGGAGCCGTTCCCAGCATGATTTCGCCGCGCGCGCCGAAGAAAAACGGTGCGAGTTCAAGCGGCATGATCGCGCCGAAACCCGTGGCGATGCCGCCGATGGCCGCGACCGCATCGCGCTTGGCGTGCGATCGGGTGCCCTTCCAGTTGACGGCCAGCACGAAGCAGACAAACGCCGCAGCGACGAATGCCGCCTCCGTCAGGTGCATCAGCCGGATCGGCCAGCCCGGTGGCGAACTGAAGGAGCCGAGATAGGCGAACAGAAACATCATGACGGGACCCGCAGGCATGACACGATCTTGGCGTGCATCCTTGTCGGCGGCGCTGAAGGAACCATTAACAGCGGAATGGCAGCCAGCGTCGATCGCGCTGTCCGGGCCGCAGCTTATGGATCGAGCTCGGTGTCCCAGTACAGATAGTCCAGCCAGCTATCGTGCAGATAGTTTGGCGGAAACAGCCGGCCGTTGCGATGGAGCTGATGCACGGTCGGCGCGTAGGGCGCCTGCCGCGGAAACATCTTCGCCTGCTGCGGCGTCAGATTGCCCTTGCGCAGATTGCACGGCGAGCAGGCGGCGACGACGTTTTCCCAGGTGGTCTGGCCGCCCTTGCTGCGCGGGATGATGTGATCGAAGGTGAGGTCGTCATGCGCATGGCAATACTGGCAGACGAAGCGGTCGCGCAGGAAAACGTTGAAGCGGGTGAAGGCGGGGTGCGTGGTCGGCTTGACGAAGGATTTGAGCGACACCACGCTCGGAAGCTGGATCTCGAAGGTCGGGCTGCGCACCGCGCGGTCGTAATGCTCGACGATGTTGACGCGGTCGAGGAACACCGCCTTGATCGCGTCCTGCCACGACCAGAGAGACAGCGGATAGTAGCTCAGCGGCCGGAAATCCGCGTTCAGCACCAGTACCGGCCAACCGCCCTGCGAGACATGTGCGTTCAAGTAACGCTCCTGACCCCCATGTTAGCTGCGAAGCAGCATGCGCCCTGCATACTACAGGCAGCGTGACGGGATTGTGAAGAGCGTTCCGGGGCTTATCCGACGCTGTCACCGTTCCACCCCGATTTGCCTGATGGCCACGAAGACCGCTAAATCGGGGCCATGACAGGCATTGCTCAGCCGCTGGCGGACCCGGGAATGGCCACCCCTTCACGTTATCTTGAGGCACCGCGCCGGCTGCGGGCATTCGTTCGCGCCCATGAAACCAGCCTGGTGGTCCTGGCCGCGATGATCGGAACCATCGGCGGGCTGGTGGTGCTGGCGATGAGCGTGGCGGTCGCCGCCCTCCACGCGCTGCTTTTCAACATCAGCATCACGGAGCGGCTTTCCAGCCAGCCGAGCATCGAGACGCTCCGTGCCGTGCTGGTTCCAAGTCTCGGCGGCCTGCTGCTCGGGGTGGCCCTGCTGGTGCTGCTGCGCTGGCGGCCTGCACGCGAGATCGATCCGATCGAGGCCAACGCCCTGCATGGCGGGCGGATGTCGTTTCGCGGCAGCGTCATCGTGGCGCTGCAGACCACGTGGTCCAGCGGGGTCGGGGCGTCGGTCGGCCTCGAAGCGGGGTATACCCAGCTTGCGAGCGGCCTTGCCGCGTCGCTCGGCCGTGGATTTCACCTGCGCCGCGCCGACCAGCGCATCATGGTCGGCTGCGGTGCGGCGGCCGCTATCTCGGGCGCGTTCGGCGCCCCGCTCGCCGGCGCGTTCTATGCGTTCGAACTCGTCATCGGCGGCTATACGTCGGCCAGCCTGACGCCGGTCGGCGTCGCCGCCGTGGCGGGTTATTTCGTTACCCATGGATTTCAGGGGCTGTCGCTCGGCATCAGCGTCGGCCCGGTCGGCGACGTGGTCGGGCGCGATCTTGCGATTGCCGCGCTGCTCGGCGTTCTGGCGGCGCTGTTCGGCATCCTGATCATGCGCGGCGTGGCGTTGTGCGAGACGGCGCTTGCACGGATCCGTCTGTGGCCGCCGCTGCGCCCGGCGCTTGGCGGCCTCGCGGTCGGCCTGCTCGCGCTGCTGACGCCGCAGGTGATGTCGTCCGGGCACGGCGCGCTGCATTTTTCGGGGCTCGTTTCGATGCCGTTGCAGGTCATCGCCGGCGTCTTCGTCCTGAAGGCGCTGGCCTCGATTGTCTCGCTCGGCTCCGGCTTCCGGGGCGGATTGTTCTTCGCCACGCTGTTCATGGGCGCGCTCGGCGGCCGCCTGTACGCCGCCGGCGTCGATCTGGTCTGGCCGGGTCTCGCGCTGGATCCCAATGTCTACGCCGTGATCGGGATGAGCGCGCTATCGGCGTCCGTGATCGGCGGCCCGCTGACGATGTCGTTCATCGCACTGGAATCGACCGGCAATCTCTGGCTCACCACGGTGGTGCTGGCCGCGGTCATCATTTCCACGCAGATCACGCGCGAATTGTTCGGCTACTCGTTTGCGACCTGGCGCCTGCATCTGCGCGGCGAGACCATCCGCAGCGCCGCCGATGTCGGCTGGATCCGCGATCTCACGGTCGGCCGCCTGATGCGGCAGGACATGACGACCGTGCATGTTGACATGCCGATCGGCGAATTCCGGCAAAGGTTTCCGCTCGGGTCGAAGACGCAGGTGGTCGCGGTCGACGGCGACGGGCGTTATGTCGGGCTTGCCTTTACCGCCGAAGCGCACGCGTCCGAGATCGAGCTGGCCAAGGGCCTTGCCGACCTTCTGTATCATCGCGACGTGGTGCTGCATCCAGCGATGAACATCCGCGAAGCCATCGCCGTGTTCGACGCGGCCGAAGCCGAATCGCTGGCGGTGGTCGAAGCCGGTGACGAACACCGCCCGATCGGCATTCTCTCCGAAGCGCATGCCATGCGCCGCTATGCCGAAGAATCCGAGCAACACAGGCGGGAGGCGATCGGCGAGATTTGAAAGCTGGCGTTTACGGTTTGCCGGCCCTGGCCCCGGCAGGGCCGCCGCGGTTCCTGGATGGCAAAGTTAAGGCGCCCGCTGGTCAATCCATCGTGATCGCGCGGGTCCTTCGTCCCCCGGCGCGCTAGCCGCCGATCATCAGGGCGCTTAACCTCGCTTTCCCAACCATCGCAGAGGTCGCCATGAAAGTGCACGCGATTCAGACCGGCTTTGTCCGGATCAAAACCGCGCAGGTCGAAGGACGCGGACATGGATTGTCGCGGCGGCTCGCCATTTTTGCCGACTCCGTCTGGACCGATTGGCTCCCGACCTATGCATGGGCCATCGATTGCAGCGAAGGCATCATCGTCATCGATACTGGGCAGGGTGCGCATCTGCTTGAATCCGGCAAGTCGTTGCATCCCTATGTCCGTTGGGAAGTTGCGTTTCGGGTCGAGCCGGAGCAGGAGATCGGTCCGCAACTGCGGGCACTTGGCGTGGGCCCACGCGATGTCAAACGGGTCGTTCTCACCCATCTGCACATGGATCACGACGGCGGGCTGGCCCATTTCCCGAACAGCGAAATCCTGGTGGCGCCGGGTGAACTGAAAATCGCCAGCGGCCTTGCGGGCCGGATGCGCGGTTACCTCCCGCACCGCTGGCCGTCATGGTTCGATCCGGCACCGTTACAGCTTGAAGCCGGGTCGTTTGGACCCTTCGCGCAAAGCCGGCGGTTGACGGCCGCGGGAGACCTCGTCGCGGTCGCCACGCCCGGCCATACGGCCGATCATCTCTCGATCGTGGCCGACGATGGCGAGACCGTCTATTTCCTCGCCGGCGACGCTTCCTATGACGAGAAACTGATGCTCGCGGGCAAGCTCGACGGCGTTAGCGCCGACGAGCGGGTTTCCAGCGCCACACTCGACGCGATCCGGAATTTCGTCCAGTCCCGTCCGAGCGTCTATCTACCGACCCATGATCCGCAGGCGGCGGCGCGGCTGGCGAGCCGGCAATTGGCAGGCGCCGCAGTCTAGATCTTCTCCAGCTTCTGCTCGCGCTTACGTCTTGGCAGCGCTGGTCACGAGCTTCAGCCCGAGACCGAACATGACGGCGCCAGCGGCGCGATCGACCCAGGACTTGTACGACAGATAGGCCCGTTGCGGCCCGGCCGACGAGAAGACAAAGGCGACGAGCGCGTACCATGCGGTTTCCACGCCAAACACCGCCGTGAGCAGCGCGGCGGCGAAGCCCGGTGAAAACGAAGCAGGGAGCAGGGCTGCGAATACGCTTGCATAGATGATGGCCGCCTTCGGGTTGCTCACCTGCGTGGTGAAGCCAAGCCAGAATGCGCGGAAGGGCTGCGAGCCGGCCTCGCCGTCGGCCGCGACCATCGTAAGCGGTTGCCGGGCGGACCGGAAGATCAGAAAGCCGAGATAGCAAAGATAGAGGCCGCCGAGCACTTTGAGGGCGGCATAGAGCGCCGGCACCGCCAGAAGGACGCTCTGCAGCCCGAGCAGCGCCGCCGCGCCGAAGAGGGCGCCGCCCGCGCCCATGCCCAGCGCGGTGGCAAGCCCCCGGACCCTGCTCGATGCGACGGCCACGCGGGCCACCATCACAAAGCTGGGGCCGGGGCTGATCACCCCGATGCTGAGTGCGGCGACGATGCTGGCGAGCGATGCTAGTTCCTGCATGGGTAATTCTCCGGTCGTGTACGCGAACTGTTATTCGGTATGGGGCGGGGCGTCGAGCGCCCAGTTCGGGTCGGCGCCGAACGGGTGATCCATGAAAAACACCCAGCTGCCGTCGGGAAGCCGGCGATGAACCTCCATGCCGTGGTGATGCACCTCGGTCGGCTTGCCGTGCTTGTCGGTGCCCTTGATCAACCACTGCGACCGCGTCATCGCGAAGTCGCCGGAGACGGTCGTATGATGGGTCACGACATCCATGTGCGGCTTCAACCCGACATAGGCCGCCATCGTCTTGCGGATGCCGTCGGCGCCGCGCGCCACGGTGCTGCCGCCGTGGACCTCATCGACCTGAACGATCGAGGCGTCGGGGTGGTACATCGCCGCTGCGGCGTCGACATCCTGCGCATTGAAGGCACGCGCCAGCCAAAGATTGCAAAGTTCCGGGGATGGAGCACCCATGTCTCGAACTCCGATGTTGAAGATCAATCGATCCTTGCAATGAGGCGATGACTTGATGCTTTCGGTTTGAAGCCTCATCCCTGTTCCTCATCGTCTTCCTGATGCCGCAGATAACGTCCGGCAGAACGGAAAGCACGTTGGAATTGCGCCAGCGTCACTTGCGAAACTGCAAGGGCTCCATAGCTCTGCGGCCATGGAGGACTGGAATGAGCCCCAACTCGTACTGGCGGTGCATCGGGCAAGCAGCCTCACCGGCGCCGCCAAAGCGCTCGATATCGACCATTCGACGGCGTTCCGGCGTCTGAATGCCCTGGAAGTGCGGCTCGGCGTTCGCCTGTTTGATCGGCTGCCTGGCGGGGCCTATCAGGCGACGCCGGCCGGCGAGCGGATGGCGGCTGCGGCGGAGCGCATGGAGGATGAGGCGCTCGCGATCGACCGCGACATCGCCGGGCGCGACCACCGTCTCTCCGGCCGCTTGCGCGTCACCTCCTCGGAAACGCTTGCCTATCGCAAGCTGACCGGCCACCTCGCAAAATTCCGGCAAACCCATCCCGGCATCATCGTTGAGCTTGTCATCGATAACCGTGTGCTCAGCCTTTCGCGCCGCGAGGCGGACATCGCGCTGCGCCCGATGCGGCCGAAGGAGGGCGATCTCTGGGGCCGTAAGCTCGCCGACGTCGCATGGGCCGTCTATGGCGCCGTCGGCGATCTCGACGGGCGAGGCGAAACCGTGTCGTCCCTCGAACATCTCGATCGCCACGGGATGATCGGATGGGAGGATACCGCTGCCGGCATCATGGCCGCGACCTGGCTCAATCGAACCGTGCCGGATGATGCCTTCGTTTATCGGACCAACAGCCTCGTCAACCAGTTCACCGCGGCCAAGGCCGGCATCGGTCTTGCGCTGCTGCCCTGCTATCTCGGCGACGAGGAGCCCGGCCTCGTCCGCGCGCTGCCGGATCCGGTGCCGGATCTGGCCGGCGAATTGTGGATCGTGACCCACGCTGACCTGAAGAGGACCGCGCGGGTCCGCGCGTTCTTTGATCTCGTCGGCGAAGGCCTTGCCCGCGAGCACAGTCTGTTCAGCGGGCAGGGTTGACGTTGCGAGTCTAGATCTTTTCCAGTTTCTGCAGGCAACGGCTGACGGCGACTTCCGGCGGCATCGGCGTATCCGGATAGCTGGTCTTCCAGTCGGTGACGCCGACCTCGCCGACGTAGATGTCGCCTTTCGAGTCCAGCGCGATGCCGTGGGGCGCGAGGAATTTGCCGGCTTCGAGCCCCGGGCCGTTCTCGCCGCCGAGCCGGGCAATGCGATTGCCCTTTGCATCGACGATCGAAAGCCGCGGGCCGAGATTGGGCACCTTGCGGTTGACCGCCATTCCGGGCCCGAGCTCGCCGACAAGGAACGTGGGCTGTTTGCCGCCGCAGCGACACAGCGCGCAGGGCCGGTGCAGGAAATTCCACTGCGTCTCGTATTTGCCGTCGCCGTCGAACACCTGCACGCGGTGATTCTCGCGATCGGCGACATAGACCCAGCCGTCGGCGTCGGTCGCGATGTTGTGCACGATGTTGAACTGGCCGGGATCGGTGCCGGGCTCGCCCCAGGTTTTTAAGAGCTTTCCATCCGGCGAATATTTGTGGACGCAGGCGTTGCCGTAGCCGTCGGAGACGTAGATATCACCCTTCGGCGACAGCGCGGTGTGGGTGCAGCGGTGAAACGGCTCGCCGCTCATGAACGGCGCCGGCTTGTTGGGAATGCCGATGGTCAGCAGCACCTTGCCGTCGACGCTGCATTTGCGCACCGTGTGGTCGCCGTCGTCGGTGCAATAGAGATTGTCGTCGGCATCGATGTGCAGGCCGTGCGCGCGGTTGAACAGGCCTTCGCCCCAGCTCTTGATGAAATTGCCCTCGCGGTCGAGCACCACCATCGGATGGTCGCCGCGGTTGAAGACGTAGACGCGGTCCTTGCTGTCGACGGCAACGGAGGCGACGTCGGTCAGGCGCCAGCCGTCCGGCAGCTTCGCCCAGTTTTCGACGACGCGGTAGCGGTGCTCGCCGGAGCCGAGAATGGTTGGCATGCGCTTCTCCCCAATCGTATTTGTTGGCTGGGAGTGTTGCAGAGACCTGCCCGAAGCACGAGGGGGATTTGCGCATGGCACGTTTCTTTCAGGCGGGCTTTCCAGGCCAGCTCTGCTGCGTCACATGCGCTCAATCTCCTCATCCTGAGGAGCCGCGAAGCGGCGTCTCGAAGGATGCAGGCCACAGACGGGGCCTCATGGTTCTCCCGGCGATGCAAAGCATCGTCCGGAGACGCGCTTCGCGCTCCTCACCATGAGGGTCTTATGACGCAGTACGACTAGCCTCCCATGTCCTCCACCGCGATGATGCGCTGGCGCAGCGCCAGGCGCACCAGCTCGATGTCGGAGGCGACGCCGAGCTTGGCGCGGATCTGATAGCGGGTGTTGGCCGCGGTCTTGACGCTGATGTGCAGCGTACCAGCGATCTCCTCCACCGATTTCTCGGCCAGCAGCATGCGCAGGATTTCGAACTCCCGCGGGCTCAGCGCGTCCACTGCCGAAGGCTCGTCAGCGAGCCGGCTGATCGCCAGCTCATGGTCGATGTCGGGACTGAGGGCGATGCGCCCGGCCATGACCTCGGCGATTGCGCGCAGCAGCGCGTCGGGCGGGCTGCTCTTGGTGACGAAGCCGCGTGCACCGGCCTTGATCGCCTGGATCGCGTAGGCGGCGCTCTGGTGCATCGAAAAGACGAGGATGCGCGCGGCCTTGTCCCATTGCCGGATGCGCCTGATGGCTTCGATGCCGCCAATGCCGGGCATCGCAACGTCCATGATGACGAGATCGGGGCCAGCCTCCTTGTAGACACGGTAGGCCTCGGCCCCGCTGTCGGCCTCGGCGACAACCCGCAGATTGTCCTGCTTCTGCAACAGCGAGCGGTAGCCTTCGCGCACGATGGCGTGGTCGTCCACCAGCATCACGCGGGTGTGGCTGCCGGCGCTTTTCAAGGCGCTGCTCCCGCATTGGGAATGCTGACGACAAGCCACGTGCCGCCCGTCGGCCGTGGCTCGAAACGCAGCGTGCCGCCAAGCGAGATCACCCGTTCCTGCATGCCGAGCAGTCCCATGCCGGTGTTCGGTTCAGGAGTGCCGCCGGCGGCCTTGCCGTCATCCTCGACCGTCAGAACGGTGTCGGCCACTCCAGCCTCGATGCGCAGTTGCACGCAACTGGCCTGCGCGTGCTTCGCCGCATTGGTGATCGCCTCCTGCGCGATGCGATAGAGATTGGCGCAGACGGCGGGCGGCAGATCGTCGACCTCGCCGATGACGGCAATGTCGAAGCGGGTACGGCCTTTCCCGTAGCCGTTCCAGCTCGCAACCAGGCTTTGCAGGCTGAGCGAAAGACCGAGTTCGTCGATGTCGGGCGGACGCAGCCGCACCAGTGCGCCGCGCAACGTTTCCATCAAGCCCGCGGTAGTGCGCGAGATGCCGCGGCATTCTTCCAGCAATGGCGGACATTCGCGCTCTGCCGTATGGGCGGCGGAGGCGGCCTGGGCGGCGATGGCGGCGAGCGACTGGCCGAACTCGTCATGCAGCTCGCGTGCAAGGCGCTGCCGTTCCTCGTCCTGCACTTCGACCAGCTTGCGCGTCAATGCGCTGCGCTCGGCGAGGGTCGCCTGCAGCCGTTGCGCCAGCGTATTGAAGACGCCGGAGATGGCAGACAATTCCGCGAGATCGAAGCGGGGCAGGCGCGCGGAAAGGTCGTTCGCCGCCAGCCGTTGCAGTCCCGCCTCGATCGCTTGCGTGGGCCGCAGCGCGCGCGCCAGCGCGGCATAGACGGCGATGCAAAGCCCTGCCAGCGCGAAGGCCATGATGGCGAGCAGACGGCCCACCTCGCGCCAGCTCCGGCCGATCTGCGCCGCCGCATCGAAGGTCGCGACCGCGACGCCGCGGGCCGTTCCGTCGACAAGGACGGGCATCGAGACCGGCTCACCCGGGCGGAAGATGGCGCGATAGATCGATGTGAAACTTTCGGGTGCGGAAATGTCGTCGGTAGGGGCGCCGCTGCACACCCCCTGGAGAAAGGCGCCGGAATTGTCCCGGTAGGCGATGCAGAGGCCCGGCTCCATCAGCGCCGCGACGCGCTGCAGATCCGGCGTTGCACTGGTCGATATCGAGAGCCATCGCGCCTGCGATTGCTGCAACGAAAGGTCCCTTGCCACGATTTCGGCAATGCGGCCTGCCTTGGCCCTGGCGACCCTGTTGCTGTCATACAAAGCGTAGGCCGCAACGGTGACAAAGCAAACCGCTGCCACGGCGGCGACGCGTAGTGTCAGCCGCAGCTTCAAATCGATGGCGCGCACAGGGCTTGCCATGGATTGGGATGCCTGTCGCAAGCTTCCTCCCGGTGCCATGACTATAGGAGCAAATTTCATCGGGAAGAAAGCGGGCGGGGCAAGATCGGGTATTTCACCCGGCCGATCGCAGGAAGGCTGCCGTATCAGGGCGGCGCCGGATCGGGCGAGGTGGCTTGGCAAACGCGACGTCTTAGGTTCCAGGAGGCTTTCATGCGCTACATCGGCTTCCTCCTTGTTCCGGTCATGTGGCTTGCCGTGCCTGTGGCGGCCGGAACCGCCGATACGGCTGCGCCGGTCAAGATCGCCGTCTTTCCGTTCGAGCTCGAGGATTTCAGCGCCGGCGCCGCCTACGTCCCGCCGGATGAGATCGACCGTGAGCAGTTGCGGCTTGCGACGGAAGAGGCGCGGCGGCTGATCGCGGAGTCCGGCCGCTACCAGCTCGTCGACGTCAGCGCGGCGAACGAGCCGGCGGCGAAGGCCGGCAAATTGCGCGATTGCGATGGCTGCGATGCCAAAATCGCCGCCGGCCTCGGCGCCGACCAGTCGATGATTGCAATCGTCAGCCGCATTACCCGGACGGAATACGCGGTGACGTACAAGATACGCGATGCCCGGTCCGGCGCGCTGGTGGACGTCAAGCAGACCGACCTGCGCATGGGCGCCAACGTGGCCTGGAGCCGGGGCGCGCGCTGGCTGATCGAACGCCGGCTGCTCGAGCAGTGAAACAAGCGGCAGCCGAAGGGAACCATTTGCGATGGAAAAGCTGATGAAACTGCGGATGCTGAGTCTCGCTTTGACTGCCGTCGCTCTTATCTGCGCCTGTTCTGTCCGGCAAGGTTGGGCGCAGGCGACGCTCGTGTTCGCCGTCGCCGAAATCCACTATGTCGACACCTCGGGTGAGGTGATCGATCAAAGCGCCGACCACCGCCGGCGGCTGCGCGAATTCGAAGCCGCGTTGCGCAGCGATCTCGTGGCGAGCGGAAAGATGGCGAATGCAACGCTTGAATGTCCGCCCAACGCCTGTTCGGTGGGCGACATCGATGACGGCCGCCTGATGGGTAAGGCGAAAGAGGCCGGCGCCACCCATTTATTGATTGGCCGCTTTCACAAGATGAGCACGCTGGTACAGCAGGCGAAATTCGACGTCATCGACGTGAAAGCGCGGAAGATCGTGTTCGATCGCTATATCAGCTTCCGCGGCGACAACGACGCGGCCTGGCGCCGGGCGGAATCCTTCCTTGCCCGGCAAATCCTCGATCACGGCGAATGGTGAGCGGCGGCGTCACGCGGCAGCAGCCCTTCCTCGATCGCCTTGATCTGCAGCGCGAGGTGCTTTGAGCCGATGCGGCATTGCGCGAGGCCGCCGGCGATCAGCCAGAGGCCGGGCTGGCCGGTACGCGTGTACATGTTGCGCAGCTCCTGCGCCTCGCCAAAGCCCCAAATGGTGCCGACGCGCTGTTCGACGGCCGCGCCGAACAGCTTTCGCACCAGCTCTTCTTGTCGCCGGTAGCCGGTCGCCAGCACGACGAGGTCGGCCGTGATGGTCGCGCCGTCCTTCATCCTGGCGCCGTCGGCCGTGAACGTGTCGAGATCGGAAAACTGCTTCAGCGCGATATCGCCTTTGACGATCAGGTCGGAGCAGCCGACGTTGAAATAATAGCCGCCGCCGCGGGTGAGATACTTGAACTGCCAGCCGGTATTGTCCTCGCCGAAATCGAGCTTGAAGCCGACGCGCTCGAGGCCCTCGAGCAGTTCCTGGTCGAGCGCCTTGGATTTTTCTCCCGTGATGGCGTGGCTCCTGCGCGCCAGCTTCAGCGGCATCGAGACGGCGATCAGGTCGTTGTCTTCAAGCGTACCCTCATTATAGGGCGCATAGACCAGTTGCGCCGATGGCTCGATGCTGACCACCAGCGTCGACGAGCGCTGGAACAGCGTGACGTCAGCGCCGCTGGAATGCAGGTCCTGCGCGATATCGTGGCCGCTGTTGCCGGTGCCGATCACGATGGCGCGCTTGCCCTTCCAGTTCTCGCCGTCGTCATACCGGCTGGAATGCATCACCTTGCCTGCAAAATCCTTCAGGCCCGGAATCTCCGGCACGTTCGGAATGCCGCTGACACCGGTCGCCAGCACCACATGACGCGGATGCATGGTGCGCTCAGAGCCGTCGGCGCAACGCAGCGTCACGGTCCAGCGTTGTTCCTTGTCGTCATAGCTGCCGCCCTCGAATTCGGTCTCGGTCCAGAAATTCAGCTCCATGGCCTCGACATAGGCCTCGAACCAGTTGGCGAGCTTGTCCTTCGGGATATAGGTCGGCCAGTTCGGCGGGAAGTGCAAATAGGGCAGGTGGTTGACCTGCACCTGGTTATGCAGCGTCAGCGCATGGTAGCGCTTGCGCCAATTGTCGCCGATGCGCTTTTCGCGGTCGACGATCAGCGTGTCGACGTTGAGTTGCTTCAGTCGCGCGGCGATCGAGAGCCCGGATTGTCCGCCGCCGATGACGAGGACGGTCGGATCGCGGTCGGCGTAGCCAGCCGAGGCCGTGCGGAGGTCGAGCCAGTTCGGCCCGCGAAAATCGCGTGAATAGGCATTGCCGCGCGGCCGGTTGACGCCGAGCTGCTCCTCGAAACCCTTGAGTTCGCCGAGCTCGGTCAGCAGCGTCCAGGCCTTCAGGCGATGGCCGTCGTCTTCATCGGGAATCAGGCGGAGTACGCCGCTGCCGCGGCCGACCCTGGTCTCGAAATTGAAGATGGCCTCGATCACATGGGTGCCGGCGCGCATCACCTTGCGCGGCGCAGCGCGGCCGGGGGCGACGGCAAAGCCGCTCGGTGCCATCTCGCGGGCCAGCGGCGGCAACGCCTCCAGGATGGCCTCCCGGCCATTGAGCGTCTGAAGCTTCCAGCTCAGCGCCAGCACGTCGCGCCAGTAGCTGTCGGGATGGAACAGCTGATGCAGCAGCGTGTCGTCCGGCTTCGCCAGTGCTTCCTCGAATTGCGCAAGCCAATTGTCGGCGGCAACCGAACTGTCGTCCGTCCTGTCGAGCATGGGCGCTTCCCATCACTGGCCGTCTGCGCGGCGTTTCCCTTGATCGAAGCCTATACCCATTCGGGACGGCGCAGAAAGGGCGTGAGGGGATGCCGCCTATTCCGATAATGAGAGGATAAGTCCCTGATCGGGCGGGATGCGGCCGTTCAGGGTGTCGAGATAGGCGCGCTGAACCGCCGCCGGCCCGCGGTGCTCGCTCACCGTCATCCAGTGATCCAGCTTCGGGACGAAGCCGGCCCATGCGGCGCCGTACCGCGTGTCGAAGCCGCCCGGTCCCCATTCCTTGGCGCGCTTGCGGATATGATCCGGCGCGAAGAAGAATTGAGGCTTGGCGCCCGGCAGCGCTTGCGCCGGTTCGCCGGGCGATGACTTGCGATGGGTGAGCCCGATGATGCCGCTATATTTCATCTGCTCGCCGAAGTGCTGGTGCAGCGCCGCGCGCAACGGGCTGTTGCCGGCCATGTCGACATAGGCCACCGCCTGGTCCGCCGGGAGCGAATTGACGTCGTCGTAGGTCACGACCTCGTCGTAGCAGCCGAGCGATCTGACGAAGGCGGCGTTGCCGGCCGACGTCAGGCCGATCGTCCTGATGCCGCGCGCGTGCACGAGATGCGCAAGGCCGTAGGCTGTCTTGCTGGAAGCCGAGGACAGCAGCACGCGCTTGGCGCCAAAGAATTCGTTCTCGGCGAGAAAGTCATCGACCATGAACGACAGCGCGAACAGCGGCCGCAGCAGCGCCTGATAGTCGCCCTGCTTGCCTGCAAACGCCGGATCGCCGCCGATCCGCCTGTAGGCGTTGTAGACCGGGGATACCCCCTGCCGGTGCGCCGCGGCATCGCGCAAGCCAGTCTTGGAGACATCGGCGGCCTCGATGACGAGATGCGTCGCCATCGGGAAATAGCCGAACAAGGTTTCGCCCGCGGCAATCCCGGGATGTTTTGAGGCGATCACCTCGCCAAGGCCCCACACCGGAACGTTGCCGAAACCTTCGGGGGCGGGAAAGAGCTGCCAATACTTCAGATGATCGCCGAGCACGGCGTAAGTGATGTTGTTGGCGGTGAAGGCGAAGCGCGCGACCTTCACCAGCAGCGCGTCGTCGGGCAGTGCGGCGGCATCGGGCAGTTGCGTCTCGATCACCTTGCATTGCTGCAGGTCGTCGCGGGCAACGATGAAGTCGGTGGATGGCATGGCTTTGATCCCTGCGTTTCACACGCAGCAATCTTTGCGCCGTCCGATGACCGTTTTGCAACAGCCATGATGTTTAAAACGGTGTTCGATTTGCGGGTCCAAATGCCACCCCGTCATTGCGAGGAGCGCAGCGACGAAGCAATCCATCTATCCCCGCGAGGATAGATGGATTGCTTCGCTTCGCTCGCAATGACGTGGAGCGAGGGCGATCCCTCTACGCCATCGCCCGCAGTTTGCCTTCCGCATACAGATCCCGCAGCTTGCGCTTGAAGATCTTCCCGGTGGCCTCGCGCGGCATTGCGTCCATGAACTGGATGTCCTTGGGCACCTTGAAGTTCGCCAGCTTGCCGCGCAGGAATTCCTGCACTGCGGCCGGTGACAGCGCCGCACTCGCTTCCGGCTCGATGCAGGCGAACAGGCGCTCGCCGAACTCGTCGTCGGGCACGCCGAACACCGCGCAGTCGCGCACGCCGTCCATGCCGATCAGAGCGTTCTCGATCTCCGCCGGATAGATGTTGACGCCGCCCGAGATCACCATGTCGCGCTTGCGGTCGCACAGGAACAGATAGCCGTCCTGGTCGAGATAGCCGACGTCGCCGACGCTGACGAGGCCGTCGCGGCCGGCCTCGGCCCGCGCTTCGGCCTTGCCGTGATAGTCGAAGTCCGGGACCGACATCTGCCGCATGAAGATCTCGCCGGGCTCGCCGACGTCGCACAGCGAGCCGTCGGGGCGGAAGATCTTCACGACGCCGCCTTCGATGGCGCGGCCGACGGTGCCGGGTTTCGCCAGCGCCTCATTGGCCGAGTGCCAGACCGGAATGCCGGTTTCGGTCGAGCCGAAATATTCGTTGATGACCGGGCCCCACCACTCGATCATGGCGCGCTTGACCTCCGGCGGGCAGGGCGCCGCGCCATGCACGATGAAGCGCAACGACGACAGATCGTGGCGCCGCTTGACGTCATCCGGCAGCCGCAGCAGGCGGACGAACATCGTCGGTACCATGTGCATGTGGGTGATGCGGTGGCGCGCGATCAGCTGCAGCATGTCCTCGGGGTCGAAGCGCGGCTCCAGCACGATGGTGCAGCCGCTGCGGAACGCCAGCATGCCGTAGGAATTCGGCGCCGAATGATACATCGGCCCGTTCATCAGGATGACCTGGTCCTCGTTCGGCTTGACGCCGTAGGCGATGCCGCCGACCCGGGCCGAGGCCGTCTGCTGTTCCGGCGTCATCGGCTTGCGGCGCACGCCCTTGGGGGCGCCTGTCGTGCCGGACGTATAGAACATCGGCGCGCTGCCGATCGGAGGCCCGGCCAGGGGCGCATGGGTGTCGCGCCATTGGTCCCAATCGGTCATGCCGTCAGGCACTTGCGTCAGCGCCGCGGGCACGTTGAACACCGCTGCGATTTCCGGCGGCGTCGTCACCACCAGAAGCCGCACATCGGCGGGCAGGCCGTCCCTGATCTGCGGCAGCAGGTCGGCATGGCAGACCAAGATCTTTGCGCCGCTGTCGGCGAGGATATAGGCGACCTCCTCGGCCTTCAGGTGCCAGTTGATCGGCACCACCGGACTGCCGAGCGCCGCGGCGCCGGCCGATACCTCGAAGAACGCAAAGTCGTTGCGCAGCATCATGCCGACGGGCATTCCGCCGCTGACGCCAAGCGCCTTGAAGCCGGAAGCCGCCCGCGCGATGCGGGCGTGAATCTCAGGATAGCTGATCTGGCGGTCGCCGCCGATGATCGATGTCAATTCGTCCTCCTCAGGTCCGCCAACTAGCGGTCGTCCATAATGTCGCCGAAGCCGACCCAGCTTTTGCCGTCGAAGCGGCGCAGCCGCAATTGCTGGAACGGCAGGTAATCCTCGGAATCGGTCGTCACCGTGATGCCCGGCAGCAATAGCGGCAACGGCAGATCGCGCAGCGACGCCGCCTGCTTCATGATGTTGGCGCGGCTGAAGTCGTCCTTGCAGGCGGTCAGCACCTTCACCATCAGGTTGGCATAGTGAAAGCCGGCAGCGTAGTTCGAATTGGAGAGGTCTGCATTGGGCAGATACTGCTTCATGAAGGCGAAATACTCCTTGACGCCCTCGTCGGTGGCCCATTGCGCATCCAGCGTGTCCTTTACGTTGCTGGACGAGATCAGGCCGACCGCATTGTCGAGGCCCGCCGGCTCCAGAAACGAGATCGACGAGGCCGAGGTCGGCACGAAGACCAGGTCGGGCTTCCAGTTGATCTCGGCGGCGCCCTTGATCATCTGCGCGGTGAACTTGCCGAGCACGACGCCGAACAGCACGTTGGCGCCGGAAGCCTTCAGCGTCGCGAGCTGCGAGCTGATGGTCGGCGCCGTGGTCTCGTAGGTCGCCTCCGACACGATCATGCCGGCGGCCTTGTCGCCGAGGGCGCGCTTGAAGCCGGCGACATAGTCGCGGCCGAAATCGTCGTTCTGCGACAGGATCGCGATCCTGGCGTCGGGCTTGGCCTGCAGGATGTGCTTGGCATAGACCACGCCTTCGGACTGATAGGTGGCCATGCCGGGCATGGTCCACGGGAAACCCTTCGGATCGGCCCATTTGGTCGCGCCGCTCAGCACGAACAGCTGCGGCACCTTCTTGTTGTTGAGGTAGCGGTGCACGGCGTTGTTGGTGGCGGTGCCGAGCGAGCCGAACATCAAGAGGACCTCTTCCTGCTCGACCAGCTTGCGCGTCTGCTCGACCGTCTTGGGCGGCGAATAGGCGTCATCGAGGCTGATGAACTTGATCTTGCGGCCGTTGATGCCGCCCTCCGCATTGATCTTCTCGAAATAGGCCTCCTGCGCCCGGCCGATGATGCCGAAGCCGGAAGCCGGGCCGCTATAGGGCAGCGTCTGCCCGATGCGGATTTCATCCTTCTCGCCCTCGGCGAGCGCCGTGGCGCTGCCGAGCGACGCAAGTGCAATGATCGAGATGGCCCGTGACAGCCTCATTGGTTTCGTCCCTCTGTGTTGTTTTGTTGTTTTGTTGTTTTTTCGTTGAAGCCGGCGAAGCGCGAAACCTTACGCGCTCGCCCGCCTGAGAAAGTCGCTGCCGGCCTCCGCGAACTCGGCCTTCAGCCGTTCCACCAGTTCGGCGACGGGCGGCGCGTCGGCGATCTGGCCGATGCCTTGCCCCGAGCCCCAGATGTCACGCCAGGCCTTGGCCTTGGTGTTGCCGCCGGAGCCGAAATTCATCTTCGACTTGTCGCTTTGCGGCAGGTTGGCGGGATCGAGGCCGGCGGCGACGATCGAGGGGCCGAGATAATTGCCATGCACGCCGGTGAACAGGTTGGAATAGACGATGTCGTGCGCGGCGTGCTCGATCAGCGCGGCCTTGTAGGCCGGATCGGCGTTGGCTTCGGCGGTGGCGATGAAACGGGTGCCCATATAGGCCATGTCGGCGCCGAGCGCGAGCGCGGACGCAATGCCCCAGCCGTCGGAGATCGCGCCCGACAGCAGCACGGTGCCCTTGAACCACTGCTTGACCTCGCGCAGCAGCGCGAACGGCGACAATGTGCCGGCATGGCCGCCGGCGCCGGCACAGACCAGGATCAGCCCGTCGACGCCATGCTCGGCGGCCTTGCGCGCGTGCTTGACGTTGATCACGTCATGGAAAACCACGCCGCCATAGGAGTGCGCGGCCTCGACGATTTCGATCGGCGGCCGCAGCGAGGTGATGATGACCGGGACCTTGTGCTTGACGCAGGTCTCCATGTCCTTCATCAGCCGGTCGTTGGAGGAGTGGCAGATCTGGTTGACCGCGTAGGGCGCGACCTTCTTGTTCGGATTCTGCGCCTTGTATTCGCCGAGCTCGTTCTCGATGCGCGTCAGCCATTCGTCGAGCTTCTCCACGGGACGGGCGTTCAGCGCCGGGAACGAGCCGACGATGCCGGCCTTGCACTGGGCGATGACGAGCTCGGGGCCGGAGACGATGAACAGCGGCGAGCCGACCACGGGCAGTTCGAGCTTGTCGGCAAGTGAAGCGGGTAGCGGCATTCAATCTCTCCCTTGCAACGCAAGCCCGGCGGTGCCGGGACGCGTCCGTTGATGCTGATTTGAGAGCGTCGGGCCGGGCGGAGCCGCTGGCCGCGCGCTACTTGTTGGGATGCATTATAGGGCTGGACGGCATGGGCCGGCCGTTCAATATTGAACAGGTGATCAGTCAGGAATGAACAGGGCTGGAAGGAAACGCCGATGGACTGGGACCTCTGCAAGACCTTCGTCGCGGTGGCTGAAACCCGCAGCTTCGCGGCGGCCGCGCGGCGATTGCGCTCCAGCCATCCGACGGTCGGGCGCAAGATGGCCGAGCTGGAAGGCCAGCTCGGCATTCCCTTGTTCGCCCGGTCCAACGAAGGCCTGTCGCTGACCTCGCACGGACAGAAATTTCGCGAGCATGTCGATGCGATGGCGGCGGCCGCCCTGCGCGCCGAAGCCGCCGTCTCCGCCACCGGCGCGCAGGCGCGGGGCGTCGTGAAACTGTCGATCGGGGCGACGCTCGCCTCGCACTGGCTGATGCCGCGGCTCGGGCCGTTCCTGCGCAGCCACGACCATGTCCAGCTCGAGATCATCACCCATCCGTATCCGGCCAGCGTGCGCCGCCGCGAGGCCGACGTCGTGTTGCGCCCGGTCGACAGCGGCGAGGAGAACTTGATTGGCCGCAAGATCGGCCGCCTCGGCACCGGCTTCTACGCCTCGCGCGACTACGCGGCGCGGCGCCGCCTTCCCGAACGGCGCGACGAATGGAAAGGCCACAGCGTCATCGGCTTTGCCGACCGGTTGTCGAACGAGCGCCTGGCGCGCTGGAGCGACGTCATCACGCGGCAGGGCCAGGTGGTGATGCGCTGCTCCTCGCAAGGCGACATGCTGGCTGCTGCGCGCGCGGGCCTTGGAATATCGCCGCTGTCCTGCTTTGTCGCCGCCGCCTATTCCGACCTCGTGCGCGTCGCCCCGCAAAAGCTGGTCAGCGTGGCCGACATCTGGCTATTGGCGCATCCGGACCTCGTCGAGCTGCCCGCGGTGCGGGCGGTGATCGATTTCGTCACGGCTTGCGCGCGCGAGGATCGGGTGACGCTGCGGGGGTGAGCTTGTCGGAAAGCACGCCCTCGCGCTTCTTCAGGACGCGATAATAGCTCCACCACAGATGCGCCGCCGCGCCGCGCAGGGGGCGCCACGGCTCGGCAAGCGGCATCATCTGCTTGGCGGTCGGCCGCTCCTTCAGGCCGAGCCCGATCTTGACCGCCTCCTGCACGGCGAGATCGCCGGCCGGCCAGGCATCGCCATGGCCGAGGCAGAACAGCAGATAGACGTCGGCGGTCCACGGCCCGATGCCGGGCAGCGCGGTCAGCGTATGGTGCGCGGCATCCGCGTCCTCCTCCGCCAGCACCTCCAGGTTCAGCCGCTCGGCAGCCAGCTCGCGCGCGATATGCTTCAGCGTCTTGATCTTGGCGGCCGACAGCCCCAGCCGGCCGAGACGGTCGGTCCGCGCCTTGCCGATCGCCTGGTGATCGAACGGATCGAATGCGGCCACGAGCCGCGCCCAGATCGCGCCGGCGCTGGCGGTCGATAGCTGCTGGCCGCACACGATCGCCGCCAGCCCGGCAAATCCCGGCTCGCGCTGCCGCAGCGCTGGCATCCCCGTCAGCTCGAGGATCGGCTTTAGCCGCGTGTCCTGCTTGACCAGCGCGTGGACGGCGTCTTCGAGGTCTGACTGGCTGCTGAGGCGAACGGTCATTGCTAATCGAAACTCTCTTCGTCGTCATGGCCGGGCTTGTCCCGGCCATCCACGTCCTCTCTTCTCGCTATCTTTTCTTTATAGCAGACGCGCCGGTCCTGGGTGTTGGATCGAGCTTGACATACTCGTCACGAGGCACCGAAGACGTGGATGCCCGGGTCAAGCCCGGGCATGACGAGAGACCCGTATGATGCCGCCACCCGTTTTCCGATTTGCCCCGAGCCCGAATGGCTATCTCCATCTCGGCCATGCCTATTCGGCGCTATTGAACTTCGACCTCGCGCGTCAAACGGGCGGCCGATTCCTGCTGCGGATCGAGGATATCGACGGCACGAGGTGCCGGCCGGAATTCGAGGCGGCGATCTACGAGGACCTTGCCTGGCTCGGGATCACCTGGGAGACGCCGGTGCGGCGGCAATCGGAGCATCTTGCCCGCTACCGCGAGGCCGTCGAACAATTGTCCGCGATGGGCCTCGTCTATCCGGGTTTTGAGAGCCGCGCGGAAATCGCCCGCCTGGTGGCGGAGCACGAGACCCGCGCGCCCTGGCCGCGCGACCCTGATGGAGCGCCGCTTTATCCGGGCGCCGCGAAATCGCTGCCCGCGGAGGAACGCAGCCGGCTGATCGGGCAGGGCGCCCCCTACGCACTGCGGCTCGATATGGCCGCGGCCCTGGCCCGCGCGAATCACTTCACCTGGATCGAGCAGGGCGAAGGTCCTGACGGCGAGACCGGCGCGGTGAGTGCACAGCCCGAGGCCTGGGGCGACGTCATTCTGGCGCGCAAGGAGACGCCGACCAGCTACCATCTGTCGGTCGTGATCGACGACGCCCTGCAAGGGGTCACCGACGTGGTGCGGGGCAGGGACCTGTTCTGGTCGACCAGCGTACACGTCTTGTTGCAGCACCTGCTCGGTATCCCGCAACCGGTATATCGGCATCATCGGCTCATCGAGGATGCGTCGGGACAGAAGCTGTCGAAATCGAGCAAGGCGACGGGCTTACGCGAATTGCGCGGGCAAGGCGTCACTGCCGCGGAGATTCGTCGTTTCGTCGGTTTATTGGACCAATCCCGTAATTCTACTGGGAGTTGTTGAAAACGTATCCGTGACACCGGCTGCCATCGCGTGCCATGCTGCTCGCGACAGAGGAAGGGGGAACATGGCGGCGAAGCGTTCACGGCGCGTCACACGCCCAGTAGAGAAGCGACGAGCGAAGAAGCGCACATCCAGCGCCGCGGCAAAGCCGCGCGACGCGCGCAAGTCTGCTGTCTCAGCTCCTGACATGGTCGAGGCCGCGCTGGCGGCCTTTGCGCACGAGGTGCGTACGCCGCTCACAGGCATTCTGGCGATCAGCAATCTCCTGGCGACCTCCGAGCTCAACGAGCGCGAACGGCGCTGGGTCGACACCATCAAGGCCGGCGCGGAACATCTGGCCAGCCTTGCCACATTGTTCGTCGATGCGGCCCGTAGCAACGGGCCGGGGCTCGACGTGCGGCATGAGTTCTTCGACCTGCGCACGCTCGCCCGCAATGCCGGTGATTCGCTGACCGGCCGCGCAGCGGCAAAGGGGCTGCAATCGTCGGTTACGATTTCCGAAAAGCTGCCGGGATTTGCGGTCGGCGATCTCGTCCGTCTGCGCGCGGCGGTGGAGAACCTGATCGACAACGCCGTGAAATTCACCGAGCAGGGCAGTGTCGGGCTGCAGGTCGCGCCGGTCCGCAGCACCAAGGGCAAGGTCGGCGTCGCATTCGCGGTCTCCGACAGTGGCATCGGCCTGACGTTGAATGAGATCAAACGGCTGTTCCGACCGTTCTCGCAGGCCAACGTCTCGATTGCATCGCGCTTCGGCGGCGCCGGGCTCGGTCTGTCGTCGGTCAGGCAATTGGCGCGCGCCATGGGCGGCGACGTCACCGTGACGCAGCGGCGCGGCGGCGGCACCACCTTCACCCTCAACGTCGTGATGTCTCCCGCACAAAGCCCGGTCACCGCGCAATCCGGCGCAGATGGCGATATCTCGAGCGGTTCGCTGCGGTCCTTGCGCCTGCTCAGCGTCGAGGACAATCCGTTCGGCCGCGTCGTGCTCAACACGATCCTGACCGAACTCGGCCACCAGACCGAATTCATCGGCCAGGGCGAGGCGGCGCCGCAGCGGCTCGCACATGGCGCCTTCGATGCGGTGCTGATGGACATGGTCCTGCCGGGCATCGACGGCATCGAGGCGATCAGGCGTATTCGCGCGCTGGACGCGCCGCTTGGCGGCATTCCGATCATCGGCATATCCGGCCGCAGCGAGGACGAGGCGGCATCGCGCGCCGCCGGCGCCGATATCTTTCTCGTTAAACCTGTGTCTCCGCGCGCTTTAGCGACTGCGCTGCATGAAGCGACATCCCCTTCGGCAATTGCGACTTCATGATGGCTGCATTCAGCTCGCCGCCATAGACGAAGATCGCGGAGATGAAATACAGGAACACCAGCGCGATGATCACCGAGGCGAGCCCCGCATACATCGTCACGTAATTGCTGGCGAAGCGCGCCAGATATTGGCCGAACACGATGCCCGAGATCATCGATGCCACCATCGTAAAGACGATGCCCGGCAGGATCTGCAGAAAGCTTCGCCGCCCGCAGGGCAGCCAGGCGTGCAACACGAACAGCGCCACGATCATCGCAGTGATCGTGATGCCGTAGCGGACGAAGAACAGGAAGTTTTCGTTGCTCTCGACGAAGAACGGAATGTGGCGGCGCGCCGTTTCCAGGATCAGCGGGCCGAGCACGATCAGGAACGCCATCAAGAGCGAGGTGATGGCGGCGACCAGCGTATAGCCGATCGATTCCAGCCGCAGCCAGTACCACGCCCGGGGCTCGACCACCGAATAGGCGCGGTTCAGCGCGACCCGCAGCGCCTCGACGCCGTTGGAGGCGAAATAGACCGCGAGCACCGCGCCGACGGTCAGGATGTCGCCGCGCGTGGTGGTCAGGACGTCGTGGATTTCGCCGGACAGCGCATCCGCCACCTGCTGCGGCCAGGTCTGCAGCAGCAGTCCGACGGCGCCGTCGGCGAGCTCCTTGGAGCCGAAAAAGCCGGCCAGCGATGTCAGCACGATCAGGAACGGAAACAGCGCCATCAGCGTCGACAGCGCGATGTGGCTCGCGATCGCCCAGCCGTCATCGGCGAGGAACGTGTAGAACGCCTCCATCACGACGAGGTAGATAAAGCGAATGAGCCTCACATCTCACCTCGATCACAGGGATGGCGGTCCCTGTCCAAAGTTTGGCCTCGAGACTTCGTTCCAGGATATGAGCTAGCATCTGATATTATTGGCTTAAAAGCCAGATCGTCGGGCCGCCCTGCGGGGGGTGTGAACGTGTGGAAGTCGGCGCTTTGCGGTGTTATGTAGCGCCGATGGCATCTTTTCTCAGTTCGATCGTTCTTCCCATCGCGGTTGCGGCCGTGGCCATCGTGTTGCTGCTCGGCCTCGTCAACATGCTGCGGGGAGGCTCGCCGAGCCGCTCGCAGAACTTGATGCGGCTTCGGGTATTGCTGCAATTCATCGCCATCGTGATCACCATGGTGGCGGTCTGGGCGATGGGCAAATGAAGGCAGGATAGAGGAACGCGCCGATGGTCGTGCTCAACCGCATCTATACCAAGACCGGCGATGACGGCACCACCGCGCTCGGCAGCGGCGAGCGCCGCCCGAAATACGATCTGCGCATCTCGGCCTACGGCACCGTGGACGAGACCAATGCCGCGATCGGCGTGGTGCGGCTGCATCTCGGCGCGGCCCGCGAGCTCGATGCGATGCTCGGCCGGATCCAGAACGACCTGTTCGATCTCGGGGCCGATCTCGCGGTGCCTCAGCGCGACGGCAAGGCCGAGCGCCTGAGGATGCTCTCAAGCCAGGTCGAACGGCTGGAGCGCGACATCGACAGCCTGAACGAGCATCTGGCGCCGCTGACCTCGTTTGTGCTGCCCGGCGGCACCCCTGCTGCCGCATACCTGCATCTCGCCCGCACCATATGCCGCCGGGCGGAACGGATTATGGTGGAACTCGCGGCCAACCCTGAGGAGCCGGTCAGCGGGGCGGCCATTCAGTATATGAACCGCCTGTCGGATTTTCTGTTCGTCGCCAGCCGCGCCATGAACGATAATGGGGCCGGAGACGTGTTGTGGGTGCCGGGTCAGAACCGCTAAAGTAAGGCCTTTTCGGGGGCTGATTTTTGGCTTTCGCGCGTTGACCGCCGATAGCGGGACCTTTAGGTTCCGCGCCCAAAGTCAATACAAGCTGATAGCAAGCCAATTAACCCCAGAATTCAAGCGAAAGAGGATCGATGAAGGTTCTTGTGCCGGTAAAGCGGGTGGTCGATTACAACGTCAAGGTCCGCGTCAAGAGCGACGGGACGGGCGTGGAACTGGCCAACGTGAAGATGTCGATGAATCCGTTCGACGAAATCGCCGTCGAGGAAGCGCTGCGCCTGAAGGAAGCCGGCAAGGCGACCGAAGTGGTGGTGGTGTCGATCGGCCCGGCGCAGGCCTCGGAGACGATCCGGACCGGTCTCGCGATGGGCGCCGACCGCGGCATCCTCGTCAAGGCCGAAGGCGCTGTCGAGCCGCTGGCGGTCGCGAAGATTCTGAAGGCCGTCGCCGACGCGGAGAAGCCCGGCCTGATCATTCTCGGCAAGCAGGCGATCGACGACGACTCTAACCAGACCGGCCAGATGCTGGCGGCGCTGCTCGGGTGGTCGCAGGCGACCTTCGCCTCCAAGCTCGAAGTCGAAGGTTCCGACTTCAAGGTCACGCGCGAGGTCGACGGCGGCCTGCAGACCGTGAAGCTGAAGGGACCGGCGATCGTCACCACCGACCTGCGCCTCAACGAGCCGCGCTATGCGTCGCTGCCCAACATCATGAAGGCGAAGAAGAAGCCGATCGACGACAAGAGCGCGTCCGACTACGGCGTCGATCTCACTCCGCGTCTCGAAGTGCTCAAGACCACCGAACCGGCAGGCCGCAAGGCAGGCGTCAAGGTCAAGGACGTCGCCGAGCTGGTATCCAAACTCAAGACCGAAGCCGGGGTGCTCTGATGACGACGCTTCTGATTGCCGAACACGACAACGCGTCGATCAAGGACGCCACCAACAAGGCGCTGACGGCAGCCGCGGCGCTCGGCGCCGACGTGCACGTGCTGGTCGCCGGCGAGAACGCCAAGGGCGCGGCCGATGCCGCTGCCAAGCTGGCCGGCGTCAAGAAGGTGCTGCTGGCCGACAACGCCGCCTATGCGCACGACCTCGCCGAGCCGCTGGCCGCGCTGATCGTGTCGCTGGCTTCCGGCTATGACGCCTTCGTCGCGCCCGCGACCTCGCGCTTCAAGAATGTGATGCCGCGCGTCGCTGCCCTGCTCGACGTGATGCAGGTGTCGGAGATCACCAAGGTTGTCTCGCCTGACACGTTCGAGCGGCCGATCTATGCCGGCAATGCGATCCAGACGGTGAAGTCCAAGGATGCCAAGAAGGTCATCACGGTGCGCACCTCGACCTTCGCCGCGGCCGGCGAGGGTGGCAGCGCGCCGGTGGAGAACGCCGCGGCTGCGGCCGATCCGGGCCTTTCCAGCTTCGTCGGCGAGGAAGTCGCCAAGAGCGACCGTCCGGAACTGACGTCGGCGAAGATCATCGTCTCGGGCGGCCGCGCCATGCAGAGCCGCGAGAATTTTGCCAAATATATCGAGCCGCTCGCCGACAAGCTCGGCGCGGGCGTCGGCGCCTCGCGCGCCGCGGTCGACGCCGGCTATGCCCCGAACGACTGGCAGGTCGGCCAGACCGGCAAGGTGGTCGCCCCGGAACTCTATGTCGCCATCGGCATCTCCGGCGCGATCCAGCACCTCGCCGGCATGAAGGATTCCAAGGTGATCGTGGCGATCAACAAGGATGAGGACGCGCCGATCTTCCAGGTTGCCGATTACGGCCTGGTCGCTGACCTCTATCAGGCGGTTCCTGAACTGACCGAGGCGCTCGGCAAGCTCGGGAAATAAGTCAGGGCATGATCCGGAAAGTGGAAGCCGGTTTTCCGAAAGATCATGCTCTAACAGAATGATAGATCGGGATGACGTTTCCCTGAAACGTCATCCCGATCGCCCGGACGGGAAACGTCCGGCCGAATATTTACCTTAAGCGGTTGCGGGCGAAGTGGATTAAGCTTCGCGTGAAGAATACGTGCCAATGGTGGGACCGACGCCTCGCTCGAGGTTTATAGATGAACAGGCGCGATGTGCGCGCCGTTCCGGTGGATGACAAAATGGCGGTGACAATCAAGAAGGTCGGCGTGATCGGCTCGGGCCAGATGGGCAACGGGATCGCGCATGTGGCGGCGCTCGCCGGCTTCGACGTGGTGCTCAACGACGTCTCCGACGAACGGCTGAAGTCGGCGATGGCGACCATCAACGGCAATCTGTCGCGCCAGGTCGCCAAGAAGACCATCGCCGACGACGCCCGCAAGCAGGCGCTGGACCGCATCACCTCCACCGGGACGCTCGATGGCCTCGCCGATTGCGATCTCGTGATCGAGACCGCGGTCGAGAAGGAAGAGGTCAAGCGCAAGATCTTTCACGAACTCTGTGCGGTGCTGAAGCCGGAGGCGATCGTCGCCACCAACTCGTCGTCGATCTCGATCACGCGGCTCGCCGCCTCGACCGACCGGCCCGAGCGCTTCATCGGCATTCATTTCATGAATCCGGTGCCGGCGATGGAACTGGTCGAACTGATCCGCGGCATCGCCACCGACGATACGACTTTCGACACATCAAAGGAATTCGTCGCCAAGCTCGGCAAGCAGGTCGCGGTTTCAGAGGATTTCCCGGCCTTCATCGTCAACCGCATCCTGCTGCCGATGATCAACGAGGCGATCTACACGCTCTATGAGGGCGTCGGAAACGTCGAGGCGATCGATGCGGCGATGAAGCTCGGTGCGCATCACCCGATGGGGCCGCTGGAACTGGCCGATTTCATCGGCCTCGACACCTGCCTCTCCATCATGCAGGTGCTGCATGAGGGGCTGGCGGATTCGAAGTACCGGCCATGCCCGCTGCTGGTGAAATATGTCGAGGCCGGCTGGCTCGGCCGCAAGACGCAGCGCGGCTTCTACGATTACCGCGGCGACAAGCCGGTTCCGACGCGCTGACGGGCGCGTTATTGGTGCCGTAGGGTGGGCAAAGCGCAGCGTGCCCACCATTCTCCCGCGTCAGCGGCTTCAGATGGTGGGCACGTCGCTACGCTCCTTTGCCCACCCTGCAATTCCCTGCACATCTTCCATCTCCAGACTTCGTTAACCGGTGCCGGGGTAGGGTGCACGCGCGTTTATGGAGTATCGCGTATGGATATGATGGCTATGGTTTCAAGCATGCTCGCCATGCAGTCGGCGAACACGCAGCAGCAGATCCAGGCGTCGGTCATCAAGCAGAACGCGGACGCCGAAAGAGCTGCGGTCCACACCCTGCTCGGCATACCCTCCACCGCCAATCTTGCCCCCGGTGTCGGCGGCAATCTCAATATTGCGGCCTGAAAACCCCCACGTGATTTGCTGGACCCTCATGGTGAGGAGGCGCGAAGCGCCGTCTCGAACCATGTGGCCCCGGTAGCGCCATTCATCCTTCGAGACGCTGCTACGCAGCTCCTCAGCATGAGGTCTGACACCTGACCCGGCGCAAGGGCGGCGGTTATCCGCCGGCTACGACCCCGCCTTCATCGGCTGCATGGCCGCCTTGATCAGCTTGATCGCGTCGTCGCTGGCCCATTCGGCGGGGCCGGCGAGGTTGGCGATCTCACAGCCCTGGCCATCGACCAGCACCGAGGTCGGCATGCCCAGCGCCTTGCCTATGTTCTTAAGATCCTGAAAAACCTTGGCTTTTGAGTCAGAAAAGTAGCCGAGCCGGGTCAGATTGGCCTCTTTCAGGAAGTTTTTCGGCTTCTCGGGATCGCGGGTGTCGATATTGACGGCGACGACCTCGAAATCCTTGCCGCCGAGCTTGGCCTGCAGGCTGTCCAGCGCCGGCATTTCCTTGCGACAGGGCACGCACCAGGTGGCCCAGAGGTTCACCAGCACGGTCTTGCCGCGCCATTCCGACAGTTTTCGCGGCTTGCCCTCGGCGTCCTCAAAAGCGAGGTCGGGGAGCTTCAGCGGGCTGCTGGCCATGGTCAGCGCCGCCACCTCGCCATGCGCCAGCGGCGATATCTTGCGGGCCAGTTCCACCGCGCCGGCGCAGGAGGGGTCGCCGCCCGTGCCGCGCTTGAGGCCGCCGAGCCCGTAAAAAGCGCCGAGGCCGACGACGCCCGCGGCCACCACCGCGCCGATGGCGATCGGGATGCGGCGCGAGGCCGGGCGGGGCGGGGACATTTCGGGCATATCGTTTGTCATCCTGTGTCAGATATGGCTATGCAGGGCGCAAGATTACGGTCGAGTTACGGTCGAAGCCGGCGCGGTGTTTCGCCGGGCGCTGGGATATTCGGCTTCATAGATGACAGGGCTTGGGAAGTCATGAGCAACAAGATGTGGGGCGGCCGGTTCACCGAGCGCCCCGATGCAATCATGGAGGAAATCAACGTCTCGATCGACGTCGACCGTCACCTCTATGCCCAGGACATCACGGCGTCCAAGGCCCACGCGGCGATGCTGGCCGCGCAAGGCATTATCACCGCGTCTGATGCGAAAAATATCGGCAAGGGTCTAGACACGATTTTGTCAGAAATCGGCAAGGGCTCGTTCGATTTCAAGCGTGCGCTCGAAGACATCCATATGAACGTCGAGAGCCGGCTTTCCGAGCTGATCGGGCCGGCGGCAGGGCGGCTGCACACCGCGCGCTCGCGCAACGACCAGGTGGCGACCGATTTCCGCCTCTATGTCCGCGACACGATCGACGAAACGGACGCCGCGCTCGCCGCATTCCAGCATGCCCTGGCCAGCCGCGCGCTGGAACATGCCGCGACCGTGATGCCGGGTTTCACCCACCTGCAGACCGCGCAGCCCGTCACCTTCGGGCACCATCTGCTCGCCTATGTCGAGATGGCCGCGCGCGACCGCGGCCGCTTCGCCGATGCGCGCAAGCGGCTGAACGAATCGCCGCTCGGCGCCGCGGCGCTGGCCGGAACCTCGTTTCCGATCGATCGCCATGCCACGGCAAAGGCGCTCGGCTTCGACCGGCCGATGGCCAATTCGCTGGATGCGGTGTCGGATCGCGACTTCGTGCTGGAGACCCTGTCGGCGGCGTCGATCGCGGCCGTGCACATGTCGCGCTTTGCCGAGGAGATCGTGATCTGGACCTCGCCTTTGGTGGGCCTCGTGCGGCTCTCCGACAAGTTCACCACCGGCTCCTCGATCATGCCGCAAAAGCGCAATCCGGATGCCGCCGAACTGGTACGCGCCAAGACCGGCCGGGTGATCGGTGCGCTCAACGGTCTCTTGATCGTGATGAAGGGGCTGCCGCTCGCCTATCAAAAGGACATGCAGGAGGACAAGCAGGGCGCGATGGAGGCGTTTGCCGCGCTCTCGCTGGCTATACGCGCCATGACCGGCATGGTCCTCGATCTGGTACCCGACCAGGGCAAGATGAAGGCCGCCGCCGGCGAGGGCTACGCCACCGCCACCGACCTCGCCGACTGGCTGGTGCGGACCTTGAAAATGCCGTTCCGCGACGCCCACCATGTCACCGGGCGAATCGTCGGCCTCGCCTCGAAGCAGGGCGTGGCGCTGCACGAGCTGCCGCTGAAGGCGATGCAGGAGGTCGAGCCAAAGATCACCGCGGACGCGCTTCGCGTGCTGTCGGTCGAAGCTTCGGTGAAAAGCCGGACCAGCTATGGCGGCACGGCGCCGAAGAACGTCGCCTCGCAGGCCAAAGCCTGGCTGAAACGGCTGGAAAAAGAGCAAAAATCGGGCTGAGGAAAAAATTTCGCTGCAATTTCGAAGGTTTTTCTTGGGTTTCCGTGGCTCCTCGGCACTCGCCAGACCATGGCAATCTTTGTATGGTGCGCCGCGCAGAGCATGATCCGGAAAAGTGGGCACCGGTTTTCCGAAAGATCATGCTCAAATCGAAGGAGATAGAGCGAATGACGATTCGAAGAAGCGTCATAATGCTCTAGCGGGGATTTCGTCGTGATCAGTAACTTCCGCCCGTCATCGTCAGGATGGGCCATTATCCTGCTCAGCGTAACCGCGCTCGCACTCGGCGGCTGCGGACGCAAAGGCGGGCTCGATCTGCCGCCGAACGCGGCGGCGCCACAGGCCGGGGTCACGTCGGATACCGAGACCGAGCGGGCGGCGCAGCCCGGCGTCTTCAATTCGACCTACGGCACCGAGGCAGGTCCCTCCGCCCCCAAGGGCAACAAGAAGAAATTCGTTCTCGATCCGCTGCTGGACTAGAGTCTTGTTTTGACGCGTTTTCTTGACGCGAACCGGTGTCCACCTCGCTCGAAAACGCCATGAGCGCGCCATGAACCATTTTGACTATCGCAACGGCGTGCTGCACGCCGAGGCCGTCAACCTGTCCGAACTGGCCGATACCGTCGGCACGCCGTTCTATTGCTATTCGACGGCCACGCTGGAGCGTCACTACCGCGTCTTCACCGAGGCCTTTGCCGGCGAGAAGACGCTGGTTTGCTACGCCATGAAGGCGAATTCCAACCAGTCGGTGCTGCGCACGCTGGCCAGGCTCGGCGCCGGGGCGGATGTGGTGTCCGGCGGTGAGCTCAAGCGCGCGCTGGCGGCGGGAATTCCGCCGAACAAGATCCTGTTTTCCGGCGTCGGCAAGACCGAGATGGAGCTGCGCGCGGCGCTCGCCGCCGACATTCTCTGCATCAACGTCGAATCCGAGCCCGAACTGGAATTGCTGTCGAAGCTGGCGGTCGAGACCGGCAAAACCGCGCGGGTTTCGCTGCGCGTCAACCCGGATGTCGATGCCGGCACCCACGCCAAGATCGCCACCGGCAAGTCCGAGAACAAGTTCGGCATTCCAATCGCGCGCGCCCGCGCGGTCTATGCCCGCGCCGCCAAACTGCCGGGCATCGCGGTGACCGGCACCGACATGCATATCGGCAGCCAGATCACCGATCTCTCCAAGATGGAGACCGCGTTCCGGATTCTCTCCGATTTCGTGCATACGCTGCGTGCCGACGGCCACACCATCGAGCATATCGATTTCGGCGGTGGGCTCGGCATTCCCTATCACGCCGACCGCGAAGCGCCGCCGCTGCCGTCGGCCTATGCGGCGATGGTCAAGCGCGTCACGCACAATCTCGGCTGCACGCTGATGTTCGAGCCGGGCCGCATGATCGTCGGCAACGCCGGCATTTTGGTTTCCCGCGTCATCTATGTGAAGCCGGGCGAGGCCAAGAATTTCGTCATCATCGATGCCGCGATGAACGACCTGATCCGCCCGACGCTCTATGAGGCGCACCACGATATTCTCCCCGTCCGCGAGCCGGCCAGGGGCACGCCGACGATCACCGCCGACGTGGTCGGGCCGGTGTGCGAGACCGGCGACTATCTCGCGCTCGACCGCAACCTGCCCGAGCCGAAGGCCGGCGACCTGATCGCGATCATGACCGCCGGCGCCTACGGCGCGGTGCAGTCCGGCTTCTACAACACACGGCCGCTGGTGCCGGAAGTCCTGGTCAAGGACGACCAGTATGCCGTCGTCCGCCCGCGCATCGAGGTCGACGAGCTGATCGCTATGGACAAGCCGGCGCCGTGGTTGTGAAACTCCATCCGGGCCGCGTCATTCCCCGGCAATAGCTCGCCAGCGCCGAAAAAATACTCTAGGTTGTTGTTTTCTATTGTGCATGCCAGCAAGCGGGGGCGGTCATGCCGGGCTCATTGGATGATGCCACAACAAAGGCCGCGTTGGAGATCGTTCGCCACGAGCTCGATTATCGCCGGAAGAAGCAGTGGGACATTTTCTATTGGACCGTCACACTGCTGGTCGCGGTGATCGGCGGCACCGTGGCATTGGCCAGCAAGGGGAGCTTCAAATTCGATATCCTTTCCCGCGCCCTGATGGCTGCATCCATCGCCGTGATCTCCTTGTACGCGGTGAGATGGATCGACAATAACCTCAAGTTTGAGCGCAAGGCCCGGCGCAAGCTTCTGGAGCTTGTGAATACGGCTGGACTGGACAATGCCGTAGCAGATCCCGACAAGTTTGAATTCGGCTATGCGACCACGGTGAGGCTGGTTGCCCTGGGAGCCGTTCTGACAATTCTCCTGGTGCCGATTAAAGACTGGCCCACGGTGTGGGTACTGCTCAGTGTGATTTGACTCTGTCTGGACTGCTTTTCATCGCTATGGAAAGGCTCACCAGCTGAAAGGATCACCAGTTAGAAGGGACCGAACGGCGAGCGCCAGAACGGCATGCCGCGGGGGTAGCTATAACGGAACTCGCTCCCTGGACTGCGTCGCCGCTTCTTGATGCCGCCTTGCGGTTCGCCGCTGAGCAGCACCACGAATTCCGTTCCTTTCCCGGTTTCAGAGCTCAACGGTTCGTCCGTGACGATCAGGGAGGATCGCGGCGCGATGGCGGTGATGCGGTCCAGTGCCTCCTGCGGAATGGTGATGCGGTCGAGGGCGGCCTTTGCTTGGCCGACGTCCGTCGCCGCCGGCTCAACATCGCGGCTGCTGCTTGCGCGCGCCCGGTCACGCGGCGGCGCGTCTGTCTCGGCATGTTTGCTGCCCAATAACGACACCACGTTCCATCGCAACTTGTCGTCGGAAACACGCTCGGCAGCGGTGAAGACATGCGTGCCGATCGGACGATCGGGTTCGGCGATGGTGACCGGACTATCGAAGACGGGCTCAAAGCCCTGCCGGACATAAAGCTTCTGGGTCTTGCGGCTGATCAGCACCGACATCGGCTGCAGTTCGCGCGCGATCTTGCGGGCCGCCTCGGCTGCCAGGTAGCGCGCGGCCTCGGCCGCAGCGGCGGCTTCACGCGCTGACGTGACGGCATCGCGCTTCTGTTGCAGGTCGGCTTTGGCGGCCTCCCACTGCGTCTGCAACTCCGCGAGCCTCACGGAGGCTTGCACCTTGGCCGCTTCGGCCTCCTCCTTTTCCTCCGCCGATTTGGCTGAAGCAATCGCCGTCTCGGCGGCCGCCAGCTGCGCCTCCGCCTTGAGCTTGAGGTTTTCCGCTGATCGCGCCGGCGCCGTGGCTGCCGTGGCCTCCCGGGACGCCGTCACCACGGCGAGCTTCACATTGACGGCTTTCTTCGCCGCCTCTTGGGCCTCGGTGGCACGGGCGGCGGCCAAGGCGGCGGCGCCGGGCTTGGGCTGGAACAGAAGCGGATGAGCGATCTCGACCGGTGCCACGTCGGTGGGCGCCACGATCACCCGCATCCCCATCTTGGTCTCGCCGAACAGGCGCTCGGCGAAGTCGAAGGGCAGGCGCACGCAGCCGTGCGACGCCGGACGTCCCGGCAGGACCCCGCCATGAAGGGCGATACCGGACCACGTGATGCGCTGCATGTGCGGCATGAAGGCATCGTCATAGAGGTTCGAGTAATGCTCTTCCACTTTCTGGATGATGCTGAAGATGCCCGCGGGCGTCTCGCGTCCCTTGGTGCCGCTCGATACCGGCGCCCGCAGGATCCATCCCTTGGCGTCATAGACGGTGATGCGCTGGCTGCGGAGCGCGACGATGGCCATCACCGGCTCGCCGGCGCTGCGCGACTGAACGGTCTCGACCGGACGTTCGCTCCGGCCGCTTCTGGCGGCGGCATCGTGTCCCGCCGCGATCAGCGCGGCCAGGGCGATAACGCCGAGATACGCGGAAACACGGGCGGCCCGCAGCCGCCCTTGCCAAACTCTCGGACTTACGCAACGCGACGTCATGCGCTTCCCACTGATCTGGTCAACGCCGGCTTGTACTCAACGACATCCCGAAACTAACGCCAGTTCGTCGCGTTTGCCAACTTGGAACCACGCAAATGCCTGCGCTACTTTCCCGTCACGCCGCCCTTCGCCCCGCCGACCACGACGCCCGCCGCCTTCTCGATCGGCTTGATCGCAGCCGTAAAGTCCGATTCCGCGCCCTCGTCGCGGATGATGACTTCCCACAGCCGGCCGACCGCCTCGGCGACCTCCATCGACAGCCCCAGCGATTTCATCTCCTCCAGCGCGAGCCGCACGTCCTTCACCATCAAGCCGGTGGCGAAGCCGAAATCGAAGCTGCGCGGCAGGACCGCGCGCGGAAACTTGTCGCGGCTCGCCGTGTTGAGCCCGGAGCCGGCATTGATGACGTCGATCATCACGGATGGATCGAGCCCGGCCTTGACGCCCATCACCACCGCTTCCGAGGTTGCGACCATCGCGGTCGCCGAGAGGAAATTATTGGCCAGCTTCATCGTCTGTGCCGCGCCGGGTTTCTCGCCGATGAAGAACAGTTTTCCGATCACGCCGAGCGCCGGCTTGACCGTCTCGTAATCGGCGCGTGGGCCGGAGACCATCACCGCCAGCGTGCCCTTTTCCGCGCCGCCGACGCCGCCGCTGACCGGGCTGTCGATCTGCACGATGCTCTTTTTCGCCAGCAGGCCGTGAATCTTCGATGCCATCTGCGAGCCGACGGTGGAGAGATCGACGAAGCGCTTGACGCGCGTGCCCTCGATCACGCCGCCTGAACCGGTCGCAACCTCGAGCGAGGCCTGCAGCGACGGCAGGCTCGCCAGCACGGTCTCGCAGCGGTCGGCGACGTCCTTTGGCGAGGATGCCGCCTGCGCGCCCATCGCGACCAGCCTGTCGGCGGCTTCCTTCCGCGTGTCGAACACGGTGAGCTGATGCCCGGCCTCGACCAGCCGGCGGGCCATCGGGAAGCCCATGTTCCCGAGTCCGATGAATCCGATTTCCATGGTGTTGATTCCTCTAGGTCGTCGTCGCGGTTGCCGTCATTGCGAGGAGCGAAGCGACGAAGCAATCCATCTCTCCGCTGGTGGCGCTATGGATTGCTTCGCTATCGCTCGCAATGACGGATTAGGTTGCTGTGGGATATGGCTGCGATCTCAGGCCTGATCCAATTCCGCAACGCCTCGCGCGCGATGCGGAAGCTGTCGAGGCCGGCAGGAACGCCGGCATAGATCGCGACCTCCAGGATCGGGATCATCGTATGTCTTCCGGTCCATGCCGTTTCCTCGTATTTTTACGGTTCGGCGGACGTTAGGGGCTGAAAGGGGCGTAGTCACGCCTTCGTGTTATGCGTATTTCCGGGTGTGGGTTACTCCCGGAACAGGTGCCTCATTGCCGCCGTTGTGCTAGGCTGATTTGTGGGCAACCCGGAGAGATTGTTGAACGGCGCTTCCCCTGATCCCGCCAAATCCGCGCACGAGCCGGATGCGGCCGCGCGGCTGCAACTGACGCAGGCCCTGCAACGGGCCCAGTATGCGATCGCATGGGAGCGCGCCTGGCCGGGGTTCGCCCGGCTTTTGAGCGTTATCGGACTGTTTCTGGTGGTGTCCTGGGCCGGCCTGTGGCTGGCGCTGCCCTTCGTTGCGCGCGCGATCGGCATCGGCCTGTTCGTTGTGCTGGCACTCGCCGCCGCATTGCCGCTGCTGCGGTTTCGCTGGCCGACCCGCGAAGAGAGCCTCGGCCGGCTCGACCGCGGCACCGGCATCCGCCATCGCCCGGCGACCGCGCTCACCGATACGCTGCAATCCAAGGACCCGATCGCGCAGGCGCTGTGGCGCGAGCAGCGCGAGCGCACGCTGGCCTCGATCAAGCGCATCCGCGCCGGCCTGCCGTCGCCGCGGCTTGCGATCCACGATCCCTGGGCGCTGCGCGCGCTGGTCGTGGTGATGCTGTTCGCCGCCTATGTCGCCGCCGGCGATGAACGCGCGCTGCGCATTGCCGCGGCGTTCGACTGGAACGGCGTGCTGGCGCCGGCCAATGTCCGGGTCGACGCCTGGGTGACGCCGCCGAACTACACCGGCAAGCCGCCGATCATTCTGTCCGCCGCCAACAAGGACGCGGCCTCGCCCGACAGCGGGCCGTTGTCGGTTCCAGCAGGCAGCACGCTCCTGGTGCGCTCCAGCGGCGGCACCATCGACGTCGTGGTCGGCGGCGGGGTGACCGAGATCGCGCCGAGCGAGCAGGCGCCGAAGGGCACCAACGAACGGCATTTCAAGATCGCGGCCGACGGCACCGCCCATGTCCGTGCGCCGTCCGGCCAGCCGCTGTGGCGCTTTGCCGCGACGCCGGACCGTGCGCCGACCATCTCGCTGGCCAAGGATCCGGAGCGCCAGGCCCGCGGCTCGCTGCAGATGTCCTACAAGCTCGAGGACGATTACGGCGTCACCGAAGCCCGCGCGCAGTTTGCCGCCCGCGCGCCCGACGCGGCCAGGGAGAGCAACAAGGAAGCGAACAAGGACGGCGACAAGGCCGGGCCACGGCCGCTGTTCGAGCCGCCGCAGTTTCCGCTGGTGCTGCCCAATGCGCGCACCCGCAACGGCGTCGGCCAGACGGTGAAGGACCTCAGCGAGGACCCCTATGCCGGCGCCGACGTCACGCTGACGCTCACCGCCAAGGACGAGGCCGGCAATGAGGGCAAGAGCGAGCCGCACAACATGCGGCTGCCGGAGCGGCTGTTCACCAAGCCGCTGGCCCGCGCGCTGATCGAGCAGCGCCGCATCCTGGCGCTCGACGCCAACCAGAATGCACAGGTCTATACCGCGCTCGATGCGCTGATGATCGCACCCGAGCTGTTCACGCCGGAGACCGGCCATTATCTCGGCCTCTACAGCGTGTCGCGGCAGCTCGAAGCGGCGCGCACCGACGATGCGCTGCGCGAGGTCGTCGCCAGCCTGTGGGCGCTCGCCGTCACCATCGAGGACGGCAATATCTCCGATGTCGACAAGGCACTGCGCGCGGCGCAGGAGGCGCTCAAGCAGGCGCTGGAGCGCGGCGCCAGCGACGAGGAGATCAAGAAGCTCACCGACAATCTGCGCGCCGCGCTGGATAATTTCCTGCGCCAGCTCGTCGAGCAGCAGCGCAACAATCCGCAGCAGCTTGCCCGCCCGCTCGATCCCAACACCCGCATGCTGAGCCAGCAGGATCTCAAGAGCATGCTCGACCGGATGGAGCGGATGTCGCGTTCCGGCGACAAGGAGGCCGCCAAGCAGCTATTGGAACAGCTGCAGCAGATGCTGGAAGGCCTGCAGATGGCGCAGCCCGGCCAGGGCGACAACGACATGGAGCAGGCGCTCAACGAGCTCGGCGACATGATCCGCAAGCAGCAGCAGCTCCGCGACAAGACCTACAAGCAGGGCCAGGATTCGCGGCGCGACCGCATGCGCGGCAAGCAGGGCGACCAGAGCATGGGCGACCTGCAGCAGGATCAGCAGGGCCTGCGCGACCGGCTGAAGAAATTGCAGGAAGAACTCGCCAAGCGCGGCATGGGTCCGGGACAGCGCGGCCAGCAGGGCCAGCGCGGCGACCAGCAGGGCCAACAAGGCCAGCAGGGTCAGGGCCAGCAGGGGCAGGGCGGCGACCAGGGCGACGGCGAGGATGGGCTCGATCAGGCCGATTCGGCGATGGGCGATGCCACCGGCCGGCTCGGCGAAGGCAATGCCGATGGCGCCGTCGACTCGCAGGGGCGGGCGCTCGAGGCGCTGCGCAAGGGCGCCCAGAGTCTTGCCGAAGCGATGCAGCAGGGCGACGGCGACCAGCCGGGCGATGGCCCCGGCAGTCCCAGAGGCCGCCAGCAGGGTGCGCAGAACTCGACCGATCCGCTCGGACGGCCGATGCGCCACAATGAATTCACCGATGATTACACGGTGAAGATCCCCGGCGAGATCGACGTGCAGCGGGTGCGCCGCATCCTCGAAGAACTGCGCCGCCGCCTCGCCGATCCGTCCCGGCCGCAGATCGAGCTCGATTACATCGAGCGGCTGCTGAAGGATTATTGATTTCACTCGATGCCGTAGGGTGGGCAAAGCGCAGCGTGCCCACCATTCAAGCCAACATGTGCGGATTAGATGGTGGGCACGCTGCGCTTTGCCCACCCTACGCACCTACGCCTCCTCATCGCTGAAACTGTCGTCACCCGCCTTGTGCGCAATTGCGCACTGGGGCGGGTGACTCAGTATTCCAGAGACGTCAGTGCTTGAATCGAGAAGCCGCGGCGTACTGGGTCCCCCGCTTTCGCGGAGGACGACAGCGGCGATGGGGGCGACTCAAGCGCCCTTCTTCGCCGCCAGCGCATCGGCCACCGCGGTGCGGATGTCGTGCACCGAAAACGGCTTCGTCACCACGTCATGCACGATGGCGTTGAGGCCGGAGGCGCGTTCGCGCTGATCGGCAAAGCCGGTCATGAGCAGAATCTTCAGGTCGGGAAAATCGCGCGCCACCGTCAGCGCCAGCGCGATGCCGTCCATGACCGGCATCTGGATGTCGGTCAGCAGCAGGTCGAACGCACCCTGTTCGCGGGTCAGGATATCGAGCGCTTCGGCGCCGTCCTCGGCGGTGATGGTGTCGTGGCCGTCCATGGCAATCGCCCGCGCCACCAGCGAGCGCATGGATTCTTCGTCGTCGGCGATCAGCACGCGTGGCATGAAGTCGTGTCTCTTGAGCCTCAGTGGGACTGGGGCGGCCCATTCATGCGTGGCCGGCCAAGTCCCGCTTGTTGAAAAAACGTACGTCAATATTACGGCCTTCGGGCGGCGGCGAAGCCAGGCGTGATTTGAAATAGGCGCGCTCGCCGGGCTTGAGCACCGGCTGCTCCAGCACCGCATTCCAGGCGTAGATCTCCGCGCCCTGCGCGTCGCGAACGGAGAAGCGCAAGCGCGGCAGTTCGACCGTTTTCTTGGCCTCGCCGACGATCACGCCCTCGATGACCAGCACCGGCTTGCCGTCCACGGTCTCGTTGGTGACCTTGATGTCCTTGAACGCCAGCCCGCGCAGGTTCACTTCCAGCCCGACCATCTTGTAGAACGTCGCGGTCTGCGGTAGCAGCCGCACGACGTCGGCGCGCCAGATCGTCAGCGCCAGGATCAGCGCGCCCATCGCGGCGCAGGCGGTCGGCAGGCCGATGGACGGCATGAAGGGGATGCGGGGCAGGGCAGGCAGCCGGAACAGGCGGGCCAGCCGCTGGCGGTGCGTGGTGATCGGGATCTCCTCATGATCTTCCGCCTCCTGCCGGGCGGCCGCAGGCCAGTCGCTGTCGGCGGCGGGTTGCGAAGCTTCGCCCTCGGCCGGCCAGCCGGCCGAAATCGAGGGGCTGTCGACCACGGGGGTATCCTGCTCCTCTTCCGCGCCCGCCATCGCCTCCCATTCGGCGGCGGCGTCATCCGCGGCCGGCGGGCTCGATTGGGCCTGACTTGGCATGGCTGCCGGGGCGGCGGACGCCAGTTCGATGGCGTCCTCGGGCCGGGCCAGCCAGGTTTCCTTGCAGCGGGAGCAGCGGACGGTCCGTCCGGTGCTGCCCAAGGTAGCCGGATTGATGGCGTAAGATGTTGTACAATGGGGGCAAATGATATGCATGGAGCCCAGCTCACCAGTGTCGTCGTCCGGATGCTACATAGCGACCGTTAACGAATCGGAAACCATAACGGTCGCACAACCGTTTTGTCCGGTTAGCGCCCAGACCAGCGGGGCAAGGGCCCCAGGTTCGGGCTCGTCCTCCGGTTCAGATTCCAGGCCGGGACTTCGGGTCACGGTTCATGTCGAGTGGAGCTGAGCTTTGGTTCGGTTCGAAAATGTCGGTTTGCGGTACGGGCTCGGCCCGGAGATTTTGCGCGACCTCTCCTTCATGATTCCGGCCCACTCCTTCCAGTTTTTGACGGGCCCCTCGGGCGCGGGCAAGACGTCGCTGCTGCGGCTATTGTTCCTGTCGCTGCGGCCGACCCGCGGCCTGGTCAATATTTTCAGCCAGGATGTCTCGCTGCTCGGCAAGGACCAGATCGCGGACATGCGCCAGAAGATCGGCATCGTGCTGCAGGATTTCCGCCTGCTCGATCACATGACGACTTACGAGAACGTGGCGCTGCCGTTCCGCGTGATGGGCCGCGACGAATCCAGCTATCGCCGCGAGGTGATCGACCTGCTGAAATGGGTCGGGCTCGGCGAGCGCATGGATGCGTTGCCGCCGATCCTGTCGGGCGGTGAAAAGCAGCGCGCCGCGATCGCGCGCGCGGTGATCTCGCGGCCGCAACTGCTGCTGGCGGACGAGCCGACCGGCAGCGTCGATCCGACGCTCGGCCGCCGCCTGTTGCGGCTGTTCATCGAATTGAACCGGCTTGGCACCGCCGTCATCATCGCGACCCACGACATCACGCTGATGGATCAGTACGAGGCGCGGCGGATGGTGCTGCACCAGGGACGGTTGCACATCTATGAGTAGGGCTGGTGACGAGCACGGGCCGCTGGTCGATCTTGGCAACGAGCGCCCCCAGGTGCCGGCGCGCGCACGCAACATGTCGCCGATCGTGCCGCGCGCCTCGATCTCGGGCCGCGCGCTGGTCGCCGTCGTCGCCATCATGACGTTCCTCGCCTCGATCACGACGGGCACCGTGTTTCTGGTCAGCGCCTCCGCCGCGGAATGGCAGTCGGAAGTCGCGAGCGAAATCACCGTTCAGGTGCGCCCGCAGACCGGCCGCGATCTCGATCGCGACGTGACCGCGGCCGCAGAGGCGATGCGGACGCAGCCCGGCATCGTCCAGGTCAAGCCGTTCAGCAAGGACGATTCGGCGAAACTCCTGGAGCCGTGGCTCGGCAGCGGGCTGTCGATCGAGCAATTGCCGGTGCCGCGCGTTGTCGTCGCGCGGGTCCAGCCCGGTACGACGCTGGATCTGGCGTCGCTGCGCCGGGCCGTGACGCAGGTGGCGCCGTCGGCGAGCGTCGATGATCATCGCGCCTGGATCGAGCGCATGCGCTCGATGACCGGAGCCACCGTGTTCGCCGGCATCGGCATCCTCGTGCTGGTGATTGCGGCGACGATCATTTCGGTTTCGTTCGCGACCCGCGGCGCGATGGCCGCGAACCGCCCGATTGTCGAGGTCCTGCATTTCGTCGGCGCCGGCGACCGCTATATCGCCAACCATTTCCTGCGGCATTTCCTCCGGCTCGGCCTCGAGGGCGGGGTGATCGGCGGCGGTGCTGCGATGCTGGGGTTTGGTTTCTCCGAATCGATAGCCGGCTGGTTCTCGGGCACCCCGGTCGGCGATCAGTTCGCTGCGCTGCTCGGGACGTTTTCGCTGCCGCCCTCGGGCTATCTGGCGCTTGCGGTGCAGGCTGTGGCGATTGCGGCCATCACGGCCTGGGCCTCGCGGCGAACGCTGTTCGCCACGCTTGACGACATCGATTGACGGGGCCATTGGCGTTTGCAGTGAACCAAGTCACTGACCCGGGGACGGGACTCCATTTCGTGTAAAAAAGTTCTAGAATTGCACCAAAGCGCTGTCGGGCGATGTGGACACCGGTTCGCGTCAAGAAGCGCGTCCAACTAGGAATCTGGAGCCGGGTTTCGATTCCGTCGAAACGCGGCGCAAGGGAAGAGGGTTGCCGGATCACATGGGCTTGCAGGACGATGACAGCACGCTGACAACGCGGGCCAGGCCGCCGCGCGGATGGCTGCGCGCGGCCATCGTCAGCGGCCTGGCGGTCCTGTTCGTCAGCGCCGCCGTCGGCTTCATCGCCTTTCTCTCGCAACTGCGCGGCGTCGAGATCAAGCCGGCGCGCAACGCGGACGGCATCGTGGTGTTCACCGGCGGCTCGTCGCGGGTCTCGGATGCGATGGAATTGCTGGCCGCCGGCTATGGCAAGCGCCTGTTGATTTCCGGCGTGCATCCGACCAACGCGGTGAGCGACATCTCGCGTTCGCTGCCCGACAACCACGCGCTGCTCGGCTGCTGCGTCGATCTCGACCGCTCCGCCGTCAACACGCGCAGCAATGCCGCGGAGACGCGGCGCTGGGCCCGCGAGCGCGGCTTCAAGTCGCTGATCGTGGTGACGTCGAACTACCACATGCCGCGCGCCGTCCTGGAGCTGTCGCATGCGATGCCGGATGTGACGCTGATTCCGTTCGCGGTGATCGGCGACCGCTGGCGCGACGAGCCGTGGTGGACCAGTGGCGCCACGCTGCGCCTGCTGTTGTCGGAATATGCAAAATACGTCGCCGCCGAAGTGCGGGTGCGGCTTGCCGATGTCGGCGTCGAGGTGATGCCGGAAGCCTCCGAGCAGCCCGTCTCAGTGCCGCGCCGGCCCGCGACCGCGCAGGCCAATTAGGGCATGATGATTCCTGGATAGACAGGTTGGCGGCAGACGCGCTTCTCCGCGCCCGCAAGCGGGAGAGGGAATGCACCTTTCTTCGTGGCCGCCCTCGAATTTCATCATGCGAGAGGCGCGTAGATGAGCCCACGAATGCGCGTCCGGCTCCGTGCCGACTTTGCCCTCCAAAGCGAGCATCCCTCAGGCCGGAACGGCATTTTCGTCACGCGCGCCAATGACGAAACGCTGCCCTTCCTGATTTCGTCGCGACCTCCTGCCGCGCTTTTGCTGCGCGCGAATGCCGGTCCGCAGGCGGTTGACCCGGTAACGCTCGTTTCAAGCCGAGTTGAGCTTCTCTGAACCCAAATTTAATGGGGCCGGCGTGCGCTTTCCCTACATCAGGGATCAGGTATCCGCATCGGATGCTGCAAGCAGATAGCTCGCGGTCCAGACAGCACGCTCGCCTCGCGAAGCGTGATCAATTCGTCCTGTCGCACGCGGGTCTGCAACCGATCCATAGAGGAGAAGCGAAAATGGCTTCATTCAAAGTTCTGGCAGCAGCTGTGCTGCTGTCTGCGACCGCAGCGGTGCCGGCATTCGCGCGAGCGCCCGTGCCGGGTGGTATGAGCAGCGGCGACCACGCCCTGTATCTCAAGAATCTGAGAGACTCCGGGTATAATCCGAGGAACGACTATAATCCGAACGGGACCATGCGGGCCGCCATCCAGGAGCCGGGCGCGTTCTCGTTCTTTTATCCCAATCTGGACGTTCTGAATGGAGGCGAGCCAACGCCTGCTGCCAAGGCTTCTCCCGACTGGCCGGCGTTGAGGGGTGCGTGTGCGGCGATCGGCGGCGGCACCACCTACTGCGGCGAACGCTGACGCTCATGTGCCCTTGCGCCCGACGCATTCCCGCGTCGTCAAGCTCACGGACATTGCCGGTCGCGACCCGACCGCATGATACAGCGCCACGCGGCCCCACGGCCGCGTAGCGCGCTGTGCGCGTCCTGCTCAACGGTCGCGGCTCTCCGCGGGAAGCGGCACCGGATGCTGGTCGTGCAGCATCGCCGCGAGCCGGTGTAGCTGCGAATCGCGAAAGCCCTCTGCCTCGATCGCCTTCACGGTGGCGAGCACATAGTCGCGGTTGACGCCGGACTGGCCGTGGCCCTGCAGCACATGGCGGAGCTGCTCGGCAAGCGACAGCCGCCCGGCATATTGCACATGGCCGCGGTCGACCACATAGACCAGCGCGCTGACGCGCTCGCGCGCCTCGTTCTCCAGCCACACCGATCGCTTCACCTCGCGATAGACCGAGGTGACCTGCTCGCGCTCGCGCAGATAGGCGACGGTCGCGGCGCGGTTCTTTTCCGCAATGCGAAACGCGATGCCGCGGCAGGCGCCGCCGCGGTCGAGCCCGAGCACCAGGCCGGGCTTTTCGGGCGTGCCGCGATGGACGAAGGAATAGACGCAGAGCGCGCGGTGCTCGCCGATCAGCCGCGCCGGAACCCGTTCGGTGAATTCGAAGCCCGGGCGCCACATCAGGGAGCCGTAGCCGAACACCCAGAGGTCGCCTGCGGAAAATTCCGTATCGTTCAGCGTCATTGCGGCCATGCTGACCGCACCGCTACCAGAACGGAACGGCAAAGCGAAGCGATTTCAATGCCTTTCGTTGTGGGAAGGGGATGCTTACATTCGCCCCAATCGCTAGCCAAAGGACGCCGCATGCCTGACATGACCCCCGCGCCGCGCCGGCGCCCGCTGTGGCGCCTCTTCATCATGCCTGTCTTGCTTGTCGTCGCCGCTGCGGCCTGGAGCGCATTCTGGTTCTATGCCGCATCCGAGGTCGGCGTGCGCGCCGATGCCTGGGCCGCGCGGGAGGCGAAGTCGGGCCGTGTCTATGCGTGCGCCAAGCGCTCGGTGGCGGGTTTCCCGTTCCGCCTCGAAGTCCGCTGCGACGATGCCAGTGTCGCACTGGTCTCGCAGACCGCGGGCGGGCAGGAGCGGTTCACCGCGCGGCTCGGCGAGATCATGGTGATCGCGCAGATCTACCAGCCGAACCTTCTGATCGCCGAGTTCCAGGCGCCGGCAACGCTTTCCGATGGCGGCCAGCCGCCCTCGATGAAGGTGAACTGGAGCGTCGGTCAAAGCAGCGTGGTCGGGCTGCCCGACAATCCGCAGCGCGCCTCCATCGTGTTCGACAATCCCTCGATCGATCGTATCAGCGGACCGGTCGCAACGCCGCTCGCCCGCGCCGGCCGCGTCGAGCTGCACGGCCGCCTCGCCGACGGCTCGGTGAAGAGCAATCCCGTGATCGACGCCGCCTTCAAGATATCGGGCGGCAGCGTGCAGGAAGTTCATCCGGTGCTCGCGGCGACGTTCGATGCCGACGTCGAGACGAGGCTCACCGGCCTGAAGGATTTTTCGCCAAAGCCGTGGCCCGAGCGGTTCAGGGAGCTGCAGGCGGCGGGCGGCCATGTCGATATCGTGCGCTCGCGGATTGCGCAGGGCGATCTGGTCTCGGTGGCGGCGGGGACGCTGCGCCTCAACGAGCAGGGCCGGATCGACGGCGAACTGCAGATGACGGTCGCCGGGATCGAGAAGGTCGTTCCGCTGCTCGGCATCGAAAAAATGCTGGAGGAGGGCGTGCCGCAGGCAACGCTCGATCGCGTCGCGCCCGGCGTCAAGAGCAAGGACCTCAACAATCTGTTCGGCGCGCTCGACAGGGCGATCCCGGGTCTTGGCAAGGTCGTCAAGCAGAACGCCAATGCCGGCGTCACCGCCGGGATCAATGCGCTCGGCAAGGACGCCGAGCTGGAAGGCAAGAAGGCGCGCGCCTTCCCGCTACGCTTCGTCGACGGCGCGGTATTTTTGGGGCCGCTGAAAGTCGGCCAGGTGCCGCCGCTGTTCTAGCGTTCCATTCTCTTCCCGTCATTGCCTGCAACAAACGCGAAACGTTTGTGCAAGGGAGCAAAGCGACGCTTGCGGCGCCGTCGGGATCGCCGAAGCGTGATCGGTGGCCTGCACAGTGACGGGAATGTTGCGGCTGAAATCCCGGTCCTGTTCTCCGACGGCCCAAATCGATGGGTCGACAATGAGGAGAGCAAAATGTCTATGATCCGGTTTCTCGGCGCAGCTACTGCACTGTCCGTGCTGGCCGTGTCGTCCCCGGCCTCGGCGCAGCACATGATCGAGGAGCCCGGGATGTTTGCGTTCTTCTATCCCAACGGCGATCTCGGCATCGGATCGGCGCGACCGCCGATTGAGGCGCGTGCCATGGCGCCGCGGCTCGTGATGCGGCACCCGGTCCTCGTGCGGCCCATCAAGCCGCGGAAATAGCGCCGAAGGTGGGCCGAAGGCGCACGCGCGCCGTGCCCACCATTTTGATCCGCAGAAAGACATGGTGGGCACGCTTCGCTTTGCCCACCCTGCGATTTTCGCTCGGGCCCGCTCACTCCGCCTTCTTCAGTGGCGGATGCGGCCGGCCGAAATCGGCGGCGGCCGAATCCTGGCCGATCTCGACGATGCCGCGGCGGATGGCGCGGGTGCGGGTGAAGTGGTCGAACAGCGCCTCGCCGTCGCCGCGGCGGATCGCACGCGTCAGCTTTGACAGGTCCTCGTTGAAGGTGCCGAGCATTTCCAGCACGGCCTCCTTGTTGTTCAAAAACACGTCGCGCCACATCGTCGGGTCGGAGGCCGCGATGCGGGTGAAATCGCGAAAGCCGCCGGCGGAGAATTTTATGACTTCCGACGAGGTCACCTGCGCCAGTTCATCGGCGGTGCCGACGATGGTGTAGGCGATCAGGTGCGGCAGATGGCTGGTGATCGCCAGCACCAGATCGTGATGATCCGGCGTCATGGTCTCGACCTTGGCGCCCATGCCGGCCCAGAACGCGCGCAGCGCCTCGACCGCCATCGGATCGGTCCCCTCGGGCGGGGTGAGAATGCACCAGCGGTTGATGAAAAGCTCGGCGAAACCGGAATCCGGTCCCGAATGTTCGGTGCCGGCCACCGGGTGCGCCGGAACGAAGTGAACGTGCGAGGGCAGATGCGGCGCCATCTCGCGGACGATCGCGCCCTTCACCGAGCCGACATCGGAGACGATCGCGCCCGCCTTCAGGTGCGGCGCGATTTCCTGCGCGACCGCACCGCAGGCGCCGACGGGAATGCAGAGGATCACGAGGTCGGCGTCTTTGACGGCCTCCGCGTTGGTCTCCAGCACGCGGTCGACGACATTGAGCTCGATCACCCGCGCACGCGTCTTTTCCGAGCGCGCCGTGGTGACGATTTCGCTGGCGAGGGCTTGCCCCCGCGCCGCGCGCGCGATCGAGCCGCCGATCAGGCCGAAGCCGATCAGCGCGACGCGCCGGAAGATCGGCGCCGGGTTCACCTGACCACTCACTTGGCCGCCATGAAGTCGCGCAGGCCGTCGACGACGAGGCGGTTGGCCTCCTCGGTGCCGACGGTCATGCGCAGCGCGTGCGGCAGGCCGTAATTGTTGAGCGCCCGCAGCACCAGGCCGCGCTTGGTCAGGAATGCATCGGCCTCAGTCGAGGTCTTGCCCTTGTCGGTCGGGAAATGGATCAGCACGAAATTCGCCACGCTCGGCGTCACCTTGAGCCCGAGCTTGCCGATCTCCTCCGTCAGCCAGTTGCGCCACTGTTCGGTGAACGCCTTCGACATCTGCACATGTGCGGTGTCCTCGATCGCAGCGACCGCCGCCAGCATCGCCGGCGTCGAGACGTTGAACGGCCCGCGGATCCGGTTGACCGCATCGACGATGTGGGCCGGGCCGAACATCCAGCCGATCCGCAGCGCCGCCAGCCCGTGAATCTTGGAGAAGGTGTGCGTCATCACGGTGTTTTCCGTGGTCGCCACCAGCTCCAGGCCGAGCTCGTAATCGTTGCGCGAGACATAGTCGGAATAGGCCGCATCCAGCACCAGCAGCACATGCCCCGGCAATCCGGCGCGCAGCCGCTTGACCTCGTCGAACGGCACATAGGTGCCGGTCGGGTTGTTCGGATTGGCCAGCCACACGAGTTTTGTGCGCGGCGTCACGCGCGCCAGGATCGCATCGACGTCGGCGGTAAAATTGGTCTCGGGCGCGACGACGTTCTTGGCGCCGTTCGCCATGGTGGCGATCGGGTACACCAGAAAGCCGTGCGTGGTGGAGATCGCCTCGTCGCCCTGGCCGAGATAGGTGTGCGCCAGCAAATTGAGGATTTCATCCGAGCCGGCGCCGCAGATGATGCGGCCCGGATCGAGCCCATAGGCGCGGCCGATCGCCTCGCGCAGCACCCTTGAGGTTCCTTCCGGATAGTCCTCCAGATGCGCCACCGCCTGCTTGTAGACTTCCATCGCCTTCGGCGACGGCCCGAACGGGGTCTCGTTGGCGGACAGCTTGAACACCTTGCGGCCCGGCTCCGGCACCGGCGTCTTGCCGGGCGTGTAGGGCGCAATATCGAGAATGCCGGGATTCGGCACGGGGCGGTTCATCTTCAACTCCGGAAATGGCGGGGCGGCTTAAGGCTTGGCCGACCCGTTCGGGGGCACCGTATAGCGCGTTGTGTGGCTGCCGACGAGGGCCGAAGAGCGCACCGAGGCGCCGGCCTGGATCAGGGCAGCCTTGATCTTCTCGAACCCGGTGCCGGCATCCGACACCAGAAGCGCCGCGCCGTCGAAGGCGGTATCGGGCACCGCGACGATTTCGGCGAGCGGCGCCACCGCGCGGGCGATGTCGGCGTTCCACCCGGAGACGCGCACGCTCCAGGTCCGCACTTCCGTCACCATGGCATCGTCGGCGACCCGCGAGATCACGAACACCGGCAGCGCCGCCGGATGATCGGCGCGCTCGAGGAAGGGGAAGCGGGCGATGATCTTTGGCGCGCCCTCCGCCTCGAGCAGATTCCACCACGGGGTGCGGCTGGAGATCGCCGAGACCAGCGCCAGATCGCCCTTCGATTTCGCCACCGCCTCGACCGCGGCCTGGGCGCTGAAATGGCCGACATAAGGCACGACGAAGCCGAAGTGAAACCGCGCCGAATCCCGCATCGCGGATTCGCCGACCGAGACGTCGGCATGCACCGAGAACGGCGCCTGTACGTAGGTGAACGTCGAGATGATGACGCGCCAGATGCTCTCGATGGTGTCGAGCGGCAGGATGCCGCGATGGCGCTTGACAAGCTCGCGCATCATGCCGGCCTCGCGCGCGGGCCGGAACGCGGAGCCGACCTCCTGGGTCTGCTTGACCTGGATCAGGCGGTCGATGATGTCGCCGCGCGCCATCAGGAGGCGATGGACCTGCTCGTCGATCGCATCGATCTCCTTGCGCAGTTCCTGCAGCGAGGGCGGGGCCGGGGGAGGGTTGGACATGTTGAACTCGGCAATCTCGATCCTCATCCTGAGGAGCGGCACGTGCGCCGCGTCTCGAAGGATGGAGGCCCGTTCTCCCTCATGGTTCGAGACGGCGCAAGCGCCTCCTCACCATGAGGACATCGACCACCTTGGTTAACCATGGGCGTGCCTTGACGAAAAGCCCGCCAGCGACTAATTTTAGGTCATTCCGTGGTCATTTGAGCCGGCCGGCTTGCAGCCACGTTAAACAACTCGCTAAACAGGCCGGGGACAGAGTTGATCCCGGCCGAACCTTTAGTTCAGGCCGGGTTTTTTATGGCCTGATTTCTGTCTGGTAAGGGCCTCCGCGAGGAGGCGGGTCGCAAGTCATGACAAACGTGCATTCGATACCAAGTCCGTCGATCCAGAGCGGGGACCGTGCGCACGAGGCCGATCATCCGACGTCGCTGCTGGCGACGTTCGGCGCCGACGAGCCGCTGAGGCTCGACTGCGGCGTCGATCTCGCGCCGTTCCAGATCGCCTATCAGACCTATGGCGAGCTCAACGCCGACCGCTCCAACGCCATCCTGATCTGCCATGCGCTGACGCTCGATCAGCATGTCGCCAACGTGCATCCGCTGACCGGCAAGGCCGGCTGGTGGGAAATCATGGTCGGCCCCGGCCGCCCGCTCGATACCGACAGATATTTCATCATCTGTTCGAACGTGATCGGCGGCTGCATGGGATCGACCGGTCCGGCCTCGACCAATCCGGCCACCGGCAAGGCGTGGGGGCTGGATTTTCCGCTCATCACCATTCCCGACATGGTGCGCGCGCAGGCCATGCTGCTCGATCGCCTTGGCATCGAAACGCTGCTCTGCGTGCTCGGCGGCTCGATGGGCGGCATGCAGGTGCTGCAATGGACGGCAGCCTATCCGGAGCGCGTGTTTTCGGCGATGCCGGTCGCCTGTGCGACGCGCCACTCGGCGCAGAACATCGCGTTTCACGAACTGGGCCGGCAGGCCGTGATGGCCGATCCGGACTGGCATCACGGGCGCTATTTCGAACAGGACACCCAGCCGCATCGCGGGCTCGCGGTGGCGCGGATGGCGGGTCACATCACCTATCTCTCCGACGCGGCGCTGCACCGCAAGTTCGGGCGGCGCATGCAGGACCGCGAACTGCCGACCTTTTCGTTCGATGCGGATTTTCAGGTCGAGAGCTATCTGCGCTATCAGGGCTCGTCCTTTGTCGAGCGCTTCGACGCCAACAGCTATCTCTACCTGACGCGCGCGATGGACTATTTCGACATCGCCGCCGACCATGACGGGGTGCTGGCAAAGGCGTTCGCCGGCATCAAGACGCGGTTCTGCGTGGTGTCGTTCACCTCGGACTGGCTGTTCCCGACCTCGGAGTCGCGCGCCCTCGTGCACGCGCTGAACGCGTCGAGCGCGCGGGTGTCGTTTGCCGAGATCGAGACCGACCGCGGCCACGACGCCTTCCTGCTCGACGTGCCCGAATTCTTCGACATCTCGCGCGCCTTTCTCGAATCGGCCGGCAAGGCGCGCGGTTTGAAAACGGGTGGTTGACATGGCGCTTCAGGACCAGACCCTGCCTTTGCCGGGCATCGTCCCCGACCGCATCGGCAGCGATCGCACCGACCATCTGCTCGTCGCCGGCATGGTCGAGCCGGGCTCGCGCGTCCTCGACGTCGGCTGCGGCGACGGCGAACTGCTGCAGCTATTGGAAAGCCGCGGCATCGACGGCCGCGGCATCGAATTGTCGCGCGAGGGCGTCAACCGCTGCGTCGCCAAGGGCCTTGCGGTGGTGCAGGGCGACGCCGACACCGACCTCGTCAACTATCCCGACGACGCCTTCGATTACGTGATCCTGTCGCAGACCCTGCAGGCGACGCGGCAGCCGAGGGTCGTGCTGGAAAATCTGTTGCGGATCGGCCGGCGTGCCATCGTCTCGTTCCCCAATTTCGGCTTCTGGAAGATGCGGCTGCAGCTCCTGATCGGCGGCCACATGCCGCGCACGGAAAACCTGCCGGCAACCTGGTACGACACCGCCAACATCCACTTCTGCACCATCAAGGATTTCGTCGAGCTCTGCGACGAGATCAACGTCAAGATGGAGCGCGCGGTCGCGCTCGATCTCTACGGCCGTCCGGTGCCGTTGAACCTGCCCTGGTGGGTCTGGAACATGTTCGGCGAGCAGGGCGTGTTTTTGCTGAGCCGGGGCGGCAAGGGGAAATAGGCTCCGCCGTCATTGCGAGGAGCGCAGCGACGAAGCAATCCACAGCGCCGCAAATTGAGGCGTGGATTGCTTCGCTCCGCTCGCAATGACGCCGCTATACCACCGCCTTCACCATCGACCGCGCATCGCGTACCGGCCACCTCCCGGCCTCGACCAGCGCAATGAACCGCTCCACCATTTCGTTGAACAGCGCCGGCTCTTCGAGATTGAGCACGTGGCCGGATTTCGGAAAGAACGACAGCCCCGCCGCGGGCAGGTGCTTCTTCAGGAACAGGCTCGGCCCGATACAATTGTCGTCCTCGTCGCCGCACAGGATCAGCGCCGGTGTCGCAACGCGGCGGATCGCATCCGTCATGGTGTAGATCGACGGGCGCTTGCCCTGAAAGCTGCGCATCGTGTTGGCCGAACCCTTGGCGTCGTGCCGCGCCAGCGCGGCATAGAAGTCGGCATGGCCGCGCGGGTCCTTCAGCAGGAACGGAATCCGGCTCGGCGCCTCGCGCGTCACCTTGGCGACCTCGACCGCACCGATCGCCTCATATTGCTCGGCGTTGGCGAGGCATTGCGCGCGGAAGGTGTCGAGGTTTTCGAGGTCCGAGCCGGAGCCCACCGCGGCGAGCGTCATCGACAGCGCGCGGTCGGGGGCGTTGAGCGCAACCTGCAGCGAGGAATAGGAGCCCATCGAGAGGCCGACGAAATGCGCTTTGGCGATGCCGAGATGATCGAGCACGGCGAGCGCGTCGGTGTAGAAATAGTCATAGGTGTAGACGTCAGCTGAAGAAGGCACGTCGGAGGGCGTATAGCCGCGCGCCGAATAGGCGATGCAGCGATGGCCGCGCGAGAAGTAGCGCATCTGCGGCTCCCAGTTGGTGTGGTCGGCCGCGAACTCGTGCAGGAAGATGATCGGCGTGCCGCTTCCGGCCTCTTCGAAGTAGAGACGGACGCTATCCTTGGCGAGCGCATGGGGCATTTCGTTTTCCTCTCGATTTTCTTGTTTTTACGCAACTTCATTACGCAGCGGGCGCTGAAAATCGCAATTAATTTTCGCGGCCACAATACGGCGGGATCGTTTCATTTTCGCCATGGAATCCACGCGGAATCACCCCGAAATGGTTGTCTCGCCGCCGCATAAAATCTTCCTCTCGTCACACCCCGCAATGCAAAACGCCGCCCGCGTTCGTTCGTAGACGAACGCACAGGGGAAGTGGGGGTGCCAAAGAGGACCAAGTATGAGTCAGTTGTTTGCGTTTCGCCGGTCGTTTCGTTTTATCGCACTGGCGCTGTGTTCGGCTTCCATCTTCGTATTTGTCGCTCCGGCTTCAGCAAGACCACACCACGCAGGGCGCCATGCCCGTGCCCATCACGCCGGTCACTACAAGCATCATGCCTATCGCTACCACCACCATGCGCACAGGATGTCGCGCCGGGAGCGCGCGGCTGAACAGATGCAGGCCGGCGGCTTTGCCGAATTCAATCCGAGCTACACGCCGGGCGGCTCCTCGATGACGGCGTCCGCCGGCTTCGGCCCGCCCAGCGTCGCCGATGCGCGCGCCGACCGCGCCAGCCGTCGTGCGAGGGCGCGGCACGAGGCGCGCACACCGCGCTGGGAGCGCGCCGTCGCGCAGATGAATGCGCGCGGGCTTGGCGATGCCAATGCCAGCGTCGCGCCCGCCGCCAGCGTCGCGTCGAACGCCACGGTGACGCCGGCCGGCGGCGCCATGGCCTCCGGCTATGGCTCCTCGGGTATCGTCTCCGAGGCGCGAAAGTATCTCGGTGGCAACCCGACGGGGCGCGGCAGCCTGTGGTGCGCGCGCTTCATGAACCTGGTGCTGCAGCATTCCGGCTATCGCGGCACCGGCTCGGATATGGCGAGCTCGTTCGCGAAATACGGTCAGCGCGTTTCCGGCCCGCAGGTCGGCGCCATCGCGGTGATGTCGCGCGGCCGCCGCGGCGGCCATGTCGGTATCATCACCGGCGTCGACGCCAAGGGCAATCCGATCATGATCTCCGGCAACAACGGCAACCGCGTGCGCGAAGCCCCGGTCTCGCGCGGCCGGATCTACGCCTACGTCATGCCGACGAGCTGAGGCGAGAGGACCCGCAGGGTGGGCAAAGCGCAGCGTGCCCACCATTTACACGGGGATCGCGGTGGTGGGCACGCTTCGCTTTGCCCACCCCGCGCCACGGCCGGCAGCGTCAGCGCGCGCGTGCGCCCGAAGCGGATTTGCTGCGATTTAAATCGTCGATGCGCTTGGCCTCGGCGACATCGGAAAATGCGCGCTTCAGGTCGCCCAGGCGATGAAAGACGATGCCGCGATTGATGTAGGAGTCTGACAAGCCGGGATCCTTATCTATCGCCAGGTCGAAATTGGCGAGCGCGATGTACAGGTCCCCGCTGCGATACGCCGAAATGCCTCGCTCCAGATAATATCTGGCGTCCTTGATCTCGGCGTCGCGAGGCGGCGAAGCATGGGTGCTTGCTGAAGCGATGCCGGTCGTCGCCTCGGATACAATGCCGTCCGGTTTGGCCGGCGCTTCCGCGTCCCGCAGATGTGAGCCGAACGTCATGTTGGCTCCGACGACTGCAGGCTGGTCGTGTTGCCCGGTTCTGCCGTTGGCGTCGGACATTCCGGTCGTGGTGGGCGCCTGCGCGGGTTCGCGGCTGGAAGCCCCGGTCACCTCAGGCGAAGCGAGCGGCCGCCCGTCGATGGGCTTGAACAGAAGGTACCCCCCGACGAGCACGGCGGAGACGGCAGCACTCGCGATCGCGTCGACGGCGAGCCTGCGGATCGCGACAGGGAAGTTGCTGCGCTCGGGCTTCGCGCTTTGCTGCCGGCGTGCGATTTCCAGCAGCCGGTCATAGGCCGCTCGCTGCTGCTCGTCGCTCAGGATGGCGTTGGCGCGGACGATCCGCCTGAATCTCTGCGCAGCTTCCACGTCGCCGGGATTGACGTCGGGATGACTTGCCTTCGCAGCCTTACGGAATGCAGCTCTCAGACCGTCCGCATCGTCGTCCGGAAGCGCTCCCAGCAAGTCGTAAAGGGTTGTCATTATTGCTCACTGAAATGCCGACGCCGTCGGAAAAAATTTAACCATATGGGTCGACGCTCCAATCCATGCGCAACCAGCGGAAAAACCCCACTGGGCGAATCGTGAAGGGTTGGAATGGCAGAACCAAGACGAAACGGAGGAGGGCTTGTGCCTCGCAGGCACAGGGAAAATGCCAGCCAGGGTGGATGCAGATCGATCGATCTTGCTTAGATTGTGGAAGCAGGCGGCGTGGGCCGCGGGCGCCACGCACGCGATAGAACGCGGCGATGCTGGGCCCGTCGCGCGGCTGCGCGGCTGACTATCGAACCCGTCTTGGTTGCCGGACCGGCTCGATTTCGCATGTGCTGGAGGACTGCAGCAAAGCGAGGCGCTCGCGCGCGGCTTTCTCCGCATCCAGGTAGCACTGTCGTTCGTACTCGACCTTCAAGCGGGCCCATTCATCCGGATCGACGGTCTTGAGGTCGGATCGTTTGAACTCGCAATCGGGGGCCGGCTGCGGCGAGAGCAATGCCGGGTCCGGCCGCCGGATTTTTGGTTCGGCATATCGGATTGGTTCGGAGTATCGATGGGTGCGTAGAGGAGCTCGGCTCGGAGATGCCTTGCTTTCGTGCGGCGCCGGACCGATCTCGCGTTGCGCCGGATTGCGCGCGCACCCGGCAAGCGACATCGAACACAACATGACGCAGACCATCAGAAGTTTTAGGCCGCGCGATTTCAGGCCGGCGGCGTGCGGCCGCTCGCCTGCTTGCTTGCTTGAATCCTGAAAACGAAGCGCTCCACCCGGAATCGCCATGCCAATGAATTCCGATTAAACGCGGCAACCATGAACGGAAAATTTGAATCGAATTCTAACAATCACGATGAATCAAATCTAAACCGGCTTCATTCCGGCCTCTGTGCCAGGCGACCTGTTCATTGTGCTCGGTCGCGTTGCCTGCACCGTCTTCGCTTTACCTAACTTATAGTCCCGACCTGCACGTATAAAAACGCCGATAGCCGGGACAAGCCCGGCCATGACGCACGGTGGGAGCACCTCACGCCTTTGCCGCGCCCACCGTATCCGCCATCTCCGCGTCGCGGGCGCCGAGCGGTTTGTTGCCGCCCTCGGTCGTATCCTCGGCGGTCTGGTGCTCGACCTCCGCATTCAACTCCGCGCCCATCAGGATGACGATCGTCGACATCCACATCCACATCATCAGGCCGATCGCCGCGCCCAATGAGCCGTAGGTCGCGTCGTAATGCGCGTAATTGGCGAGATAGAAGGAGAGCAGGGCGGAGCCGGCGAGCCAGGCTACGGTCGCAAACACGCTGCCGACCGTGATCCATTTCCACTGCGGCGCGCGGCGGCTCGGCGCGAAGCGGTAGAGCACGGCGAGGGCCAGCAGCGTCAGGACCACAAGCATCGGCCACCGCCCATAGCGGATGATCGCGTCGGTCACCGCGCTGAGGCCGATCGCGGACAGGATGAGCGGCAGCGCCACGATGGCGCCGATCGCCACCAGCACCGCAACGAGGCCGCCGATGGTGAAGGCGAGCGAGACGGCGTTGAGCTTGAAGAAGCCGCGCTCTTCCGTTTCCTCATATGCGACGTTGATCGCATCGATCATCGCCTTCATGCCGCCGTTGGCGCTCCATAGCGCCAGCACGAAGCTGAAGGCGAATGCCATTCCGAGCTTGATGTCGCCTTTCGAAAGCACGCGATCGACCTGCTCCTTGACGATGTCCATCGCGCCGCCCGGCAACATCGACCCGAGCGAGGCGAGGTGCCCATTGACGGTGCTGCCGTCGGCAAGCAGGGCATAACAGGAGACCAGCGCGGTGATCGCGGGGAATAGCGCCAGCAGGCCGTAGAACACGACGCCGGCCGCCACCGCCAGTAGCCGGTCCTCGTTCATTTCGTGGTAAGTGCGCAGCAGGATGTCCTTCCATCCCTTCCACGGGATCTGCCAGGGAGCGACGGCATCCCGTCCGCGGCCGCCGTCTCCGCGGCCTTCAGCGACGGGTTCGGAACCGTTAACGGTCGCGGGCTTCGGAGGGGTAGCCTTGCCGGGGTCTTGTCGTGGATCGAGGTATCTCACATTGGGCATGGCGCCGCTCACTGAAGGATGTGATCCGTCAATCCGCACAGCCCACTCGTGTTCCTCGGCGACAGATCTTCTCCGCTGCCTAGCTCCTGACGGTATCAGCTTCCACCCACCCGATGCGCGCGTGAGCCAATCCGCTTCAGCAATGTGTGGCGACGGCTCTGTGCCTTGCGTGGGGTGGGCAAAGAGCGCAAGCGACGTGCCACCTTTCTATCACCGAGCGCGGCTGGCGATGGTGGGCACGCTGTCGCTTTGCCCACCCTACGGCACCTGTGACTGCCCGACGACGGGCAAATCACTTCTGGTTTTCAGAAACGGCGTCAAGCCGAGAATTGCTGAGAATCCGAAATATATCGCTTCCGTTTTCCCCCAAATCAGCGGCATAACTCCGTTCGTCTCACGGCGAGATGAGGGGCGTTGGCCATCGTCACTGACGCGCGGTGAGATGCGATGGACGCGGAGGCCATGACGGACGAGCGTGGCTGACGCGTACGGTGAAGTCGTGTGGTTCCGGCGCCGTGGTGCTGGCGCTAAGTCCACAAGGTGCGAAAGCGCCTCGCGGGCGACGGAGGCAAAAGAGCCGTTCTCCGGGAAGA